>Ga0209208_10000100_pt1 | contig 85344 bp, 51 predicted proteins | sample S1TSphfallax_3_FD_187694 | JGI IMG/M metagenome (GOLD analysis project Ga0209208, IMG submission 187694) | Host-associated microbial communities from peat moss isolated from Minnesota, USA - S1T2_Fd - Sphagnum fallax MG (SPAdes) (version 2) | ecosystem: Host-associated > Plants > Peat moss >... | reverse complement strand
GGGGGGGTAGGGAGGGGAGGGGGAGGGGTGGGGAAACTTACAAAGTATTCCACTAGGTGTGATTTTTTTGGGTGCACTTTGTTCTTTGGTATCCAGAAATAGTCCATTTTCTGTTTTGGGTACCCATACCGATTGGTACCTATTTGAAATGTGGCCCCTCTCAGACCAAAAATTAATAAGATAAATTTAAAAAAAAGATGTGTAAAGCCAATGCAATCATGTTTTTAAAAAAAAATTAAATAGTGTATATTCAACTAATTTTGCTAATTTTGGACTCCAAAAATGCCCAATTTTTTTATCATAAAATTGAAAAAAGAAAACCCTGGGACTCGTGCAGTGGTTTTGTTTTTGGCTTTTGGTATCCATTTTTTTATGTAGCAAAAATGCCACTGAAATCATCCATAAGAAGATTTAGCCAAATTTGACTACAAACAAATAAATGCAGATATGAAAAGAATTTTTCTGGAACGATCCTTTTATGTTTTTGGCTACCTACTTGAACAATGTACATAGAAAGTTTCTTCATTTATTTTTTCCGAATTCTGGCTATTGAATATCCCAAAAATCACTTACATATTAGTAATTACTCTAGTATTTTGACACATGTGTGTTGAATAATTAATCAATTTTGAAATATTCATTTGGACAAACTTATATATTCTTGAAGATTCAATACCTATTTTTCCTTCACAGATTTTTTTTTTGATTTTATGGTGGAAATTTTCAAGATTTTTAAAACAGTATAATTAGTGTCGAATCTTCCCCTAGTAGGGTATTGATTTAACTTATTATTAGTTTTCTGACGAAATTTCGCCAATTGAAAAAAAGGGCTGGATGGATGGAATCATCATGGCAGTGAACGGGGAACGCATACGGTAAACGGGAACGCCCGGTTCACCGTGGTTAGGTTCAGAGGTAACTTGACCAAAGTTAAGCGATGGCGGAAGAAAGGCTCAGTCTCTTCCTTGCCATTGCAGTAGTGTTTGTTGCGCAATTTTCGGCTTCTTCTTCCCTTTCCCCGTGTTTTCCTCCCATTGTTGCTACGATTTTGGCCGTGCAAATCCAGATTTGCACGGTTGGAAAAGGCCCGGAAGAAGCTCGAAAAGTTCACCCGAAATTTTGAGGTTTTGTTTTGGTTTTCTTCTTTGTTTTTTGGCGATGTTATTCCGGGAGCTGGTGATGGTGGCGGTCAACACTCAACACTGCGGGCAAGAAACGAGGCATGCTTCTCTGGGGCAACAGAGCGGAGCCTGTAGCAGAGTCAGTAATGACAATGGAGAGAAGACAGTAATGGAGTAGTAAGAGATCCTATTGAAGAGTTGGTTGAAAGCTCGGCATTTCGGAAACAGCAGCAGCAGCAAGTTTCTTGATTGTCCGGTTCAGTTCTTATTCGCTGTCTCTCTGTTGTTTAGCTTCTTTGGTCGCTTCCGTCGCTTGAACGTGTCCATCGCTTCTTATTATTTACTGTTTTCATCAATGACGACGCGGTGCAGATAATAATCTCCTGCAAGTCATGATGGTGTGGCTCTAGTTTTGCGGAGAGCGAACAACCAAAGACATTCTGTCTGGAAGCTTTATTGGAAATCTTTCAAACTTGATGATAGGAAGTTGTAGGAGATGATGACACTGACAGAAGACAGGACGGGGTTTCTACTCTGTTCTATGATCGAAAGTTTGGAGTATTATGTGACTCATCAAGATCTTAAGAGACAGTAATAGGTGATGACCGAGGCCGTGTACAATCCATCTCCGCATCACAGTACCAAGTCCGGAAGGGCTTCTTGACAGCTGCTGCAGTTCCAGGTAGTAGGAGAAGTACATGCCTTATTCAACCAAAGCTGGAATAGGAGGAATGGTCGATCACACTCGGTCAGATCAAACCCTGGACCGAGACATTGAGCAGGTAGGTATATCAGAAATGTGTCTTCCTCTCTCTTTTCTCAACTTTGGTTCCGTCTGAGGACAACTCGTAACGTCCTCCTTACTAGCACACCTTCTGTGCAGAGTCTGTCTGTCTGTCTGTCTGAGAGCAGCAGCAAGTTCATATAAATAATAAGAGCAAAGTTTTGGTTAAGAATTTTCAGGGCTTTGTGCTTGGATGGCGTCAAAATGCTCACATCTTGTTCAAGAATTATGAGAGCTCCAAGGGCATTCTGCATTATGCCATTTAGAGTTGGGTATCTTGGCAATGCAGACTTTTCTGTGCTCAGTCATGATTCTGCATGCATGATGAAACTAGTGATAGAGAATTGTCTTTGGTTGTCGGTTATTGATTAAACAGATTCAAGAATTCACTGAACATCACCTTGTGTGGAGGATATGAATGCTGGGAAATGAGCCTCAATCCAATCAGTTCAGACATCATTGGACTCAAGCTGAGGGTCCATGGGAGGTTCTGTTTGAGACTGCTGTAAGCTTCACCTAATTGCATAGTAGGTCATTTTTCTTTGATTTGTGAAGGCTATCACTGCACTGAAGAAGGGTGCACAGCTTCTCAAGTACGGGCGCAGAGGAAAGCCTAAGTTTTGCCCATTCAGACTATCCAATGTAAGTTGTTGTTTCTTGGGATGCCCTTCTGCTAGAGTTCATGAGCTATCTGATTGTATTCGTATTCAGACCTAGGAGTGCTTTGTAGCAGATTCAATCATTTCCTTGGCTTGAGGATTTTGTTTTATGCAGGATGAAACTGTGCTCATTTGGTATTCTGGAAGGGAAGAGAAGAAGCTTTGGTTGAACACAGTGTCCAGGATCATCCCAGGGCAACGCACTGTGAGTACTTTGCCTTCACTTTCAGGCATTCCCTTGTTTGCAGAACCAAGCTTGAACTTCCAGAGTTATTGTTGGTTTCTTCAATTTCTCAACTACTGTGGTGATTTAGCATGTAGACTTCTCAGAATGGCTCATATGTCTTTCCTTGCAACAGGCTATTTTTCAGCGCTACCCGCAGCCCGACAAGGAGTATCAGTCATTTTCTCTGATTCAGGACAATGAGGAGTGCTCACTTGATGTGGTAAGCTCTCAGCCTCTGATTGTCATCCCACATTCCAACAGTTGCTTAGTCTTCTAGGTCAATTGATTGTAAATCTGATATGTTACCAGAATATCTGATCATGTCAATTGAACTATGGGCAGACAGATCTGTCATGTTGGTTATCTGGAACAAGCTTCCCACAAATGTCAGCTCACTTGAATGTATTGTGCAGATTTGCAAGGATAAAGAAGAGGCTGAAGTATGGTTTTTTGGCCTTGAGGCCTTGATCTCTGGTTCTCGAATGTGGAAATCAAGGTCTGATGGGAGGATTGACACAGTTTCTGATGCCAGCAGCCCTATTGCTCGAGCACGAAAAAGTTCTCCACTGACCTCACCATTTGGAAGTTGTGACAGCTTGCATCAGGTAATTGGAGCTGAAGTGACTTGAACAAGGTTGTCTATCAAATGTACTTATGGCATAGTCAACCTTCTTGAAGTCCTTGAATGATTTTCAATCAGTTGATTACAATCAGGAGTGGCTAAGTTGCAGGGGCATACTTCCAGCTAGGTTGGGGCCTTGTATATGGTATTTTTTATCTCCTTTTCAGGCATAACTTTAATGTTTATCTGCCATCTCAACTCACCTGAGAGCCAGTTACTCTGGTCTACACCTATTTTTAGTTCATCTGAGCTCTGGGAGATGTTGCAAATCCAAAGAATATTGTGATTTGTAAATTGAATCTCTGTTGACACAATTGAGGCATGTTTCTGATCCTGCAGCAATCACAGAGCCTACCTTAGGCATCAGTAGAGTGGTTGTTATGTTCTAAGAGACCATTCTGTGGCTCTTGCAGGATGGTGCAGAGGCTCACAAAACTCTTAGTTTCTTCAGGAGTCCTCATCGCAGGGGAATAGAAAAGAGTTTTTCAGTAGGTGCAAAGCTATCAGCAGAGATGAAGGGCAGTTTTTTTGATGCAGGATCTGTTGGAGGATCAATGCATTCAGGCAGTTCAGATGTTGCTTCGGATAGTGTGACTGTGCATACAAAAGTAGGCGGGGGAAGTCAGACTGACAACTCAAGAATAAGCATGTCAAGTGCTGTTAGCTCCTCAAGCCATGGTTCAGCACATGAAGAGGGAAATGCCTTAGGTGAGGTTTTCATGTGGGGTGAGGGTGTAGGAAATGGAATTCTTGGGGGTGGTGAACACAGAATTGGCATCCCTGGGGAAGTCATTTTGGATGCTCTATTGCCCAAGGCCTTGGAGTCCACTTTAGTACTAGATGTGCAAAATATATCTTGTGGAGGAAGACATGTGGCAGTGGTGACAAAACAAGGGGAAGTTTTTTCTTGGGGAGAGGAATCAGGGGGTCGATTAGGTCATGGGGTAGATTGTGATGTCTCACAGCCCCAGCTTGTGGATGCTCTTGTGGCAACAAGTATTGAATTTGTATCATGTGGCCTGTACCATTCATGTGCAGTCACTTTGTCTGGGGACCTCTACACTTGGGGTGATGGCACCCATAATTGTGGTTTGTTGGGTCATGGCAATGACATCAGCCACTGGATGCCCAGGCGAGTGAATGGGCCTCTAGAAGGGATACAGGTCTCATATGTTGCTTGTGGCCATTGGCACACTGCATTGGTCACATCTGCTGGCCAGCTTTTTACCTTTGGTGATGGTACTTTTGGTGTGCTTGGACATGGAGACAGGAAAAGTGTGTATGCCCCAAGAGAGGTGGAAGCTTTGAAGGGACTTAAGACTGTTCAGGTAGCATGTGGGGTTTGGCATACAGCTGCTGTTGTTGAGGTGATGGTGGGCTACTCTAGTGCCAGCACCTGTACATCTGGCAAGCTCTTTACTTGGGGGGATGGGGACAAAGGAAGACTTGGTCATGGAGACAAAGAACTGCGATTGGTGCCTACATGTGTAGCTGCAGTAGTTGACCACAATTTTCGACAGGTTGCATGTGGCTGCAGTTTGACTGTAGCACTTACAACAGCAGGACAGGTTTTTACAATGGGTAGCACAACTTATGGACAACTGGGGGATCCAGAGGCAGATGGAAAACTGCCTGGGCTAGTTGAGAGAAACCTATGGGAGGCTTATGTGGAAGAGATCGCATGTGGAGCACACCATGTTGCCATCTTGACTCACAATACAGAGGTCTACACATGGGGCAAGGGGGCTAATGGAAGGCTTGGTCATGGGGACACAGGAGACAGGAATATTCCCACCCTAGTAGAAGCACTGAAAGATAAGCAAGTGAAAAGTATAGCTTGTGGTGCAAGCTTCACAGCAGCTATTTGTTTTCATAAATGGCTGTCAGGGACTGACCAGTCAGTGTGCTCAGGATGTAGGCAACCATTTGGGTTCACCAGGAAACGACACAAATGCTATAATTGCGGTGTTGTGTTCTGTCATGCATGTAGTTCAAGAAAGGCTATGAAAGCCTCATTGGCTCCTAATCTAGACAAGCCATACCGCGTTTGTGACCAATGCTTGATCAAGTTGAAAATGGCTGCTGAATCTGGAGTCACACCTCTTGGGACCTTGTCCAGGAGGGGAGCTCCTAGCTGGCGTTCAAGTGAGGTTAGAGAGAGCTCAGTTCAAGCAGAGCACAAAGTTCCAAGAGCACAGCCACCACCACCAAAACGGGCCACCATTTTTGAAGCAGTTCAACACATTGACAGGATACCTGTGCCAAAGTCCTTGAAAAAATTTGAGTCTTTTTCCAGTCGTGTTGCTCCTGCACCATATGGGTTTCCATACTGGGGTAATGTGAATGTCCCCACCAGTTTCAACTCAGGATATCTGGCAACAAACTCCTCAACATCCAAACCCTCATTTGGTTCCTCTAACCCTCTCCCTTCACCTAGGGCTATTTCCAGAGCTGTATCACCTCTGTCCAGGCGGTCCAGCCCTCCAAGAGCCACAACACCCACTCCAACCATCAGTGGCCTCACAGTCACAAAGGCAGTGGTTGAGGATCTCAAGAAGATCAATGATAACTTGAGTGCTGAGAATATGAGCTTACGGTCACAGGTACTTTGCAAATCTTATCTTCTGTCGTAGAAATTGAAATGTCTCTACCAGTGGGACAAAATTATTCATGAGGTCCTTTGTGACTGACTTGATTTCCTGTGAGCCTCTGGGCTGTGAAGTTGTCACGAGGCATTGAACACATTGTTCTTTGCTGGACACTTCATAGGCAGTATGTTGCAGTTAGTTTTCCATGTAAAAAATATGCCAATGGCTTCCAGCTTCTTAGTTGCACATAAGGTTTGGGTGCTTGCACCATGGAAGGTCTTTGGTCTAATCCTACTGTACACCCTGGCCAAGCTGTTTGTTCCTACCACTTTTCTGATGTTATCCTGTTGAGTGTCTCAGCAAGTGCACATAATGTGAGATTTATGGCACAGTCATGTCTGTCCAACAGGTTGAAAGTCTTTCTCACCAGCTTCTAAATCAAGAGAAGGAGCTGCAGCGTTCTTCCGAACAACTTCATCATGCTACAGCAATGGCTACAGAGGAGGCTGTGAAGTCTAGAGCTGCCAAAGAAGTAATCAAGTCTCTCACTGCCCAGGTACAAACAGTTCATGTGGATTGTATGTAACAACAGCAGTATGTTTGTATTCTTCATGACTGTACTACTGCCAAACTTGGCTGAAAAGGTTTTCTAAAGCTCAGGAACCTGTGTCTTAAAAGTGACCTCTATTCATGTGATGTATCTGGAATATATCCTAGACACAGCAATCACAAATGTAATGAATTGATGATACAAAGCTGCAATTTTTACAGTTTCTTGGACCTGCATAGTTGGTCACCACAAGTCTCAATACTTCAGGAAAATTGATTAAATTCATCTCTTTTCCACAGTATCTTATTAATTGTGTTTCTGAGTGCATATTGCAGCTCAAAGACTGCGCAGACAGACACCCTATGGGTGATGCCACACATGCAAGATCAGTGTCCATGTCTGTTGGTCATCTTGATGTGCCAAATGGCAGTCATCCAATGACCACTACTAACATGGTGCCACCATCAGATGGAGAGGGAGCTCAGACAATACCTCAAAAGTACAATGTCAGCACTGTAGCCAATAACACCCCTGATGTGGATGGAAATGGTGTTATCAGCCCTCATTCTATGTCATGTCCTCCTTCATTCAATGAATCATACAATTTTGGGAGTCCTCAGTCTGGTTCAAGTCCTCATGTTATCAAAAGTGATTTTGGAGGGGTACGAGGCAGGGTTCTAGCATCTATGCACGTAACTAATGGTAGAGAAGGTGAGAGAAATGGGGTTGAACCTGTGCAAATAAATGATGAAGGGGGCAGGAGAGTGGGAAGCTCATTTTCACCAAAGAATGGAACAGAACCTGAAACAGAGTGGGTAGAACAAGATGAACCTGGTGTTTACATCACACTAACCTCATTACCAGGTGGAGGCAGAGTCCTGAAGCGTGTGCGATTCAGGTACCTCATCAAATTTCTTATTCCCTTTCCTTTTGTCTTCTTTTTCCTGGTGAATATTTGTACTCCCACTTCACACTTTCTGTTGTCAAATGTTTCAGTGCACTCCATGCAAGTAAGATATCTCTAATGATATCTTAGCATCTGATCAGATGCACCTTATCACACATCCGAAGGAACAGATGTCTGTACCAACAGAAGTTAACTTGCAGTATTGTCAAGCACTCAACTCTTATATTATCCAATTGATGTCATGTCCTGCAGTCGGAAACGTTTCAGTGAAAGGGAAGCAGAGCACTGGTGGGCAGAGAATCGGGCAAGGGTGCATGAACAATATAATGCACATGGGGGAATCAACCAGCCCAGCAATATGGCAGGGCTTGCCTCAGCAGAACAACTGGCAGAGAGATCAAGACCTGGAGAGGAGGGAAAACCTCCTTCTCTTTCTTCCCAGATTCCTGCAACCTATTCATCTCCTGTGGCTTTAAGCCTGCCATAGTTTTTAAGCTCGCCCCTGAGGAATCTACAAAAGAGGTTGGTGCAGTTTTTTGGTCCTCCTGGGGTTCAGGAACCAAACATTTGTTCAGTTGCAAACATGGTGGCAAATTGTTACCCTGTTACGCAAAACCCAAATCAAGGTCAAACACAGGACCTCTCTACTGTTGCTTGCATCACAGCCATACTATAATCTGGGAGGCACCTTCAAAGTAATGAGGTGATTTACTGGTTGCTGTACCCTTTGGATGTACACCCTCTGAACTAAGAGAAATGCCAGATACTATCAGAGCCTAATTCGGGGCAAGTTTATAGGTTGTATCTCTAATCTGGAACCTTCAACTTCCAGTTTTCTGTGCAAGAGATTGGGTGGAGAGAGGAGTTGTTCCTTGTAGATAGATATGTTTTGGGAAGATTATTATATGCTTATCTACACCCACTGTTGGGAGCTGATGAACTTGGTGGGTAGTCATGGCAGCTTGTCACTGCTGTTCGTGATGAAGGTGATGGTCTGTCACTTTGTGAGCGACTCTCATGAGGTTATGACTGCACTCATTGTTGTGTTACCTTTAATTGTTGTGGTGGAGATTTCTCTGCAACTTCATCAAGCATGTTTGTTGCTCCTGCTTCTTTGCCTGCAGGTTTATCTCCATCAGATTTATTTTTCTGCTGGATAGTTCTGGAGCTTCATGAGTGTTGATATCATGGTCTGGTGCTGTTGCAGTTGCTGGAATTCATGAGGGGGTGAATAAATGGAGATGCCAATCATGCCTTGCATGGGGGAAAGTCTGAGAACTCGTGTCAATTTCAGGCTTGTAAATTATACCTTACTCGTACATCTGTAAGCTTGTAATCCTCTCTGGAAAATCCAAAGTTGGGTTTCCTTGTCATTTATCCAGTTATTTGCTTTGTAGCAGCTTGAAATAAAGTTGCTAGCCTGAGTCCTGGGTGTTGGTGGTGCAAGTGAGACACAAGATCCAACAGCTTTTGAGATGTGAATTCTTATCCTGATGTGTAAAATTTTTCAAGAATTTCTGTGCCTCCCTGTAATCTCCTACCTATTCAGTGCTTGTGTGTGTCACAATAAGAGCATGATGAGTGCACCCTCCATTTGATCTCTGCACCATGAAAGTTATGCCAAAGAGAAATTGCTCCAAATGTGTTTCAAGAATCACAATGGGATGATCCAATGTTTACTTTCATTGATGATAGATCTTCAGCAGGATCAGGGGCTCTAAAGGAACACTCCAAAATTGCTTGCTATCATCATTCTACAGGTCCTCAACTGTAACATGGGGCTACTACAAGACTGACTCTGAACTAAGTTACCCTTGTTATAATAACTAATAACAACAGTAGGACCAGCAACTTGTGTTCTACATGTGTTACATGTAGCTGGTAAGTGTATGAAGGCACTGCCTTAGTACTTTTTGAGTGACCCTTAGATGTTATTAGGCACAAAGTGGTTTTTGAAACACAATTGCACATCGAGATCCCTGTCTAAACTTTAAAGGTGTTTAGAAGCTTACATGGTACAATTAAATGGAATGAAGTGAGCAAGTGACATACTTCATGGATTTCAACTAAGGTAGAAGCATTTAAAACTGTCTATAAAACTGCCAGAATAAGCATAGCATCTTAATTAGATTTTAATTTCCTCCTACACTCTGTTTTCTTGTACAAAAGATAATTTGAAACTCAACCCGAGTTCAAGTTGATTTTTTGAACATTTTATCAATTAGTTATGAATTTCTGAAAAAATGTTATAGGGGTTTCTTAAATTATGCATTGGCTACTTTATGAATCATGGGTGTAATACCTCAAATTTTCAAAAGAGGACTATTAATGTTATCAAATAAGGAACCTCATACTAAGACCATATGTGTTCAAATTAGGATCCTAATATTGAAGTCAAATTTGCCCAAATTAAGATCCTAAAGAAGACTTAATATATTATCAAACAAGGATCCCAATACTAAGGCCAATGCTCATATTGTGTCACCTTAAACTGCCTCTTATTGCAATTGCACATTCCCAAACAAATTGAATATTTATATGGATCCATAGTAGGTTTCAGTAATGTCCCCTCAGATGTGAGGTGCTTCTACCTTATGGGAACAAAACTCGGCTAGCCCCACACTTAATGGATTTCAACTATGGGACCTTAAAGCACTGCTGTCATTTTCACAATGTACTCAGGGGGCACCTTGTAAACATGAAAGTTCCTCTGCTGAAAGGAGGAACTTTTCAGTTTTTGAAAAGATCCTCCTCTCAGAGGAAATGAAAATTTCAGATTTAGAATGTTCAGTAGCTGTGCTTTACATCCATCTAGATGAGTTGTGTAAAGTCCTCAAGCAGGCCCCTTATTCTGAGAAAGCCCTCCCCCAGGGCTTTACCTAACACATAACTCATTTAGATGTTTGAAATGAAGTTAACTACATCAACTAGTAAAAAGAATGTGAAACTAATTGAAACTGACTAAAACACCTACATACAACATTTTTTTGGATGTTGCTTCTATACACTTTTGTAACATTGTTATCTTGGAACATGCTCTATGTGAGGACATTTTATGAGTCAAAGCACCTGTCCCTGAGGCCGCACCTGTCCCCGAGGCAAGCTCATTCCTTGTAGACCTCCTGTTGCTACTATGAGAAAATGGGTTTCGAAATTTCCCACCATACAGGCCCACCTTAGTTATTACTCCAGGTAATGCCCTAGTAGCCAGGCATTACACCCCAGACCTTGGGCTCCAACTACAGTTCACAGGGTATGATGCCTCTTTTTCCAGGGCATTCCCCTACATAAGAACCAATTTACCTGTAATGCAGGTAAATTACACAAAGTGGCCATCGTAAGTAGGATTTCAAGTGCATGTAAATATGTTGTTTACAATATCAAAGAACCGTGTTGAATCCTGCAGCTCCCACTCTTCTCCTCCCCAGCCATGGCCACCACAGAAAATTAATTATTCCCATATATATATTTGAATATAGTGAGCAATTCCATAACAATTTAATAATTTGTTAGGTTTTATGATGTTACTTACACTAATTAAGGTCCCAGCTCCAATGTCATCAGTAAACAAGTCACCAAAAAGAAATGTGGGTACCTAGTCGCTAAGTTTTAACCTAGTGGAAGACCAAACAACCTTGATCCTTTTGTGGGATTAAGAATATATCCACCTGCAAAGAAAAGGGGAAAATAATCATCATGGTGAAGATTCATTCCAAAAGCAAATCTTCAAAGACAACATTCATTCATACTTAATCATCAAAAAATTTGCCCTACTCTTACCAATGGCTAGTCCACAAATGAAATCTATAGACCTTAGTTGGAATCATGATCCAAATTTTGAATGTTTCATTTCGCTAAATAATTTCATATATTACAATATTTCATAAATATTGGAAAGAAAGATCCTTTTTATCTACAATCACATTCAATTCATCCTCAAGATCTGACACACAAAGACATTAAGATTTCATGAGAACTTTGTCTTTACCACAAAGAATTTTGAAGAAGTTTCCTTTGTATATGGAGTGCACTTATTCACATGAACCTACCTGGAGCTTGTTCGCAGATCGTCACATGCTCACCAAACATGTGGGAGCTAGAACTATGATCTGCACACAAAATGCAACCTGTTGCTGGTTGTACAACAATCTTCCAACAAGTTAGATGAATGGCTCTAGAGAGGCCTCTGCTTTTTCTTCCCAGTAGAAGCTCAATGATCCATTGCAACATGTGTTAGATAATCACAACAACTCACAAACATTAGAGCACAGTTCACTGGTTACTTGAACTCTGGAGTGATCCATCTACAACCTGATAAAGCAAGCAAAATGTCTGAAACAAGTCAGTTCATAGGTCCTCCATGGACAAAAGTTCCTATGGGTTTGAAAATGACAGTGTAAGGATGTCTCAGAAGAGCTGAACACAGGAAAGAAAAAATGAGTGTTTGAGACTTACCTAAAGGGTAGATTTAACGATAGTGGATCTCTGCCCAGAAGCTCAAGTAAATTTCTGCAGGAATGAAATGTCAGATTAAAAATGGACTGTAAGTGCTTTCAGAGCAGTATGCACATGCCAAATAAGAGATCTTCATGGACTTTACTGTACATCTAGCAAGCTAAGAGACATCGCTTGCCATATCATTGCACAAAGTTTGTTCATCAGATATATACCAGCATGTTGCAAACAGTGGCTCCACTAAATTATCATGCCAAGTAACTCTTGAGGAATAAAACACATGGGAATGACCACGCTTTGATTTGTGCTGTTTGGGTACTATTTCAATAAAGCATGTGTCCTTGAAGGAAGTGATCAAAGAAATCTTCACACCATACTGCAACCCATTACAACAGTTTATGTTTAACACTATCATTTGACAGTTCAGTATGTTCAGTATGTTAGAAAATTGCACTCACTCACTCCTCTCTTTCTCTCTCTATTCCATAAAAACTGAGCATGGAGTCTATAAAGGTAATAGAGGTTTCAATATGACAACATATCAGCAAACAGGAAAAGGAAAAAAAGGGGAAAGAAAAAAGAAAAGAGACCCAACCCTAGAAATTAGAGAAAAGACTGACCATCAGCTGGAACAACAACATTGATCACATGCATGTTCACCAACATAAAACATGAAAGAGCAGATGAGCAAAGAAACCAAAAAGAAAAGAGAAACACAAAAAGAAGAAGGAAAGAAAAAAACCAAACTAACAATGAGGAAGAGAAAGAGAAAATCCATGGAATTTTAAGAGAACAGTCTTTGAGAGCAAAGTGGACTTAGAAAAAATAATAATAATCATCCAGAAGATTTCCACAAAGAAACACTAAAAAAAATAAAAATTGAAGCAAACCTCTGTTGTTGAAAAGAGATATAATTGCAAATGCAGGTGAGACCAAAGATTACATTATCAGCAGCAGCTTGCAATGTTACATGGTCACCCCATTCACCACTCCTGCAAATCATTAATTCAGGTTATCGTCCCTCAGAGTGTACCACATCAACTCAAATCCAAGACATCAAGGTCACAAATAGAAGTATGCAAAAGCAAAGATTTGTAAGCAGCAAACTTTGCCCATGTTCTCCACGTAATGCTCATAATCCATGGGGATGTAACCTGAATATGCATCTGGAGTCTTCATGAGCTGCTCCTACCACCATTGGACTTTAAAACAAGAGTCATTGTTGGTTGCATCCCTTCATTTTCCTACTATTGAATTATTCCCACTCTGTCAACTACTGTGTACGCACAAACCTAGTTTCTTCTTCTATTCCCTCCCAAACTGTCCCTGTCCCTCCCCTACAACACTACTGCTAGCAAAGGCAAACAAAAAATGAAGCTAAATTTCCATCTATGCAGTTGTGGTATTAGTTGAATTTCGTACACAACTGTAGACTAGCTTTGACTCCTATCCACTTTGTGTAGTCATGAACTGTACCTTCGAACACTGCATAGTTCTGGGGGAGGTGTCAACTTTCTTGTCTAAGGAAACCCCTTTGCCATTGATATCTGTCCTCTCTTTAAAGCTAAGGTGTCATCATAGAAACAATGAGCAAAATTAGATACCTGCTTAACCACTGAGTCCCTCACAAACTTGTGATGCTTGGGGTTGTGATAGAGCTGATCTGATAATGCACAAAACCTCCACCAGCCCAATCACTCAAACATGCACAAGTGAATTCCCTGCACCTATCAATTCCCTGTAAGTTCCAATAGATGACTTATCTACAAATGGACTAGAACAGGACTCTCCTTCATGCAACAGCTCCTGGCATCTCCAACCCTCCTTACACTAAGTCATTTGCCTTCACATCAACCTGGAGCAAATAATCATTCCAGAACCCAAGGTATAATTCGGAAGTTCTGCTGACTATGCTCAGATGCATTTTAGAATGATCTGATCCACCTCCACTCTGACAGGATAAATTTTCCATTTGAAATACACATAGCAATCTAAAAAATGTGCGGTGTGAAGAATAACCTGACAATTCCCATCACCTTCAATTCTCTGTTCACTCAGCCCATACAGACTCAACCTGCTTTCCCTCCACCCCAAAACAGCCATATGGTTTACTCATAAGGAAAGAGAATATAATCTCTAAATAGTTTTACAATGGTCTTTGACTGTGGTATCACTCTGGAACACAGAATACATTCCTCCTTCCAGCAATGCCAAGACATATGAATAAGGAAGTAATGGAGCTACTAGTGTCTTCACCTGTCCAGCAAGAGTTGGTGATCCTCTGAGGCAACCTCTTGAGCTGGGACATCCCCATTAGTTTTTGGAACATGCTGCACACATGTAATAGATCCCCATGCTAAATTTGTGCTGGAAACATTTACCAGAAAAGTCCCATGATGTATACAAAAGAGCAAGCTGAAATCAGAAAGAATGACCACATGCTGCTCACAAATTGATCATATTTTTCATCCATTCTAGAAGGTGGGTTCACTCCAGTTTTTTAGTTGACACAAAGAATGAGGACAAAAACTCTTTTTGAATAACTCCACAGATAGTGTACTCCCCAACCATGTCATCCTGTAAGACTAAGTGGGAAAGTTGAACTTACAGGTACTGACTGAATCAAGCTTGGTAAGGCGTCTTGCCACCTCTTAGTCATGTGGATTATCATCAGAGAGGGCAAGTAATTTTTGATGGTCATCCTCATCTGACACATAATGTGGAGTATCGTGATTGAAGCTCAAAGTGGACGTAGCCTGCATCTCATCATCAGCACTATAGTTTCCATCTCCTACAATCTCTATCTTTCCTTCATCCCAGTACTGTGTCACTCCATCATGTGCCAAATGTGTTGAAACCTGCCCAGTTCTTGTTGCCAGAGCAACTCCCCGACCCAAACCTGGGACATCAATGCCTGCACCCCATGACAAAAAACAAAGATGATGCCTTATGGAGGATAATGACCACCAAAGTTGAGTTGTTCATTTCTTAGCACATTAATCTCAAGAAATTTTAATCCATAACAAGAGACTAATCCCAGTCTGAAAGCTTGGAAAGAAAAAACACCACTAGATGGTGATCTACCTATTATTGCTCATCCTGAGCAGTATGACTGCCCTAGTCTTGCAATATCACAACCACAACCCAACACAAGAAAATACTACCCTGTGAAAGTCATCCAGGTCATCTTTTAGTGCAATGAATAAGGACCTTCCAGAAGGCAAAGAAAAACATTTCCTCTATACAAGGTAGCAAACTTGTAGAAGAAACTTGATGGCAGATGATGCACTTGATACTGACACATGCTCCTTCTGAATTCCCAAGATTGTGACCAAAGAAAGCAATATGATGAAGATGTTGAAAGCTCTTTCAGCCTGGGTGAAGACTTGCAGTGAGGAAGTGACAATGACCTTACTACGAAGAACTATATTGGACATGCTGGATGCACTCCCACAGTATCCCAACAATGGGAATAAAGCTTATACACCAAGCCAATACTGCACCTGCAAGTGCTTGAACACAGGAACAATAGCACCTGCAGCTTTTGAAGCTTCAGCAGCAGTTACATTCTCAAGCTCCTCTTGCAAGATCTTTGCAATAATTTCATCATTGGCAACTATGTTTGCCCCATAGGTGTTGCCATATCAGATTCCAGATAGAGATCCAACTCCTGTTGCCACACCTCAAACACAGACAAGTTGCTGCTGCTTTTCCTTGCATGACATCGAACAGATCCATAAACTCCAGCTACATGAGACAATTCCGTGTCTCCATTTTCAAGCATTCACTAGAGAACAGTATACCATACTTTGGGGAAACTAGAGTGACAAGTCACAAAATATTCATGCTAATCAAAATAAAACTTTGAAAAGAAAAAAAGAAAACTGAACATCAATCTGCAGACAGACTACTCGAAGTTCCAAACCAGTGCCCTCCTTCAAGGACAACCCTGAATTCAGGAAGTCTGCATGTTTGCATGCACAGATGGTTGATCAGCAGCCCCTTCCAGGCTTGCAAACCAGAAATACTGCAATCTCCTTGTGGAAAGAATGCAGAAAGGGTCAGATATTTTATCTCCAATGAACCATTGTCAATGCATCAAACAACATTGCCAGGGTCAGATCACAGCAAAGTGCTTTGCTCTTGACATTGTATATGGATGTGCACTAGTGCAAATGGAAAATATCGGAAAGCTGACAGATGACCTACAATTGTGATGGTGACATACATCGCGAGGCTAAATGCAAATCCAAGTGACAATAATGGCAAAGCGACATAATGATTATTCAGCCTGAAGTAAATACATGAGAAAGCTTGACTATAGCTGTAACAAGACTCATCCCAGCAACTGGCCTGAAGCAATGTCAATTCAGCTCAAAAACTTGCATCTAACGGCACAAATCAACAACAAAGGCAATGACATACAACTGAAGGAGACGATGTCCAAAACAATTGGCAGAGTACACAACTTCAAGTGATACAACAGACAAACAATGCTCTAATGCTTTCAAACAACCTGTCCAAATCAGATACTTTCTGAATTATGAATATGCGAAACATGCATGCAACCTACTGTCAACAAAACCTTACACTTTCAGAGGACTAAGGAACAGTCCAGAGCCATGTCATTCTCAATTCCATGAAACTCTTCACAATGTTCCAAAAACAGCAGCAGTGCATCATTCCATGAACAACTTCTTCACGGCAGAAAAAGAAGATACGGACGTATCTGCTGCACTTGCCACAGAACCTAATCTTGACACGATACGTCAAACAAGAGAGCATTACCATTCCTTGCAATCTCCAGAAAAAAAATATATTGTTTTACTTTTTTCCAACGACAAGCGCAATTGATCGACAAATGCTTGAACGTTTTCTCACCTGCTGTGTGCATCGAAGGCGACGGCGTGATGATACCGGAAGCAAGCACAACAGCGAATCCGAAGCAGCGAGAATCTACCCTAATAACACAGAGATTGTTGATTGTTGTAATCGTTCACGACTCATCGGTTTAACTAATCATGGGTGGTTCTCTCCCCTCTTATGAGAATCATCGGTTTCGGTTCTTCCCAACGCTTGAGAGAATCGACTTCATTCTTGTTTTTAATTATTTTAGATTTATGATGGTCAATAGGGTATCAGATTATTATTTTTATTTAATCAGGCTGGTTCTTAGACATGCCAATTCTAACAAATGTGATAACAATCGATTTTTATATTAGTTTTCATAATCTAGATTTTAAATTTATTTTTATTTTTTAATTAGTTAAGAAATAATCGAAAACAAAAACAAACTTGTTTAAAGAATGATTAAAATATTACCCAATTTTTTTATAACAAATTATATTTTCAAAATTTCATCCCTTTCAAAAGAAATTCAACATCTTCTAACTCCTTCAACTTTGCATCAACTTCAATTAGCTCTAGTAAATTGGAAAAAGTTTTACAACCAATCTTAGGGTCAATGAATCAATTTTTGTTGATAAAATTTTATTTATTTAAAGTATTCAATTGCAAATGATATCTCTTAAGAATAATAAGTATTCATGCCAAAAAAAATCTTTTCAATTTCAATTTGTGAACCAGCAATGTTCAAGATTTGACAAACAAGGAATCCAATTGTAGAAAACATAGATTCATGCTTCTCCCAACATTGAAAAAAACATACATTTGAAACCTCCTAAAAATCAAAAGTTCCTAGCTAGCAAATTCCTTGGTTGGTTCATTTGTGCTTGTTGTCATTTTAAAAATATCCAAATTGCAATCTTCATAAACACCTTGGTGAACAATGGCATTTTCAAACAAAGAGTGCAAATGATGATAACATTTTAATAACATGGGATACAAGGTTTTTATATTATATTTTTCAACAATGAACTTGCCTTGTTCAAGGCCAATAAATGAAAACATTAAATGTAAGTTTTGGAACCTAGGATTAAACATCAAAGACAACGTGTTATGAACCTTCTTTTCTTCATATTTTTTCAAAAGAAATCAAAAACCTAAAACACCACAAACTCTTTTTATGTCAAAGGTCAAAAACCCTAACTCAAGAACAAGAATGGACTCCTATTCTATAAATTATCAAAAGAACTTGAAATTTCAGATTAATTTTCAATTTCAAACAAATGGAAATGGCAGAATTTAAAACATCACTTAATAATAGATGACTTTTACATTCGTTAAAAACACAAGCAAACACAACAGGGGAAAGGACATCAACAATGATTTGAGATATGTGTCTATTAAAGGAGGAAACACTCATGTATTCTTCCTAATAGCAATCTATTTATTATAATAAAAAACAAAAAAAAATTTAATTGCAATGCTTCCTAAAAATGGATAATTTTGCTTGCAAATCCACAAAAGAAAAAACCATTTTTTAAAACTTACTACCAATTGAAAATAATCATAAAAATTACTATATATATATATATATAATTATAATTAGAACAATACATCATATATTAAGAAGTTACTTCACTAGTAAATTCAACTTCCTTAGGGCCAACCTATATTCAACACATGTTTTGTTTCATTCTTATCGACCTTTCCCAAATTGTTTTACCAAGTTATACACTTCTATAGATCTCCTTATGTAATGTTAATAAAAACATATGTCAAGTCTTTATTTCAAGAAAATATTTATTAAAAATATCTGCAAATATTCCCTATTTCCACCTTGTCTGTGGGCCCCTTTTCAGCCCCTAACCCATCTTTTAGTGGTATCCGTAAAGTAAAAAAAATTTATTAAATTTCAATATGAAATGTTAAATCTCAACATTTAATGCACAAAGTTCAAAAGGAATTATAATAGTTGTACAAGTAGGAGCAATGAAAATCTATGTAATAGAAATGGTGCCACTCAAGAAAAAAAAAAAGGTGAAATTCAAGAATCATCAATTTTGATGGTTTTCTAAGTTTCACCCCCCTTTGGATGTTAATGCAAATTTTTGCATGTTTTTTTAAATTTTCACCTTGTGTATGACCAAACTCAAGTATTGGTGTTGTCTTTTCCTAACTTTGCAAATATCACTATTGTAGCATATTAACAAGCCTTGGAAAATGCATGCCCAAAATAAGTGCCTTGATAATTTTCCTCCAAACCTATAATATCACAACTTGTAATGATTTTTAATGTAGTGATCATTATGTTCAAATTAGACCCCTTATCTTTCACATAAGTAATATTTTTTTTCTCAAGTTCAATCAATCAAGTTTTTGGCCAAAGTCTTCGCAAAAATATTTGCAATTTCAAAAAAACCAAATGTAACATGTTTTGGCTACCAATCAACTCCTAAAAACTTAATGACAAGGGCAAATATGTTGTGCATTCCTTTAGACATGAAAATTATTTCCGGAAAAAAGAGCCCTAAATGATCCAAATTTGTTCTTTAAAAAGAAGGAAAACGAAGGAAATGAAAGAAGATCCCAACTCAATGGTCAATAAAAGGAGAAAGAAAAACACCTTTTCACCTCTTCCCATTTTCCCACCAACAAACTTTATTTAACCTTCATTTTTTCCTTTGACCTTAAAATTTTACTTTACCATGGTTCTAGGCCATTATTTACTCATTTCCTTGTTTTTTTCCTACCCTATAAATTAGAACCACACATCTCATGTAACAAGCCCTCCACACATTCATTGTTAATCTAATTTTGATTGAAGATTTATTTTCCTTTGCTTAAAATTATGGCATCACGTATGCCCACATCCTATGGACCTCAAGCTACACAAATGAATGAAAAACCGGCTTCGGAATCATCTTTAGATTTAACATTAATGCAACATCCTTGTGATGAAAATCCCAAACCGAGAGAGGTGCGTGCTCATTTTGAAATTGATCCCCCTTGAGTTTAGTATTATCGCATTTCTCCAAACTCTCACACCTTGGTGATTTTGTTGCAAGTTGACCTTGCTTCTAATGATCAACCTAAAATTATCTATGAAGGTTGTTACGAGATTGAAAACACCTTTATTTTTGCGTGGTCTTCGATTATCGGCATTGGACACTATTGTTGGTTGTGCGATCTAATTCACTGATTGCCTCCTAATAGTAAGGCGGACTACCTGATTCGCACCATTCTATGCATTTTACATTTCTTGTAGTTATGAACCATCATTATGGCATAGCCCAAGACTCAACACATAGATGCAGCTCCTCATTGAGCTTATCCATAATTTGAATAAATGTTCCATTCATTATGAAACTTTTGTTGCCATTGTCGCCTTATCACACTATTTATTTAATATTTAAGTTTTCTCGAATTAAATGCATATAAGGCTTGAAGATTGTTTTATTTCTATTAAACCTTTCATTGACACCCCTCAATTACTTCGTGAATCTCAAACATCCTTGCTACTCACTAAATACTATAACAATACCAATGTTTTGTTGAACACAACGAATTTTGATGTCTACTTTTACCCTTGACCTTTTAGAGATTTTTCAACCCTAATTATGCAACTAAGGTTTTTAAATTATGATTACCAACTTTTTGTTGAAGAAAAAAACTAACCTCACATCTTATTCACCAATATCATATTTCGGAAAAGAAAACAACTCCCCACGTAAACATGCACATTCATCATTTCTTATTCTAACATGAAGTTGTTAAAAACCCTTAATAACCTTATCACACTCGAATATCCCAAATGCAACTATTAAAAATTGAGACTATTGGACATGGCTATGTCAGTATGGCTCACAATGGTTCAAAAGTGGCAAAAGTCCCAATCCCAAAAGTCCATATTTTAACACTATAATGGAAAAAGATTTTATAAACAATGTTGACTAGGCCTTATGTGGTGATTAATCAACTAATACCATAAAAAAGGATGCCCATATAGACAACTCTTTGACATACATATTAGAAGGAAAAAAATATCAATTTAACAAAAAATGACCAAGATAAGGACTTTTGAAAATAAAGTTCAAACCTAAGCATTCAAAAGTCCATAGTTATTTATTGGTTAAAGTTTTTGTTATAATTTTTTCCATCACATATCATATGTTGAATCCTTATAAAAAATATTGACATGAAATCATAATAAAAATTGCATTTGAATGTTAATGCAGAACCCAAACTATTGTCCATCTATCTACTTTAAATGTCCATTACTATATGATTGGTGTATGTTTATTGAATTTCGTCCCTCAATAAATATTTTTATCCAAGTTGGTAATCTTAATCCATAAATATTTTTGTTAAATTGATGATTTTACAATGCGTTTGTAGCATTTGAATAAAGTACATTTTGTAAAAAGAAGAAATACGCAAAAAATGAACCACCATAGTTTGCAACAACCCCACTCAAATATTTGAATTAGGTTCAAGCTAGTAAAGAGATAAATCCTTACTAACATGTATTCATAGTAAGCCCACAAGCTAATGGCTTGAAAGCCATCACAAAAACAAACTTGCCTTATATTAAGAACATACCTAAGCTTGCTAACCCTAGCCCCCTTTACAAATCCACATTGTAAGGTGAATGCAAGGTATAATGGCTCACTTTTGATGTCATAATGTTAATTTTTGCAAAGTGCATTGTGTTGGGATCCTTATAGCAAATTAAAAAACATTAAATGTGTAAATTAACAAATGTTTTTAAACTAACAACTTGATTATGAAAACATCTATACAATTAGATTTTGAAAATAATGCACACATTGTTATTAATAGACTTTTAAAATTAAAATATAGGGACTGATTAATTCATTGGATTGCTAAAAACTTGAAGAATTATCACAAGATTCTAGCCCAAATTATTTATAGTGACTAAGTTAGGATAAAACATGAAAAAATAAATTTTTATGTGAATTTTCTTTTTCTAAAACCTCATTCAAATGTTGGTTATGGACTTTTGAAATGTCAAAAGTGAACCTTATTTTCATTAGTCCATAAAAATTTCATTTTTGACTATTTTATAGATTTATTTTCCCAAAAGTGCATGGCTTTATGCTATCTAGTTGGACAGTAGTGAAAATGGACTTTATTGATTGTCCTTCGTGACTTTCATTTTCATTGGATTACGTCGTCATCAAGCTTCATATAAAATATAAACTAGTTTATGCCAAGGATGTTATTTCATGAACCTACAAACCTGAGCATGAGTAGGTAGGAATGAGCAAATGAGTAAGATTGAATCTTTTTTTAAATATTATGTTTACATCAATGGAATATTTGGAATTTTTTTTTGATGCCTGAGATAGAATATTTATTGACTCGAAGGAATATTTTACTACATGTTTATGGATGAATGATATTTATCGATGAAAACAAAATAGGAAAATTTTTATGGACGTTGGTAACATACATTTCTTTTCTGAACATGTGAACAAAAGAAATAAGGTGGAAGCAATTTATGTTGGTTTATTTTGAAATTTTCATCACATGAAATGTTCAAGTTGTACTTTAACTTGTACTTCATATTTCTTTAATATAAAGTATATTCAAGCTTTGCAACATTTAAACCATGTAAATTTTTTAATTAAATCCAATTCAATGGCATATAAACTTGTTGACCCATCAAGAGGTATGTGCTCATTATGAATTGAAAAAATATGAGGTAGCCCATGACATCTTACATTGTCAATACCATTTAAAGTTGTTTTTTATTTTCATTCACTCTCTCAAACTCTTACATCTAGGACCATTCTTGCTACTTATATAATCAAATTGCATTCTTACCCCTTCTATTATTAATTTGCATGATCTATACCTCAATTTTCATTCTCCCCACCCATACTACCTAATTGCATCCTTTTTACCTCAACCATGTGTTTGCAATCGTTAAAACTCTATTCTACAATGGCAAGAAGAAAATTGACACCAATTGTCACACCAAACACTATGGAATATATGATTGAATATACATTTATTTCAAGCATATTAGATATAATTTATGAGATGACAAAAAAAACCATTGGAATTTATAGGAGATGACACCATGCTAATCCCCCTCTAGCATTTATTGGTCATATTTAAAGCATAGTAACTATGCTTATGACAATTATAGCAAGGAAGAATAATTGGTGCGTATTCGGATTCAATATCTATATTGGTATTGGATTTTGATTTAAGAATATGAAAGTCAACATTATCTTGTGGTCCCAAAAAATCAATGTGAAGGCATGGGGGATGTTCATGAATTGAGGCAAGAAGATTAGGGTTTTGTAGAACAAATATTGAAATTTCTTAAATATAAACCTTCTACTTACATAATTAAATACCAAAGTGGAATCAAATATTAACTCAATTGATGTTCATCCACAATTAAATAATAACAACCATGACGTGGATGGTGCACCTGTGGACGTTGGTTTTCTATGATTAATATTAATTGTTTTGAAGACAATGATTTTGGCAAGGAAAAAGGAGAGGGGAAAACTTTTATTCAAGTGAAGTGCAACATACCTGTAATGAATGAGAATTGTTCAATGATGTATCCTTTGAATGCATAAATTATAACCAAAAATATTACAAAATAGGAAATCTGAATCCATATCTTGTAATGAAACAAAGCAAAAGTACAAGCCACAATTGTCTATCACTCAATTGCCTCAAAATCTATAAAATGCATAATAGACTTGTCATAAGATTGGGGAACAAAGGAAGAGGAAGGAGAAGGGCAAGCTACCAATATCTAAGCATAGGCTTCATATATGAACTAAGGGCTTGAAGGGGATGAAATCATCATGGGCGAAAAAGGGACACACCTCGAGGACAAAAACACACCTTTACACTAGGAAGGAAGAAAAGTCATTAGTTTGTTTACATTCAATCTTGAAAGTAGAAATAAAAATATGATGGAAAGTTCAAACAACCTCATAATCCAAAACAATCTTGGAGAGCTTATGGATAGGTGAATTAGATACTAGGGTGTGTTTTGGCAACTTTTCCCTCCGAGACCTTTATTCTTGAACCTTGTTGAAGTCCTCTTGACCTTTAATATCAATAAGTGTTGGCCAAGATTTTGACATGCCAACACATTATTACCTGAAAAAAAAATGTTAAAAAACATTCTTGAATGAAATTTGAATGCAACAATAGCAAGTTTGAAATACTAAATACCAATTGATGTTGCAAAATAAACAAGGGATCCCAACTTTGAATAAGCTCTAATCAAGCATGAAGCATGAAAGCATGCATTTCCTTGGCAACACAAAATGGTTTCTTAGAACTTGAAATTTTCATATGTGGCTATCAATCTAGTTATAGAGAATGTCTTCATCTACAACCTTGATCCCTTGTTTTAATATGTCAATTGCAAGTGGTTGGAACTCAAAAGTCTTGGGGGTCTTGACCAAAAATGTGACCTTGTTCAATAAAGTCTACAAGAAGATAAAAGGGTGGTGAGAATTGCAATAAACAACCATGAACAACATACAGTCCCCAATGGTGAAAGATGGAGTAGTTTGGCCACCAAGGTTACCTTTCACTCTTGTTATCTAACAACTTGTAAAAATATAAGTTTATATTATGTGCATATATCAACATGGCCATCTCAACAAAGATAATGGGAGCAAGCCATGATGACATAATTATCTACCATTTACAAATAAGGAATGTCCATGTGCTTTTAATTGTTTTAGTCTCCCACCTAATAGTGGCATATTCCATTAATTTAACTTAAGGTTATAAATTAAGAACTTAGGTTCTAAAATGGTTTGATGGGTAAGCACATGATGTGATTATTATGTGTACCAACATAACACCACCTAGAAAGCACATCAACATTTTTCATTGATGTTCAAGATGTGAACTTCAGTTACAAAGGAATAAGATATCCCACTTCCATGTGGTTCCATTGTTAATGTAGACCATTATATCTTGTTTAATTATATCTCCTTCTTGACAAATATTGGTTAGTGCACACATGAGTCTACTAATGATTTATTCTGATGGAGTTGAAATGTTGATGGACATTATAAATTTCCCAATATGATAAAATTCAAGACCAATCATTGGTTTGTTTAAACTGGATTCAAGTTTAACCCATTGGAGTCCACATCCTTTAATACACTATCTTGTACCAAGGTGATAGTGGATATTCAATAAAGTCCATAAAAAGAATTTCACTAAATTATGTATCTTAAATTTCCACCAAACAACATTGTAATGCAATGGTGTAAACTATATTTCATTAAACTATAGATGGGTTTTGCCAAACTCCGTTAAAATCCACTATACATATTAGTCCATGCGTTGGTGTTGTAAGTGGATAGGAGTGGAGCTCAATGGAATAGCTTAATGCATGGTGGAATTTTAGTGTGGTCTTTCCCGAGCATTCTAGTTCACTCATATTTCCACTAGAAATTGCTTACATTCCACCAAGGTGGAATTGGGCCATTTCTAATGGAACTTTGGTGGAATGTGTGGTGGATTGGGGACAAGTTCTATAGTAGTGCCGATAAGAGTTTAAAATCATAATGTCTCTCTTTGTTTAACTTTAGCAGCTTTCTAAGTTTGATTTTGTGTTTAAAAAAACAATTTCTTCAACTTTCACAATTTCCAAAATTACATCTTAAATCACTTCCCTCTGAAAATAATTCAAAACCAAATGTCCATTAGACTTAATCCTATCTAGCTTATTCACTGCCTTGTTTAATCCCTACCATTCTTTTGATCTATTATGACTTGGTTGAACATTGCCACACATTGGGTAACACTAGTTTTGATGTTTCATTCCTTTTCGATGCTACTATTATGGTTGAAAATTTATCGCTTTGATAATATTATTTTGAAAGTTTTTATTCCATTTCTTTGGCTTCATATGTTGAAATTGAGTATCATCTTGTCTTTGTTTTATTCTGGTGTTTGGTTTTTTAAATTTAAATTTATCCTACCACTTTTTATTGCCCACATGTTTTCTATGATGGTACAACTATCACGTGATCCTCCATATATATGATGACACTTATGCAAATATTATCTTTGATATTCAATAGGATCCCATTCATGTCATTGTAGTCACATTCCCTTTTATTATTCAACTAGATCCTTTTGGTGCTTATTGTGCATTATTACACATCCAAAATATCTTGGGTCAAAACATATATTACACCTTGTCCTATCTTATATATTTATTGTTAGTTCATGATTAAACTTTAAATCATTTTTTGAATTCACAAATTTTAGACTGATAATGTTTATTCCTTTCATATTTTTATAACTTGTCTTCATACAATTAAATAAAAAACCACAATATTTTTGGATATTAATATCAACATGAGAAAATGATCACAATGGTGATATTAACAAGTGTATGTACTTACATATTTGTAGGTTTTAATTTTCTTATGGTGTTTGTGTGTTCTTTCCAATATATTGTCAATGTTTTCTCACATATTTTATAATTAATTATAATCCATTAAATTTCATGTTCCTTTACATATTAGATTTTCGCTCATTATGTTACTTTAAAACATCAATTTTATCTTTAGGAATATTCATGTATTTTTTTATATTTGACTATTTTTTAGGTATTTCTTCATTCCCAACATCCTTCATTCATTAGTGTCAAAGATGTAATCTCTACAACTTTTCCATTTTTTTTGTTGCTTCCTATGATAATATCTAGTCATCGTAGCTAACTTTGTAGATCAAGTCTTATGAATGGCATATTTGGTTAAAAAGTATCCATTTGTGAAATTTACTATTTTGTGGCATATGATAGAATATAGGGGAGGAGCATGGTTCACCTATCAAAACCATCATTGCCATTCATTACTATTCCACTTCATTATTGTTCACATCTAAATTGTCTTGGACTATCAACCCAGTTGTCAATATGATCTTCATATAGATTTCATTCCCCTTTGTTTAGTTGTGCATCCTTTGGCCTTTTATTTCTTTCTATTTTTGTCACTTCCTTCATTTTTATTAAGCTCAATTCTAAAATATAAATTGTCCTCCTTTTTTTTCTTCCTTCTTGCGTCCATATATTACTATTATCTAATGCATCTTCTAGCTCTAGTTGTGCTTCATTATAAATTTTTATATATTTTTTGGTTCCTTGCATTCCCCTCTTGGAAGATTTATTGTGGTCACATTATAGAATATCAACCTTTTATGCTTAGGGGATACTTGACCTTACAATATTGGGCAAGGATTTTGGAAAAAAAATTGTGTGCAACGTTTGGTTTCCAACTTGGAATTGTGCACATTTCCAAAGATGATGCGTTTGAAGACAACAACAATGTTATTAGATCTATCGATTAGTTCAGCTTTCAAATGCCCATGGATTGGGATGGATTCTCCATGCTAGTAGATTCAAGATTGTTGGCAAAAACCTCCCCAAGAGCTTTCAAAACATTGTCCTCATGTTAAACATTGTTGCCTTTGTTGCCAATGTCATCACCCATGGTGTTCAGTTCAAAGACAAATTGGACAATGTCTTTCCAAATCACCACCCTACATTGATGGACCTTTGTGAATCTTCTGACAAAGATGGAACAATTCCAATCTTTGTACACCCCTCTAACTTTTTGGTTTTTGAATTTAATTGCATTTGATGTTGCGCTCCAATCCAAATGAAAGGTTGCTGCTATGTTGACCTTTCTTTTATCAATGTAGTTGATTATAGATAATGTCTTTTGCCCCCCATGCCACCTCCAAGTTGAGAAAGTTGAGAAAGCTCAACTACGATACACTTTGCATTGAAAATGTTCCTTGCATTCTACTAACATTTGATGGGGATGTTTTCTTTGAACTCCCATCAATTAATAATCCAAACGGCCATTCTAGTTACATGTAAGGAATGGACAGAAAGTACAATGGTTATTCTTGGTGCAAGGTCAAGACGACCAATATCAAGAATGATTTCAACCTTACTTTTTGCAAAACAAGGTGTTTGGGTCATCTAAAATGTTGAAACCACCTCCACAATTGTTTGGTGCTTAATGGAAACCCTAATGAACCCACTTGGATTGGCAACACTACTCATAGTGTGAGCAAAGATTACTTTGCACCAAGTACACCCTTTTGTAGGTTAATTTGATTCAAATGGCAATTCATCTTGGAACCCATGGTCATCTTGTTGCCGAAGGCATGTGTAGAATTATCGTGGAACAAATCAAAGCCTTGGTCCAAGACAAGGTTTCTTGCAGGCCATCAACAACTTGTTAGCTATTTCCCTGGATACAAGTAAAAAAATTCTATTCAAGCACTTGTTCAATGAAGATGGTGACATGCCGGTTGAACCTCTCAAAGGAGACAAACCACAACTCCTTTGAAAATGATGCTAACAGACATATATTACATTTTGTAGAAATTCATTCAAGAGGAGCTTACAAACGTGCCCACCTACAACCTTTCAAAAACAATGCATAGTGTATGGTTTCAACAATTGGGAAAAGGGGAATTTACTTATGTGTTGCAACTTTAAATGATTATATTTAAGCTTTCAAGTATACAACATTATATTACCATTTCAAGAAGGGCGGTCCATTAGGTCAAAGGCCTGATAGGAGTGAATTTTTCTTCTATAAAGTAACCTAATTTAGTGATTTGAAACAACTTGTAAATGTAATTTTAAAATATACACTAGGTTCATCTTTCACAACAAGAATCACACATATGGAAGGGGAAGAAATCTTTGGTTTTCACAAATGGAATTCGAACTTGTTTTTAAGATTAAAAGGGGATTCGTGTAGGCACATTGTGTCAATTTCTTTCACCCACATGCCAACACCTAGGGGTGAATGCAAGGTATGGTGGTTCACTTTTGGTGTCACAATGGTGTTTTTTGTCGGGTACCCCTTGTTCAAAGGCATATGGTGAATAACATATTTTTAAATCTATTAATTGGAAGTTGAATGTAAACTAACAACTTTATTATGAAGATATTTTTGTAGTTGTTTATTGATAAAAAGTTCATATGCTAGTAGTAATGGACTTTTGAAAGGCACTATTATGGACTGGTTGGTTGACTAGAATGATAGAAAATTGAAAGGTTAATCTTAAATTTTATTCAAAATTATTATAGTTACTTAGCATATGAGTTAGACTGAAATAATACGCTTTTATGTGAAAATTTTCCTTAATAATCATTGCAAAATTCTACCAATGAACTTTTGAATGCCCTAAATTAACTTGTATTTTCATAAGTCCATGGCATCATTATTTTTCATTAATTTTCAAAAAAATAAATTCAAAGGTGCATATATTTGGAATCTTTACTTGGGCTCTTATTAATATGGAATTTATTGCTTTTAATACATGAACTTTATTACGATTCAACCAATGGTACCACAAAAAATAAAAAAGTTAACACTAGAATGTGGACTTTTGTGAAATATGATATTTTGAAAAATGAACCACCATATTGTGCATTTACCCCAAATTGGAAAATCACATTCGTAATGTGAATGGCCTTCTTATAACGCTAACTCATATGAGGTTGTGAATACCATCAATGGCAATGTTAAGGTTCCTGAAACTTTTTGCGGAATGGAGTTTAACATATAGAACAATGTCGTTGACCTCACACATCCAATGTTCAACATTACAAAACACCACCAACTATTCTTGTACCACAAGGATTATTACAAAGTCGACTCTCATTGGTGTTCCTACCCTTACCTATTTTGGTTTGTTTTTTTAGGTTTTACATGTACGTGTAACCTTTAAGCTTCACAAGTTTTGGTTTTACGCAAATGACATGAATCGTTACATTAGGGGCACAAACTGTGAATATGCAATGGAAAGATCAGAAGTTCTATCAATTTGGCATATGCAAAAAGGGACCAATTTCTTAACACAATGAAGTGAAGTTTTTTGAGGAAAAAGGTTTTGTTTTCAATAAATGACAACCTATCTTTCCTTGAATCTTGTTCGTTGGGGAAAAAATTGTTTTAATAATTCAATTGGTTGGAGCAATGGCATGGCCCAAAACACAAAATGGGAAGGATGTTCAACACACATAACCAATTACCATGTCAAAACAACACTACAATTAATGGGAGGCTAGTCGACTTCTTATGGCCACTTTCTAGCCACCATTGAAAGTTCATGCTCTTGGTTATGGACAAATCTACAAGGTTTTATGTGGCAAGGTTTCAAATAAAAAACAATATGAAGTTACAATTAGGAATTTCCTAGCTTACAATTGCATGGATTTTGTGACTATGGTTTCAAGTTCATTGAGGAAACAAGGGAAATGGGTGCCATGTAAACACATAGATTATGTATTATAAGAATGTCATGTTTTGTAGTCAATTTGAAAATCTCATTCATTTTCCGACTTGAAGTTACAATGAAGTTTGTCACCTGGTAGGCTATTTTTTTGTTTTTATGTAGGTAGGAATAAAAATTAGGAATGACACGAAAACGTAAAAGCAATGTTCATTATAATATTCAACATGATGTTATGTGTTTTGTGCCATGGCCACAAATTATGCTAGATGTTACTATTTTGAATTTAATATGTTTTGATTTATTAAATGATTGGATTAAAGTTTATTCGTAAATTTTGTAAGTATGAATCATGTTTCACTATGTGAAAAATCACACATCATATTGAATGTGTTAATTAAATATTAACTACATTATATTAGGTGGTTTGATTACCTCCTTTTAACTTTAAACACTAAACAAAGTTAAAGGAATATTGTTTCCTTGATTAAAATGTTCCATCCATGTAAATGATAATAATTTGTGACATAGATAAAACATTTACATGTGTAGCAAGAATATAAAATCGACATGGCATCTTTTGTTTAAAGTCATGAATATTAATACCACGTGGTAAAAATATACCCAAAAGATTCCCTTGTGTTCACTATAACAAAGTTCACATGCTCACTACTCACATTCACAAGTTTACTATTCATGTTCACACATTCATCCAATAATTATGTTGGTAGCACAACAATTGTGCAATTGTTATTCATTGTGACCACAAATAAGGAGGCCTATTAATCTAATTTCACACCATCAAACGACGTTGGAAAGACCACACCATCATCACTAGCTACTTTCGAGAAGCAATATTATGCTTTGAGCAAGGCAAGGTGACCAACAAACATCTATTCAACATCTAATTGTAACCAATATTGTGAGTAAACAATTCCCATAGCATTCAAGACCTCTTGAATTGGAAACCATTTGTCTAGCTTGTTGATAAGTTACAATGCAACTTGAATGCACTGTGTTTTCACACTCTACACTACCTTTGCCCAATTGTCAAGAGTGACCATGATGTGGTCACTAATTACCTTGAAACTCTTATGAATGTTATACATTTTACCATAGTAAAAAAATATTGCATTTACTACATGAGTAGTTGGATTATTCCACCACACCATGCAAAGGATCAAAGGTGTGGTCGATGAAGTTCTTAAACTGGAAAAATTTGTGCAATTGTACTTATTATCTTCATCACAATATTTCTTGTGTAAATCAACTTGACATAACTTGACATTGTTCACAAAACCGCAAACAAACATCTTTCCATTTTAAGCATACTTGTTCAAAATTTGGACAAATTCCAACATAAGGATCATGTAAATAAAACCCATGATGGTGTCAACATCACAAAGTAGTTCATAATTTACAGCTAAAAACTTATTAGTAGTAGAATCTTGTGCCATCTTGACTAATAGGGTCATGAACTCTTCAAGAACCACCTTAGAAGGAACAACAATGCTAATCCATTGAATCTTGATATTTCATAAAATATTGAAACTTTTTGTCTCAATCACTTTAGCCAATTTTCGTCTCTTTAGGTTTCTCCTAGGGTTATGGCTAAAATATGCATACACCACCATGGGAAGTTCAAACATGGTAAGGACAACCAAGTTGGTCTTGTGAATTACACAATGCACGGGAATGCAAAAGGTGAGGATTTATTTCTTAACTAGGTTGAAACTCTAGACTTGATGCCCTAGAATGTGGCATTACTGTTTGCACCAAAGCACACAACCTTTGTAGTTAGGTCCTAGTTGGATAGTCCCCCAAAAACTTGGATAGAGCTTTGGATCATCTTCATTAGGTTGTACAACCATCTATCACTTGTTCCAAATTTAACAAGATTGGAGTCCTCTTGAAATCTTCAACAACGTACCCATGCACAAAAATCAAAAAATGGTTATCTATATTAGTAACTTCATCACAACTTCCAAATATGTTGTTTGTTGTTTGGATGGTTGTTTTTGTGGTTGCCAAAACCACATTTGTCATACATTCTACCATGCCCTAGACCCTAGTGTTTGTACAATGTTTATTAGGATTATTCTCCACCTTCAAAAATAATAACAACCCATGCATGCTTTCAAAGTTAATAAGGGGTCTCCCCAATTTTAGAAGATGAAACATATTCACAAATTGCACAATTTTTTTTTCTCTTTTCAACCTTATTATGTTTGTCATCTTAGAGTTGAATGCCATTGTGGCTAGTGATGCCATAGATTTTTTCATTCCAAACATGTTAGCTTTCCCAACCACCCTACCATGCCAAACTACCATGCACGTCCCTTGACCACTATGTTTCTTCAAACCATCCAAACAAATTTTCCTTATGTTCAACAATGGAACATACCATGCATCTTGCCATGAAGCCTAGCAATTGGTTCCACCCATGGAAATTTTGTTGCTCATGTATTTTGGAAACTTCTATTCAACTCCCATTAAACCTTTCGCTTATTATTTACAAGCACTTTTTCATTTTTTTCATCTATAATTAGGTCAATATAGGAGAAATTCATGAAGTTCCAGGATCTAATGATGTAGAAGCCCAGTAACAATATAACTACACTAACATCAACATTAATATAAACTTTGCCTTTGTTGGAAACAAACAATGGAGGAGGAAAAATTTCATGATCAAAAGCAACATCCATAGAAAAAAGGATTGAACCATTAAAGAACATCTTATACTTGAAGTTGGCAAGCAGTTTTAGGGGCGACATTTTGCAAATCGAAATGGTAACACAAACAATTCACAAAAGAAATTTGCTTGGAATATTCGAAATCAATAAAAAAACAAAATTTTGTTAAAAAAATTGAGCAATGGAAATTGAGCAATGGAAATGCAGCATTTTAACCTAAAGGCAATGCTTTTTAAATACTTTGAATTTCATATGTTGTTGAGCTTTTCTTGAAACCAAACTATTGCACACATCAACCCTTAAATTCTCGTTTCCTAGTTGTGTGATTTGAAGAAGATGCTGCATTTCAATATACATTTTAATACATTTTTGGAACTCCATTTAAAGCATTTACACCTTCTAGCAACTACATTTTATAACAATAATGTTCAACTCATAATTCTTATAGGCAAAACAATGGCAATGCATAAAGAGGAAAAGGCAGGCGAACGACGATGCACAAAGTAGAGGAGGTGGAAGAAGGTGGCAACTTTGAACATTGCCATGACCCTAATTTGTGAACTCCCCCCATGCGATGTGCCTTGTTGGCAAACCCCTCCCTTTGGTTATGCCTAACTAGCAACATAGAAATTTGCATCATCACTTTTATTAGCAATGGATCCTAAACATTGTTAAAAAAAAAAACAAAACAAGATGTTTAATGATTGTTTTATAACAAAATCATAATTGTAAGCTCTTTTATGCGTGTCATTCTATCATTTTTGAGCTCGCACAAATGCTTGAAAATAATTTTATTATTAAATGTTAAATGTTAAATATTATTTTTCTGAATCATTATTTTATTTTTAATTGAACAAGAATAAAAAGATACAAAAGTAATACTTTTATAATGGTAACATAGTGGCACAACGAGTTTTATTAATGGGAATCATAGTTAACAACTAGTTGCAAGTGTCATCTTTAATGGACAATGGAAATGTATATACATGACATGATTATATGTGTCAATGTTGCACATTAATTACAATGTAATTGTTAGTTGGGTGTTACATTTACACTAGTCATCATGTAGTTGCCACATGCAACTAAAATGCAACTTGTTAAAAAGTCAAACATGATTAACTATGTTTATATGTACAATGTGTACATTACATTGTGTAGGTGTTCCATTTGCAACTAAATTGCAATTATAGTATAACTCCATTATTTTTTGATGTGACATATTATTTACTAATTGCCCATATTTCCATGTTCTAGTCGTAGTGTATTTGTATACTAGTTATTTGGAGTTATAGTTGCAAGGCAATGTGGTTCTAGCAAACATAAATTTTCATAGTGTGAAAACCACGCAACACTAATTAAAATGTATGACATGATTTAGTTGTTACGGATAAGTTGTATGTGATTGACATTTGGTTTTTATTTATTTAACCCTTTACATCCAAACCTATATTCAAATGGATAATGAAGTTGACCAATGAAATTTTAATTTGACTTTAATAGCTCTTTAAAAGGTCATTCAAAACTTACATCACTAGGGTTAACAATTTTTTAAAAATCACCTAACACTAATTTGAACCAATGTTGTACCAATATATAGGGTGCAACTATATATATAATACTAGTATTAATATCAATATTTTAAAATATGTTAATATAATATGACCCACAACAATATCAATGCTATACCAATATTACTTTGATATGAAATTTGAAATGATTTGTGCATCATTTTGGTTCCAATTTTCACTAACAACTCACATTTGCACTAACCACCCTATTTTTTGATATTCAAATTAATTTCACATTGAGTTCAATTTTGTGGAATTTATTTGAATCCCATTCAAAAGGGTCCCACACCCTCTTTCCTTGTGGGAATTAAGGAACATCCTTTGGTTTTATATTTTGTGATAAAATTGAGAATTGGTATGTTATTTACTTTCAACAATACTTGACAAATTACTTTCACACCAAATTTTTATTGAAATAGAAGCCAAACACTATGTACAAAAAATCTTACATTCCATCAATTGACACGTTTTAACAAATTATCTAGGTTTGAAACCAAAAGCTTATAGTTCATTTCCACAAATGTGTAAACTTTACATCACATTTGGTGCACTAAACCATTCACATCCACCATAGATTTTGCCCATGGTAAGCAAATGATCCAAGCATCTTGAAATTTTTGTGTTTTTTCATAATAATTCATTTTCTCCTTAATAATCTATTTGGACGTATCCTTGCAATTAGTTGAATCAAACAAAAAAAAAGTGATATCTCATCAAATGAAATAATAACAAGTGGTGAGGAAGATGATAGACTAATATCATATTGAAGTGACAAGGAAACAAGAATCGTAGGCTTGAATTTAAAGTTTTTTGGGATTTGCAAAAGGACCATGCTAACTATAGACTTTTATGTTGCAACAAAACAAGAAATAGGTTAAGAAAATTTAAAGCTTTCAATGTTCACTACTTAAATTTGCAACTACATATAATTCAATGTTTTGCGTGTAAGCAACAATAGTTCGAGATTAAAAAACAACAAATGACAATCGAGATTCAAGATCAAATAACTTGGTGTTTATTAAGTGAAAGTCTAAGATCATTGACCTTCTAAAGCTTGATAATTGATTTTTGAACTTTGATTTTGATCATTACAACTTGCAAGATGACTAAATATCGAAACCTTCAAATTTTAGAAAAAAATGCACATTGCACTTGACAACCCTCAAGCAAAATTGAAAGGACAAAAGACAACATAGAAACTTTTCACTTGGATTTTAAAATTGAACAACACAAATTTGACAAAAAGAAAAAACACACCAAAAGGTGAAGCTATTGAATTCACTTCAATTACAAGCTCTCGAGAATCCTTGAATCATTTCATTATTCCATATTGTGCAGTTGTACTCCATATCTTCTCCAAATCAACCAAAAGCTTTCAAAATTCATGTAGCTACCAAGACAACATAAGATGGAAATCTAATTTGAATTTTTCACCTTAAACCTTTAATTGAACAACTAAAACTACCATCACCATACAAATCACAAATGCAAAATGAAATCTTGAAAATAAAAAAATTCCCAATCCCAAATTCCAATGTACCTAAAAATGATGACAATTACTAGATACGTTAACATTGCCAAGTGCTCACAATTTGTGCACAAAAATGGAATGCATGATGTTGAGTACATCAACAACAATGGGCAATGCTATTGACAAGTAAAATGAGATAGTGAAAGCAAGAGTGACAAGATGCCTCATTTGGGAAGTGGTGATTTTGCCTTTGCCACCAAGATAATTCACCCAAATCAAATTGATCGCCTATTTCCCAATGATGATGTTGCAAGGTGGAATCTTCAATCACCTTGCAATTTCTCACCCATAAAAACAATTGAAGGTGCCATTGAGAATGGGAGGAGGGTCCACAAGAGGTGAAAGTCTAAAGATGGACACAACCTCTATGACCAGTTAACTCAAAGTAGACAATATGGAGATGACCAACTTTTCACTTAAAATTGATGGTGGGAACTTGAAAGGTGGCCAACCCGATTATAGCCACTTGACTCAAAATTGATGTCATGAAGCTTTGTTCTTCTTCAGTAATCCCAAAAATTCCATTATGGCAAGTTAAAACCAACAATTAGTTAAAATAAGAAATGTTCCATGAAGTTCCCAAAAACATGAATTCACTGTGTATTAGGGCAGTTATCCATAAAGTACCCCAAACTGGGGGAACTAGGCCCAAGTTTTGCCAAGAGTCAGGATGAAATCAATGTTAAGATGAAAACAATATACCTATAGGCAAAAAGAAAAGTAAAGATGCTTGACCTGTGCCTTCAAACTCATCGTATGATATTCTCCATTAAATCAAGTCCTTTCGAAAAAAAATCCTGCAAATCTTGTCAGTGATACCTAGCTTCATTAAACAGTACCTGATTTTGTTCACTTTAAGGACTAATAGCCCTTCCTAAGAACACCCTACATATTCTGCTTTTGCATTAATTAGATGAGGTGCCTCCCAAGTTTTTTTTTAAAATTTTTTTACAATGAGCCAATTTGATTGGCCCATCACTCAGAAAAAATAAATATTAAGGCTCCTGAAACGAAAAGAAGTCTGGACTAGGTAATAGCCCTTCCTAAGAACACACTACCTATTGGCTGCAGTCAAATTGGGGATGAAACCAAGATTACAAGGTCAAACTAGGGCTTAAGAGATAGGGTAACTTTTAAGGATAACTTCAATAATACAACAATATTCTTTAAGAAGTGGGACCAAATGTCACACACTCTCTCTCCAATTAGATAAAAGGATTTTAGCCTTTGCTAGAATCCTGCTGCAAGTTTGAAAATCCTCACTCTGTTTGTCTGTTGTGTTGAAAAAAGAAGATTTGTGCTTCTATTTTCCCCCTCCCTCTTTTTTTTTGTTTTTTTTTTGTTTTTTTGGTGTTTTGACTGTTTCTGATATGCCTTTGCATAGTAGGCCGCCTTCAATTGGCCTTATGTTTACCTTATCCTCCTCATCCTCATCTTTTACACAAAAGCCGGTAGGTAATTGATATTTGCAATCTTCAAGCATTTTTACAAGCCTATTTATATGTGGGATAAATAGGACATCTCTATTGACAAGGGATTTTTTTTTTCAAATTTCATGCATTTTTACAAGCCTATTTGTATGTGGGATAAATAGGGTAGAGTAGCCAGTGAGTGAACACTTAAAGGTTTAGAAAGCTGATGCATCTCAAATGTTACTCCATTGCACTAAAAGTTCAAATAAAAGTTGTAGAACTAAGAGTTGCGCATGCAAGGGCGCTTGCATCTTAAAAAAAACTCAAGAGATGAGCAAGTTATGCATATTTCAATGTCCAAGGGTCAAAAACATAACAAGAAAATTCCTTGATCATTCAACAACACATGAACATCATTTTGCTCATGCATGAACAAATGTTCAATGATCCATGACTGAACACTACTACCTTCTTCACAAATATTGAATGCATCATAAGGATGAATAGAAAAGGGCACAAAAAAGTTAGTTTCAATGGACATAATTTTAAAAATATGCTTTTTTAATTGACGATGACAAGGGCAAGAGAAAGTGAAACCCTAATTTTTCCACCCACTATTGGCCACCAACAACTCCTCCTTTAGCTATGTCTATTAAAATTTTGTGCACGTTTCTTTTTTTTAGAGTTTAGGCAATCGTGATGGACTACCAATACAACTTTCGAGCTAAATTGCTTGAAGTTTAAGCACTTCAATCTTGCTCTTTCTTAGTTACAATTGCTAATGATCTTGGTTTTGGCGGTCTTCATCTTGTATCTTTCATGTTTATAACTATTCATGACCCTCCTAGTTGTGGTCTTCATGTTAATCGTTGTTTTCCTTCTCCTCCCTTTTGGCTATAGCTGCTAGTGACCTTCCTAATCATCATGATCTTTGATCTTGGTGGTTGGAATCTTGCGTCTCTTGCAATTGCTTGCAACCTTCCTAATTGCAGTCCTCATGTTGATCATTGTCATCCTTCTCCTCATTCTTGGTTATAATTGTTAATGACCTTTTTGGTTGTCATGATTTTGATCTTGGTGGTCTGGGTCTTGCTTGCATCTCTTGTGCTTATATCTTTTATAGTTGCTTGCAACCCTTTTGGTCATGGTCCTCATGTTGATCATTGCTTTCTTTTTCCTCCCTCTTGGCTAAAGCTACTAATGACCTTCATGGTCGTCATGAGCTTGATCTTGGTGGTTTGAATCTTGGGTCTTTTGTGCTTACATCTTTTGTAACTACTTGTGACCTTTTTGGTCATAGTCTTCATGTTGATCATTGTCTTTTTTCTGTTCCCTCTTGACTATAATTGTTAGCAACCTTCTTGGTTGTCATGATCGTGATCTTGGCGGTTTGAATCTTACATTTCTTACATGTGCTTATAATAGTTCGTGACCCTCCTAGTCACAGTCCTCATGTTGATCGTTGTTTTCTTTTTCCTCCTTCTTGGTTGGAGCTACTAGTGACCTTCATAATCATTGTGATTTTAATCTTGGTGGTCCTCATCTTGCATCTCTTGTGCTTATAGTTATTTGTGACCCTCTTGGTCATAATCCTCATGTTGATCGTCATCTTCCTTCTCCTCCCTTTTGGTTGCAACTACTAACAACCCTTTTGGTTGTTGTGATATTGATTTTGGTGGTCCGAGTCTTACATCTTTTGTGCTTATAGCTAGTTGCAACCCTCTTGGTCGTGATCTTCATGTTGATCATTGTCTTCCTTTTCTTTCATCTTGGTTGTAGTTGCTAGCAACCTTCTTGGTCATCATGATAGTGGGTTGTGTCTTACATCTTTTGTGTTTATAGCTGCATTGATATTCTTAGTCATGATCTTGATATTCGTGGTTTTGGTTGTAGCTACTAGCGATCCTCCTAGTTGTGGTCTTGGTTGCAATTGTTGGTGATTTTTTTAATTGTGGTCTTGGTTGCAATTGTTGGTGATTTTCTTAGTTGTGGTTTTGGTTATAGTTAATGTTGATCCTCCTAGTTGTGGTCTTGATTACAACTACTAGCAATCCTCCTGGTTGCGATTTTAGTTGCAATTATTAATGATCCTAGCCTTAGCCCTCCTAAACCCTAAACCCTTCCACCCCCCTTTACTTTGGTTATTCATTAAAACAAGGCAAACATCCTATAACATGATCGTGAGCAAGTAATCAAACATTTGCTTGTAACCTTGCCTTCCATCGTGTTAGAGTAAACCTTGAAAATCTTGTAATTAGAATGATTTCTAGCCCTTGTGCATCCTAGGAAGCTTGAAGATGTTCATGTATATGCTACCTTACTTCTTTAACAACTATTGTAGACCAATTGTATTCAAAATCAACTTTTGCACTTTTGGTAGCTGCACTATGAGATGCCTGTTCATTTATAATGAAATAAGTTGCAAATTTTCTAACCATGTTTTCCTCCCTTTTTTTGTGACATGTTTCCCTAATTACCTTTGCACCAACCTTTTCCATAGCCTTCTTATGAGTAATTGTTAAGTATTCAACACTAATCATGACATGAGATTGCAAGTAGTCCATTAATTGCTCCTTTCCTTTGGTTTGTTTTGCAAGTAAACAAAGGAGCAACAACAATTGGTGCACTTTCATGGTATATTGAGTTGGGTTCAAAGAAATTTGTTCTTTTTACACTTTCTCTTCACTAAGGTTGTTTAGATTTACTACTAAATGTGTAGGCTCCCACCCCTAAACCAAACCCTCCAACCCTTATAAATGTTCTATGCAACACCCATTACTGAACCCTAACAAATCTACAAAGCGAAAAAATGTGCTCAAAGTTGACAAATTATAAATTTTTTGTAAATCCATTCACAAAAACACCTCCAGACAACCAAACTAGCAACACACACATGGGTAATTTTTTGGTCAAACAAGCATGCACAACTATTCATTTTATACCCTTAGCACACACCATAATCCCTAAAGGCACTCAATTTTAAAAAAAAAAGCATTTTGAAACTACCCCTTCACCTATCATAGAAGAGGCCCCTGAACAGGGGAGGCCAAAAATTCAAACAGTAGAAAATTTCGCTGAACATTCAGTAATAAGTACAGTGGTGAATGACTAACAGATATTGACTGTCCCCTCTCCGGGTGTTCATCCACTGGCCCCTGAACGGCAAAGGGCTGCTCTACCCTAGGACATCTATGTTGACAAGGGATGTTTTTTTTCAAATTTCAGGCATTTTTACAAGCCTATTTGTATGTGGGATAAATAGGACATCTATGTTGACAAGGGATTTTTTTTTCAAGTTTCAGAGGTTGCTTCATCGGCTAGTGTCCCAAGAGGGATTTAACATTACATGGTTACTAGTTTTTTAACTAGTTAAAAGAACTGCTACCAAACTAAATTTGGCAAAAAAAATTGCTCCCCCCAAAAGAAGAAATATTGAAATTTGGTGATTTTTTAAAGCAGGAATATTGCAACAAATAATTCCCTTTTATTCACTTTTTCGCATTTTGGCTAAACTTCATATTAAAAGAATGCTGATGTCGACTTTGTTTTTTATGCTATCAGTGTCCATTTTTATATGAATCAACCATTAAAAAAAATTCAATTATGGCTAGTAAAAGGCAAGCCCATGGTGCGAAAACTGGTTATGCTTTGGAACAGGCCTTGGAAGAGCCCATCTGTGGTGAGAAAACCGGTTACATTTGGAATAGGCCGTGGCTCTTCTGGGGAAGAGCCCGTGATGAAAAAACCGATTTTACATTGGAACAGGCCTTGGAAAATCCCGTTATAACTCAACGGAACGGCACCTCACCTTGCCTTTCTCGCCCTGTTCCTGGTTGGAACGGCAGGGCCTATTCCACATTACGTAAAATTCAGAAAACTGTTCGAGAGTATTTGCTTTTTCTGCCAAGGATTAAGTTAAAAGGGGTCTACAAAGGACGGAGCCATCTTTTTCCTTCACCTAACTTTTCCCTCACTTCACCTTTCTTTTCTCTTTTCTTCTTCTTTTTCTTTTCATTTCTGTCCTTTCCTTTCTCTTCCCCCGAAGCTTTCATTAAGCTCCGACAGTGCCTCGAAGCTTTCCCAGATCAAAGCAAGAAGAGAACGAAAGGCTGTTTGTTGGTGCGCTTGTCGTTGTGATTTGTGATTGCTTGCTTGCGATGGATCTCGGTTGAAAGATCGCAGTTTCTTTTGGGTTCTTTTTTGGTTTGTTTCTCGTTTGTTTGTACGCGATTTGTGAATTTTTGGATTTTACTTTTTTTGGTTATTTTTTGTTCTTTTTTTTGGTGGGGCGGGGTTAGCTTTGGTTTTGAGGAGATGGAGAATTTGGGGACGTCGTCCACGAGCAAGGAAGAGTCCTTCTTCGATTTCATGCACGCGGAACATGCTCCCAGTAGTAGTAATAAGGGCGGTGGTACTACTACACACGGCTACAAGAGTGCGGTCGCGGGACCTGTGTTTGATTTCGGAAACGATGATTTGCTTCCGAGTTTTGAGTTTCAGCCTGCCGCGGAGGCCAGGACGTCGACGACGACGCAGCAGGTGGACGACCGTGCTCGCCGCAATTTGTCCCCGTCTCCCCTTGTAAGCTACCCCGTTGCTTTCTTCTTCTCTTCCCTAGAAACCCAGAGTTATAAACATATTACAAACATGTCATAATTGTTTGTTATGTTGCTCAATTTGGACCTGATTCAGCTTCTCTTCCTCGGGGGCAAGGGGGGAACTCTTTGAGGCTTGAGATGACTTCGCCCGGCATTTTTTCTCCCGCTCTCTCTCCCTTCTATTCTTGTTCTGAAAGAATGGACGCATTGTAGGACCGGAAGGGGGGGGGGGGTGTGATTTGGTGTCTGTGTGTGTCTGTACTTAAGGGTTTCAATCCATTTCTTATGTTACAGACTCGGGGTCTTGCTAAATAGGAGCACCTTGCTGTACAAATGTTGTTGAATTCTGAAGTTTTGATATACAATTTGATATTGTTTGTTTTCATTTGTGTGACTTATTGCACCATTGACTGATGTGAGAACAACTGTTGTTCTCTAACCTAGACATGTTGATCCCATGAGGAATGTTTCACATTATTAGGTTGGGATTCACAAGAGAAGTTGAACTTGAAAATTTGTCAAGAAAGGACCTCTGTTCATGATTGAAATGGTTGAATTTCGGTTCTGAATCTCTTGGTAGATAGATGCTTCTGATAAATTCTTGTACATTTTTCTCTGATGTGAAGCAACCAAAGTGGAAAAATCCATCACATGATCAATCAGGACACCCTGCAGGGAGGGAATCGGTTGAATGGGCCACAGTGGTGGCAACAGTGGAACGGACGATGAAGAAGTATGCAGACAACTTGTTGCATGTGTTGGAGGGCATGAGTGGTCGTCTCTCTCAGTTGGAGTTCAATAGCCAGCACATTGAACACACAGTGGGGAAACTCAAGGTTGAGTCAGCTGACCATCATGGTGCAGCTGATGGGAAGCTGAGATCCTTAGAGAACATGGTCAGAGAGGTAAATTTTTGACCCACTATCAGGAGCTCATGTAGACAGTGGGGAACTTATAGCATCTAGTCACTGCTATTTGTGTTGAAAGGTGATGGTCTGGCACTTTGTGAACGATACTACTAAGGTTATGATAACAGTCATTTTTGTCATATCCTGGATTCACAAACCGAATGGTTTACCTTGAGAATGTTGTTGAGTTTTCTCTGCAATCTCATAGATATGTATGTGTGTCCTCTTGCTATGCATTCTAATGGTGTATTTCTACAGACACAGCCCTCTGAAATATATCATTATCAGACATGTCATCTGTACAGGGAGGTTCAATGTTGGCTATCTTGGAAAATATATGGCTTTTGCAAAGAATATGACTAAATGAGTATCATGCATGAGTTGAGGCTATTTTCAAGTTCCTACTGTGTAACTTGCGTTAATTTTTTGAATTGGGAAATTGTGATGACTGATCCAGCCATATAGACACATACACTATTACATCCTAATCCTGTGATTTTACTGTGATTAGAGTCATATTAACAGGTAATATTTATGTCTTGGTCTTCTTGGTCTTATGCATGTGTCATGTCCAACACAGACTTACAACTGCAAGAACGCACCCATAATTGTTGTGATTGCTTGAAGAGTGTAGTTTGGTCCACATTATTGGTCCAGAGGTACTTGGTGTTAGGCTAGCATCACCAAATGATGTAAATCTCAAATATGAGTTAATCAGTAACATCATAATTGGTAGGGCCAAATTGCTGCAATGTGAGTTAGCAGATTCTGAGGAGAGAAGGTTTCCAATTGGCAGGTACAGCGAGGTGTGCAGGTCTTGCGTGATAAGCAGGAGATTGTGGAGGAACAACTGAAGCTTGCCAAGCTTCAGCATGATAGTAAAATGGAGGCACATGTGAGCTCAGCTGCACCTGTCCAAACTGTTGTTGAGGTGCAACCCCCAGCTCCCAAGCAAGTGGAGACTACATTTACCCTTGATCCACCTTCTTCAGGACAGCAGATTGATCCTGCTATGTACCAACTTCCACAGTTACAGCATCAGCATCAACTGCAACTCCAGCAACAGCAGTTGCCAACTCAGCATATGTCTCTGTCATCTACTCAGCAACAAATTCCTCAACGAATTTCTCAACAGATACCCCAACAGCAACAGCAACCTCCATTGCAGTCACAGACCCAGCAACAAAATGTTGTCTTGACACCTCAGCAGCACGCTCATCAGCAACTTCTGCCTCAGCATTCTCAACAGTTGCAAGTACAGGCCATGCCACTGACATTGCAGCTAGAGCCTCATTATCAACCTCAAACTTTGTCACAACCGCTCCTATCACAACCTCAGCAGCAACTTCCAACTCAGCATTCTCAACAGCTGCAGCTACAGGCCACACCACAGACATCACTGCCAGAGCCTCAATATCAACCTCAAGCTTTGCCACAACCACTCCAATCACAGCCTCAGCAACTTACACATCCAATCCCTCAACAGCAAGTGAATCAATCACCACAACTCCCACTTCAGCTCCAGTACCAGCATCTTCAACAGCAGTCAGGGCAGCCTGAAGCTCAACACCAGCCTCACATGCAAGCCTCTCATCAACCCCAGCTTCACCGTCAGCATCCACCACAGTCAGAGATTCAATATCAGCAGCCTCAGACCCAGCTTCAGCTGCAGCAGCAACAGTTTTATGGTCAACAACAGTATGGAAGCCTCCAGTCAGATGTTCCAAGCTACAGTCCCCAGCCTCCAGGAAAGTATAGTTCAGAAAAAGTTCCTGCATACTTGCCTGAAGGCTATGGAAACAGACCTTTCCCACAGCCTCTACCTCAAACACAACAACATTCACCAAACTTGTCATCAGATCAGACATATGACCTGTCTGGCAACAACAGAGGTGGGCAATCGGCACTGCCACCTCCCTATCACCCTGGACGTACCACCCCGCCTGTTTATGAAACCTATGCACCCTTTGGGTACCGGATGCCATCACCAGGCACCAACCCTTTAGTGCCTAATGCTGGAAGCTACCCACTATTCCCTACTGCCCAACCTTTGACTGGTAACAATATTAGCAACAGTGCTAGCAATATGGGTTCCTCCTCAGGTACTCCTCCATCATCAACAAATAGGGTTACCATTGATGAAGTAATCAATAAGGTTGCAAGCATGGGATTCTCCAAAGACCAAGTCCACACAGCTATAAGGAAGCTGACAGAGAATGGGCAGTCAGTTGACCTCAATATTGTGCTGGACAAATTGATGAATGGTGGTGGTGATGCTAGCGAGCTTCAATCCCAGAAGGGCTGGTATAACCAGTGACATGTAAATCAGAACACCAGGAGTTTCTGTGGGGTGACCTATAATGGATTTCCTTACCAATTTTATCAGTATGTATTTAGAGGGATTGGTAATCTTCTGTCAGCACATACAGCCACTGCTCTTCCTTTTGATGTGGTGCAAAGTGCATATGTATGCTTGCTTGTATAGACTTTATAATGTTGTTTTTTGCACATTGAGATTTACATCCAATGGGTCACTGGCAAATATTTTTGGAATATGGGAAAACCCACTATGTCATTCATCTTCAGTGATTTTCACCCATTTTCTATTTCAGCATGAAGTTGGCTAGGCAGACCAATATAGCAAATCAAGCAAGGGATAGCAATAACATTACGAGTGTGAATTGTATATAGAGCTAATAGCTCACATTAGACATGTGAAACAGGTCACTTACTTTTGAACATGTTCACTTTGTGAAACATTTCACTATTACATTCATGTTTTGTTGATGATGTTGATCAGATTGTGTTCTGATCATGTGAAATATTGTCCACATCATTTTCACTGAAGTGCAACCATGAAATGCACTCGTGTTTCATAATTGGATGTTTTACTTAACTTTCCTTCTACAGACAATGACCAAAGTGCAAGCAATGTGAGGACCAATGTTAGAGTATGATTGACAAAATCCTATATATATGGCTTGTACCATGCAATCCATGAATATTGGTCTTGGTTTCCCAATTACACCACAAATACAAGAATAAATCAAACGGGCAAGTATGGCCACAAAAGTATCACTCTTTCATGATACGGGATTGAAGTGCGAACTGCTATGCACCTGAACAAAGGTAAGAGGGAGACATGCTCAAGATCACTAGTAGGACCCTAATAGGAAGACCTAATATACACCAATCTGTATTGAAGATATTTGAGTCATAATAACTACTTAAATTCATGGATGCAAAAAGGATTGATAAGCATCCTTAGGATACACACAGAAGTTGTATATTCACCTGCATGTCGTTTCTCCCAAATGGAAAGTAGATTTGCATAGAAGAGGTGTTGGGTTACCATTTGATGTGTGTGTTCCTTCTGAAGCAAAGCTTCAGCATCTGTCAATATCTCCTCTTGCCATGTCTACTTCCTATGAATCTAGGTTATTGGAAAATGTTTTCTTCATACAGAAGGGGAGATCCAGTAGTGCAGCGAATTTTGTTTGGTGATGCATATGTTGGGTGTTGATAAGATAGTGCAGCAGCATTTGTTCAGAGACATGCTCAAACCTGGGAATAAAAAAGGAATGAAGAACATTCGATTGGGTTTGTGTGCTTTTGTACGGAGATGGTTACTGCACTCAAAACACACTCTTGGAAGATGAGAGCTCATCTCAACTTAAGTGGGAGTTGAGATGGGCTCATCTTATGGTCCTGATGCTGAATCAGGAATGGAAGAAAGCACAGCAGGTGGAGTTTGCTACCAGGTCTATGTGGCATAGTGGTGCAAGGTTTCTCAAGTGCAAGCCATCATTGCTTACCATCCTTCATGTATCACCTTGAAGAATTTCTTCTCACCAGTCAGCTCCACCAGATCTTACTTACCCTGCTGCCATCACCAGAGAGTGCCTGCCAACAGGTACATGCTGGTCTTGTCAGCTTGATGGTTGCAAAAAGACTTGATCCTGCTCAAAGCATCTTCCCTTGCAGTTGGCTATCATAAGATGTGAATCATGATCCACCTAGTAGCAGCTACTCTCTATTGACATAAAGCAATTGCAGAAAATTCCTAGTGTATTTGGACCCTCATATCCAGGAATTCTGCCCCGTGTAGTGGAAGGCAGACCTTGCACTTGCACATGAGAAACACATTAGTATCAAAATCTACACCACCTTGTTAGTATGAAACAAGAATTCCCAAAACAATAATTGCAAAACAAGAACCAAGCGGACTTCAATTACACAGCATCAGCCTGCACATCCAAAGTTTACAAAGCAAACTATGGATGTTGCTGGATCACATGAAGAACAGAAGGCAGAAAGAGTCTTCACAGATGTAGCATATAAAGATACCATTCAAGAAACTTTTACAAGTTGCATATGATGCCCAAACTAACATAAGGATACAATTCACAAAGCCAAAACTTGTCTGTAACTTGGTGTCTGTCCACTAGAGGATGAAAATGGCATGGTTAACATTATCAATTAGATTCCAGAATTGAAAAAACCAGTGATACCCACACTTATTGGCTGGATCACAATACATGGCATATAAATCAGCTTGACAAATCTTACTGATGTTTACAAAATTAAAAATGAACCATTCCTGACTTTGGGCAAACTTTGACAGACTTTCCATCACTTAAAGCATGCGGAGCACAGATTTCAACCCTAATATTGTTTCCATACCACAAATGTGCTTGTAGTTTGTGCAATGCCAACACTATCCTCAGACCTTTCTATTACAAGATTTGAACCCAGAAATTGCAAGATACAGGAGAACAAATGACCTTATGCTTCAACATGAGCAAGGTCTCCTTTTTGTCACAAGATTGCCTTGGTATACTCAAGCCATGATGTATGTTCCCCTGCTTCTGTGCAAAACAGTCGACTGTTTCAGAAGCATCTTGCAATGTCTTCCAGATACTTGGCAACATTCTTACGTTCCCCTCCCAACATCAACTACAATCATCTACAAGTGCGTGTGAATAGTAAAGAATCAGGTGTAACAATGGTGTTCAGGTGGTGATTCCAATCCCATTGGGTGTTGTTTTGTCAGAAGATGAAGTTGCCATCTCCTGGCATCTATTGCTTAAACATTAGAGATTTTCTCAACATTGCCTTTAAACCCTATGAGCTCCAGTATACGACTGTCCAGGAAAGTTGAGACCGAGTCAACTGATTCAGCTAGTTCTAGAGCATCTTCCTCTCTAAGTCGTGTGCCTTGCTGGCCAACCACAGTAGCTGCCACCCGAGCAGCCAAGTTTCCCATGCCTTTCAGGTCTGGTACCCCCTGAATCAGACCATAAAATATGCCAGCGGCATACGCATCACCTGCTCCACATGTGTCTACTGGAACACAAGGGGCCGGAGGCACATACACAATTTCTCCTTTTAGCCCAATATAAGAACCCCAGGGTCCATCAGTCACAGAGACCAATGGGCAAAACTGGCTCAGGTGCTTTGCTGCTAGTTCGGGGCTTGTACTCTTCCCAAAGCCACAAAGAGCCCTTGCTTCATCACTATTTGTGAAAATGATATCAGCACTCTCACACATGACATCCCTGCAAAGAACCAACACACTCCAAATGTGAAAGAATGCTATGTGTACAGCCTTGTAGACTCCCATCAAGAAAACTCCTCACCAAATCACAGAAAATAGATCAATTGCACAGTCAGAGACAAGCCACAATCACAACAGCTGGCACTAACTCTGAGTAAAAAGTTCTCACAACTGAAGGGAGTACAATAAACTAGCTGAAAATAAAGGTGAATGCACCAAGATATTTCACACAGCCATGCAACCTGACCAATGTGCATGGGATCATTTACACCAATGACCAAACAAGGGTGGCCCAGTGCAGATCCAGTTCATACTGCCAACAGAGTATGGCCTTTGATTTCACAGGGACAAGCTGCAACTGCATCAACACCTAACAATTCAGAATTCAGAATTACCAAAATTGTTGCCTGTGACGAGTGATACAAGAGACGTCACTGGCTGTAAGGGCCACCAGAACTCCTTGCTGGCGAGCAGCCTCACAAGCTTGGGCAATTGCTTCAATGGTCTGTGGAATCTCCCATAAATAGCCCTCCACTACCAGGAATCTTGATCCAGCTATGGAACCAGCCAAGTTTGTGTCATAATTTACAACTGATGACATGCCCTGGCAAAAGACCACCACCTTCTGTGAACTTCAACAAGAAATTATATAATTTCACCTGTTGGAACCTTCCCAAAAAGCTTTGAAGTATAGTTTCTACCTGGAAAAATAGCGAGAGAGCCTTACTTGATAAGAGAGCATAGTCCGCTGGGCATCAGGTGTGGTTAAAACAATGACAGTGCCAGTAGTGCCATCCACTACAGGTTGTGACAGGAAGTGCACACCTGCCCGTAGCAACTTTGTCCTGCAAAGCCAAATCCAACAAATAAGACTCCCAAAGGACCATGCTGCAAAGATGAGAATCTTGAGACCACGCCCTTGCATCACATTGATACCAACACAGACTTAGAAAGAATGGCTGCAGAGCACACCTGTAAAAATCACCCAAGGCATCACTGCCAACACTGCCAGTCATGGCAACATTCAGAGTTCGGCTCTGGGTACTTGCAGTACCCAGCCTTGCCAGTGCAACTAGTGTGTTGGACAGAGAGCCTCCTGCTGAGAGCTTGTAACTCCGCCCATCTAGTGCCCGCAGCACCTTTCCCCTCTCCTCATGGTTCACCACCTTCCTTATGCCCTTAACTAATCCTAACTGCTCAAGAAAGTCATCCCCTACAGTGCCTGAGAAGTCAACCTGATGAGACAAATTCCAATTTCAGTCAAAAAGTGCCAGTGTTATCCTTAGTCCCCATACCTGACAACAAACATAAAAACACCACTCACCATTGCTTGGCCAAGTCCCACCACATCCCAACAATCAGGTATGCGCCTCTCAGGAATGCCATATGGTTGCTCTGCTGTTTGTGGTAGATCAGCACTTGCCTACAAGAACAACATATTTGTTTAGGTACAGTCACCAAGGAATGAGATGTAAGATATACTTCATTTACCTCCAAACATCCTGGTTATATCCTCCCAAAACTTAGCCCTTCACAGAGCCTCTCATTTTAGAGACAGGCAGAACAAACACTGAGCAGCTCATAATCTGTTTCATGATAGGAGGCTGTGTACCAAGGCTATGTCACAGGTGTTTGATGAGAACACATGCGTCATGGCAGATTGTGGTCTGGCCCCAAAAGAATGTTCAGCATACCAAAGGTGATCGGGCACCAAAGTGTCACATTGCCTTCATCACCAAACCACATAAGGTTATGATACTTGACTCTAGTCACATCGGGATGCTGCAAATCATCTAATTACATCTTCTTCTGCAAGTTAGGGAGGAAAGGACCCCATTTATGCTTGTGTGAGGGGAGAAAAGATTTTCCTTCCTCATAGACTTATAAGGATCCTAATGCTGCAAGATTCTAATAACTGTTCAGAGAAATGCATCACTGGCTCTCTTGTAGTGTACCCTAAAATTCCAGCATTTATGACTCTCAAAAAGATTTCCGTGACTTTGGGATCTTCTGCTCAGAATGACATGAGAGACATCCGGCCGTCCTTGACAGCATGGACTGTAAGCATAAGTCAAATTGTCAATTTGAAGAACACTCAAAAAGTGTTCATCTTGACGTTTGGGCCCAACAAAATGGACATCTGGCATTCTCCTCCTCGCATAGCCACTAGAGAAGCAAAATTACGAGAGGATACGTCTCCAAAGCGAAATTGTGACAGAAGGTGGCTGGCCAGTTTTGGCTAAGTCGAGTCCAGGTTTAATCTTGATCAAACCAGGGAGCCACACCAACAATGGCAGTGGGACAACGTCAAAAAGACCAACAAGAAGAAGAAGAAGAAGAAGAAACTCATCCGAGCACAATTGCTTTGCTGAAGAAGCAGAAAACCCTAGAAATGTGCCGAATCGCATAAAGGTAGACGGCCAGAATTTCTAATCTAACCTGAACAGCAGCATTCTCCGAGGCTTTGTCACAACAACAGTTGAGGACACTTTGTCGCCGTCGTCGCCGCCACTTTTCGCCCTCACATCCGCAAGCCAACAGCTTCTTGGGAGTCGTAGCAAACAGCAACGCCCCCTGCCACCCACTTCCTTCTCCTTGTTCCAAAAACCTTTGTCCCCCACCACCACCACGCGCAGAAGACTTCCTCGCTCTCCAGAACCGCTTCTCACATTCCGTAGCCCTTGTCAGAGAAGCACTAGCACAATAAGTCACCCGCAGGCTCCGAGAAACCAGCACCTGCTGATGAAACCAACCCACGGTCCCACCATCTCCATACCGATTTCCACTCTCTACAACAGAAGACGACGACGACGACGACCACAGCGAGTACGAAGACGTCGTGGTGGTGGTGGTGTAAGTCAGATTAGCTATGGCGGCCATCGAGGCCGCCCTTCCCCGTGTTCCCTCCCCACCACCCCCACCACTCCGCTCCCCTGGCACCCACAAACTTCTGCCCACACACTTCCGCCCACAAACGCTTCCTTGTTGTCGCTCTCCTTTGTTCTACATGTTGTGAAGTAGACTGGGTGGTACGTTTTGTTTGTGTTGGCCGCTGCGAATGCAATGCTTTCTCCCCGCGTGCGCTCTTCGTCCGCTCCTAACTGCTCCGCTTTCTAGCGGTGGATATCATTGGCTTTTGCACTGGCTGTCAAAACGAAGACCACCCAACCCATGCTGTTGAAGATGTTTTAAAACCAAACACACAAACACGCACACATAATAAAACGGTAGTAGGCTAAACATGCCCTCCACCGAACTTCATCTGGTAATCGCATGCTGATGCAGTGCACCACCAGGCCTGTGTGGTTCTTTTTTTTCTAAAACAACCTCCTCCAGTTCCGCTTTAGATTGTTTCTAAAAACTTCAGAGTTCTTTGGGTGCGGGTTTGAGCATAAATCTTCCCATTTCAAAAAACTTTTCACTTTTGATTTTAACACATTTTTTCAAATTCAAGAACCTTTCAGTGGGCTTGTTTATGAGAACAAGAACATAGATTTTTAAGGTGTATAATAACAATACAATTTTTCAGTTTTATATTCATTTGTATTTCTTCTTTTTTTGTAACAATGGACCCAAAGATGTGAAATATAAACATGTATAAAATTAAAACTATGTATTTTTATTACATAGCTATTCAAATCTATGTTTTTGTTTGCACAAATATTTCATTATTTATCTATTTTATATCTATAATTATCATGGCACAATCACCATGGATTGTACACATTCATAAATTATGCAAAAACCTTTTAAGACTACATTTTCAATTCTCAACACAAGTTTATTCAATGAAACTTTTTACTCATACAACAAGTTGTTCTTATCAAATGAAAATATTTTCAAAGATTTCAAACACACATTTATATATTAATCAAAAGAAAATCAAACAAGAAGTTTTCTAAAGTTTTACATACGATTGAACATGCACATTAATTTGTAACATCATTTTTATAGGCAATCATCATCTTTCAATCATACATATTAATTTGTGCAAAGGTTTATTTTATGAATCACCATCTTTAAGCTATGCACATTAATTAATACAAAAATTTATTTTGTGAGTCACCATACTTGAATCAAGCACATTAATTTAAGTCATAACTAATTGACGATGATTCACCAAATCATTATTAAATTATAAAACTCCACCATCTAATAAGTTATTAAAGTTAACCCTTGGGCGATTACATAAGTTACAAGCCTAGTTCAAAATTGAATCCAGTTCCATCTAAACATTATTACACAATTATCTACGATAGATAAAAAGTTTTACATCAAATTAAAATCAAGGTTTGTAGAGGTATAAAGTTTTATAACTAATAAAAATTAATATTAAACTTTCAAGTTGAATCTACTTGTCAATTTTTTATTAAAAAAATCAACTTGCATACTTAAAACATTTGTCTATTTTCTCAAGAATTTTTTTTCATAGTTCTAATTTTGAGTTCGTATCTAGTAAAAGATTAGTTCCAATGTTTGATTCTTATGTTAGTTTTCAACCAAGAAAATCCAAACTTAAATCAAAGTCACAAAAACTTAACCATGTCACCAATTAAATACCATCACAACATTAGTGCAAAACAAGTTATTCAATGGTTGCATTTATGTCTATTGTTTAAAACATTTTTTGTGTCCAAATGCCCAATTTCAAATATATATATTCTACTTTTTTGTAACGTCCAAATGAAATGTGACTAAATTGTGCAATTAAGTAAGGGCAAAGACCAATTTTAAAAATGACCCACCCTTATGTTTTGTCATGTTTAATGATGGGAGAGGACTAAACACATTCTAATGCACATAATTGAAAACACATAGGGTGGAGAATATGGTTTTTTTATTTTTGAATGTTTGGTTATGGGTGTGTTTTAAGATGGTTTATGAAAATTTCCATCATAATTGACAAAGCTAATGTTTGGTTTAAAGGGTGAGTTGGACTCAATTTCACAAAATAACATCAAAATAAACATCAAATTTTTTTGGTTATGGGGGTTAGGTTGTCACATTAAAAAACTACAATTTCTAATAAATAAACCATAAATCCTAACAAGGATATATTGCACAAATGTCACCAAAAGGCATAAAATCTTTGAGGCCTCCAAGGAAGCAATTTATTAGCTTCCCAAAGGAGAACTCTTTGCAAATTTTTATCAACCTTGTGCACTTCACATTCTTGCCAAAAAAACCGAAAAGAATTTTTTTTGAAAGCAAATGAATATCTCAAAAAACATTCAAATATGTCCTCTCTACCAACTAGTGTAGAAAAAAAATTCCAATGTGTCTTGGAAATCTGAATTCCCAATGCTACAAGGTTGAGAAATATTGTAATAAGTCACAATTCAAATCTAAAAATAAAAGTAGAATATGTAAAAGGGAAAGGTCATATCTAAAAGTGAATGTGTGAAAAATATGTCTCAAGGTGAAAATAAAACATGTAGAAAAAGGATTAAATGAGGAGAAAAAAAATCTCAAGGTGAAAATAAAGCATGTAGAAGAAGGATCAAATGAGAAGACAACGATAAAAATCATATATCTTATTTACAACTAAAGATCCAAAAAGTATTTATGTTACCATTAGATCTAACAATCTATAGTTTATAATGTAAGATCAAGGAGTTTCAAAAAAGCAAAGGAGTTCATATTAATTGTTTGTATTGATTTTTCTAACAACTTGCACAACAATAAAAACGTTAATTTAATGAAAAAACATTTTGCATACTTTTATGTTTTTATCTACTTTAATATAACACTAAAAGAACATGCACTAATAACAATTTTAACGTTTGCAACTTGTCCTATGCAACTAAAAATTGTCCTTCAAAATTAGTTTAGTTCTAAAGGACATTTTTTAGTTGCATAAGACAAGTTGCAAAGGACATGATTTCTCATAATGCAAGGGCAACATGACTACCTTGCCCACCCATAACTTAAAAATTCCTATTAATGAAAGAAATTCCACTTATAACAAATTTTTAAAAGAAATATAAGGATTTATTAACAAGGAAAATGTCATCCTTTTTGCATTGCCATGCAAGTTTTTGGTTTGTAGAGTTTGATGTATTGTCTCACAATCTTTCACATTTGAAAATGTAAAACCCTAATAAAAACACCTCTTGATGTTCTATGTTTGATTTGTGATTTATAAATAAGAGGCACATCCTTTTTAACTATTGTTGGCTAGTCTAACAGGTTATTTTGTCACCTTTGAAGCAAGGTTTGGTTCATGAATGTTGGTCTTTTTTTAATCTTAACCTTTACCAAGTTGATGGTGTGGGTTTTGGCCCAACTAATTGTATGTCCTTTTTTTTCTTATATACAACTCAAGAATATAAGAAGCATGATTTGTTGTATTGTTCCAACACTGCTTGAAGCAATACAATAAACACAAGAATTTAAGTTAAACGATATTTTTTTACCGTTCCACACATCACATGTCCTACAATGATTAGATATCTCGTTTCAAGCCATTTAAAACATCATTTAAAAAGGTTTTAAACATAAGTTATGTTTAAAAGCAATTACATGGAACTAGACAAAATCACTTAAGCTAAATGGGTGAACTAGGCTTTAAAGAAGTCACTCGATCATAAAAAAAAATTAAGTTTGAATTCAAGGCTACAAGTATATGGTCTTCAACCTTATGGCAATGGACAACAAGACTTAACCTTAAGATATTTGCAAATACCAACAACCAAGGGAGTGAAAAAAATTACACATGAGATGAACAAGTTCATCATAAGTAGCAATGGGGAAAGGAATCTATTGCAATAATTTTTTTTCATATAGGTGAAATAGTTATTCAAACAATGTTACAAATCTTCCTACTTACAAGTCAAAAACTAACTAGTGTTATCATGTAAATATGTCAAGTATAGCCCTACATAATGATATAAAAATTAGCCAAAAGATATCCATGTTCTAAACCTAGATAAATTTAATCGTGATTTATCACCAAAAAATTTCATAATTCTTCAAACCCAAGAATTCATGAGTTTGCACAACTTGTTGTTACCTTGTTTACCTAGAAGATAAACAAAAGATCCATTAGTTGATTATTTTAATCATAACATGTGATCTTTGCTAAATACCTAAAAATCTTTAAGGAAAAAACCCATGAACAAGGAAAATGCAAAAGAGATCAAAGGAGGCTAAAGGAATGAAAAAATAAATGGGTGAAAAAAAAATAGATTTAGGGACTATTACAAATACAATAACTCAAAAAAATCATTATAGCTTAATTTCCAAGTAAGTGACCAATTTCATGACCAAAATTTTTAGGTAGGCTTACGAACAACTCCACACAAATATAAGGTGTGATTCTTGAATGCACATTAGTAACCCAACAAAAGGCTAGGTAGTAAGCACATGCTACACATTAAGTAAGAAGGTGCCAAATACACTATTACAAAAGTGAGGTGCAATTTAGTAGCTTAAATCACAATGGGACCTTAAAAGTGAAATAATTTCATTGCATTTTACTAATTTCACCCTGGTGAAAATTATTTCACTATAATATCACTATATAGACATCATGTTCATTATTAATTAACATAATTCATTATTATAATTTACTATAGTAAATTGGTTTATTTTGATGTTTTTAAAAATATTCTATCTATGTTACATTATGATATACCCTATATTATTTTAAGTTACTTTAGTTATTTTAGCTTATATTTTATGTTATTATAGGCTATTATAAATTATTGTACCCTAAATTATTATATGACATTTTACCTTAAGGCATTTTAACTAATTTATTATAAGCTTTTAAGTTATTATAAATTAAATTATACAACGTCATTTCACTTTATGTTATTATAAATTATTTTATCTTAAGTATAATAACTTAAAATAATCTAAAATAAAATATAATGACCTAAGGTAAAAATAATTTTAAATAAAAAAAACCTATGAAAAAATAATTTTAAATACCTTACAATATAATAATTGCCAATAGCCTATGATATTATAACATAGAATATCCAACAATAATTTATAATACAATAATCACCAATAGTTGTAATATAACATATAATAACCAATAATAACTTATAATACAATAACCATTAATGCAATAGCCATCAATAAAATAACCACCAATAACCATTAATATAATAGCCACCGATAACCACTAATATAATAACATTAATAACCACCAATATCCACCAATAGAATATTCACTAATAGCCATTAATAAAATAAACACCAATAGTCACTAATATAATAACATTAATAACCACCAATATCCACCAATAGAATATTCACTAATAACCATTAATAAAATAACCATCAATAGTCATTAATATAATAACATTAATAACCACTAATATCCACCAATAGAATATTCACTAATAGCCATTAATAAAATAACCACCAATAGTCACTAATATAATAACCATTAATAACCACAAATTTCCAATAACAAAATATTCACCAATAGCCACTAATATAATAACCATTAATAACCACAAATTTCCAATAACAAAATATTCACCAATAGCCACTAATATAATAACCATTAATAACCACAAATTTCCAATAACAAAATATTCACCAATAGCCACTAATATAACAACCATTAATAACCACAAATCTCCAATAACATAATATTCACTAATAACCATTAATATAATATCAATTAACAACCACCAATAGAATAACCACCATTAGCCATTAATATGATAACCATTAATAAGCACCAATATCCACCAATAGAACATCCATCAATAATCGTTAATATAATAACCGTAAATAATCATTTATAAAATAACCATCAATAGCCATTAATAAAATAACCACCAATGGCCATTAATAGAATAACCATCAATAGCCATTAATAAAATAACCACCAATAGGTGTTAATAAAATAACAAACAATAGCCATTAATAAAATAACCACTAATAACCATTAATATAATAACCACAAATAACCACCAATAACGGCTAATATAATATCCACCAATAACCGCTAATATAATAGCCACCAATAACCGCTAATATAATAGCCACCAATAACCGCTAATATAATAGCCACCAATAACCGCTAATATAATAGCCACCAATAACGGCTAATATAATAGCCACCAATAACCGCTAATATAATAGCCAACAATAACCGCTAATATAATAGCCACCAATAACCGCTAATATAATAGCCACCAATAAGCACTAATATAATAGCCACCAATAACCGCTAATATAATAGCCACCAATAACCGCTAATATAATAGCCACCAATAACGGCTAATATAATAGCCACCAATAACCGCTAATATAATAGCCACCAATAACCGCTAATATAATAGCCACCAATAACCGCTAATATAATAGCCACCAATAAGCACTAATATAATAGCCACCAATAACCGCTAATATAATAGCCACCAATAACCGCTAATATAATAGCCACCAATAACCGCTAATATAATAGCCACCAATAACTGCTAATATAATAGCCACCAATAACCGCTAATATAATAGCCACCAATAAGCACTAATATAATAGCCACCAATAACCACTAATACAATAGCCACTAATAATCATTAATATAATAACCAATAATAAACACCAATAGCCATTAATAAAATAACCACCAATACCCACTAATAGCCACTAATAGAATAACCACCAATAACCACCAATAGCCACTAATAGAATAACCACTAATAGGCATTAATAGCCACAAATGAATAGGTATTAATAGCCATTAATAACCACCAATAACACTAATAAAAAAATAACTAATAGTCATATATTAGAATTATTTAAGATTGCCAAAAATAATCTAAGGTGAAATAATTTATAATAGACAAAAGTAACTTAAGGTGAAATAGCCTATGATAACCTAAAGTTGCCAATAATAACAGGAGGTGAAATATCCTTTTATAGCCAAAAGTAACTTATAATAGCTACAAGTAATCTAAACTGAAATAATTTACAATAGCCAAAAAATAACATAGAATATCCAAAAAAAATTACAATAGCTAAAAATAGCATAAGGTGAAATAAACTAAAATAGCCAAAAATAATTTAGAATAACCAAAAGTAGCCTAGGGTGAAATAGCAAAAAATAACCAAAAGCAATTGAGAATTATCATAAATAGTTATAAATAATGTAGGGTGAAATAGTTTAAATTAATGAAAAATAGTCATATAATAATTGAAAGTAGCTTAACATAGGTAGTATTATTATATTAACCAAAAAAATCCATTTGTTAAACTTTTTTTTTTCAAAAAAATGGTCACTGAAATGTTATTGAATAATATTCAATTTTTTTATTGTTCAAATGATTTTAAACTTTCAAAAGGAAATAAATGTAATTATGTACATTATTGAATTAAAAAAATAATTAAACTCAAATCATTTCATTTGAACAAAATTTCAATAAGATATGAATTTTCAAAGTTTATGTTTTTATAATGTTTAAAATGAAGTATTTGATAAATAGATTGTAATGTAACATATTACCACAACAAATGAGGTGGCTTGATGGTAAGGGTGTTTGTCTCCATTCTAAAGGTCAAGGGATCAAACCTCATGAATGGTGTTGTGTGTGGTCAACAATGGTATGTTGACCAAATATTCTCCCATTGAATTCTTAGAATAGGTGCCTAGGTTGATTATGCGGCCTACCTACCTACCTAAGCTAGGTTTTTAACCTAGCCTAGGTAATGACATGTGTCAATAAATCATAAATTAAAAAATCATGAAATTTTCAATTATATTATATATTAAATAATTAAAATTTAATTGATTTCCATGTTAGTTAATTAATTAACTAAGAAGTGAATGGTTTGGTAAATTTGTATTTCACTTGAAAGTAACCTTGTTTCACTAGGTATTAGTGAAACAATTCATTGTTCGTAACAACTAGTCCTCATTCACTAGGGGGTTAAATAATTTCATTAGGTAAAAATGTCCAAATTCACTCAAAATCTATGAAACCCATACTGAACTAGGACCCATTTTGTAGTAGTGTAGGCTTTTAAACATAGGGACCTTAGGAACTAGTATCTAATTTTAGGCTTAACTTTGGTTGCTTAAGTTATATACACATGGCAAAGCCTAGTCGCCAATGTTTAAATGCCGCATGGCATAGCCTAGATGGCCAATGTTTAAATGTCACATGGAATAGCCTAGATGGCTAATGTTTAAATTCCACGTGGCATATCATAGGTGGCCAATGTTTAGTTGCCACATGGTTTAACTTGGGTGGCCATTGTTTAAATGCCACATGGCATTTGCCTCGTCAAAATGGCATTTGACTAGTCAAAAAATCATTTGATTATTATATTGACTGATCAAAAGTACTAGTCAAAAATATTAATTGAAATGACTGGTCAAAAATGACTAAGAGGTTTTTTTTACGCATGTTCAAAATGGGTTTTTTTTTACCAAAATTTATAGTTTAAAAAATTAGGAATTCCAATAGTGTTAATAACATGGAATAACTAACGTCTATCACATTGTTATGCAATACATCACACATGGTAACATAGGGTATGTCATGAACATATATCTTAAGATCATGGATCAACCTTACTGGCTTTGTAGTAGTTTGATATGCCATCCTCATATTATATGGTGCGAGTTTAAACTTTGGCAACCCCAACCTCAATTTCAATTATTTTGTAATGATGTTAACCCTAAACCCTCCATTTAGTAAAACATGCATTACATTGCAATTTCCAATCTATATTTAAATAATTGCCATATGGTTATCAATGGTGACTACCACTATTGCTACTTTTGGTACCACATATGATGTTATTTTTTATGTTCATGTTTTAATTAAAATTTGTGGTTTATTTAGTTTCATTTTCTACTAAAGATATCTCTTCAACTTAGGAGCCATTTTCAATAATTGTCCCAAGTTCAAAGTATAATTAATTTCCAACATTTATTATTGATATCCTGAATTATTTCTTCTATTGATATCAGTTTACTTTGGGAAATTACAAATTCCTAAAGTTTATGAAGTTTTATAGAAGGTGTAATATTAAGCATTCCTAACCACATTATGTTCCATCCCTCTAATGTAAAAGATCCTTCATTGGTAGCTTATGATTTCTATAGTTGAATTGTTTCTACCATTTCCTTCTTCAATTTCTCCTCCTCCCAATCTACAAAAATTTTATTCTTCCTTGGTTTTCTCTCCTCAAACACGTGGTCTTTTATGATTTTGCTTATTGTAACAACATTAACATCTATTACATTCACATTTGCAATGATTGTTTTGATTTCAACTATGGATTTCCCTTCTGAGCTTGATGCATTCTTCCCTTGGAACATTTTTTACATTTTTACACAATCCACCATCTTATGCCCATTCAAACCTTAGATGTGGCAAGCATATGAATTATTCTTTTGACCCTTATGAGTTTGATTGGTAGCCTTTATTGTTGCTACAATGGGCTCCCCCTTCTTTTTGACTCTACACATCTCCATGTTGTGGTTGTCTCTTCCACAATTTATGCAATGTTTGTTGCTCTTTCTTGGTTTTGTTTGTAGTTTCATCATTGCTGCAAATTTAAAAAACTTTGATACCAATAATGCATTTTGAGCTTTTGCAAGTGTCATCCTTTCTTCACATAGCAAAGCTACCTCCTTATGCAACTATAACATTGTACACTTCATTCTTGTAGTTGTAATCTTCGGATAGGACTATAATCATGCCTGAAACACAATTGTAAAAAAATTGTTTGTGGTTAGTGTTTGCAATCCATGAACTCACTTTTAAATGCACTCATACTACACCTCAACCCGTTTAATTTTTCCCTACTTGATGTTCTTGAGCTCCATGTAAATTTGTTTGTCATTATGTGTTTTCCAATGATGTTTATAGAATGCTTGAGTTAGTTTAGAAAAAGTGCAATCCAAAAAAGTTGGCATGTAATCGTAACACTAGTCTAATGTCATTTCTTTCAATGTGTAGATAAATGCATTAATGATTAATTCATGTAAGGTTATTCCATTTGCTTTAACAATTGCTTGAAACATTATCATGTGAACATTTGGATCTACATCCTTCTTGTAATTTTGATACTTTAAAGTTGATTGATATGGTTTGATCACTGAACCCCTTGTTACAATGTTCGCCACCAATCCTATTTTCTATTGTTCACAATTTAATGGAATAGGTGGTGGCCATCCCAAAGATGTATTTGCTTAAATTGTTATGATTGGTGTTGTGTACACTTTCTCAAGTCTTGAAATGGGTATCATTACCCAACTTGGATCTTCATAGATTTGGTATGCCCATCTTCCAACTTGAATATTCATTAATACATGATGTGTCGCTTGGCCATTCTCCGATTTACTCCTTCTTGATGGCTCAACCTCTGGTCCAAACTATAAACTATAGTAACCATTTATGGCATTACAAATATAATTGATTGTTCTTATGAAACAATGATGGGCATCTAACATAACCCATTCATTAGCCTAAGCCTAATTGATGAGGTTGTAAACTCTCTGGATATTTTAACCTTCAATTGTACATAATTCATTTGTACTTCTTGTTGTATAAAATTTGGTCTTATAGGAAAGGGTTATGCCTTAATCATGCTAGGAGAATTACACTCTTAATTTATTTTGCACAAACTATACTTCACTCAAGCTAACTTCTTACAACCTATTTTTAAAATTGTTATGAACATGTGTTGTCATCTATGGTATTTTATGAAATCTTTGTCTATCGTTTATTGTCCCACGTGTCTAACAAATTCGTCCCTTACTTCATTATCGATATGTGGACATTTTGTGATAACATGTCTTTTGACTCTACCAAAAAACAAAATTTTAAAAAAAGTTTGAGTCAACCTAGTTGAATCCTTAAAATCATAACTTCTACATTTTGGATTTCTTTTACCTCTTTCGATTCATTTGATTTTGTTGTTCGTCAAAATTAGTAATGCTTCTTCCAAAACATTCACATGTGTATGTCATCATACACATAATTTCTTGGGTAATTATCATCCACCCATTCTGGAATACTAGGATCATAGTTATCATCCACTTCCCAATCTTCTATTGGTTCATGATATTCTTATGATGTTAATTGGTATACAAATGGTATACTCGTGCGTGTATTGTATTTACTCTACCAACTATGCACATATTTTGGACTTGAAGAATTTTTAATTTCTGCTAATAACAATTCGTTGCTTGGATTTTTGTCATCCCCATGTTTTTGAACAATCAATGGTGCTTGGAAATCATGAATACCTTTTTTTCTTGGATACACTTCAGAGTTGATCCCCTTCATTGGAAATTGTCTTCTATGACCAAAATATTTTGATGGACCTTTTGTGCATACTTTTCATCTCACTCCCATTCCTACTAAAAACATATGATCATGTCCTACAAATCATTCTTCTATTTGTAAACTTTTAGGTTCAAAAATTATACCCCTATTTGGCATTTCATACACCTCTTGGTCTGCATTTTGATATTCTATAATATCAAAAATGATGTTTTCCCATCTAGGTTTTTGGTCCATTTGCCTCCACAAACTTCGAGTCATTATCCAATTCATATTGTCATGCAAATCTTAACGTAGTTTTTAAATAAATTTTCTAACATAAGTCCTTATAGCCTTTACCATTTAGACCTTTGTCTTCTATTTGTTCAAAAAATTCAAAAATTCAAATCTTCAATAAAACAATATTTCCTTTCCAATTTTTCAAAATCTACCAAAAAAAAGAGTAAAAAAAAAATGTAAACTATTCAATAATTGTTGTTATTTTTTGTTTCAAAAAACAAAATTGTCCCCGAGATGGTCACCAATGGTAGGTTCAAATTATATCCTAAATATGTTCATTGCCTACTTAAAACAATACAAAATTCCAATCAATCACTACTAGAAATCTTGTCATTTGCAACCAATCACTATGCAACTGGCATGCAACTAATTGTCGTTTGCAACTATCTTGGTCATATTTGCAACTACAAATTTGGTATTGTATAATTTTTGGGCCATACGGTTGTGTGTGCAATTAACATGCAACTAAATCTATACAACATGGACACGTGTCATAAAAATAATGGCCTGAACTTATACATACTTAAATTATTATACTTAATATATCTACATAGGTTATATACAATAGTGTTATGTACCTCTAGTACTAAGTTAACCCCATGCTAACTTAGGCTAGCCTAAACTAACCTAGGTTTAAATAATTATGGTTAAACTAACGTAGGTTAAATAAACAAAAAAAAAAAACTAACCATGGTTAATTAAGTTAGGCTAAACTAATTATGGCTAATTTAAATCAAGTTAAATTAACCATGGCTAAATTTTTTAAAATTAATTTAATAATGGTTAAAATAAATTAAACTAAATTAAATTAAGCTAAACTAACCATAGTTAAATTAAGCTAGGTTAAAATAATTATGGCTAAATTAAATTAAGATAAAATTAACCATGGTTAAATTTATTAGGCTTAAATCATCATGGCTAAATTAAGTTAAATTAAATATGGTTAAATTAAATTGGCCAAACTAATTATGGTTGAATCAAGTTGGGTTAAATTATATTAAATTATATTAATTATGGCTAAACTAAATTAAGCTAAATTAAATATGGTTAAATTAAATTAGGCCAAATTAATTATGGTTAAATTAAGTTAGGCTATAATATTTATGGCTAAACTAAATTAAGCTAAATTAAATTAGGATAAAATAAATATGGTTCAATTTAGTTAGGTTTAAATATGTATGGCTAAATTAAATTAGGCTAAAATTAACAATGGTTAAATTAAGTTAGGCTAAATTATGCTAAATTAAATTAAATTAAATTAAACCATGGTTTAAATATGTTTTATTTTATTTTATTTTGGAATATTTTTTCAGAAAATGTAAATTTGATTTAAATTTTTTTTCAAAATCAATTAATATGATAATATTAAATTTCATTATAAATAATTTTAATTATTAATTAAACGTTTATTCTAAATATAATGATAATAAATTATATGTATATATACTTAATAGGTATTATATATTTAAATTTTATTATTCATGTTAAAACATTAATTTAAATAGGCTACATTAATAACCTACAACTATATAAACATCCTAAGTTAATTATTAATTTAAGCTATATAATAATATTAAAATAATTTTTTCATTAAATAATCATAATTATTTAAAATATCCTGTAATCATCTTTGAAGTGCAAAAGAAAAGGAGTAATGAAAAACTAACAAGAAGAAAAATAAGCTTTCCAAGTTACAAAACGTTTTTGTTTTTGTTTTTCTTTGGACCCCTCCTACTTTCAAACCTCATAACTTTCTTATTTCTTGTTCATTTTAAACGATTTAAAGTGCTATAGGAGCGCCACCTGAAGTCCTACAAATCACATTGGAACTCTAATAGCAAAAAAACTACATAAAATGAACTTTCTGGATGTTTAAGAACCGGCCTTTGTACTGTTCAATTTTTATTTTTTTGAGTTTTTGACCCCCTTTACTTTGGGGGGCCATAACTTTCTCATTTCTAATCTGTTTTTAATGATTCTTAGTTTGTTAGATGCGCCAAGAGGAGGGCTTCAAGTTTGCTTTGGACACCAAATGCAATAGAGTCTTGCCCTGGCTGGTATAATCTAATACAGTAGTTGCATGTAATGTGCAACTAGGTTAATTCATGAGGTTTGCAATGGAATGTTTTAACCCATATCCTTTGGCTTCAAATTCTATTTAGCTCAGCATCTAAGTATGAGCAATAGCTATGTATTAGCCAAATAGTAAGTGCCATTGGGGATGAGTGAATGAAAAAAACTTAACCCTTGTGAAATGGTTAAACCTAAAAATAAAATTGGATTCTTTTAAACCTACCTATATAACCTAAGCCTAGCTACTTTTTAACCTACTTGCATACCTAAGTAAACCTATTTAGTAGGGTTTAATTATTACGTACCTACCTATGCACCACATGTCAATATCTTATTGGCCATATCTTGGACGATTTAAATTTCATTGATTAATATTTTAAATTTTAAAAATAGGTGGGTTTTGATTATCACGTGTCACCATATAATTGGTGTTACATGAGCACGTGTCAAACGGTCAATGAACATTCCATGGTGTGTCACGTGTCATCATTCTAGTGGCATAAACTTCAATGATTGAGATTAATCCAATGAATTTTTAATTTTGAAAACACAAAAAATTTAAATAGTGACACATGTCCATAAGTTAATTGTTTAATTTTTAAACATGTGTCATATTTTGATTAGTTGCATTGTAGTTGCAAAGAGAGTTGCACATAAGGTGCAACTACATTTGGATTTGTATGTATGTATGAACATGTATATTAAGACCGTATATACATGTTCCATACGTAATATCGCATGCAATTGGATGTCATGTGCAACTTGTCTTATGCAACTACACAAATTTGCAGTTGCATGTGTCGCATGCAACTGAATTTTAGTTACAAAAGACAGTTACAAAACCCAAAATTTCTAGTAGTGAATGTTCCCTAGCATTTTCTTAATCTATTTTGTCTTGTTTAATCATTGCCATACATTGAGTAATAGTTTGGTTTTAGGTGGGTATGTAAACTGTCATGGCTACCAATTGTTTGAACCTTTTTTTTTTCATTTTTTAACACCATGACTTAAAAACACATATCTTATTCGTTTTTCATATGTTTTGAGTGATTAAAGGGCTATGGGTGCACCCTTTAGTCATTTATGCTTTTATCTTAAACCCCTATAAACAAAAGAGGAAAATTAAATGAAAGGGAGGTGCTAATAGACTAAATATTTAGTTGTTGAACTATTTACCCTCTTAGTGTGTTTTTTTTACCCCCCAAATTTTCACATGTTGGTAAGGAAAAAAAACCTTGGCCAAATGCCATAAAGAATTATAGTTATAGAATTTGGAAAAAGATGAAAAATTTGAATGTGTGGGATGGGTTGACAGCCACAAAAATTTATGTTGAATTTTGTATTATGACATTTTTAAAAATAAAATCCCCAATTATTTTTTTCTAATTCAATTTTTAGTTTATATTAGCAAGTGGTGCATTTTTTTTTAATGTGCTCAAACCTAAAATTTGTGAAAGAAATGTTAATTGAACCCTAAAATTTTCTTGAGGAACCCCTTTCAGAACCTAATAATTATGAAAGAAACCCCCATCAAGTTTAATGTTATTTAATTGCACTTGTGTTTGTTTACAAATGGCTATGGCACCTTTAAAACTTGCAATGATTAAACTTCAAATGTTGGTTTTTTTTCTTACATATGGTTTTCTTAAGTCTTTTATTGAGTATTTTCCTAAATCTTTGAACATTCACTACAACATAAATGGTGCATTTGCACCTATTTTGAATGGGAATACATTATCAATTGAGAATGTTGTAACTCTAGAAAGTTTGTCAATGCCTACGCGTTTGCGACTATGAACGTAGGAAGTTAAAACTTACTATAATTTGCATCAAAACTTATTGTTGCCATAGATTATCTAGAAGCCAAAAATGAATGTAGTGAATTTTTTTTTAAATGGGAATGGGAGTTGAATCGGGCTTTTCAAGATTGTGGGTTATCAGATTCTATTGGGTAGAACTTATTTGTGGAAAAGAGGGGAAGATGAAAATGGTGAAATTTAAAGTGTGGTGTATTTGTTGAAGGATGGACAAGCTTCTAATGTTAAAGAAAGGATCCCTTGGTGAAACATTATGGGTTGAAAAACTGTAAATCACAAGACCAATCATTGTTGTTGGTTAGTTTTACTTTCACATCCTATAAACACATGTGCAAATGAAAAATTCTTCACCTCCACAAGGCATGAAGGTGTGAACCAAGGCCTCAAGTGGTTCAAGAAAAGGGAATCAACGTGATATTAAGGTTCTTATTTGGTTGGGTTATTTCAAAGGAGGAAGAGGAAAGCAAAATGTTTAATCGGACCAAGAAATATTTGTTAAAATGTGCCCTAGGCATGCAAAATTTTAATTGTCAATTAGGTCATTTGAACTTCAATTTGGTATCAAATGAAAACATGGTCAAGTAAACAACTCTTAGTCCATATAAAACAAATGATAAGTAACCATAAGTAACCTTTGACATATTGCATTTAGAATTGTTATTTGTTTCAATAATCAATATTTAGATGTTCTTTGATTTTGTTATGATATTAATGAAAAAACACATGTAGCATGTGGATTCAAATAGATTCCAAAAAAAATGCCAATGGATTTTAATTATTTATCCAAACCTTGACAAGTAGCTTTAATGGGTATGCAAATAAGTTGTTGGAGTTCTAGATAGTATTATGAACTTTCAAATGTTACAAATCATAATTGCAATTATTAAATTTCAATGGGAAATAAATTTGAACCTCAAATTCATCAATTTGCTTGAAAGGTACTTGAAACCTACTTTTATTGTATTAAAGATTTTCAATTTTTTACAAACACATTATTATAATATAAATGGATGACCTTGTGATTTCACATGCAAGTAAATTTGAAAAAGGTTTTGAACATATTTTCTTACATTTATTGGACAAAGTTATGATCACAATGAGGCAAACAATTTTTTGTCTACTTAACTATGCCTACATCCTCTTATGTTATGCATAAAGCTTTTTAACAAGTCATTTGAAAAGATAAGACATGTAATTAAAAATTTCTTGTGGGCTAATAATTCAAAAAAGGATGTTAGAACAAGAGTTAGATGGCATGTGTTAGGTGTTTTGCCCATTTCCAAAGGACATTTTAAAATATTAAACCATTAACTCCAAACCAATGACTTATTGCCCAAGCTAGCCCCTAGAGCTCTTACCCTTGGTTGGGCCATGTGGAAGTCATTCATTTGACATAAAATCCAAAATGCAATTCCCATCAATGGCCAAAAAAAGGGTATTAATGTTCATTGGATTATGACAATTGCAAAACTTAAGCAAGTCAATTCACCTCCATGGCAAGCCATACTCACACTTTGGTCATGCCATTAAAATAAGGATGAAAATAGCTCTTCCTCCAACCTATTAGTCACTCACATTCAAACAACCTACTTGTGATAACAAATTCTTACATAACAAAACAATACATCAAATGGGACTAGAAAAAAATTAGGTTTTTGACCATGGTCTCATAACAGGCTCTCCAAGTTCAAGTGATTATGGAAAGAAGATTCTAACAAAGGAAAATCAATCAAAGAGGCCAAGCAAAAGTTTCATATGAAATATATGCAAACCTATTTCACAATGATCTAATTGGTATCACATGGAACCTCAATCCTAGATTTAGTTCTCAAATAGGAAACTGACACATAATCTAATCACAACCCTTAGAAATTGTGTACTAGGTTTTTCACATCAAAGAAAACAAGATTTTTGCAAGGATTTTACAAAATCCAAAAGTCTTAGCAATTATTTAAAATAGGGCAAGGGTTTCAAGGGGTATCTAGGGTAACATATGTCTAATTAAGTTGTTAAGAAAATAAGGAAATACAAGAGCTTTTCATGACTTTAATTGTCCCATCAATATCCTTCCATCAGTAAATGAAACAATTTGGTTCTATGGAACAAAACTAATTAGGGATTTGGACTTTGACCCAAAATAATGTCCAACTAAAAAAACAATGAACATTGAAAGCAATTGACTTCTTCATCTATTATTTTTTTTAAAGCACACAATAGGTCGTAAGGGAATAAAAACCAACATAAGAATTGACATTCAACTTGAGGACAAAAGGTACTAATTCCATTAAAAGGTCAAGGACGTATTTCAACCATGGTATGGTTGATTTAAACAAAAGTGCTAATGACAAATGTTTATAAAACATGGATATGGGTTTTAGGAGAATGTAGCCTTTCTCAAACAAAAGAAATGGAAAACTCTAAACAAATGTTCATGAAATGCAACATGGTTGTGGATGTCTAAAAACCCTTTCAAGCCTTAAGCTCAAGTGCTAACCTATCATTCAAATGGTTTACTTGGGAGCACATTATTCACATAGAATTTAAGCCTCCCAATGCAATGCAAACAAACATCAAGCCCCAAACAAAACCAAATCCCCTAAATAATTACAACACTCCATGCAAGTTTACTTTGACACACATGGCATCAAAGGTGTGAACATAAGCTATGCATATTAATTGTTTCACATAGGTTTAATTTTGTTCAAAAGATTGTGATTGATAATAAAAACAACCCAATGGAAGCATGGAGGGAGGTACACCAACATTTCAAATGCCCCAAGAAAATGCAAGGGATGGACAAAAATCAAAATTTGATATAATGAAGTCAAGGTAATGTGTTTGCATCTGGCAAAAAGGGATCCATCCATAGGAACCAAGTACTTTGCCCGCCTTGTGGTTACTACAATACTTGGCCATGATAGTTATCACTTCCTTCCAAGACATAAGGCATTTTCCAAACCCATATTCAAACCCAAGGATTGATGATCATAATCTCCGTAGCTTTAAAAAAAATTCTTTAACCAAGAAAATGTAAAATTATCAAGTCAAATGAAAAGAAAGAGGGTTGTATCAACTTTGATCAATTATAATGCTAGGATACATGAACATGAAACTATCCACTAATTCAACATAGGCCAACTAAATTGCCTAAACAAAGTTGGGGAAAAACATTGTCCATCCATGCTCACAACAACCCATAACATACTAATCATAAGGACAAACTCCTTTATTGTCCATCATGGTTTTATTCTATTAGAAATGTCACTATTACTAAATGCAAGCGCAATTCATTAGTCCCCATTCAATAAATTAGTGAATTCCATGCATCCCCATTGGGTCCCATTCACTTGCATTAAAAGAAAATTGTCATTTTGCAATTGTTGCATATAATTGATTTTTAGTTGCATGTGACACATGCAACTACTAAACCCCATAGTTGCATAAGACAATTTGCACATGATTGGTAGCTACATATGACAATATGTATCTAGATAGTATATATGGTATGAATTTATAATTTATAAATGTATTATTCTACAAGGGTTGCCCATGGTGACATGTGACATTTGAACATTATTCCAATATTCATCATTATTAATAAATTAATAATATCTCAACCATCTAATAAAATGTGAATTAGATTTGAACATGTGTTCATTTGTGAAGGCCAGTTATATGGTAACATGTGGCATTTAGACATTACTTGAATGTGTTCATCATTATTAATAAATTAATAATATCTTAGCCATCTAATAAATATGAATTAGATTTTGACATGTGTCCATTTGTGAAGGCTGATTATATGGTGACACATGGTAATTTTAAAAAGCCCATTGATTATTATTTTCTAATTAATTAGGTGAGTAGGTAGGTCATGGGTAGGTAGATGGTAGGGTTAACCTAGTTAAATAATATAATTTTGTGTTTGTGTTTAACTTTTAAAGTTGAACCTCTTTCATTGGTTCATCCCAAATGGCATTGGTACTTGGTTTGTGAACAAGACAAATGCATTTACTTGTATAGTGTGCACATTTGAAATCCAAGGCAAAAGATATGGGATAAAAAATTCAATTGCAAATGCAACCAATGTAATTGCAACCTACATGCAAATATTACATGCTAATCATGCCATACTAACTTAATTTACCTACCATAATTAGTAATTTTAAATATATAATAATAATAATAATATTATATACTCTTTTTTAAAATTAATTAGTAATTAATAATATTTTAGCATTAAAAATAACTTAAACTAACTATTATAACCTCTTAGCCATACGTATACTAATAAATAATAATATCATTATAATAAAGTTAAAACTAGCTATGTTTGCCCCATACACGTTTGGTAAAACCTAAAATCATACATGCATGTTTACTATCTTAGGGCAATAATAAAATTTTATAACATATAAAACAAGAATAATACAAAAAAAATATCAATTAAAATTTAATTTGATTATGATTTTTGTCAATAAATCTTCATCAAATTATTTTCAAAATTTTAAATTGCAAAAAATAATTTTATGCTAGAAATTGAATTCATTTAAACTTCAACATGTATTTTAATCAATTCTTGCATACTCTTTCAAATCAAAATTTTAAGAATCTAATTTTAATAAGATTCAAAGGAATTGAAATTAGTTATTTGTATGTTCATCAAATAGATTTCATTTAATAAATTAATCATATGAATTTTTTCTACATTTCATAGTGATATGAAACCTCATGATACAAAAAGGCAAGTGACAACCTAAATAAAGGGGGAAAAAATGATATAGAAGCATGATTAAATCAATTACCAACATTCATATTTTGAAAAGAAACCCAATAAGTAGATGGGTAGACTTCAAAACAACCCATCAATTGAAAGGGTGCACCCAAAATCTACACATGTGCATCCATTAGCTTCGGGCAATAATAATAATAATTGAATATTTGATAATATTATTAACAAATAACTATATTAATTATGAAATATATTTTAATATCAAATAGTAATTAATATTTTTCATTATAAAATAATATTATTAATCATTATAATTATAATTATAATGATTTTTAATAATTGTGTACGACTACTCGTAATAATTAATACTATTACAATATGGCTAAATTAATTAATTAATCTAGCCATGTTTAATTTAACCATAGTTAATTTAATTAAGGTTAATTTAGCCTCTTAAATAGTCTAACCATGGTTAATTTCAACATGGTTAGTTTAGCCAAAGTTAATTTAGCTATGGTTAGTTTAGCCAATGTTAATTTAACCATGATTAGTTCAATCAAAGTTAATTTAACCATGGTTAATTTAGTTGAAGTTAATTTAATCATGGTTAATTCAGCCAAATTTAGTTTAACAATGGTTAGTTTAACCAAAGTTACATGAGCCATGGTTCAAATGAATCAAAATTAATTTTTCCATGGTTATTTTAACCATTATTAGTTTAGCCTAGGTCCCAAGGTTTAACCTTAGTACTAGAGGTATAAGACTACTATAAATAGCCTAGGTAGATATATTGAATGTACTAACATAGTTATGTATTAGCTTAGGCCACGATTGTTATAACACGTGTCCACTTTGTACACTATTAGTTTCATGTTAATTACACACACAATTGTACAAAAATTATATAGTACCAATTTTGTAATTGTAAACACAACCAATCTAGTTGCAAATGGCACCTAGTTGCACATAATTGCATGATGATTGGTTGCAAATTACATGATTTCTACTTTAAGACCAATGAATTAATTCAAAATTTAGTGAAATACCTTGGCATACATGGACGCATTTTGTCATAGTGTGTTGACCCACCAACATCATTGCACAAAAGGTAGCTTTGCAAACCTCCCATCCCAATTGTGCACCAACATTTACTTGTCATCATTTTTGGAAACATGCTTCCAATTTATCTCAACTTACCATTGGGTCCTCCAAACAACAAAAGATGCAAGTGATAACCATTAAAGCTTTAGAAAAGGAGCTCATTGCAACAACATGCAACCACACTCATGCCATAGCTAGGTGTTTATCTCAAAAATCAAAGTGGTGTTCTTTTATAATCATTTCATCACCCATCAAAACCATGAAAGATAGAATAATTATTGGGGTATAATAGTTTCAATGGGACTATTGGCCCAAGAATTGTGGAGAATATCAACAAAATGTTGGAGAAACTATGGAAGCCAATAACTTACTAGCCAAGTTTCATCCACTACACCAAAAACATGGTTTTATGACTAGATAAACACTTTTGTAACTTTGTTTCAAATCTAGTCATGTAGTCATATTGGGCATGTGACTATGCCATTTTTATGACTATTGCCATAATTATGACTACATGACTAGTATGATCATGACTAGTCATAAGCTAGCTAGTTGTTTTCCTAAGAACCTTATTCTACATAACCTAGTAGTAGTTTACAAATCATTACTTTTACTTTAGGTTATTATACCTTATATTATCCTAGGCTATTTCAAGGTATTTAACTTTAACATATTCTAAACTCCTTATCTTAGATTATTCTAAGCTATTTTAAATGATTTTACACTAAGTTATTCAAGGATATCCAAGGTTATTTCATTCTATGTTATTTTAGGCTACTTTACCTTAAATTAATCTAAATTATTATACCTTATGTTAATTTAGCCTAGAATAACAAAAAATAATTAAAATCATCCTAGAGTATAATAACTTACGATAGCCTATAATGGCCTAGAGTATAATAACCTTTATAAGGGTGAATAACACATTACAAGGGGGCCCTTTAGGCAAGAAAATATATTCCTTTTTTAGTATATTTTGGTACATTTTGGGAACATCTTCTCTTTGATTTCATATAGCATTTTGATAAACATATAAAATTGATTTTGATACAAAATCTTTTAACATAATTCTTGTCATCTTTCAAATGAGAATAATTTTTCAACACAATGTTTTTTTTCAACACATTTATGTTCATTTGAATGAAAATCTTGTCCATATGTTTTTTGTGAAATCGCATTTCAAATCAAACTTTTCAATTGTAATTGAAATGGTACAATCAATTCATATTCAATATATGACTAAATATTTCATCAAGTTTTGCAATTATTTGAATGTTTTTAGATATATTTTCACTATGTGGTATATCATGACAACATTTATTTTATCACAAATATTTACTTTATTCATTAAACATCAATAAAAAACGTTGTTATTTTTTACAATTGGATTATTTGGCAATTGTTGCAAATCGCCATGGTTGTCTTGCAGAAACAACTTCATTAAATGGCCAAATAGGTTCATGATTGTCATTGTGATGAACACTCACTACCCACGGTTGGGTTAATTATGTGATGTTGCTTGATGAGTGGTTGAGAACACATCTAGGTTTCTCTACACAACTTGTTCAATTGCATTTTGATGTTGTTCAATGGTTTTTCCCATCTATGTTGCATTTGTGTTTGGTGGATTCATAGGTTTGATTCCCATAGGTTGCACTTGTTGTTCATCTTGATCTTATGCAAATTTTGGAACAAGTTGATGTGTGACTTATTCTAGTTGCTTTCTAAGACCTCTTGTGACTATCCTTGACATCTTCTAAAATCAATAGGTTCTAGGAAAGCCCTTGCATTAGTTTTGAACATAAAAATTTAGAACGACCTTTCCTAGCAGTCAAGAAATTATAGAAAACTTCTTTTATAGATTAGGCGCCTAATTAATTTCAAAAAACTCTACACTAACCTCACCTTATCTCTTAATGCTTTTAAACTAAATAAAAAAATAACAACTTAAATCTTTAAATTTTCACAAAATCAAGCAAAACACGATAGAAATCGAAATTTCAAATGTGATTGTTTTTCAACTTGATCTACTAAAATCATTCATTCTAACAAAAAATTCTAAGCATGATTGTTTTTAGTTTTGATCCATCGCATGATTGCTAAATGTTAACGGGTTATTCTATTCCCATTAAGTTTTCAACTTTTGAATTTTCCAACAATAAGTTCTTTAAAAAATAACATGTACATTAACAAAAAAATTCTAAATCTATTTACAATTCCTAAACTAACATGTACTCAAATTGCACATAACTTCAAGAAAAATATTGCTGAAACAAAAATGTTTTCATGTTTTCAATGAAAGAGAAACACAAAATCAAAATAACATCAATATGTCTATCCTCATAATCTTATATGAACTAATTCAAAATTTAAACAATCATTAGCCAATACTTAACTAACAATTTTGAAAATCTAAAAACTACACCTTGTTTAACCACATGTTTCACTACTTGTTTTACAAACTGCCAATTGATTAACAACATGTTAGCTTGTCTTTTAACCTAGTACAATGTTCCCTATCATGTTTTCTAAGGTTCAGTTGATGCCACAAGTTAGGTTAATATAATAGGTTGGTTAGATCACCTATTAAGTATAACAATTTGCCTAAATTTATAACCTATTAAATCACATGTTACTAAATATGGGTAACATATGCACATGTGTTCAATTGTGCATTGGACACATTTCATCATATGTATATGCATATGTTTATATGTTTGGTCATAGGTGAATTTTAAATGTAATTGCAAATGCAATTGTAACTTTGGTTTGATTAAGTTTATGACCACCAAGGAAAATGGATGAAAAACCTTGGTCATGTTGCATGCATGGAAGATGTGACTACATTTGTGACTAGATGTCACCATTACATCAATATCTATTTTAATTCACTTTGCATTTTTTGAATGAACTTGGACAAATTTACAATTGTGAAAATAGTCAACCCCCTATTGAACATGGGCCAATTCATATGAACAAGTGAATTCGTTAATAATTAATCAAATTCACTAAGCTAACATCCTAGTTCATAAAATAGGCTAAGCCAAACACCTAAAAACCTAAGTTAACTTAGCTCACCACACCCACCAACTTAGGGTGCAAGTGTGAAAGTTTGTCATTTCACTTCATTTCCATCCTTAAATAGTAAGTCCTTGACCATTACACCACTATTTAAATAAATGAAAATATTTGTCATTGCATCTTATTATGCGCATTTTTAAAAAAACCTACATGTAAATTACCCTAGGTTATTCTTAAGCTACAAGGTTAAGATTTTGGGCTATTTTAAATTTTCTACACTATGCCATTCTTGACTTTTCTAAATTATTTACCCAAAATTATTTTTGGTTATTCTACATGAAGTTATTTTTAGCCATTCCAACTTTGATTATTGTAGGTTATTGTATCATAAGTTATTTTATGATTATTATACCCCAAGTTATTTTCAATTATTCCATTCTTGTCTATTGTAGGCTACTATACCATAAACAACTATTTTCCTTATAAATTTTATAATTTGCAACTATCATATGCAATTGGTTTTTATTTGCATGTGACACATGTAATTGCTAAACCCCATAGTTGCACACGATATGCAATTATATGCAACAATATGTATGTGGACAATATATATGGTATGGATTCATATTTCATCCATTTGTATACTATAAAAGGGTTACACATGCATCCAGGGTGTAATTACCATGGTGATAAGTTGATTTTTTTAGTGACCAATTGCATGGTGACACATGACATTTTATCCATATGTGAATATTGAATATTACTTATAGATTAATAATATTTGAGCCATCCAGTAACCTATATGTTAGATTTTGACATGTGTGCATATGTTGAAGCCCATCATATGGTCACACGTGGCAAATTTTAAAGGCCCAATGATTATTTATTTATTTATTTGTTAGGTAGGTAGGTAGGTCATAGTTATGTGGATTGGGCTAGGTAGGTAGGTTTAGAATAATCTTATTTTATGTTTAAGTCAAGTTTTTTTCATTAATTCTTCCCAAAAGGTCCTTGGTACTTGGTTTGTGAAAAAGATTAATGCACCTACTTATATAATGTACAAAATTAGAATGCAAGACAAAACATATGGAATAAAAAATTCAATTGCAACACAACCAACCCAATTGCATGGTACATAATTATTACATTGCACCTATGCAATATTAACTTAATTTACCAACTACCTATATTATTTATATTATAAGTAATAATATATATTTTAAAAACAATGATAGTAATAATAAAGCTTAGTAAAATTCATTATTTATATTAATTAGAATATTTATTATTAATCAATATTCTCAGTAATTATAATTATAAGTAAAAAAATTTATAACTATATTTACCTATAATGATTAAATATTATTATAATATTATCAGTTTTAAACTAGCCTAAGTTAGGGTATTCATAGGCTAAATATTTAAACCTACAAGCCATAGGTATACTAGCATAATTATTGATAATACAATTAATGATATTAACCATGGTTAAACTAACTTTGGTTAAATTATCCATGGCTAAACTAATTAGAAGGTCAAAACTAATGATGGTTAAATTAATTTTGAAACCATGATCATGACTATATCATCGATGGCTAAATTAATTAAAAGTTTAAATTAGTTAATTTACCCATGTTTATTTTATCTATTGTTAGTTTACCATTCTAATTAGTTTAACCATGGTTAATTTAGCCTCCTAAGTAGTTTAAATTTCCTCATTAGTTTAGCCATGGTAAGTTTAGTTTAAATTATTTTAGCCATGGTTAATTAAACCAAAGTTAATTTAGCCATGATTAGTTTATTCAAAGATAGTTTAGCCAATTTTAACTTAGCCATGGTTAAATTAGCCAAAGTTAGTTTATTTAAAGTCAGGTTAGCCATGGTTAATTTAGTCAAAGTTATTTTAACTATGGTTAGTTTAACCAAAGTTAATTTAACTAAAATTAGGTTAGCCATGATTAATTTAGCTAATGTTAGTTTAACCATGGTTATTGTAGCCAAAGTTAGTTTAGTTAATGTTGGGTTAGGCATGGTTAATTTAGCGAATGTTGATTTATCCATGGTTAATTTAGAAGAAGTTAGTTTAACCATGAGTAATTTAACATAAGTTGGTTTAACCATGGTTTATTTAATTAATTTATCCATGGTTAATTTAGCCTCTTAGTTAATTAACCATGACTAATTTAGCCTAAATTAATTCAACCATGGTTAATTTATTCAAGATCTAGCTTAGGTTTGGCCTTTGTTAATATGAGTTTAACTTAGGGTTAGGCAATGTTTTTAAACTACACTAGTAGAAAACCCCCCCTTTTGCAACTTCATTTTCAACTAGTGTTCAACTATAAACCAAGTCAAAAATTACACATAGTTGCAACTTGTTTTTTGCAAATACTAACCAATAATGTTGATAAGTACAAGTCGAGAGTGAAATTACAATTGAAAGTGTATGCCACGTGTCAACACCACAACAATAGCCATTACATGCCACTACTTGCCAATTTAGTTGAAAATTGTTCTACCAATTTAATCAAAGGATGTTGTCAACTACATTCAATTAGTGGATGAACTTCATCCATTGATTGGGCATGACGTCAACAAAAAATATAATCACAATTTCAACTAAGATACAACTATGTAAGTTGAAACATTTCGATTATGTTGTAACTATGTACATTGAACATTTGGCGAATTGTTTGGTGACATGTGGCACAATCACAAATTTTGGAATCAACAATTAGTTAAATGACACATGGCATGTTCACAAAGTTTGGGGTCAACAAATAGTTAAATGACATGTGGCACATCTACATGAATAGGCTAGGCCACGTGGTGCATAAGCATAGGTTAGGTCTAAACCTAAGCACCTAGACTAAATATAAACATAAGCCATTTAACTTAAGCTTAAGTTAAGGCTAGACCTAAGCATTTATGTTAGGCCTAGACGTATGCCACATGGCAATTAACAAATGAAATTCTATTTCATTTGGTTTAACTTGTAGGGTTGGACCTTTTTTATTGGCTCATCCCAAATGGCTATTACATTTTCATGTTTATTGTGTTATTTAACAATCCTAATGCACTATTTTATATAGTTTGGATTCATGGGATGGAAACCAAACAATATGGGATTTTTTTTTAGTCGTAACTTAATTGTAACCCAATTGCAATCTAATTGCAACTCAACAAATTATAATTTAGTTATACAAGCTAGTCTAAGCTTAGTTAGGTGTAAACCTAAACTAATAATCTGCCTAGTTTAAGTCTACTTATTTACCTTAATTATTTGTAATAATTATTCATCAACTATTTTTAATTGTATAGTTGTATAATAAAACAACAAAACATCTTATCATCATTTACTAAATGTTATGGTGATTCATTATATTTTTTTAAATCGGCAATTAAATGTACTTATCTATTAATTAATTAATTATTATTACTGAATATTCTTAAAAACTCCAATTCCATTATAACTTTTTACTAACATTTCATAAAGAAAACTAAAATATAAATATTCAATAATAAAATTTAAATGATATTTGAATTATACTAATTATTATAATGTAGTGATAATCAATATTGGCTCTAATAACAACAACAATGTTGCTAACAATATTGTAGTTAGTAGTTAGGTTAAGCTAGTTATCTAGTTATTGTTATTCATATTTTTATTTAACTTGTTGGAACTATTACACATTAACATAATTAATTAATAATAATTGAAAATATTATAATATATATTAGTGTTAAATAACAATAACTCAGGGAATTATATAATAATTTATTATATATCCTTACTAATTATTCTAATCAGTAATATAATTTAATAATAATAAAATTCTAGTTTAATGAAAAAATGAAAAAATTACTGGAACTAGTATCCAACACTACAATAAAGATTAAAATTTTAAAAATACCAATTATGTACCATTACATGATATGTCGTAAATGAAAATTGAATATACATGGAAATAGTAATTTACACGTCTATTGAACATATTCCAAAAAAATATTAATTAAGTATCATTATTTTATAAGTTGTAAACTAAAATTAAATGTACATAGAAATATGAAATTAGGCGTGTATTGAACATAAACATTTTTAAATTGACTTATATTTCAAAATTTCCTTCAAATTTATTTTCAAATTAAATTAAATATTTATATGCACAAAAAAATTCATCATAGATAACCATTCAATATGTATACAAAAAATAATAATATGTACCTTAATAATTAATTACTTTTCATCATAATTTTAAATATATATTAAAACGTCATATGTATAAAAATGAATAAAAATTAAAGTTCCACAAAATTATTAATTATGTTTCATTACTTGATTTGTTGTAAACTAACATTTTATATACAAAGAAATAATAAATTACATTTACTAAACAAACATTATTACAAACTCATATTTCAAAATTTCTTTAAATTTTATTTTGAAATTAAATTTTAATATTTATATGCACAAATAATATTTGCATAATACATAACCATATTACAATAAATATTAAAATATTATATGTAGAAAATTAAAGTTGTCTAGTTGTTTAGCCTAGTTGAAAAAAATAATTACAAAAAAGTTGCAAACAAGACTACATTTCATCCATCCTTTAATACATTTTATTATCCATGTGTGTGTGTTGATGGTGTCACCAAAATAGTTGGACATAAATGAATATCTTGACTTTGTGCCAACTAAAGAACCTTAAGTGCTAAGAATATTTTGAAAATAGTCCTTTGTTGAAACATGCTTCACATTGTTTACCAACATAGTTAGGCATTCAACTTGGAGACATTGTTGATATTGGGAATATTCAACGGATGACCACCCAATTGAAAAATGCTTTCAACTATATACCAGTATAGTAGACGAGTCAACATAACTATTAATTGCCATAATTTTGTTTTAAAATTTAAAAAATCCTAGTTGAAACATAGTTGCAAATGTCATGTAGTTGAAAACTTTTGGTAAAAAAAGGGGATTTTCTACAAGTGTTCTTTAAAGTTTTTTTTTAACCTAGGTTATTTTCAATTATTCTAAATTATTCCACCTTAAATTACTTATATATTTTTTTAATTATAAATTATTTTTGGTTATCTTAAGTTCATTTACATTAGGTTATTTTTGGTTATTCCAAACTATTTCACCTTAAGTTATTATTGGTTATTCTAAATTATTCTACCTTAAGATATTATTGATTATGTATCTTTCGATTGGTATAATTCACGACCTTAATATAACCTTAGATTATTTTAAGGTATAACCTCAAATAACCTAGGATAGAATAACCAATAATAGGGTTCAAATACGTTCAAAAAGTCAACATGATTAATTTATAAAAGGATTGTGAGTATTTTATTAGTCATTTTAATTTTTTCATATGAAGGATTTTTTGAATGAAAACTTTTTCTTTTTGTGATTAAAAATACATATAATTGCCCCACTTTATCACATATTTTGTGTTAGTCATATTTGAATAAATATGAATTTCTTAAAGTGTTTAGATTTCTCATTTTGTCTTGAAAATTTATTATATTTTCAAATTATACCAAAATATGCTAACCATTTTAGGTTTTAATTTCTTGTATTGTAAGTTACATTTTTGTTTTATATGTCATGTACATTACACCCCTTTACATGTGGCAAAAGATGCTTGAAAAATTGAAAACTTGAAACATACTTTGAATTTTTAAAAAAGATCAAATTCCATAACTTATAAATTGTGTATCATCTAAGTTTTTTTTATCATTAACAATTTTTTATTTAAAAAATCCTTTACCTTAATCCTTTGCAAAATTGATTACAATCTTTTAATGTAATCATTATTAAAGTTCAAAAGTCCTTTACTAAAACTTGAAAACCAAAAACCAATATTTAATTTAATAAAATTTTAATTGGAATTATCCAATGTTCATGTTAAATATTTAACACAACTTGGAATGATTGATATAATTTTAAAATGTCAAATATATATAAATATATATTAGTTTATAACTTTCAGCACTATTCAACATGGTTTTTGTTTCTTTTATCATATTTGCATACAATAGACTAAAGTAAAATAACTTATAATAACCTATAGCAAAATAATTCAAACTAATTGAAAATAGCCTAAAATAACCAAGAATAATTTAAAATAACTGAAAATAACTTAAGGTACAATAGCTTAAAATAGCTTAAGGGTGGAATAGCCTACGGTAAAATAATTGCAACAACAAGTCCCTATTCACTAAGTGGTTGGCCATTTTTGCCACATTAAATTTGTCCAAGTTCATTCAAAATCTAGTGCAATACATAGTGAACTAGAATATATATATTGGTGTAGTGATGAAAAAAACATTCATGAATGTCATGATTCATACTCCCACACTTATGGGAATGTGCTTGAATATCAAATGCACCATGTTAACCTACTTCCCCTTTCTTGCTTCACTCTTGGTTAAAAGCCCAAATATAAGGTTGAGACATTTTTTTTAAAATGTTTTGAAGCACATTAATGAGATCACCATGTTTTTTCATGATAACCAAGATTGGATTAGGCCAAAGGTTCAATGTAGACCAATGTGGGTAAATATCTTTTTTCCTTTTTTTTGATAATATGGAGTTGCTTGCACCATTTTCTTTGTTCATTTCCTTATCTAGAATAAATGTTATTTTGCATTGGTTTTCATGGCCTTCCAAGAGGTCACTTCAAAAGTAGATGTGTTGTTTCCTTTTTTGAATCCACATTTTTATCTCTTACAAATGTGGGCGCATTTCATTAGCCTAAATCACTATGGGGCTTTTATAGTGAAATAACTTTATTTAACATTAAATCCAAACCCACCATAGGTGAACTAGGTCACTATGTAGTTTCAATATATAATTATTGAATATATTGTAGTAGAATTGGGTCAATATGCAATGGACCCAATTCATTACATAGAGTATATAATCCATCATTGTTAAATTCGGACCCTATGTTTTGGACATGATTTGTTATATATTGAACTTAATTGGTTCAAAACATTTTGCAATTATTAAAACAAATTGCCTTTATAATTGGAAAATTGAAATATATATGTGTTTGCTCTTGTTGCAACTCGAAATGGTGTGTCAATGCCATTGATTTGTGTCACATAAATGTTAATCCAATATGAATTTTTCATCACAATGTTGGTTGGTGCACTAGTAAAAATGTGAATAACCTAGGCTGAAATAATGTACGATAGGCAAAGATTATTGAAAATAGCCTAGAAAGTAATTAAAGGTGAAATAACTTAAAATAACCAAAAACTATCTAAAATTATAAAAAACAGCCTAAGATAACCAAAAATAAGTTAAGATAGTTGAATAACTTAAAATAAAAAACACTTATAATACCCAAAAATGGCATAGGGTGAAATAACCTACAAATTTTTTTTAATAAAAGAAAAAGTAAAAACCTAAAATTACTGAAAATGGCCTAGGGTGAAATAACTTACAATAACCAAAAATAATTGAGGATAGCCTAAAATAGCCAAAAGTAGCTTAAGATGAAATAACCAAAAATACCTTAGAATTGCCAAAAGTAACATAAGGTAAAATAATTTAGAAGAGCCAAAAATAGCATAGAATTGTGAAAGTGGCCTAGGATGAAATAATTTAAAATAACCAAAAGTAGCCTAGTCTAGGTAATATTATCATTTTAGCAAAAAAAAAATCATTTATTAAATTTATTTATTTTTCAAATGAATGATTATTGAAATGTTATTGAATGACAATATCAAAAAAAACATTGATCAGACTATTTTACATTTTCAAAAAAAAATAAAACTAATTATGTACATTATTGAATTTTTAAAAAAATATTTCATCTAAAACAAATCTCAATAAGATATTAAATTTTTAAACTAATGTTTATGTAATGTTAAAATGGAATATTGCATATATAGAATGCATCATAATGTGTCATCACAACAAGTGAAGTAAATTGGTGGTATGGGTTTTTGCTTCCACCCTTGGGGTTTATGAATTAAACGTTCCCAAAGATGTGGTTGTGGTCAACAATGGTATGATGATTGAATATTCCCATAAGCTACATAGGTTGGTTATGTGGCCTACTTACCTAAGTTGAGTTTCTTTTGCTTTAGCCTAGGTCATTACATGCATCATTACATCATCGGATGAAAATCATGAAATTTATCAATAATATAAATTATTTTATTTTATTTTATTATTTATATAAATATGTAAATGATTAATTCAACATTATTGTCAAATGAAATGGTTTGGTGAATTTGTTTCACTTGAGAGCAAGTTTGTTTCAATAATTACTTGTTTCAATAATTTCATTGAATTAATTCAACTGTTTGTAACAATTGGTCCCCATTCTCTAAGGGGTTGACCACTTTTGTCATCGTAAACATGTCCAAATTCATTGAAAATCTAACAAAACATAACTTGTGAATTTGGATGCATATTAATGTAATGTTTGAAAGTGTTTCATCACAAACTTATCAACTTCATCAATTCATTCAAAATTCGCGCAAAATCTATTATTTCATAGGATTGTGTTTTTCCCACATAGATGTCATGCATTTAAAACACATATGATACAAATATAAGTAGGATGAAATATTTCAAAGTTTATATGTGCATCATATGTATTCTAGATGCACAACATTCAAGTGCAAAAAACATGAAATCATGAAAGAATAATTTTCGCATTGACCTATTTGCGTTCTTTAATGAACATGTCTCTCTTTCAATGACATCCATAATTTCCTCCAATGCACAAATTATTCATGGTTTTTGTAATTTTAGATTTACTTTTCAATTATGATTTAAATTTTTTTGGATGTTCAACTTTCAAATCTAGTTTTTGTAATTTTACATCTACTCTTGGTTGTGTTTTTTTCTTGTATAAATGCTCAATCTCAAATCTATCAATAACCTTAGTTTTCAAACTATTGCATTGGGAGCTAAGATTTCTAGAAATATTAGAGTTCATTTACTACACTAGTTGGTAGGAAGGACACATTTAAAGAATTGAAAGGACTATAAATGAAAAATTAGGGATCCAATCAATTCAAATTAGAAATAGTAATTTGTACTTGTGTTGTTTTGTCTCGATGGGAATGCAAAGTTCCCACCAAGACAAAATATCACCTTTCTATTAATATGATTGGTTTAGAGATCATATTGTATTTTGTTACCCAAAAGGGACATTAAATGCAAAATATTTACCTATCTACATCAAACAAGGTATTATTTAAGGGGTATCATTTGAAGGATTTTTTCCCCCCACCTTATTATTACATAATTTTTAATATGCACATTAGGCACCATAAATTTCATTATATATATTTTTTGGCATCAAACTTGGACACCCTAAATTTATTTTAAAATTCGGTTTTAGTAGTTGAAGTTTAAGTTGTGAGGAGTGATGAAGATGTAACTATACATGGTAAGATAATGTGATGAGACTACTATTTTTTTGACATACAATATGTACTTAGCATATCCTCCAACGATGAGTGGGAGGTGGAAAAATAATATACCCATTTAAAGTGCAAGGTTTTCAAAATGATTGAACTATCAATGGGGTGGAGGGATCTTTCATTTCAAGTTCCTTCACATTTGATGAAGATTAATTATATTCTGGTTTTTGTAATAAGCATAATCCCATTGTATTATTATTTTACCCAACAACCAATATATGTGACCATATTTTTTTACTCACATATTTTATAAATTACACCT
>Ga0209208_10000099_pt1 | contig 85436 bp, 61 predicted proteins | sample S1TSphfallax_3_FD_187694 | JGI IMG/M metagenome (GOLD analysis project Ga0209208, IMG submission 187694) | Host-associated microbial communities from peat moss isolated from Minnesota, USA - S1T2_Fd - Sphagnum fallax MG (SPAdes) (version 2) | ecosystem: Host-associated > Plants > Peat moss >... | reverse complement strand
AACAACCATTAATAGAATAACCACCAACAACCATTAATAGAATAACCACCAACAACCATTAATAGAATAACCACCAACAACCATTAATAGAATAACCACCAACAACCATTAATAGAATAACCACCAACAACCATTAATAGAATAACCACCAACAACCATTAATAGAATAACCACCAACAACCATTAATAGAATAACCACCAACAACCATTAATAGAATAACCACCAACAACCATTAATAGAATAACCACCAATAGCCACCAATAGAATAACTACTAATGGCCATTAATATAATAACCACTAATAACTGTTAATAAAATAATCACTAATAGACATTAATAGGCACCAATAGCCATTAATAACCACCAATAGCCCTAATAAAATAATAACCAATAGCCATATATTAGAATTGTTTAGGATTGCCAAAAATAATTTAGGTTGAAATAACTTATAATAGACAAAAGTAACCTAAGGTGAAATAACTTATAATAACTTAAAATTGTTAATAATAACATAAAGTGAAATACCTTTCAATAACCAAAAGTAACTTATAATAATTACAAGTAACATAAACTAAAATAATTTACAATAGCCAAAAAAAACTTACAATAGTCGGAAATAGTCTAAGGTGAAATAAGCTAAAATAACTAAAAGTAATTTAGAATAATCAAAAGTAGCCTAGGGTGAAATAACAAAAAAAACCAAAAGTAATTGAGAATAACCATAAATAGTCGTAAATAATGTAATGTGAAATAATTTAAATTAATGAAAAACAGCCATATAATAATTGAAAGTAGCTTAGCATAAGTAGTATTATTTATTAACAAAAATCTTATCCATTTATTAAAAAAACAATTGTTCAAAAAAATGATCATTAAAATGTTATTCAATAATGATATTCAAAAAAAAAATCTTCAAATGATTTTAAACTTTCAAAAGGAAATAAATGTAATTATGTACATTATTGAATTTAAGGAAAAAAAAAACTCAAATCATTTCATTTGAAAAAAATTTCAATAAGATATGAACATTCAAAGTTTATGTTTTTGTAATGTTTAAAATGAAATATTTGATAAATAAAATGTAATGTAACATATTACCACAACAAATGAAATGGCTTGATGGTAAGGGTGTGTGCCTCGATTCCAAAGGTCAAAGGATCAAACCTCATGAGTGGTATTGTGTGTGGTCAACAATGGTATGTTGACTGAATATTCTCCTATCTAATTCCTATAATAGGTGCTTAGGTTGATTATGTGACCTACCTACCTAGGTTAGGTTAAAAACCTAGCCTAGGTAGTGACACGTGTCAATAAATCATAGGTTAAAAAATCATTAATAATGTTATATATTAAATAATTAGATTTTAATTGATTTCCATGTTGGTTAGTTAATTAACTAACAAATGAATGGTTTGGTAAATTTGTATTTCCCTTGAGAATGACCTTGTTTCACTAAGTACTAGTGAAACAATTCATTGTTCATAACAACTAGTCCCCGTTCATTAGGGGGTTAAACAATTTCACTAGGTAAAAATGTCCAAATTCACTCAAAATCTAATGAAACCCATAGTGAACTAGGACACATTTTGAAATAGTGAAATGTTTTAGCCTTGGGGGCGATTATAAGGATGGTGCACAAATCATCAAATGGATCCATTTGAATTTGCAAAATTTTGCAACTATAGACTATCCACTAGTGACTAGAATAAATGGCTTGTGGTCCCCCATACTAATCATTATTTTAGATAATATGCATCTAAATAATATGATGCCTCTACATTGCCTTTTACTTAATCAATGTGATTAGAATCTAGTTGATGAACACAAACCTAGTGCAAATATAATGGAACTTTAAATCCATAAAATAATACAGTGCACAAAGTCCTAGAACAAAGGATTGTAGTTCAAAAACCCTAAATTTGTAATGTCAAGTTGATGCACAAAATTTCAAGGCATATCTTGGATGTCCAAAATCCTATAGCATAATATTGCAATCACCAAAGCTCGTGCAAGTAAAGAAATGCATTACACAAAATTACCTAGTAGTGCACAAAATCCAAGGCACTAAACAAACATCATAACCATTTATGTGTTGCATTCTGACAATGTGCCATTTAACTCACCACACTCATTCTAAGTAAAACTTAATTAAGCTCAATATGCAAGGTTGGGTTTAATAATAAAAAAAGTGGAGTTGTAACCGAATAATCCAATTCCTAACACATGATTACATGTCTTAATGAAGAATTGAGGATCCTAAGGATGGTATTGAAAAGGAAACTAAGACTCAACGAACTAGACTAATTCATATGCATCAAGATTATGGACTAAAAGAGAACAATGGAAAATTGATTCTTCAGGACCATAGATCTTGAAACAAAACACACAAATGAATGGAAATAAATAGCATAAACATGTAGACAACAAAATGTATTCAAAAGTATGTTTCACATGTTTGAAAATGAAATGTTTTGTGTTTCCATCAGGAGTGATTGTACCATATTGGCTTTTATGTTCATGCCCACCCTTCCTTGAATGTCCTTGGAATCTAATTTTAAACCCCAAGTTGCAAACCAATTTGTAGTAAAGATGGCATTACAAAAAAGAACAATACAACAGGACAAAGTTGTGTGTATTCTCCTATACACCAAGGGTGATAAGTATGCACGAAAGAGGTTGTTAATAAATTATTGCAACTAAATCACAATCCATAAAGATGACATGTGGGGTAGTTCCAAATAAGGTGTTCATTTTTTCATCACATTTGATTTTCTACATATTGTAATTTATTCAAATGTCATAAACATATGGTGAAATCATCAATGTGACAAACATTTACAAATTAAAATTTCCAATTTGAATAAGAATATGCACATAATGATGAAATCCAAAAAGTTACACTAAACATATAGTCATGAACTTTCATTAAATCATTATAATTGCAGTAATTAAATTTTATTATTGTAAAATATGAATAATTAATGTGAATGTTTTTTTATTTATCATAATTGTTCACCATAAATAAGTAATGTTAAGTTATAAATACAATCATTTGCAATAAATACATTCGTTACTCTAATTACATTATAATTATTATAAGACCTTATATCTCAATTTCATTATAATTTATAATGTATAAATAGCTTAAATATTATATAATTATTTATGATAATATTATTAAATAAATATATAATTACTATAAATAGAATGGGTTTAGAGTAATTAAACTGATTAAAATAATTTTACTATTATTATCATTTTATTAACGTGTATAAATATTTAAAATTAATTTTATAACAATAACTATTCACTTTCATTAAAAATAGGTTTTACATTGAAATTATTTACTATAATTGAATTACTTTAATTACAATAAGTACATTAATTATTCACATTATAATAAAAATACCATAAGAATTGTAAATGTTAATTTAAACTATAAATTATCAATATTATTACTAAGTGCAATAACATATTATACAATTTTTTAGTGAATTTTTTGCATTGTAAAAAAATAAATAATTAGCGTAAAAAATTTATGTTGGAAGAATAATTATTTAATATAAATAAATATAAATAATAGATATATTTATTTTATAGTAATGATGATAATTACATTATTACTCGAATTACATTATGATTAGTGTAAAAAGATTAAATATGGATTTTAATTATAAGTTTTAAGTTCTAAATAATTTGATTATTTATAATTATTTATAACTTTCTTGGTAATTAATTTAGTTACAATAATTCTACGATAATTATTGTAAATTGTTTTATACACCTATAGATGATTGATGTATTGCCACCTTTACATATATGTTAATATGAGGCTAATATACAATAATAGTATTTTCAAACCTTTCCTAACTAATCCACGAAAATAATACATACATACATAGATATATATATACCATTATGAATGTGGAGTACAAAATGTATACATAAGCCTTATTATACATAATTGCTAGTTACCATAATGTAAAACACATGATTTACCCTATACAAAATTAATAACATACACAACTTAATGTAGAAATAAGTATTAGTTACCATGTTTTGGTCACCTTTGCAACTAATGGGCCATATGAAGGCCTTCTAAGATGAAAATAATGTGAGTAGTTATCTCGTTGAAAAAATGAAAAACCTACAAATAGTTGCAACAGAGTCATAAATGTGACCAAAAAATGTGTGATGTGATTTTCAGTCACAAATGTAATCAATGTTAGTTGTAAGAAACAATTAGTTGCATGTAGTCAAAAATCATTTGGTTATGTTTTAGCCTTTTTTGAATTAATAACAATGTTTTTATTGACAAAAAGGTCTTTTTTTTTCTTGGGCATCAAGCTATCCTTGTCCATATATATATATACACACACACACACATTGAAGTATAGACAAAACTAGTTTTATTATATTTTTTCTCAATGCCAATTTTCTTTTAATAGTGAATTGGGTGAAGGGTCACATCCTAATGCGAATAATGTTTTTTTAGAAGCTAAATCATTTTGCCCACCATCTATCATGGAACCTAGGATTTGAATCTCTCTAATAAATCACTAATTAACTTGATAGTTTTCAAAATCTAATTGTTGGGGGTTTTTTTTAAAAAGGATCATATTTTCATCATTGTGGATTTGTTAGCTTTGACAACCTTGATAAATATTTGTTAATTATTAAGTTTATTAATTAGCTAGGTACATAGGTGGGCATGGTAAGGTAGGTAATTATTTAGCTAATTGATTAATATATTCAAATTAATTTTAATATTCTTCAGGTGGTGTCATCGATTGGAAGGGGGTGACTAGAAGTAATGTGACTTAGCGACAATTTTTTTTAATTTTTTACAAGCAATGTCATCAACTAGAACCTTGGGGTGATTGCAAGTAAATTGATTTTGGTGATTGAATTTGGATAAAGTTGTTTTTTTCCCATATCAATGGCCTCATCAAGTGGAAGTAAAACAATCGAACAATTTGACAACTAAAAGCAAAAACATTGGAAATATGTATTCATAAATAAATTATATAACATTGACATTAATGACAACCTATTGGTGTGTAATGGGTTTACCTCCTTTGTCAATTATCCACAATTTGTGTCACATGGTGGGCAACTAGCTAGTTGGTTACAATCATGTGTTCCCCCTTGCTTTGATTACATTCATAATGATGATCTCCCCACCTTTTCCAATGTCAAAAAACTTAAAGGATTTAGTGTATTCCTGAAACTTCCAAAGTTGTGGTATTCATACAAGCATTACATTCCTGAAAAACTTTATAATATGCCACGTGGCAAACAATTATTTGTTAGTTTGTTCTATTAAACAAGTTAAGCAACTAGTTACCATGATACTAGCTAGTTGACCATGATCACAAAATATATGCTCCGAAGGTTAGTGTCAACATTACTTTACCATATAATATATGTTGTTAGGGATCTAGTTAGTGGGCCTCAAGATACAAAATAAGTAGTCCACATTCCTCAATAGTTGTTGGTTCCATTACATTGACAATAATGGAGGGTGCAATATTATGCATGCATGGTTCAAGGAAGAACTCCTTGCCCTTTAATTAATCAACACAAGGGTTTGGTTTGTAATGCACAAAAAACTAACCATTAGCATGTGGAGTATATTTCATTTTTCAATCTTACTTTAAGAGTGTGGATCCTAGACTAACAATATTATGTCCAATATGAAGAAAATTCATTCCATTTTTTATCATTGTATTGGTAGGGAAAGTAAGAAACATCAGAAATACAATAAAAAGTTTTGGCATTAATGATGTTTCACCATTTGTTTCTAAGGTTCTATAAGACTTGACCAACATCTAGCCAAAACAAAGCACAACAATTCATGGCATAAAAGAAAATGGTAAGGTAATATTTCATGAACTCCTACCCCATTCTTCAATAGGTGAAACATTCATTTCAATTGGCATAAACACAAGAAATCATGACACACTCTCCAATGTCGCATGTGAATATGTTTTGAACAAATTAGAGATAATTTTTGAACACTTGTACATGGAAAATGAATGCACCCATTTTAAGTATTGGGTCATGTGATCATTTACTAAGTCAAACTTAGTTTATTGGCCCAAATGCCCCAACAATGCATATATTAGCTATATTTCATTTAAAATTTGGTGGATGATGTGTTGTGGAATTTCTATAATAAAAGGTTCCACCCTAAAAAGTAAAGGTGCCAATATATACTATGTAAGTGATGGTCATTGTTCCTTTTTAGGAATTTTTGTTTGTAATAAAAATAATTATGATCTCTAAGAAGATTTAGCCAAATTTGGCTAGAAACCAAATATGAAATACAAATCTTTAATCATTTAAAAAATATTTTTGACTACACATTAAAAAATCAAATATTAGAATGGTGATTTTTATAAAGTTTTTCCTTCACTTATGGTCTTTGAAAACCCCCAATATTTATTTAAGAAAATAAAGGCTGATTTGTTTATCACATTGAAATTTCGCAAATGATGGTGCGTCTTGTCATGTCCTTGGTGTTGTTGGAAAGTTTTCAATGAATAAAGGTGTATCAAGTTGGTTTCATAATGTTTGGACTTATAATGAAGAACTTAGTTTTTCATTGAAAATTCATTAAAATAAAAAAATTTACAATGGAATTTGGGCACACTCTTGGTATTGTTAGAAAACTTTCAATTCAAAGAATTAATGAAGTTGTTTGGATTTTTGGAAGTCCGATGGCATTTGTGAAAAATATTGAATTTTAAGTAGTTGTTTTGTTTAAAAATCAATTACATTACAAAAAGTTGTTTTGGAAAGAAGAAATGGGTAACTAATTCACATTTGAGCCAATGACATTAGGCTACATGAGTACACTTCAGTTAGTCTTTCATCAAGAGTTAATGTGGAAGAAATAATGGCACACTAAAATAAAAACACATATTTTCGATTGGTTTTTGTAATTAAATTGTAATCACAAATGACATTTGTGACTAAAATCCCCTTAGTTGCCTTAGACAAGTTGCATTTGAAATTAGTCGTAAACAACAAAAGGTATTGGATGAACGAAAAAGTCAACAAATATAACTTCATCTTTTGACTCCATTATATATGTATTGTCACATGCAACTAAGATATGACTATTTTGGTCATTATTGAGGGCAAATGATGTGCTACCATGTGTGCCAATGTTTAATTATTTAAAATAAATATTATTAATATTTTGAAATAATCTAAGACGTTCAATTCACATGCTTGGATGATTTATATTATGACACGTGGCCCAATGTAAATATGCCATGTGACATTTTTAAATGAATTTAATATAAAATATTAATATTAGGTTGGTAGGTACCTAGGTAAATACACAAATAGGTGCTTACAAACTTAAGTTAAATACCCACTTACCTATTTAGGTAAAAAGGTGGGTAGGTACATAGGTCAACCTAAATGGATAAATCAAACTAGGCACCTACTTAACTAAATAGATAAGTAGGTTGGGAAGGTAGGTAGTTTAAAATTGTGCATAATTTTTCTTTTTATTTGAGGTTAAACCTTTTGAATGGCTCATCCCATGTGCACACATTTTTTAATTTGAAATTGAATAACGACACCCCTTGTTTATACAATGTTCAAACTAATAATGCAAAATAAACAATATGGGATAAGTTTTGAAGTTGCAACTTCAAAAATTTTCTCATGTTTTTTTTTCTTAAATTTTAGATTTCTAAACAATTCAAGTGCATGGCTCACTTGATAATTAAATAGTCACTTAATTAACAATGATTAAATTTAACATAAAATTAAAATATAAACTATACATTACAAATATTAAGTCTTCATTATCAATTATTTAAATAATTAATAACTTCTTAATATTTAACTAATCAGCTATCTAGTTATTCATAACTTGTCGATAGATAATTCATTGATAAATAAATAATCAAAATATTTACAAATATTTCCTTACTTTTAAAATTTTAGTCGAATTATAGATAATATAATTAATTTAAAAATAATTTAATGATTATACTTTAAAATAGACATTTATTTTCAAATTAAAAATAATGAACTAATAATTTATATTAGAAAATAAATAGCTACAAAAATTATTTATTTACAATGTAACATTAAAATAATTACTTTAATTACTATATAATTACATTTATCATTTAAAAACTTGTTATCAATCAAGTAAATGTTTTTTTCCATTGGTAATTAATAATTATAAATACAATAATATGTTGAACATATATTAGTATTTTTAATTACTATAATATTACTATAGATTTATTTATCATAGATAAGTAATTACAGATTTTTTTTATTAAAAAATTACTGTATAAACATTCCTGCAATTATAATCATTACAATAATTATTTTAAACTACATTATAAATTTTCCTAAATTCTAATTCAGATTTAAAGTTATAATCTACAAATTGTGAATAACTATGTTCAATTAAAAAATAATTATGAAATAACTATAATTAATTATTTTCTGAAATAATTACAATGATTTTAAAGTAATGTAACATTAATTCCAATAATTTATTTATTCTACTGTAATAATATAACTTAAATAATATAGAAACTATTGTTGTAACAATAACTATTTATTGTGACTTATAATTATTTATAAAAGTGATGTATTATGAACAAGTAGTTACAAGAAATAAATATTTTGATTTATTATATAAGAAATTATGTAGTTATGGTCATAACATTAATTATTTTAATTAAATTATGATTATTCTAGAAACCTAAATAAGAACTAGATTTATAAATTATAAATTATAGATAATAATAAAAAAGTTTAGTTATAAATTTAATTTTTCAAGTATTGTAATTCTAACTTACAAATAAATTAAATAATTACAATGATTTTATGTCACTATAAAATAATTATTATTAAAAAAAATTATATTAAAATTTTATTGTAAATAAGGAAATAATGAGTAATACATACAATTAATTTAGTGTATTTTTTTATTATAAATATAGTAATTACATAAACTATGTTCATTATTTTAATATTATTATAGAATTTTGAAATAAAAATCTTAACTATAGGACATAACTTCTCAATTAGGATACAAAATTTTATTATTATCATTAAAACATAAATGTTTTAAATTCAATAGTTATATTTTATGATTAGGAACTATCATTTTAATTAATGTGAAAATTTATGTTGTAATATAATTTATTCACTTTACATAAGAAGTAATAAATAATAAGTAAAATATTTTATTATAAATACTATATTTTTAAAGTAAAATTATAAGTAATTTAATGTAATGAAATTAATATAATTACAATAAAATACTAGGAATTTTAAGTTTAATCATAAATCAAATTATTATTATAGTTAATGTATATAGACATATGTTGATTATGACTAAGCACCATTTTTGCTTGCAATTAATGGGACTTTAGATGGTTACTTTTGGATTATAAATCCAGCCTATATATAGATGTAATCCAATTTAGTCGTAGATTAATCGCAAGTAGTTATAAATGCGTTGGTCACATATTGGCCTTTTTTTTCTAGTGGCAAAACTTCTCACAAAATGTAAGTATGAAAAATGAAACTACCTTAGGAAGGGGAATGGAACCTTGGACTTAAAAGTAAAATATTTATAGTTTTTAATAAAGTTTTGCCTTCATTTTACATGCAAAGGGTGTTAGTGGCATTGTAGCAAACATAAACAACCTTTATTTTGAAGTGTGTTGTTATTATAGGTGAAGGTTCATCTAGGCTAAGCATTTTTTAATGTGTTTCTCCCCTCTCCTTACTAATATGCTTCTTTCAATTGGGGGGGAGGGTTCAAGTACTTGAATTTTTTTCATTCCCCTTGTGATTTATCCTTTTTGGAGTATTCTTAGTTTGCCAAGAGTTGTGTCCTTCCATCTTAGACCTTTTTATCCCCCTTTGTTGGGTTATTTGTTTCATTGATAATTGACAAGTTTTTATCATTTTTGAATTGTTTCACATGATGTAATAGTGGAACCTAGACTTGTAGTTTATTAAAAATTTATGTAGTATTTTATGTCATGCAGTCATGCATATGTTAATTTCAAGTTTCAACCCATAAAAAATGGAGCCATTGTTATTATTTTCTCAAGTCTTTTGCTTGGAAAGTAAAAGTATTGTGAATCTAGAGTAAAGACAAAGTTTATTGTGTATTTATCATGTCTTTTGCAAGAAAAACAAGGCTATCTTGAATCTAGAAGGATACTCAATTATGAAGTGTCATTGGTGTATGGAAAGTCACCAGGATGATCATAAATTAAGATGCAACATATAACATCATAAATTAAAATCCAATACAATGATCATTAATATGAAATTGCATAAAGCATTAATGTAAGTTAGAAACATATAAGCAAGTTCAATTTTGCATTAGTAATGATTAGGTATAACATGGAAAAGCCTTTGTTTTTGCATTGTAGTAAAGGGATTTGAAACCATTGAAAAGGTTAATAACATTCTATGATTGTGACCTTTGGATGTAAGAAGATCATCACAAAAAGGAATAGATATGTTGACCTTCTGTTACACGAAATAACCATTGTTTAAGTTTTTTTATTTTCACAAAAAAACTTTTTTCATCATCATTTTCAGCCTTCATCCTTGATGGACCAACTTTATAATCCATTTGATATAACATCTACCAACAATCATATAACTCAAGTTTAATGACAAAAATTCAAGTAACATCATGGACAAGTGTGGATGTTTTTGGCCCCTAAAGGCCTCTATGACAACCAATTGATGAATGCACTACCTAACATACTCAACTCACAATGGGAATAGTTCATTGCAAGTCATGGTTACAATGGTTGCCCATAATAATAATCTATTGATGGTTTTAATAATAAGCAACTAGTGTTATTTTCTTTTCGGCAAATTGTCTAATGAAGGTCACTTGTGAATATCATTAAACATCTTGACAAAATCCCATTAGATTTTGTTTCTCTTGGACTTTGAAATCATTGCCATGATTAAGTAACTCAAATTTCAAACACAATAGTTCCATTAAATCATCCACACAAGGTCACCACCACATTAATCACACATTTCAAAAATTTGACTCCATGATTTTTAGCCCGTACTTCAAATGAATAAATTATTCACCTTTATCTTTACACGTAATTTTGACAATCCAATACAAGATAGTTGATGTTTTTGGGACTTTTTAATGGTTAGGATTTTGTTCCACCTTGAAGAACCTTGATAATATTTGGCCCAGTTAAAAAACGATTACTTTTATAACAACCCTAACCTTGGGCTTGTGACCAAAGCAAAAGCATGGAAAGTTGTGGGTTGAAAGCGCAACCCGGGAGTCACATTTATATTCACATTCTTGGGAGTGTGGGAAAGTGTGAAGGAATGAGCCCACACACTCCCAATTGGGTTCCCACTTTGGGAGTTGGAGTTTCGAGAACTTTCGAATTTTCAGAAAGTGATTTGAAAGGTCAAAACTCATTGGATTGAAAAATTATTTATACCATTGGAAATTTCTTGAAACATAAATGTCTAAATTGGGTTCGCATGATCCATTAGAGTACTTACAACACAAGTTATGGTTGAAAGAAAGGCTGAAAATCAAAGTGTCAATTTGATTCCCAACCACTAAAAGTCAGGAATCGCCTTAAATTATGTGTGTGCAAGTGGCATGTTACATATTTTTGGAGAGATCTTGACGAGAGTTACAACTTTGTTTCATACTTCACCTCAATCAGAGGTCTACACAAAAAGTTATAGGCGTCCAAAGTGGTGGGAGTCCCAATTTCGAGAATTTCGAGACTCCCGATTTGAGAATTCCAGGAAAAATGAGATTTGGGTCCAACTCATGTGCCCAGTCACAAAGAATACTATAAAGGGGAAGGTGGTGGTTTCCCCCAAGTCTGAACCATGGTGAGTTTTGTGAGTCCCTGTATGTTCGTGATTTGTTTATGCACCAAAAATGCTTTAATTATGCACTAACCAGCTTATTGTTTGGTTTGTGTAGGTCCATATGAATAATTGACCCGTTTGTCACTCATCCTAGTCCCCATTTCAAAGTTGCAACACGCCCCTCTTACCCCTGAAGTGTTGTGAGCTAGGGAATGTACCTCAATTCTTTTTTCTTCTATTGTTTTCACTTTCACATTGACATTTGAATCTTTTAAGGAGTTTGGGGGTGCGTCAATTTTTTCCTGATGCCCAAGCTCTAGTTGCCTTTCATGGCAGTGCTCCAAAATTGTCACCATCCTTGCATAACATGACACACCCAACCTAAAAGAAAACCATACAAAATTTCACCCACCCACATGAAAAAAGTCTTGTGCAACTACCAATATTCAACGTACTCAAGAAATTATTGTTATTGATTCCAATGGTGTATCCATTAACAAACCCATAAAAATATTCCTCATTACATCCTCGACACATTTAGTCAAAGTTCAAGGTCCTAAAACATTTTTATGTTTAGGTGACATTTATAAATCAGTATAATTTAGATCAAATTGTAAGTTCTTGTGGAATGTGAAAAGGCCCAACCAACCTCGTTATGAAATGACCCCATTTGTCATATTCAATTCAAAAAAAAATTGAAATTAGTAAACACCGTCAACAGGCCCATGAAATAACTAAATAACATTGTTGTGATATCAAAAAGGGGAATATGCAAACTTAACAACTTTGGAATGCTTGAGGTTTTATAAAAAGGATCTTGACATACTAGAATAGGAGTAATGCCTACAAATTTTGCAAGAACCACTAGAAGTTTAGTGTGTCCATTTCACACTTTTAGACCACTTGTATTCTCAATGCACAAAAAGATGTGGCCTGGGGTATGAAACTCCTCAACAAACAACCTAGCTGGTTTTCTTTGTCAACTTCATTTTTGAGGTTCATAATGTCCTGCCAAAGCTCTACAAGATGACAACATGTGAAACTTCTCTCCACATCAAGAGCACTAGTTTTCAAGTTCCTATGATCAAACGAAAATCCCATTGAGCACAAGCCTTGGCACATCTACTTCTTCTCCTTTTCCCAAGAAGGTTATTAGTAGGTAGGTAATAAAAACAACATTTACATATGTATAAATCATTTCCTGACCTAATAAGTACTATTTTCCTACCTACCTACCTATGTATGAGACCTACTTCTTATCACAATACTTGGCATTTCTTGGCCTTTATATATGTTATGGGGAGTTTGACACCTTCTTTTCATATACATTCATGAGGAGTTTACCACCCTTTTTCCATACCCAAGTGGTTTTGTAAGACTTGGCATTTACATTTACATAAAATATTTTGAGAAAATTTGTAATGCATTTGGAGGGTACCTTATATCCCATCAATTTCCCTCCTAAAAAATGGGAAGGTTATTATGCAATGTACCACATTTGCATGTTGTAAAAAATCCATGAACTTTAGACCCTAAATTTCGAAAAACACAAAATTGAATTTTCTTGAAGTCTTGAGTGTTTTTTAGATTTTAACAATCCCCATTACTAGATTTCGTTTTAAATTGAATTGTTTGTATCATGAAAATTAAAGGGCCATATATGAAAATAATGTTGTTGAATGAAATTGCTAAGTATCCTTCGCTCAAACCAAAATTCAAAATTGGAACATGCAATGATTAAATTTATATTTCATAACATATATATTAATGATGAAGCACAACTTTCCATGATTAACATGTAATTAAAGTGACATCACATAGACATATGTAAAAATAAATTGCAAAAAGTTAACCTTTTAACATAGATTTTGGTTCATTTGAACTCATTTGATTTTGGGGTCAAATAAGTTCATAGATTTCAACCTTTCTCAAATTTCTATGATTTTATTTCTCTTATGAAATTTTTAGAAAATCATGCAATTTTGAACTGTCTAGATCTAATGCAATTTTTGCAATCTTGGAATATTATGTATAGGTAATTGAAATGCATACCTTTTGTAGGTCTAGAACATATTCCACCAACTTGTTGGAGATTGCGGCTAAGAACCAAAGTGCAACCATGATAGGTAATGTACTTCATAGGCAACAAAATAAAACATTACTAAACCAACTAGTAATAGATTAAGCATTTGTAGTTTCAATCATAGTGGCTAGGTTCATGGTTGACCCATGTCCCTTCCTTTTTGAAGCCTTAATGCAAGTCAACAATAACACCTTCCCTTTCCAACAACACCTCAAAGTAGCATGTGATCTTTTATCACCTTTAGCATGGGTGTGTTTCTTCATTTTGAACAATTCATTGGACAACAACCAGTTCATATTCAAGATTCCATTTTAGAACATTTGCACCATTAACCCTCTTTTAGCATGTTTTTTAACGACATACTTGAGGCCCATCATGCTCAAAATTCTTACACCTAAAAGTAGGCATAATATCCTTCTCACTTTTACACCTCATGACCTATATAGATTTAGTTCATGATAAATTTTGCTGCATGCTTTATGGTAGGAAAATGTTGCAACCCTAGCCTTGGGCTCGTGACCAAGGCAAGGGCTTGCGAAGGTGCGGGTCAAGAAGGAGGTTCGGCAATCACATTTCATGCTTTCGGGAGTGCAAGTGAATGCGAGGGAATGAAACCTCACTCCCAAGTGAGCTCCCACTTTGGGAGTTGGAGTCCCAGTGGACTTCCAAATTTTCAGAAAATAATTACAAGGGTCAAAACCCATTGTATTAAAGAGTTTATTATATCAATGGAAAGATCTTGGAACCTAGATGTCAAAATGGGCTTGCATGACCCATTTGGACACTTAACACACAAGATATAGCCAAGAGAAGGGCTAGGAGTCAAATTGGCAATTTGACTCCCGACCACTAAAAGTCCAGAATCACCCTGATTTCTCGGCGTTCAGGTGGCGTGCGACATATTGTTGAAGATTTTTTGACAAAGGCTATAACTTTGCTTTAAACCTCATCTCAATCGGAGGTCTGCACGCAAAGTTATGGGCCCCCAAAGTTGTAGGAGTCCCAACTGTGGGAATTTTAGGACTCCCACTTGGGAGTTTCAAGACAAAATGACATTTGGATGTTGGTCCCGTGGCCAAGCACATAGTATACAAGAAGGGGGAGGGTGGTGGCTTCCCCCAAATCCGGGCCGTGGTGAATCTTGTGAGTTCGATTTTGCCCGTGGTTCATCCTAGCACCAAAAGTGCTCTAGCTATGCACTAACTAACTTGGTGGTTGGTTTTGTGTAGTTTTGTGTGAGTGAGTGATTTCTTGTCATTCTTTCTAGTCCCATCCCGAAGCTACAACACACTCCTCTACCCCCAAAGTGTTGCGAGCCAGGGAGTGTGCCCCAACTTTTTATTTTTTCGCTATTTTCACTTTAGACTCACATTTGAGTTTATCAAGGAGCTTGGGAGCACGTTAGTAAAGCCCACGGTGGGGAACATTCCCAAAATGGGGGCCTAGACTTGGTTATTGCCTCATCTTAGACCCTTTATTTTGAAAATGCCTTTATCCTAAGGCTTTACTTTACATAAGAAACTTGGAATGAGGAAATTTTGAAAAGAACAAACTAAATCTAAAACTCTATCCAAACTCATCACTTTAAGAACCTTTCAATTTTAGGAACCTTACAAAAGTGGAAAATCCCCTTCCTAATCAAATTAGAACCTACCCCAAATGGAAGAAAGTTCATTTATATTTTGAAATGTCAGATTTCATTGTGTTAACTTTTCAATGACGATGGTTGGTGTATTTGTGTTTCACCCAAGGTAGATTTGAATCCTCCTTAGCTTTTCCCAGTAATGGTCAAAGCAATGCACTAGATTTAATAGTCATCATTTGTGTCCTCTCCTTTCCATCATTTAATATCTATTAGTATAATTTGAACGTGGATGCTCTAGGGATGAAAATCATGTCACCCATTTATTTGCTTAAGGATTTAAATTTAAGCTTAAATTTCAATCCTTAAAGGATTTTGTTGTTGACTATCTTGTGAGTATAATAAAGATAAATCTACCACAATTTCATCTCATGGATACCTCATGTGAAGGGTTAATTGATTTCACCTCTTGAATTGAACATTTGAAGTGTGCATCAACAACATTTTGTTGCCTTCCTCTTTATACAACACAAGGTTCAATTATGTTCATTTGGTACTCCTTGTATCCTTTACAATCTATCTCACATGAACACATTCCAGCTCTCAAAATGCATTGCAACTATGTTAAAAGTGATTAAAATATATACATATCAAAATTGATCATCAACATCACCCATTTCCTTAGCTCATTCACAACCTACCCAATTTGAGATAACCTACCCAATTTGAAATGGTAGGAATAGCCACAAATGCATGACAAACAAAACAAAATTAATTAAAAGAAAACAAATTAGAACTTGCAAGATGTTTTGATCAATTTAGCCATAACACCTACAATAATGGAGATGGAACAAAAACAAACAAATTGTGAAGAAGAGGGAAAACAAAGTTGTTCAATTGTGTTAAACCTCGCATCAACCCACTTCTTTTGTTTGGCCAAAGCCCCTTTGATAACAAAGATGGTAGGAGTAGCAATAAAACAAGTGGAGGATGAAAAAAAAAACATAAGAAGTCGATGGAAGTTCAAGACCCAATTGGTTTTCATTAGTTCAACCACAACCTCTTTTGGCAACAAAGATGATAGGAGGGGGAAAAAACCCCAAAAAAATTCAAATTTTGGGAAAGCTTGTTCCAATTTTCTCTTTAGATTAGCCACAAGCTCTTTCACAATAAAACAACAACACTAGCAATGACTCCATTTCAGTGAAATTGACATACTTGGATAAAGTTTTAGGTAAGTTTGCATTGGATGAACTAAAACTATTTTTGGAAAAAAGGAAACTATTAGCATATATGTGTGTTTAGACTAGTTAGGTTGATGACGTTCATGTTTGTTCAACTTGATGAAGTACAAAACATTAATTTGATCATGTGTCTCAAATGGCTACAAGAACAAGTCATGAATGAATATTTACATGTTGTATCTACACATAAATGTAAAGCCGCATATTATTAGTTACATCCAATCATGTGCTTGACTAAGTCCATCACTTGGATGCTACAAACATGAAAACAATCAGTGACCAAGGAAAAATATAAAAGTTAAAATAGACACCAAACACATGGAATTAACAATAGGATTATTAAATAATGGTGTTATGAAAAACATATGCAATAGTAACCCCTATTGCCAAGTCATAAAACAATTTGTGCTACATAAAAAAATAAAAATTGAGGAAATGAAACATTAGAACATCAGCAAATTCCTTGCAATAACTATGGTGTTCACTATGTTTCACTCCTAACAAAATCTTGATACCTCATCACACAATTCTACTTGCATTTGTGCACCTTACGTGTCATGAACAAATATAAGTACCAGGATAATGACATGATCTGACTATGTGCCCCATACTCCAAACATTGCAACACCTTTTACCTTTGCCCAAATTTCCCATATCCCAAAAACCATTGCATCCCAAGCAACTACATTACAGAATCTCAATCCCAACATTTTGGCAACATGTTAAGGAACAAAAAGGAGCTGAAACCTATGATAAGTTTGCAATAGCAAGGAGGTAAGATCATATGGTGCATTTGACAAGGTTGAATAGATCATCATCTTCATGGCTAGCTTCCATTATGTAATAACAACATTTTATTCGGACAAGCAAGGATTCTCAAGATTTGTGTTTGGTCAAAATCTTGTCCGCTTCCTACACAACAATGGAACCAAAGAATCAGATCTCATGTACCAAAATAACACAAATACACCATTGTGTAGACAAGCTAACCCTTACCACCACTCCATGGAAGTGGATGCCAAATGGAAAAGTAAAAGTGTGGCAACCATGTTAAAATGATTGAAATGTTATCTGAAGACATGTTTGATTGCTTGTGAAGCATCCTAAGCATTTCAAATGCACCTTCCTTATATTAAAACTAAAATTTACTCTCCACCTTACAATACTTCAAGTGGCTACATAAAGTTCCATAGAATAAAAAATATTATACTTGTAACTTGGTGATGTCAAACAAGAATAGGCAAGAATTTTATGAAAGAACGCCTCACAAGTTCTCCATTTACTAGCACTTATATACTCTCCAATGTTAACATGACTTTCTTAAATAAGGCCTTGTGCCACAACAAGAAAATTAGGTTCCATAAATTTTCTCAGGACTTAGATGTGAACATGTCAAGCATGGAGAAGTTTGCCATGCCTTGCCCCAAACCCCTGCAAAACACACAATTTTGTCAACTTGTAGATGAGTTTCCCATTGCTAGAATTCCCCAAGATGTACATAATTTAATGGAGTTAGAACACCAATAAATGCATGATTATTTAAGACCTCCTACCACATGTACTGAAATTATTTCATTTTTGGCAAAAGAATTATTGTCAACGGCCCCTATTATCTGTGTTCAACCTATTTTTTTCAAGGGATGACATGAACGCACAACATGAAGAACACTCCAATTATCAATACATGTGTAATAAGAGATAGGCAACAAAAATGAATGACAATAATACCTTCACAATTTGTGTAGGAATGTCAACTTTTAGAAGACTTCAGCTTCTTACTTACCTCAAGGATGCATGTGTATTCCTCTAAGGTGATTATCACAACCAACCTTCTTCGCATCTCAACATAACAAAATGTGTAATTGACTTGAGGTCTCATTTCAACTTTAATTTGTTCTTAAAATGGGTAGGCTAACCGTAAAGGACAAGCCAAAATATCAGGTTGGGTGGGATGGCACTATTGGCAAATACTATCTAACAAAGACACATCCCAGAGTAAGGCTTGTGTAAAAAACATATAGGAAAATTCTAGCAACAAGGAAATTAAGGGGAACCATCCTTTTAAACTTTCTTTTGGGCTTTTTTCCATGCTCCTTAAGGTCATCTACAAATGAAGATTTACCATTTTCTTTTTCTCTCAAATGTTTTTTTTTGGGCCTTTTTTTGCCATTGTTATATCTATTTGCTTTTGTATCTTCTTCTCCTTCCTTGTTTTTGTTTACCATGCATTTATAAATTAAAAAATTCTTTATTTGGCACATTTTCCTTTGGTTGGCAAATTTTTTTTATTTTATTTTCTCTTTATTTGCAACACTCTCTTTACTTCAATTAGTTTCTTCTTGTCTGTCAATTTCCTACCTTTCCCTCATTTCAATTTTTATTTTTCTTTCTTTTCATTCTTTTTTTTTCCTTCTCAATTTCTACTTGTTTTTTTTTTCCCTTTATTTTTTTTCGTTTTCTCTATCTACCACTCTTTCCTTCTCCCTTGCCTCTTTAACATTTTTTCATATATGTCAATCTCTTAGGTGCAGTCACATTAACACATACCACAACAAGTGTAATTAGTCTTTAATGTTCCATGTTATTGTAAATGTAATTTAATTTTGTGTTGAAATCGTAGGATTTATTTATATGATAACATTCATAATATATCATGGAAATTTTTGAATAAATTTGAAATTAATCAACTGAATATATAAAAAAGAAAAAACACTAATTAAGTTTTGTAACTAGTGTTTTTAAGCAATAAAAATACATGTTTAATAACTTGAATTTTTTTATAAATGACATATTTTGACAAATTTTAATGCAAGGCTTATCAAAGTACTATAAATAAAATTATTATGGTTTTAAAAGATTTTTTCAAAGATTTTTTCAAGAATATTAAAAATATATTCTAAGAATATTTCCCCAAAAACAATCACAAAAGCAATCAAAAAGTAGGTGGGTGTGGTTCATGTTATCCCATTTGCACCCTCCTATCTTTCTATTTGTTTGCCATTTTTTTTCTTTTATTTGTATATTATTTTCATATTTTTCTTTCCTCTCAATTTTGCCTCTACGTGCCATTTTTTTGTGTGTTTTCTCTACCTACTCCCTCTCCTTCTTTCATTTGTTATGTTTTAAATTATATTTCTATTTGTTAATCACCCTTTTATGTCATTATGTGTTTCCCTTGATGGTGTTCTTACTTAAAGGTATGGCAAGGTTTAGTTTAGACCCATTGCCTTTAACAAGAGAGTGAGTGTGAGGTGGTGGGCACTAACATAAACCAAAGGATTATAAAAAAGAGAATGCTTCAAGGTGCATGGTGAAGTTCCTACACTTTAATTGCATGGCAACCTTTTACAATCATTGGTCACAACATGCATGTTGTATGTAACAAAGACAATGAAAATCTAACATAATTTACTCCTAATGCAATGTGGAAAATAATGTACCAAGACTACAAGTTAAAATCCTTAGATTCCAAATTTTTAATAGGAGATAATCAAAGACAAATTACAAAATATATGGTCGAGAACTTAATACAAGGCATTCATTTCCTATAGTTGGGAACTTGGTTCAATTTGAACACAATTCAAAAACAATTTGTATTTGGGGGTTTATCCCCATGGTGCGACTCTAGATTTTCATTTTTGGTGTTTTTAAATTTTAGAGCACAAATAAAAAACATGATTGTTGTTTTATGATTTTGGCTAGGTGTTTTGAACTTGGATTCTTGTAGTGTGCAAGTGTATATGACTAAGAATGAGGTGTTAACATGGCCATTACTTAAGATCAAATTGTTTGGTTGGAAAATTTGATCACAATTCAAAAATTGGAAGAAAAGAAGGCAAAGACACTATGTTGCACAAGTTTAGTTGCACACATCTAGGATCAAATCTTTATTTGGGATTTTTTTGTGGAGTTAAAGATTTGTCAATTCCACTTATGTTCCCCATGGTGCACATGTGTTGGGGGCAAAACATGTATGTGTTATTTTTTTTGATCCACTTGAAGTGGATTCATCAATTACTATTACATATTCCAACTCACATGCCTAAAACCACATGGAGCGAATGAAGGACTTGACTTTCAAAATAGAAAGGCTAGGTGCAACTATATTTTCCCCAATCATTCATGTTGGCTAAAGTGGCATTGAATTCTTTAATAAATGCTTCAAAGTTGTTCAAAAGTGGAGACTTGTGTTCCCAAAAAGGCACAAACCATGTTAAACTCATGCATACTAGCAACATGTTGATTCGATTTGGGTTGGGCCATTTGGATAACAGTGGGGGTGAAGTTGAATAATTGGGTGCATTTGGTTGACAAAACCTCAAAACTTTGACCAAGTTCCATTCATTAAAACTAATTTGTGGTTCTTTCGCTTGGAGTTATGTTGGAGGAATACACCCCAATGATGCCAATGCTTGAAAACTCTAAAGGTTAACAACGAATTCACGAAGCAATAGATGTTTTTGTTGCATAAATCTAAAAACAATAAGGTTTTTTTCCATGGACACAACTATTTCATCTTTTCACATGGGCATGGTTTCCAAACAAACAAAGACAAGGAAAACACCAATGAACATAAGGTTGATGGGGAATTTGTTTAAATTGTCACTAGCACAAAAACTATGAATGTAAAACACTATGAGAAATTGCTTCTGTTGAAACCACACTATCTTGCAACTAAAATTTAAAAAACAACTCATATACAACTATTTTGCAACTATTTCTTGGGTATTACAACTAATGTGCAACTATCCTTCTATAAATACGATGTATTAATAAATAAATTGCCACGTCAAAAAATTAGTTAGTTGTATTATAGTTACAAGTGAGTTGAAAATGGGTTTCGTATATGATATTTTATACACATCATACATAAATATGTAGTTAACCATGTTTGACTTTTTCAAGAGTTGCATTGTAATTGCATGTGCCACTAAAACAACAACTATGTTGTAATTAGGTTCAATATACATACATGCGATCATGTTATGTGTTCACATTTCCACCACCCATTATGGAATACATTTGTAATTAGTTTTCAATTACAATTCCCATTGATATAATTAACCTAGCCATTAGTGCACCACTACTAAAGTACTACTATTCAACTATGTTATGACTATAATAAAAAATACTTATAATTTAATAGAAATACATATTCATCATTTATTTATATCTTCATCGTATGTGTTTCATTTTGAGTGATTTAAAATGTTATAGGAATGTTACTTCAAGATTTTTAAATCATTTTTTAAATGTAAAGGAAAAATAATAATGAAAAACAAGAAGAGAAATAAGCTTTCTAATTTACGAAACATTTTTTTTTCTTTTTTTTCCTCTTTGGACCCCTCCTACTTTCAAACCTCATAATTTTCTTATTTTTTATGCATTTTAAACGATTTAAAGTTTTATAGGAGCACCACTTGAAGTTTACAAATCATCTTTGAACTCTAATATCAATAACACAACATACAAGGATTTTTTGAGGTGTTTGGGAACTAGTCTTTATAGCATTCAATGGTTTGTTTTTTGAGATTTTGACCCCCTCTACTTTGGGGGGCCATAACTTTCTCAATTCCATTTTGTTTTTTATGACTCTTAATGTCCTAGAGGCGCCAATAGAAGGGTTCAAGTTTTGTTTAAACACTAGAAATAATGGACCCGTTCCCTTGGATATGGCTTGCCCTAAGCGCTTAAGTGTTATAGTTACAATTGAATTGCAACTTAATTTGCAACTAAATAAACAACTAAAAGATTGAATTCATATGTTTTATCTATGAATCCCATGTTATAAACTATATAAAAAAAGGCTTGTTATCTCATATTCTCACATTAAAATACAAATGCCATTTTGGGATGAGCTTTAAAAAGTATAACCCAAAGGCAAAACATATATATATTTAAAAACATTTCATGACTATTCTTTTATTTTTCTACCTACTTATGTAGGTAAGTAGGTAGTTCCTAAGTAAATACATAGGTATGTAGGTTTAAAAACCTACCAACCTACCAACTACCTACCTATGGTTATGTATGACCTACCTAACTACTAATTTTTTTAATTTAATATATATATGTATTCCAAAATATAATTAATATGCTGCATGGCAATTTTTTATTGTGCCACATGTCACTAATTTTGGACCATCATTAATAATCATAATGAATAATGGAAATCAATGTTTCGAAGAAAAAAAATTTATGTCAAAAAAATTTCATAGTGCCATGTGTTAGATTTTAATAGATGGATGATAATCAATGACATCAAATGTGACATCATGGGTGCAATTATAATGGAATTGCATAGTAGTTGAAAAAGAATTGTTTTGATTGAGTTACAATTGAGTTGCAATGACTTGCATCATATATATGGTGAGTTGCAACTTTGCAACTCATACAAATTGTCCATTAACACTCATGGCATATAAATATAGTGAATTGCAAGGCTAGTTGCAAAACACCCCCTTTTCTCATAGTGAAAGGATTTTCAAAACTATGGAAAAAATAAACCTAAATGTAAATCCAACATAAAGCATGAAAACCACAAACAAAAACACAAAATGTGCAAATCAAAAGTTGAAACAATATTTTATTCTAATGACATGTGAAAACATGAACATGAAATGAAACAAACAAATCTATGGTGCAAAATCATGCTTCAAACTACTATTGAACAAATTGAAGGTAATTGGGTTTTCATTTTGTCTATTTTTGGGGATCTAAGTCAAGGAGGCTTCCATGGAGGTTTTCATGAAAGTTTCCATATGCCCAACATATTCCAAAAAGCTTTCTTGAAAACCTTCTTAAACTATAAGTTAACTATAAATTAATTATAAATTCACTACAATTAACTATAGGTTAGCCATCATTAATTACATGTCAATTAAATTAATTATAAATAAACTACATGTTATCTATAGGTTATGGATGAAATGGATGTGGTGGATGAACTTCATCCATTATGGATGAAAAGTGAAATTCCTGGACAAAATTTATCCATGATGATGATGATGGCAATAATAATGATGAATGTTGGTGATGGTGATGTTAACAATTATGTTGATGATGATGTTAGGGATGTTATTCATGACATAAGGTGCAAATAATTTTTATTATTAATGTCCAAATCACCCACACACACACACACACACACACATTGTTGTGTGTTCCAATATATATTTCTATCCTTGCCCACTAACACATTTACACCCCAAACACCAAGACACATTTTCTTAGTTCTTTCTTCCCTAAGGAAACCATGAATTAATGTAATAGGTGGTGGCTACCATGAAGCCAAATCTTATTATGCCTCTTAATATAAACATGTAAAGTTTTATTGTTGTGACCTTAACCTTGAGTTTACAACCATAACCAAGGAATGAAAAGGGAAGAAAATTAAGAGAATGTACCAAGATTCAAGTGCACATTCACAAGCGTGGGAGAGTGCAAGGAAGTGAATCCCAACATTTCAAATGGGCGTAGTCATAGTAACATGTACCGCAACAAGTGTAACCAATGCTTGATATTCCATGTGATTGAAAATGTAATTAAATTTTTTGTTAAAATTGTAGGATTTACTTATATAATAACATTCATAATATATCATGGGAACTTGTGAAGAAATTTGAAATCAATCAAATGATAAAAATATGAAAAAACAATAATAAAACTTTGCAACCAATGTTTTTAAGCAATAAAAGGACATGTTTAATAACTTTAATTTTGTTAAACAACAAAATTTGACAAAAATTTAATACAATGCTTATCAAAGTATTATTAAAAAATTTATCATGATTTAAAAAGATTTTTTGGAATATTTTTCAAGAATATTCAAATAATATTTTAAGAATATTTCCCCAAAAGCAATAAAAAAGCAAGTGGGTATGGTTCATGTTATCATGTTTGCACCCAAATGTTTTCATGCTTTGGGATTGGTGTCCCATAAGGTTTTGAATAGTGAGCCAAAAGTGTAAATAACAAAACTTGTTTAAATTGGGTATTTTTTTAAATTGTTGCATTTTTTTTAAACACAAATATCAAAAGTGTGTTCACTTTTCCAATTTGAAGCTCAAAAGAGTGGTCGAGAGTCAAATTGACAATTTGATTATTGACCAATAAAACATGGGAAATGAAGTTTTAAATACCTTCAATTATAATGTGTTATAATGTGTCTCTAAATGTTATTTTCAAACTTTAAAAGATTTTCAATCAGAGTTTTGGTGTAGGACTTATGAGCCCACAAAGTTGTGAAACTTATAACTTAACAAATTGAAAATTTTCAAGACTTCCATTTTGGAGTCTTATGATTTATTTCATTTTAGTATAATGTAGAGTATGTTGTATAAGGCATAATGGTGTCCAAGTTGTGATGAATCTTGTGAAAGTTTATTGCCTATGGTTAATCCATGCACCATTTTCATTCCAACTTGAGTTAATTGCCCTCCTTCTTGGCTTGCACAAGTTGATTACACTTTGAATTCATGTTTTGTGAACTTGTTCTAATCCCATTTGAAGCTTTCATTGCCTTTCTTTCTTTTGGGAATTAGGGAACACACTTCAAGTTTGCATTTCAATGAAAAATTGAAAATTATTTAGCTTTTCACCCTTAATATCACTTGAAAAACCTAAAGGTGCATCATTTACAACTCCTTAACTATGTTTAGCTAAAATTAATATCAACCTAGTAGAAAGGTATCCATGTAAAGGTGTATCAATTTTGTGACAATACATCTCGTTCATTCACCTTCATGTTTTGTAAGTTGGGCTTTACTTTACAATTCTAAAGTTGTGGGATATATGATGTTCTTGGAAGGGTTTAGGCTATTGTTAACACCAAAATTTAAATATTTGATACATTACTCTTAATATCATTATCATTTGCAAATGAAATCAATACTACAATTCTAATTTGTGTAGACATGTAACTTTATTGATATCATAAACACAAGTTTAAATGTGATTTGGAAATTCCTTTGTTCCTAATCAAACTCCCACTATTTACCAAAAGGAAACATTATGCTTATAACACGATGTAATAAATATCCTTTCTTATGGGTTTCACATATGAGGCAATTTTTTATACAATTGATGTAAGCATCTACCACATTACAATTCATTCATAATAAAATAAAAGAATGAAGGATAAAATGTTTGGTTGGGAAAATAATATTGGGAACTCTACCAAATAGGTTTTCACCCATATTCCAATCTACTAAAACTATTTATTAACATTCATAAAAAAAAACCTAAAACTAACTAAATATATTAAAGGGAAAAAATCAACATGAGACGAAGATGAATTTTGAATCAAATAGTTGAAATTTTAATAAATGAATATATAAAACCAAACTTGAAACACCAAACTTGAAGTAAAAGGTTCTAAAAATCATGTAGGACCCAAAAATAAATTAATAAAGGTTCAACATCAATAACATCCAACTTTGTAAGTTGTTCTTAAGCATCTTTGACCAAATACATAACTAATTCACAAGGTCAAATAACCCCACCAAAAAAAGTTCAAAACATAAAAACTCCATATTTCTACAAGCTATGTCACTACAATAGATCTAGTCCTTTTTACTATTTCTTTTACTAAATTTTAGTCAAAATGGACATCAAACAATATTTGGCTTAACAAAAAAAGACCAATCATTTAAATCAACAATTTGTTAGCACTTCAATTGTCATCATGTGATTGATCATGATTAAGATCTATCATGTATGTTTTGACCAAAATATGTCATGTATGTTTTGTTAGGTGGTGTTTATGTGACAATATATTATTTCAGTTTTTAAATTATTATAGAAATACTTTTAAAATTTCAAAATAAAATAAAATATGAAGTTTTGTAATTGCAAAAATTATTTATCATTATGAAATAGAAAGTAGCAAACAAGGTTTTCTTTTCTTTTCGGGCAAGGTTTTTAATAGGTGGTTGCTCAATGACTCATCACCAAATCTAGCATGTCAACATGATTAATTATAGGATGTCAAAAGTGAACCAATTTGAATATTCATCTCCACAACCATAACACAAGTCCTTAACCATTAGACCATCATATCACATGATGACATATAATGTGACCACATAAATATAAACAAATGTATGCTTTGAATTTTGGGCATTAAAATGTTATTACATAACTATTTAACTCTACAATGAAATTAAGTTCATGTGTGGGTACTTAGATAACATATGGTAGGTAAATAATAAATAGGTAGGTGGTAGGTGGTAAGTCATTGTTAAGAGGTAATACTTACCTACTTACCTATCCATTTACCTAGGTAGGTCCTACTTAATTATTTACTCCTATTTACTACCAATGTATGTACCTATTTATGATTGACCTACTTACTTACATACATATTTAGATTTTGATTATGTACTTATTTAGTACCTACCTACCCTTATTTCATTACTTAATTTATTTTTTATATTTTCATAATTACATTGGTTTTTGTAATACATTTAATAATGTAATTTAAAGACATTATAATAATTTCAATATTCATTTAAAAAATTCAAACATAACAGTTTTTTGAATCTAAAATTGGGTTACAAAACTAAAAAAAATCATTTAAATTACATCTTACTTCAAAAATTAAATTTTTTTAGAATCTAATTTAACTCATATAAGTTGTTGATTGATAATTTGATAAATTAATACTTAATTTGATCATAATAAAAATTGATACAAGAATTTTTTTAAATCAATTTCACATATGTATACTTTCATACTTACATTTTAAATTTAAAGACGTGGCATTGATTATTTTTTTTTGAAATTCAAATTTTCCAATGTAATTTATTTAATCATAATAGAATAAACATATAACTTCATAATGAATTAATTTCATTTAACATGCGAAGTACATAATTATTATAAGTTCATTATAATTTCTTGTAATTTCTTTAAATTCATAATTATATTTTTAAATTAAAAAATTTAAAGGCATTATATACATTATGCCATAAAAGACCAACAAAATGTAAAACATTACAATCACAATGGCACATAAGATTTGACACAACTTGTAACATGTTTTAATCACAATAGTCATGTACATGGCAACATGTCACCATCCTTGTCATTTTCTTATGATCAAATCTAATCATGAGACTGTCACTATGATTTCCTCATGGATTTGCCATATTGGTTCATGTGTCATTAGCAATTTAAAAAAATAAAATTGAATTTAATCAAATCTAAGATTGTTTCTTTTGGTTTATTACAAATGAACAAAATTAGTTAGTCATGTTGAATAGATTCTATAGTTTTAGTCACAATGGCGGGGGTGAAACAAACATGTTAAAGGACTTCAACATCCATGGCTAGTAAATCATCATCAAGATATTGAAGATATAATTGCAATGTACAAATGACATCTTATTACAAAAATCAATCAATAGATTTGTTATTGAATTGAAGTTGAGTAATCTTATATGGAATTGAAGTAGATAAGGATATTAACATATTAAGTTCACAATTGTGTGGTAAATAACATTAGATCATCATTGTGCACTTCCAAGTTTGTTCATTATTTTCTAGGATTGGACTTATTACAATGTGAATATATGTAAACTTGTTCTTGTAATGAAATTATTTCTTAGTTTCATATCATATGTAGAACATTGTGTGTTGTTAAATCTCATTAGGTTTATATATTCACTTGTTTTGATTTTATTCTAATTTTTTGTTGTAGTCTTTGTATCCTATTCAAGTTTTTGTCACGAAGTACTTTCAATGTAGATCTTTCAATAAACAATGACAACTAAGTTACATGTAACTTTGAGTTACCATCAAAGTTTTAATGTTGTGCTTCTTTTCCACTTGCCACATATCAAAAACCTTATCATATGGAAATTCTTATATAAATCATGATAGTACACTCCAAAATCTATGAGTGTTTGAAATGTTCAAGTTGATTTTTGAAACTTGCTTTTCATAAATGAACATGTAAAAAAGGTCGTTCATCCTTGACTAAACTTGAGACTTGTATTGTGCCAATGACAACAACCTTAAAGTAAATTTAAAATGTTGGTGATCCTCAAAACAACTAGACTACCTAATTTGCACCATAGTTTTATAACTAGATTCATTTGGCATCCTTGGGGTTCCAACAACATGATTTCATAGTGCACTTGAACATGTTGGCTTGAAGGGCAAGTGCCAACAATCATAAGATTGGGGAAAAATATCAATAGTTCCCAACTTGCATTCATGTGCATATTGGTAAGGTTTATTAACAAATGTTGTCGAACAAAGTTTTAGTAGTATATAGACAAACTAAAAGACAAGCTAATTAGTGTTGATTTTGTGAAAAACTTAACCAACAACAAATTGATTCATAACAAGCTAAGTTATAATAATAAGTCAACATGTCAACAAGTTAATATAACTAAATTACTAATGGTGAAATGGTTACAAGTGGTTAGAATTTGCTATAGTTTGTTCACATTGTAATCACCACAAAAAATATCTTAAAAAAAAGTCAAGGATTTTTTGGGTGTTTGTTTTTGGGGACATTATAATTAAGAAATGTAAAACACCAAGTTTGTACAAGTGTTTTGAAATCAAAATTGTTGTTCCATTGTATCTTAAAATGATATTGTACTATTTGTGTGTGCATGCATGCATATGTATAAAAATAATATCAATGCAAATATGGTAACTTGTAGTATTTTGAAATAAAAATGGATTAATTATGAATAATAAAATTATAATAAAATATTAAATAATTGCAACACATTTGAAAAAAGTAATGAACCTCCACAAAAAGAAGCACGGAGCTTTGAAACGCGGGTTGACATTTCTATTCTAGTGATTGGTGTAACATTATAAATCAAAGTGTAATGTTTGCTTTAGTTAGGTGGGTACATGGTACTTTAACTAGTGAGAGGAACAAGAACCTACATAACAATATTTTTGTAGGTAATTAATCTATAATAAATAAGGTTTTAAATAATTTTCATGGTCTCCATTAGGTAGTTGGCAAAAATATTTGTTGTGAGATCCATGGTCAAGGAATCATAACACTTACAAAACCATCAACAAGCATTAGATTTGAAAATGAAAAATGCAAGTAACAAATATGTACATAACAAACAAATTGATGTACAAGTTCATTGTTGGATGTTAAATTACATGTCAACTACCTCTTGATCTTTTCACCTATGTTAGTGTTGGAAGACATCTTGGATGAGTTGACTAGGTTTTCCAAAAAAAGGGAAAAACACAATTGGCTTGTTGACAAATTGAAATGCTAAATATTCCATGCATGAAACATTGATCAAGTTCAAAACTTCAACTATCCAACACAAGTCAATTATGTTGTGCTTTGAAACAACCAAAATTTTGAAGTCTTTAAAAGCATAAGATATGTAACAAGTTTTTGAATCCTTATATAGTGAAATTAATATAGCTTTAATAATTGCCATAAATAAATATATCCTTCTTTTAAAAAAGTTGATGAATGTGTGGAAACATGTGATAAAGTAGGTAACCAACTTATCACAAATGTTTTGGAAAAAGGAGACAAAATAAATAAATAATATGCTTTAGTACACTAGGACTTCTGTTTTTGGAAAAAAAAATTATCAACATAATTTTTTGAGGTTAACAATGCCTTATGTCTAAGGTCCCAAAATGATTATCTTTGATGAATTTTAACATGAAAGTGTATCCAAAAAAAATAAAATCAAGATGATATCATATTTTTAAAGTTTGAAAACAAAATTCACAAAAATGATGCTCTCTTTAAACGTCAAAACATTAATATGGAGGGCACCAATCAATTCCTATTCCCTTTCAAAAAGAAGTCCAAGTGCTTTGTGGACCTACTTTTTAAATAGTTTATAGCCATTGAGGTCTAATGAATTACCTTACGAAAAAATCATTAAATCATAATTTTATTTATTTTTAGTTTTGAAATTTGTTGCTTATAATAGTTTTAAAAAGTTGTACCAAATTTTTTGTTTTTTTTGCTTGATGGATTAAGTATTGGTGCATATTAATGAAAGACCTCGACTTTTGCACTCATACACACCTACTTTTTATAACTACTTTACCTCCAACAATGGGAGCAAACCAACAAGGACTATAGACAAATAGACACCTCACAACAGGTCAAAATTGTTGTTGGTGTGTACAACCATATTGTCTTTACCCATCCTCATCATTCAAAAATATGTTGCACTTTGTGATAACAAGTTTAGCTTGACTCAACATTCTTATCCAACATGTTTTAACAAAATAATATGTAATGACTTTTAACTTGTTGGATTAAAGTTGTGTAAGTTAGATAAGTTTGAGATGTCTCTTTGGAGAGTGAGCAAAACAATCATTGAAACAAAACACATCTTAAACACCAAGTTGAAACGTGCTCTTCACATGTCAACATGCAAAATTAGGCAAAAAGCTACACCAACACCCTGTTGGGGTTGAGATGAAGGATTCACCAAATGCAAGGATAATTGCTTCACAACAACCTTCTATGGCAACTCCAAATTGGTGGGTGGCTTGGGCATAAATTTGCTTTAAACATAATTCCTCCCTGTTTTCATCAAATTGGTCCATACCACAACCCTTTATTGCATTATCCCTGTCCTTGAACATGATTTTGAGCTTCTCTTTTGCATCTAATAATGTTTGAAAGCCCGTTGGGATTAGGGAGATGCATGTGGTTTCTTTCCTAATTTGCTCCAATTTCAACTTGATGATTTTTTATTTAAATAAATAAATTCACTGCCTCTCTACAAGCTTCTAACTTTCTCATGAACTTTCACTACAACCATTCCATTTTCCCAGTGAACTTTTTCAAAATAATGAATAATATTTTTTTGGGGATTTGTTGGTCACCAAATTTAGAAATTATTCATATATATATAATATCCAGATTCTATATTATGTTCCAGTAAGTTATCCACAAGTATAGAAAGATGCTTTAGTTTTAAAAAAAAACATTTATATGGTTTAATAGCCAAATTTAGCTAAATAGCCATATGGATGATCTCCACTCCAGGTACATCACAAAATTGAATTTCTTTTCTTGAGACGGTGAAAAGAAATTGTTTTCCAGGGTTTTCAGTTGTCAAATCTAGACATTCCTTAATTTTTTATAAAAAATCTCCAGAATACCAAAAGTATAGAAGAATTCTTTTTTTATAATAATAAATTTTCATTAAAAAGATTCTAATAATAAAATTTCACTAAATAATTTTCGTATGGATGATGATCTCCACAATTTAGCTACATCACAAAATTGGAAAATTAAAATAAATAATTAAAAAAAACAAGTTAAAAAAATATTAATTATTATTATTATTGAAATTTTAAAATAAGTAAATCTATTATTATTATTATTTTATTATTAAATAAATTTTATGACTGAGAATACAAACAAAAGGTGAGTAGAAAAAACAAAACAAAGCCTCCTTGATGCAAGTTACATAAAGAACTTTGTGACACACTAGGCCTTTTGGTTGCATGGAAATTCTATTCCTAATATTGGCTGCCACTATTTTTGGCCTGGACTAATAGCCCTTCCTAAGAACAACACCCTACCTATTTAGTTTTACTTTATTCTATTTTATTAGTGTATTATTAGTGGTATGTTCTATCCCTGCCTTTAAATAATAAATAAATAAATAATAATTTTCTTATATATATATAGGGTTTTTCCTTCTTACTTGATCGGATAAAGGCTATAGAGAGGAGACTATCTTGAAAGGGGTGTTTCACACTGTGGCCTTGCCATTTACATTAAAAAGTAAGTATCTTAAGGATAAAGAAGAATTATGAAAATTCAAATATTTCACCATGCAAAAATATAATCTTTCAAGAATCCTCTAAAAAAAAGCCAAAATCCTTCAAGATATTATAATAACTCTATATAACTATTATCAAGTTTCAACCCAGGCCAAAATATCGTCTTTCAAAAATCCTCATGTAAAAATAGACCTATTTCCTAGGGACCAAAATCCCTTAAGCTATTATACTCTATAATGAATCGGAACACAATATCCTTGCCTTGGTAGGCAAGGCCAACAAATTATATTCCACACAAAATGGGTTATTAATGTGATCCATTTGACATATCCTGAATGAATGTGCCAATATAATCATATATACCCCCCAAGGCTTTACTTATGCATGGACTATGGACATGCCCCCCCCCACCCCCTTGCTCACATCCATATCCATCTCAAGTCTCTTGAGACGAGGTGAGGTAAGTGGCAAGAGGGTGTTGGTTATTGCACATAATGGATGGCAATGAGAATTGAGATGTCCTATTTTCATCCAAAAAGAGTGCGACTATGACATTCTCATCCAAGAAGCAAAAGGGTTACAGATTAGGGGGGTCAATGAGAATTGAGGGTGGTACCTTGCGCTAACTAGTAGGTCGTTACATGAAACGAAGTTATAGGCTTGTTGTAACTTTTGACTTGAGAGTCAATTGGAGCCTTGAGATTCTCATTAGGGTCAATTATGTTAGGTTTTAACACATGCCCATGGAATAAGGCATTTTGCAGAAATTAGGGAGGCTTGCTTATTGGCAAGTGTTTTGTGTTCCGTATTCCAAGCATTTCATTGTCCAAAATGCCCCATGAATTTTTATGCTCTAAAATGTGACTGAAAAAAATATCCTAGAATGTTCTCCCCTGGCGCTTTCCGGATTACCAATTTCCCACTGTGTTTCTTTTACTGGCGAATTTTCGCCAAATTTCGACCTGGAAAATATGATTTCAACTCATACAAAGGCTTTGTGATGGAAAAAATGACCCAAATTCGCCAAATTTGGAAGATTAAATTTTTTTTTTTCAAATCAACAGATTTTTTATGATAATTTACAGCAATTTATAGTCAAGAATAGAGAAGGATTTTTTTTTCCTTTTTTTTTCCTACTTTCATGTCTAGTATGTAGCCAAAATTGGCTAAACATTTATTCCCTGGATGATCACCACTTTGGCTACATCACAAAATCCTTAAAAGTAGTGTTTCTTTTACTGCCGAATTTTTTGCCAAATCCATCCATACCTGAAAATTGCAATTTTGACCTATAGGAAGGATTTTCCATGGAAAAATGGCCCAGATTCGTCAGATTTCGAAAATAAAATAAAATTCTATCAAACGCCAATTTATTATTATTTGTTCCAGTAGATAGCCAAAAAAATTTAGAAAGATTTTGATTTTTTCCTACTTCCATATTAGTACATGTGGTCAAATTTGGCTAAATCACTTTCAAGATGATAGCCACCTTGGCTACATCACAAAATTGGAAAAAGAAACCCCACTTTAAAGAAACCCTGAAACTTCCCACCCAGGGTTTTTATTTAAGGATTTTGTGACATAGCCAAGGTGGCAACCATCCAGAAACTATTTAGCCAATTCTGGTTACATGCCAGATATGAAAGTAGAAAAAAACCAGGATCCTTCTAAATTTTTTGGCTACCTACTGGAACTTAATGTAGAAATCTGGCGATTTGAATTTTTCTTTCTTTTTCGAAATTTGGCGAAATTTGGACCAATTTTCCATGAAAAATCCTTTATATTGGTCGAAATCACATTTTTCAGGTGGGGATTTGGCGAAAATTCGCCAATAAAAAAAAACACTGTGGATCCCACCCTGCCCAAAACCAGAGCATGAGCCCCATCCCTCGCCATTATGGCGCATGTGCTGTTGCTCCGGGTATCATTAAGAAGGAGCATGCGACTTGGATGTACGCCTCGAATCCCACAATGGCCGCCGCGCCCGACTGCAGTCTGTACACTGCAGAGAGGGAGGGAGGGATGGAGGGAGGACCCCACGAAGAGCCCAGCAGGTGGGTCCCAAGTGTTTTTTGCCTTGAAATATACTCTAAGATTTTCGCTTATAGATTTTGATTCTTCTTCTTCTTCTTCTTCTTCTTCAACCAATCATCATCATCATCCTCATCATCGCATAATTCAGATAACCCATAACGCTCTGCGTCATTGTTTGCTCTTTTGTTTTTGGTTGCTTCCTTGTACAGACGGCTACATCACCAAACCTTGGCTTGAAGTGTGTGTGTGATAAAGATGACACAGTTGTTGTTGTAGTAGTAGTAGTAGTTGTTGTTGTTGTTATTGTTGTTGTTTTTTACACACTCGCTTCTGGAGTCTGTCTGTCTGGCTGTCTGTCTTGTGGTGCAGATCGGGGGTTCTCGTTTTCTCTTCTCGATTTGCTCTATTTTTGGGATATGGCAATGAATGGCATGATGATTAGGAGGGAGGAGGACATAGCTTTTTAGCTTGGAAAGAAAACCCTTTCTCTCATTTTTTCAAAAGAGCCGACTCCTTGCTGCTTGGCGGTGGTCCCTCTGTTCCCCATCAGCAGGCATCATACTCCTATCGATTTCATGATGATTGATATCAGTGTTGTTGGGTGGGTGGGCATTGTAACCCTAGAGTAAGTGTGTATGTTGGGTTCTTTTCTTTCTGTTTTTTTGGTTGGGGTTGGAAAGGTCCTATGCGATTAGGGTTTGTGGCTATGTAGGTGGAGAAGGAGTGACAAGAGAAGGAAGGCAGGCAGGCAGGCAGGCAGGAGAGAAGGAGTAAGAAGGGAAGCTAGAGAGAGGTGACAACCATGGGGCAAGCAAGCTCTGCAGCAGCTTGTGCACTTGGAGCAGACCATGAGCACGAAGAACAGGAGGAAGAAGAAGGGGAAGGAGGAGCAGGAGGAGTAGGAGGGAGGTTTTCAGGGTTGGATTTGACTGCTTTTGCGCCGGATGAGTGTCTCGCTGCTGTTTTTCAGAAGCTAGAGCCGGCTGACAGGAGGCGATGTGCGCTGGTGTCCAAGAGATGGCGTAGGGTGGAAGGCCAGGCACGGCAGCGGCTCTCCCTGCAAGCTTGGCTTGAGATTGGGCCAGCTCTGCCGGCATTGCTAGAGCGGTTTCAGCATGTGACCAAGCTGACTCTAAAGTGCGACCGGAAGCGCGGCAGTATTGATGATGATGCGCTTTGTGTGATCGGGCAGCGATGCCAGCAGCTGCAGAAGCTGAAACTGAAGGCTTGCAAGGGATTGACGGACAGTGGGATCGATCGATTTGCGCAAGTTTGTGGCCCTTTGCAAAAATTCTCATGTGCTTCTTGTCAATTTGGTCCTCCAGGTTTGAACTCCCTCCTGCAGCACTGTGCCAATCTTGAGGATCTCACAGTGAAGCGACTGAGAGGCTTCGTGGAATCATCTGAATTCGTCCGCCCAGGGACTTGCAGTATTCGAAGACTCTGTTTGAAGGACCTTCCCAATGCACAGTTACTTGGACCTCTCATTGCAGGCTCCAAGAATTTGCACACTCTTATGCTTTCAAGGGTTTCTGGTAACTGGGATAGACTGTTTGAAGCCATCACTGTGCACATGACTAGTCTCATTGAGCTGCATATGGAGAAAGTAGCCTTAACTGATCAGGGTTTACAAGCAGTTGCACGCTGCACAAACCTACAAGTCTTGTATGTTGTGAAGCCTGCCGAGTGCACAAACAAGGGGCTCTCATCAATTGCAAATGGTTGCCCTGATCTGCGCAAGCTGCATGTTGATGGCTGGAAGAACAGCCGAGTGGGTGATGAAGGTCTTGCCACTGTGGCCAGAAAATGCAAAGACCTACAGGAACTTGTTATAATTGGTCTTAATGCTACAATGTCTAGCCTCAGCCTTTTGGCCTCAAATTGCTTAAGCCTCGAGCGATTAGCAATCTGCACAAGCGATACATTTGGGGATTCAGAGCTTTCCTGCATTGCAGACAAGTGCCTGGCTCTGAAGAAACTGTGCATCAAGGGTTGTCCAATCTCTGACAGGGGTATGGAGGCACTCGTGGGTGGATGCCCTAGTCTTGTGAAGATCAAAGTCAAGAAATGTAGAGCAGTCACCCCAGCCAGCATTGCATCGCTGCTATCAAACCGCGTATCTCTAGTTGTCACGCTTGACACTTCTGCAATACCGGTTGCACCAGAGGCACAGGTGATGTGCTTGATTCAGAGTCCAAACTCCAAACTTAGGAACAAGGGCCACATGTTAGTCAATTGATGTTTGAAAAGGTTTTTTGCATGTGTGGTGGCTTTGTTAGAACCAAGACAATTGGGACCTTTTGATTGACAGAGCTTGTTTATTGCCCAGTATGTTTATTGACCTGCAACTTTACATCTGGAATGGTGCATATGGTGTTCAATTTTCTGTGTAAAGGTCATCAATGCCACTTGGAAAAGTACTGTTGCAAATGCCTGACATTGAGCTCGAGTGTGCTGTACAGGTGAGACCAGTGCAAGATAACAATATAACTCAGGAGAATGCACCTGCACCTTCAACACGGTCACCACTGGCCAGGGCAAGATTTGCTATGGCAGTTGTTGCATGCACATTCATGCGGTGGTCGGCCTCAAATGGCTCTTGACGTTCTTCTCTTCTGGTTCTTTTATCTTCTCCATTGATCACAAACTATGGACATCTTAGCTCATGTTTGAACTAAAAAGATCATAGTGGAGTGCAGCTAGGTTGAAGAGCAATTTCTGCCATGAATCTTTTGAAGGGAAAAGCAAGTGCTCTTTCCCAGCAGCTAAACCGTTGAGCTGGACAGAAATGGGTTCTGTGATTTTGGGTGATCACAGGAACTGATGGTGTGAGCTTTGTTTGTGTAGATTCAATAAGCTTCTCTGGACCAACATGCTAGGGTTTAATGTCTGAAGATGAAACATCTTGGTTGGACAGATTGATCAAGGTTCTGCATTTGATTGTGTATGGAGTTGAACCTAAAGCCACAGGACACTCCATCATCCTTTCAAAGTTTGGTTTCACCAAACTCTAACTTTAGATGTATTTTGTGATTGAGCTTGTTTTGAATCTCACCAAGACAGGTGAGTTTGTACTCTGAGAATTCTGATCTGCCAACTACCACTGAATTCAGGGGGTTGTTAGCAGGCTGCAATATGTTACTTGTATGCAGAGTGATTGTCAACCTTGAAGCTGACATGGAGCTGGTGCTAATGTGATCTCTGACATCTGTGTGACAATCTGTGATTTTAATGTATTGTGATCAAGTTGCCCACAATCATGAGATACTATACCACATATGCTTCCTCAAACTGTGGGTATGCAGCACAACTAATATACAATGGTAAAACTTGACGTGTCCTATTTTAGGGCCTCTGTTAATTGGGTATCTATTGTGTATTAACTTTGAACAAGGCCCAAAACTTGGATGAATAGTTGTGAATAATGTTAAGACATAGCCAAGCAACCAAATCTGAGGTATGGGCAAAGAATTTATTCCATGGTAGTATGTAAAGTACACAAATTGTAAGTTTATCCTTGTCAAATACTGAGCTGTTTGAGTATACACTTTATTTGAACACACACCTGATATAGGCTAGCCAGCTATCTAAGAAAAAATATACAATATGTGGTGGAGTAGAGGCAGAACAAGCAATGGGAAAGTGAATCACCTCTGAAGCAAAAGTGACATATTGCACCCTGTTAACTGGAATATGAATTGTAACCTGCAAACTGTTCCTCAGTATTGATGATTACTAGCAGTTTAGACTTAGATAACACACAATTGGTTGGCAGTAAGGATTATCAATCTGATACTATGCACTGCACCATCATGAGAGTAGTAGCAATAATGATGCACATCTGCAGCATAGGCCCAGATCTCACCATAGACAAGTGGGGCGCATGCCACATCTCTTTTGCAATGGATTCAAGTGATGTGTCCATTTGCATCTATAAACTTGGATATGCACAGATCATATAGTTTACCAATCAATCCTTCTGGTTTCAATAGTGTAAGAAACATGAACCCAGGATTTGCAGCTGCTCCTTACTACTGGTAATGCAAAGTCTAGCTGCATCTTCAATATCTGGTACATTTGAGGGGACAATTGATTCCAAATATATATATCAAACCCATCATCAGATGTATCAGTAACTTTGTTCCATCAGGTCAAGCAATTGGTTAGCATAAATATGAACAGGACTACGCAAAACAGAAATTGTTATTATATACTAAAGATCTGGATCTAGAGTAATAAGTCACTATAAAGCAAATGTCCCCAGTGGCATACATAAGATATAAGATATCAATAATCTGGCTCCAAATAACATAAACCACCGATGCAGCTAAAACCCAGACTGGTTATACCCCAGATAACTGATACATCCATTGAACACCCACAGGGCATGCGCACCCAAAACAATTCACCCTCCTGTAATGTCACTAACCTTGTGCTGCAAAGTATGTTGATCTTGCAGTTCTTGGAAATCTTGATACTAGTGGTGAACTTTGTGCTGATTTGACTGCAAAAGGACAATTAGCCCAGCACTCCCAGTCTTTTTAACAGTTATATGTGGGTTGTAACTGTGTGTTGAAATGTGAGTGTGGTGTGGGATATTCATGGCCACCATCAACATCCAAGTCTGAAAAGCTGAAATATTAAACTCTTTACATCTCCCAACTGATAGAGAAAGGAACCAGAACTCAACAGGAATAATCTTCAGACATTTCAGTTCTGGCAGATAAAATAAGTTATAACCCTGGTATGAAGGTATTGAAGATAAGCTTTTTTGGCTGCCTGGACAATTTTGAACTGCCCAGGGTACTATCAGCTGCGTGAACTGATCAAATACCATTACACCTGCGTACAAGTACATGCAGTTCCTTTGTGTAGCCATGCTTAATGAATCTTTCCATTTAACAACCTGCTTTCTGCAAAAAATTGTATACCAGGAAAAGATCTTGTAATGAGGATTGTGCAACCATATTCCCTAATGTAAGAACACTGACCTGTCTGCAACACAAGTGGAAAGGATAAGGCATGTGTGTCCACTTCAATTGATGCCAGCTCCAAAGTGTTTGTCCAAGCTGTGAATGACCCACTCACCGTTAGTTTAAGAACCATGGCATTGAATACCATAAACTTGCAAATTGCAGCAATGGGTGCTGCCCAAGATGATGCAACTGCAACTCTTGGAATCATGATATCAGATGATAGATCTATTACTAGGGTCTCCTGATCTAACACACTCCCCTAATGTTGTGCCCTTTTCAATTGCCTCCATCTCTTCTAGCTCCCCTGTTCCCATCAATGCTTCCACTGTCAATGTCAAGCTTGTTCACAAATTATCTAGAACATATTGCTGCTGAATCAAACTGGTTTTCAAGAAACTCTACTAAAAACTTAGAGAATGGACTTGAGGAAGTTGGACAAAGGTCCAGTTTGTCAATCATATTATCCAAAAGAGATTCTAATACCCCAAGTACTATGTTGCAAGTTTCTAATGTGTTTAGATGACAATATTTCTAATATATTTTGGGAATACACATAACAATTTGGAATGAATCCAATGATTATAAGACATTCTAAAACATTGTAACTAAAGATTTTTCTGTTTTTTCAATGTTTGAATGAATTGAAATGCATTATAACTGACATAACCTTGAACAATAATTCTTCACACCTTTACATAATAGTATAGTGTGAGTGACACTTTTCTTTGTCATGAGTTATTCTGGTCACTATAATAATCAAGGATGTGTATTTGGGTCATTTACCTCAAACCTCCTTACTAAATGATGACTTTTTAAAAAAAAATGGACAAGAATTAAACTAAATAATACAAATTACAACTCTCAAAACAATGTGATGGTACAAGAAATGAAGGAATACAACTAGTTGTCCAAGTACAACCACGATACTAGGTACCCAATTTAGATTATTGATCATAATGCAATTCTTAATAATGTCTGAACAATACCAATTAGCAACTCAACTTCATAAACCTCAAAAATTAAGAACAAAGTGTTAATGTTCAGGTGTAAAGAGGTCATGGTAAAAGACTTTCACACTTTTCTAAACGTTCAATCATCATGGGACAATACAGACACTGCTTCATTTCTCATGCACATGTGAGAGCATTTCTTCAAGGCACTTGAACTACCAACAAATTCGAGGCAATCGGGCTTTTTAGTACAAGCCCAAGTCAATTGTGGAACCATCATATTAGTTATTTTTATTTTCAATACCACATTGATATTGGTATTGGGTGTTTTCTTTAATTGTCATATCAATCAAATCTTGGTATTGAGACTAGTATAAATCTAATACAAGGTTGGTATTGTGTGAAATCTTTATCAAGCTGGTATAAAGCTTATACTTCAACTCATACAAATTGGTAGGGTCCTTGGTACTAGTGTTGACAATTGATACCAAGTGAAATCCAAGATACTAGGCCCATACTAGTTTGGTTTTAAGTTGGTTATTGTCAAATGTCACACTAAACGACTGGAGTCATTTAGAACTACATCCAATTTCACCTTGGTGACCATTTCTATAAGAATTAGGTCCTATATATAGTTAGATATGTAGGAAAATAAATGACTACTAGGTAAATAGATAGTTTACACCTAATAGATAATTTTTTGTTATATTATCTACTTAGTTGGTAGGTAGTAAGGAAAACAATTGAACTAACCACCATGGTTACTTAGGGATTTAGAACTCAAAAGAAAATCGTTTTCTAATCATTTACCAATTCATGGTGCACTTGTGGGTGTTGTTTCACTCTAGCCAAATAAAAGTAAGATAAACACACCCAGAACGGAACAAAAGTTGGTAATTGAATTGCCTTCTAGTACAAGGCAAACCTGATAGATGTTTTCACTATTTGTAATCGTGCATCAAAGCTTCTATTATCAGGTGTTTGGTAATTGATTATGGTGTTTAGAAATTTTGAAGGATTTGACCAATATCAAGAAATATGTTGTTCGTAAATGGGTAAGTGGGGAAATTTTACTAGGAGACATGTAACCAATGTTCACAAAATTATGTTTGGTAATGTGTTGATGGTCTAATCAATCATTCAAGGCATGATGGCAGTTTGTTGAATCATTCCTTTCTTTATTATTATTCCTTTTGTATTTCAGGTATGGCTTTAATGGTTAGTGAGGGTAGGGTGTACATGTATGGGCAGTAGAATGAATGGTTATGAGACATTATTGTACGATTTATGAGGCATTTATTACATTGTCATAAGGTAGGAATGTGTTTTATGGTGGATTTGTTTTTCAAAGGCCCCACCTACTTTGGGAGGCCCCAACTTTTGCATTTTTTTACCCAATTCGGAGTCAGTGAAGGACTATTGGTGGCTAGACTAATGCATTACCAAAAGTCTTTCAAATTTAAAACCATCAAATAAATGGTCACTAAACCCTAGCTCTTTGAGTTGCTAAATATTCAATGATTAGCCTATCTAACCTTTATCAATCTCAATGTTTTTTTCAACTTTGTGATGTAACCGAATTGATGATGATCAACGAAAAATTAATAGACCAGATATGATTTTTTTTATAAATTAATCTTGTAATGTTTTGGCAATCTATTGGACCCTATTTTAGAAATCTGGTGATATAGTTTTTTTTTTTTCAATTTGATGAATTAGTACCAATTTTTTCACAAAAATACTGAAACCTCCATAAATATTGAATCTTCCACTATTGAACATGGGTCATGATCCCCTTCCATCTGGCAACACTTCATTATATTAATGAACTTAAATGGAAATAATTAATTGGCCATGCCATCACATTGACTAAATGATCAATGTTGGCAAGTTTCCATGGTTTGTAGAGTTAAACTCAAGGGGGGTAAATTTAAGATGTTTTAAACATAAAAAGCCATAGAAGTTTTAGAAATATTTTAATGTAAACGTTTAAAAGTTATAATAGTTTTTGTTATAGAAGATTTTAGAAGCTCAAATTGGCATAAGGTTCTAAAACCTTAGTGAACCTTTACAAAGTTCTAGATAGGATAATATAAATAAGAGATCTTGAAAGCATTTCATATAGTTCTTTCCTTGAATTTTTATCTTGTGTTTGACATAGGGTCATGTGATTTTGGACCTAAACTGACACAAGAATTACATTGTGAAATTAAAATTTTGCTAAAATTAGAATGAAAATTGAAATTGGTACCATCCATATCCCTAATTTGGGCCTTTAGTAATATTTATCAAATTCAACATAGTGTACCAATTTTTTCCCAATCCTCACCCATGTAAACATGAAAAATGGGACAATATAAGATAAAAGCAATTTTAATGCAAAAACATGAAGCAATTGAGAGTATCATTTCTTTAGTTTTAGGAGGTATACATTGTACATGGAATTACATTATTTTTTAAAAATTAGGCCCCAAGGTTAGGGTGCCAAAATTGAAATCACAAGGTTAAATTTTTTGAAGAACCAAGTTCAAAACCACAACCAATGAACCTACCAAAAAAGGTTAATCATCAAAACTAGGACTAAGGGCATTCTTTGAAATGAAAAACTATCCAATTGTGGTCATAACATTCTGCCTCATTAGAAAAATAGTTAATAGCCTCATTTGTGTTATGAGATTTATTTTCAACTATCACTTCATGTGAGACATGTTTTAAATTCAAGCCTTCAACTTTGTACTCAATTTGACCTTTTGTTTCATCATAGTATGTTGAAATATTAATATTAAATGTTGATAAACATTTAAAAGTTGAAGCAAGATTAACTCAACCAAAATGTTAACACATGTCACAATCAAGGTTCTTTCTTTTCCAATTTTGTGAGGTAGGTAGGTTGGCCATCAACCACAAGAAAAGTTAATCAAATTTGGCTACAAGTTAGAGAGGACATTGGAAAAATTCAAGATTCTTGTTTGGCAACATGCTAAAAATTATTGTTTAACTATGACAATTTCGTTATTCTTTTCCTTGAAATATGGCAACTTTGAGTCATTTTTTCCAAAAAAATCATTTGTAACATACAAGTTAACTTTTTTTGTCCCTAGAATATTTGCCCAAAATGAACACTAGAATAGAGAGGTTAGTCACTTCACATTTAGCAACTCAAAGAGTTAGGGTTCAATGATCATACATTTGATGTGTTCACTTTCAAATAATTTTCATAGGGTACTAGTCTAACCAACAATAGTCCTTTACAAACTCCAAATTGGGTAAGAAATGCAAAAGTTGGGGCCTTTCAAAGTGAGTGAAGTCTTTGAAAAGAATTGCCATATAACACACTCCAACCTTGTGACAATGCAACAATGCCTAATAAATAATGTAATACATGTTTCATAACCACTCATTTTACACCTTACACATGTACACCCCTACCCCCATTAACCATTAGACATTGTCCTTTGTTTGTTTATGGGTGCGTTTACCTTGATCACAATGCTAAATTTATTAGATAAAAATAATATTTATCACCAATAATTGAGTCTTTTTTTATAAATATGTTTCTTTTGGTAATAGTTCTTTTAAGGTTAAAACACCAACATGAACCATGGAACTTTTCACATAATAAAGTGAAAACTCCACCAAAACTAATACACAAAAAATGTGATAAGTTTCCCCAATAATTTTGAATGAACCCAAAACCTTTTACAAGGAAGGGGATGGAACATGGAACTTCCAATTAGGAATCATTGTGAATTAACACCAACTCGTTCCATGTTAAATTCCACTTGGTTTGGGACATGGAAGTTTGTCACACAACTCAAGTTTCCTTTTGCAATTCAACTTCCCCACATCATGGTGCACTACTTAACTTGCTTCACCAACACACCTCCTTAACAAGTTACAAACCTCAACAATGGCACATTTCAATCACATGATCAAATGCCCCCCCCACACAATGTTCATTTCTCATGCATGAGGACTTGTCATACGGGCAAACTTCATATTACTATGTCAAGTAATGATTTGGTAGCAAAACATTACTACATGCCCCCTTGTGTGGGACCCACCAAGGGACTGTTTGATGGGGGCACATCAAGCCATGGATGGATCTACACAAGGCAACAAAGTTGTTATTTCATGGAACTTGGGGCCCAAGTGTGGGACCCAAGTGCACAAAGGTGCAAAGTGACAAGACACCACAAGGCAAGGGCTTGGTGCCAAAAGTAGGCATGTTTCACAAAAAAACACAACATTCAACTCCTTCATAGGAATATTCTTTTGATTTGATTGTGCGATGTGGCCATGGAAGTTTTAAGTGATTAAGATTGTGGACATGAATGGAAGTATGTAACAATCTACTGTTAGATTCATCTAGTGTTAAGCAAATGTTTCATTTCAAATGGATGTGAGTTGAATGAGTGTATTATAACATGGGCATATGTTATTGCATGAACAATTGGGTTAGATTAGAAATTTAAAAAGTACCCAAGACTTGGATAAGCACAAAAAAAACTTGGAGTAACAAGGTGTGTTAGGTGGTATTAAAACATGTTTTTGAGTGGATTGCAAGGTGTTGCATGGGAGAAATTGAAAAGGAGAAAACCAAACATCAAGGTAATCCCCCAAAATTATTTTAGTATAAGCAAGAGACCATGTAGATATTCATATCAATTAGGAATTGGTCAAGATGATCATTGAGAATGATGAAAGATTTCAAGAAGGAGGAGAAAATCCCATACCTTCATCAACCCACAAGAATATATATCCCACAAAGCGGAAAAAACGATGGGTTCAATAAAAGCAACCCACCTATTAAGGTGGTTCTTGAACAAGCTACAAAGGTGGTGGAAGATGTCATAGCCGAAGAGGCTAAAGCAGCCTTTGAAAGGGAGACTTTGACTACAAGCCACTCCTACTGTATAAGACAAATAGAGGAAAGTGATTATTCTAGCTTCAATTTCAATTAAAAGAACATAGAGAAATTTTTAAAGAAATCAATTCATGGGTCTTTTAAACATAGTGGTGATAAAAGAAAATTAAAAACTCGAAGGGTTCAAACTGCACCTAACATAGGAAGAGGCATCATAAGAAATATCATGAATGACTTTTTTTGAATGGTTTTCTAAATTCACAATCTATGGCGATGTAAGAGGTTGTGTCCTTTGTAAAAGTGTTTGAGGTGGTTCAAATGATAATGTTTGGACATTGGTGTTTCCTCCCATGTAATGCACAAAACTTGGCACAAACCACCCCTACCAAGGGCCAAATTAAAATTAAATTGTCAAATTCTTTCACAAGGAAGGAAGGTAAGGCCAAGAAAAGGCCCACTTGGTTGGTGCAATTTGAGATTTTCATGGAAACACAAATCATTATCAAGGATAACAACCAAATTCATTTGGCTCAAATTTTTTTGGTGGACCACACCATGGATTGGAGGATGACTAAAAAGGAGGCAAAGTTAGATCTATTAATGATTTTCTCCTAGTTGGATTTTAAGTATCACTTCAATAAATTATTCACCCCTCACAATCAAGTGTTGTGCAATAGCCAAGACTTGCTTGGCATAATCCAAGGCAATGACCAAAGCTTATTGACACAATATGTGAAAAAGTTCAATGATGGTTAACCTTGGTGCTAATGAAAGATGAAGACTACAAGAAAGTTGTATTCCTCCACGACTTGCAACCATCTCACATTGATTCATTGTCCAACAAGGAGAAGTTTTTACCACTTGTGAAGATCTAATGAAATTCATTAAATGTATGAAAGATGACTTGGTTCACAAGAGGTTTGGCAAGGGGTCTTTGATAAGAAAAATCTTGAGGGTGGAGGCCATCACCCCTTACATTTCTATAAAGGGGTGAAAATACAATCCCCAAACATTACCATCCTTAAAAAGGTAAAGCCAAGGGAACAAGTTCAACTTTTTCATACTTCCAATAAAAACTATTATCACTTACTAATTTTACTATAACTACTCAAATAATAATAATGGCTTAGCATAAATTATAATAATATATTATGCAAAGATAAAGAAAGGGGTAAGGTGTATCATTTAAGGATAGACTTACCATCTTAATTAGAGGCCATTCTAATAGTGTAAGAAAAAGGAATTGTGAAAAGAAAGCAAACAAGATAAAAAGGATTGGGAAATAACTACCATGTATACCTTTATAATACCTTTAATGCATTAGAACGGTGTTTAGTGGGTTTATAGCCTTTCCATGGTTAATGTCTAACCTTTATAGCACTTGCAAACCCTCTAGTGGTGTTGTTTATTCTTTACAATCCCCCAATAAGCCTTTCCAACATTGCCTATCGTTTATAGCCATTGTAGACCCTTTGTGGTTGTTGTTTACTGTCTATAGCAATCCCATTTAACCTACAAATTTCAACCTTCAAGTCTAACCCCTTCCTACAACAATATACTAGTTGTTACCTTCATGTGGCAACAAGAAACTTCCTATTCCAAAAACTAACTAAAAATATATATAACATTAACATTTGTAGGAGAAAAGAATAAACAACCCATAAGTAGGACAAAGTTGTACATCATACTAACATATTATATTCTCCATTTTTATATCCTATTTTTAAAAGGATAAACTCAAACAAAAAAAAAAAGATCCTTCAACCATTTTTCATTGAAATAACAAGTACAATACAATTCCATGTTCCTTTCCCCTCTTTACTAGTGTTACAAATACAACACCTCTCCAAAAGAGAATTCTCATAACCCAAACTCCAAACTACAACACATTTCAATGGAATATAATCCCCTTAAATCTTCCTCTCATCCTCCTTCTCCACAAAGCCACACAAGGCCCACATTAACCCCATGAAAATAAGTCTTATCTTAATCCTTCCTAAAAATCTCCTATGTGATTGAATGGATTATAACTAACCACTCATCAACATGAACTAATTAATCCCATTACCTTCTTTGGTAAATGATGGTAAGTCCACCATTAATAACTATCTACTTACTAGGATGCCTATGACATTAACTAATATGGGGACTTTTACCCTTTAACTATTTTCAAAGGTGTTTGGTGCATGGGGATCATTGAATGTGACCTCATGATCATGCCCCCCACCCCCCCGCCCCCTCTTTGCATGAATGATCCTATCCCAAGATGAGATGTAGGATGAAATAAAAATCTAGGTGGGTGGGTAGGTAATGGACAACCACTATTGTTTAGCCAAACCTAGGTTAATAAGCCAAATGAAATAATTCAAATCCATGATTTCATTAAAAAAATAATGTTTAATGGCCTTAAACAAACCAAAAACAATTGTGGAGTTGATATGGAACCCCATAACATGCTTTCATTCATTAGCATTAGGTTCTACCCAACACAAATGTTTAGTGTCCCAAATCATGCCAAAACATCATCACATAAAGCATGTGAAACTAAAAAATTCATGATTGTAAGTAAAGTTGCCCATGTTTGGCCCACCTTGTTAACAATGGCAAGAGGTGGTCAATCATCATGTCAAACACATGACATGTATCATCACTAGTACAAAAGTGGGGTTTAGTTCATTAGCTTAAATCACTATGGGATTTTAAAAGTGAAATAAATTCACTAAATTTTAGTGATTTCACCATGGTTAAAGTTATTTCATTGTAATATCACCATGTAAACATTGTGTTTCATTATTAACATAATTCAATATAAAAATTTATTGTAGTAAATAACTTTATTTTTATGTTGTTTTAAATACACTATGTTACTTTATGATATACCCTATATTATTTTTAGCTACCTTAGTTATTCTAACTTATACCCTAAGTTATTATAAGTTATTATAGGTTATTATACCCTATATTATTATATGATATTATACTTTAAAATATCCTAGCTAATTTATTATAGATTTTTTACTTTAAATTATTTAAAATTAAATTATTCAACTAATTTTGAACTATACCTTACGTTATTTTATTTAATATATGTTATTTCAATTTATATTTTAGGTTATTCAAGGTAATTCTATTTTATGTTATATAAATTATTGTATCCTAAGTATAAAAATTTAAAATAATTTAAAATATAATATAATGACCTAAGGTAAAATAACCAATAATAGTATATGAAAAAAAATTTAGAATAACCTACAATAAAATAACTACCAATGGCCTATGATAATATAGTTTAGAATATCTAACAATAACTTATAATATAATAGTCACCAATAGTCATAATATAACTTAGAATAACAAAAAAACCACTAATACAATAGCCATCGAGAGCCTATGGTAATTTAGCCTAAAATAACCACTAGTAGCCACCAATAAAATAACTATTAATAGCCATTAATAGAATAATCACCAATAATCATTAATATAATAACCATTAATAAGCACCAATACAATAGCCATTGATAACCATCAATACAATAACAACTAATAATCACCAATAGCCACCAATAGCCACGAATAAAATAAACATCAATAGCCACAAATAAAATAAACATCAATAACCACGAAGAAAATAATCATCAACAGAATAAACATTGATAGCCACTAAAAAATAATCAACAATAACCACTAATAGAATAGGCACTGATAGAATAACCATCAATAACCACTAATATAATAACCAACAATACTCACAAATAGCCTATGGCAATATAGCCTAGAATATCCAATAATAGCCTCACATAGCCAAAAATAACCTAAGATGAAATAACTAATAATAGTTGCAAATAACTTAAAGTGAAATAACTTACAATAGCCAAAACTAACATGAAATATCCCAAAAAAATTACAATAGTAAAAAATAGCCCAAGGGGAAATAACCTAAAATAGTCAAAAGTAACTTAGAATAACAAAAAATAAACAAAGGTGAAATAACTAAAAATAGCTAAAAATAACCATAAATAATGTAAGGTGAAATAACTTAAAACAATGAAAAGTAACCTTATAATAGTTAAAAGTAGCCTAACATAGGTAGTATTATTATATTAGTAAAAATCTTATTCATTTATTCAACATTTTCTTTTTTAAACAAATGGTCGTTGAAATGTTATTGAATGGTGATATTCAAAAAACAATTTGTTCAAATGATTTTACACTTTCAAAAGGAAATAAATGTAATTATGTACATTATTAAATTAAATTTTTTAAAAACAATTTCATTTGGACAAAATTTTAATAAGATATGAATTTTCAAATTTTATATTTCTATAATGTTTAAAATGAAATATTTGATAAATGAAATGCAATGTAACACGTTATCACAAGTGTGGTGGCTTGATGGTAGGGGTGTTTGCCTACATCTTAAAGGTCAAAAGATCAAACCTCACAAATGGTGTGTTTATGGTCAACAATGGTAAGTTGAACAAATATTTTCCTATGTAGTTCCATGTAGTAAATGCCTATTTAAATTGATTACATAGCCTATGTACTTATATTAGGTTTTTACTTAGCATAAGTAATGACATGTGTCAATAATTCATAGGCTAAAAAATCATGAACTTATCGATAATATTAAATAGTACATAAAGTATTAAATAATTTAATTTTAATTGATTTCCATGATGGCTAGTTAATTAATTAACAATTGAAATGGCTTCGTAAATTTGTATTTCATTAAATATTAGTGGACCAATTCATTATCTATAACAATTGATCCCCATTCATTATCTATAACAATTGATCCCCATTCATTGGGGTTGACCAATTTCACCCTACTTTTTTTCCCTTTTTATTTCCCCCCCTTTCCTCCTCTTTTTCTTTTACTCCTTACCACTTGTTGCAACTGTGTGTTGCTTGCTTATCAATGATGACCTTGACAATGTCTCACTTTGCCCTATAGTCAATGATCAATGATCAATGGTAGCAATTGACTACAAGCTATTACCTTTGTTGGTGCCTATTGTTGGTGTTGTTATTGATTAGGAGAATGTGAGAATGAGGGAGGGAAAAAGTGAGATGTAAAGAAAAAAAAGAAAAAAACAAAGGGGGCTTTTGTGATAAAAATAGGGGCCTCCTCTTCTTGTTTTGATTTTGATGTTTTTTCACAATTCCAAGGTTCTAGGCCTTGCTTGAGGTTCAACTCCTCATGGAATTTTAAGAATCACAAAAATCTCCAAGTGACTTTTTAAACTCAAAGAATAGACCAAGAAATGCCCTGAGGTTGCAACTCTTATTAGCTATAATTCCACAAACAAAAACACAACCAACTCACCACACGACACCTGAACAAAGTTCTCAAACAAGTTAATCCTTGTGAAAAAAACCAATTAGTTTAGTTGGTACAAAACAATTAGTTTGATCTTTTGTGTTTTAAGAAAATTCACATGTAAATTACAAGAATCCAAGTTCAAAGCATGAATAAACAAAGCTTGTTTCTTTTGTGTGTTATGCAATTTCAAAACACGTACGAAAGATGAGACTCCAAAACCACAATGTGGGGATAAACACAAAAAACTAGAACCTTGTTCACACTACACATGGTTCCAAGCACACATGGCAAATTAAAAAAAGTAATTGTCTTTCAATAAACACCTAACAAGTCATACAACTTGAATTTAACAGTATTGAACAAAGATTTGTTGGATAAGTTGAAGGCATTATGCATGCTAAACATATTTCCCATTATGATAAACAATATATGGTGAAATGGGAAGGGTGTCATTAAAGGAATCAAGATCGGTGAAACCATTTCACTTGGACTAATTAGGACATGGTGGTGAAATTTGAAGTTGAAAGAGGCAATGAACTTGGGGCCAAGAAAACCTATAAGAAAAAGATGACCCTTGACACAAAAAAGTTGTTGATGTGAACATCAATTTTCAAAAGTGAAGATGATATGCACAAAACCCTTATGTATGTACCTAATTGCATCACAATAGTAGTCTATTTTATGTGCAGAAACTTAAATGGACAAAGTTGATGAATGAAATGGGGTAATGTTGACCAATATGAATGGACCTTAGGTGGTGAAGTTGTAAACAAAAACCTCCTTCAAGTTTGGGTTCACTTGGGCAAGAATGGGGTAATGTTCATGCTATTGTAACATGAACATGTCTCCAAATGGGGTCCAACCCCATGCATGATTCACAACCCATGTATCAAAATGGTGAAAAAGATTTGGACTATAAAGCCCAATTTAGCATTATTTGTTGATACATTTGCATCCTTTGCCAAAAGCAAGCCCACCTTTGTTTGGGGAACTTTGATATGGAGTTGATGTGTGAATAGCCTTAAAGGAAGTCATTTTGAAGTTGCCATGGAAGAGGTGTAGAAGTCATCATAAAGATGATGCAATGTATAGAACTTGCCCTTGATTTCTTTCATGTTGAAAAACAAGGGAAGTTGGCACAAAGGAAATAACCAAGAATGTCTTCATTGGTTTCATCCTCTTAAAGTCCTCATGGTCCTCACCACCCACATTCTTATGATGGGGGTGGGTGACATGCCCCTTGTGTGGGATCCACCAAAGGACCATTTGATGAGGGCACGTAGAAGTGTGGTGGATTCACATGGGGCAACAAAGTTGATGTTTCATGGAGCTTGGGGTCCAAGTGTAGAAAGATGCAAAGTGACAAGATGCCACAAGGCAAGGGCTATGAATGTCTCACAAAGAAGCATGACACTCAACTCCTTCACATGACTCCCCATGTAGGACCCAAGTGCATGAAAGTGCAAAGCGGCAAGACGCTAAAAGGCAAGGGCTTGGCATCAATGGTGCCAAAACTAAGAAACCTAACACTTGCGTCGACTTGCTCATGAGAGTCCTCTTGTAAGGTTTGACAACATGACAAAGCCATGGAGGTTTTGGGTGATTTAAGGCTGTGAACATGAGTGGAAGTTTGTAACAATCTAGTATAAGATTCATCTAGTGCTAGGTGATGTCTCATCTTGGATGTGAGTTGAGTGGGTGCAACCTAATGTGGGCATATGTTTGGGCATGTGTAGCTAGGTTAAGATTAAAAGCCTGCCCAGGACTTGGACATGCACGGAGGAGCTTGGAGTAAAAGGGCGTGTCAATTACACCATGTGACCAAGAGTAGACCCTGAACTTTGGGCTCCACTCTCAATTCAGGTATAATGCCCTGCTGAACCCAAACCCCAGACCTCCCAAAACCCGGACCTCGAGCTCCGCTCTCAGGTCAGGGGTGTAATGCCCCCTGCTGGACTGGCATTACCCTACTCCTAATTAGAGTACAGAAAAACACACCCAAAACCTTGGCAGGAAAACTTGATAAAACTCCCAAATTGAAACATGATGAGCACTGCAGTTCAATCCACCCATCCAGCACATGCAAGTGTTGTCTAATTAAAGAGAGTTGCAGGATGGATATACATACTTGATCTGGTTTTTGCAAATGTATCTGTTTCGCTCATATTGTGATTTGAGCAACAGAATGGTGTTTGCATTGGTGTAGCTGCAATTTGTCTGCTCAAAACACAGGAGGATTTAAACAAAACTGTTCCCAAAGTAAAGCTGCAACTGCAAAATGATTACTCCATTTTAATAGTTGGGGAATACATTAATGAATTGTTACCTCCTGAGCTCATGTAGCACAAAACCTTTGGTGCTATATATTGGCTTTTCCAGTCTGCATTTACAACCAAATTCTGAGCAAGAAGTGGGCAATGAATGGGAAAAGAACAGTTTTTGGGGTGAACCAAGAAGGTGACATTGCTTTCAACCTATACACACTTTCCATTCTTTTGAGATGAGCTATTGTGCCCATTGAGAAGGCTCCTGAGATCAAGGAGCTTGAACTGGGCCCCAGATTTCTCAAGGTCTTCATGCAGCAAAGATAACTCAACCACCAGATCCTGCAAGATTTTGATGTTAGTGCTGTCTGCCACATTTCAAAACCTACTGTTGTAAACCCACGCCCTTAACCCAAACAGCATTTGTGCTTTGTAAAGACATCTATGCAAACCCTATGCCTGTTACTTAACTAGCCCATATTACAGTCAACCACTGCCTTGATAGAAGAAACTGTGCCACGCCAATGAAGATTGAGCATGAACAATTGCAGGTTTGAGATTTCCAAATTTTCAGTTACAGTGCTGGAAAAGGTGGGACAAAATAGATGAAGAGAGATGCCTGTACCTCCAGTTCTTTTGTAGAGGTCTTCAGTGAAGCAGCTCCAATGAAGGTGACAACATAATGAGAAATCTGTAGCCAGAAGAACCATTAGATACTTCTACTGTGCAGATTGCTGGGGTCACCCTCCAATTTCAAATATCACATACACGTAGTAATACTTGTGGCCCACATTAATGCTGATGTATGCTATTTCCATGATTCATAAATTGAGAAAAAATCCAGTTTTCGAGTTGATTACCAGCCTATAGTACACTGAAGCTGTGACTTGAGGAAGATCAAAATTATCTGGAAAAGCACTCTTGAATGTTGTCTTATATTCAATAAGGTCAGCGCGGATCATTCGGACTCCCTGGACTAGTGACTGTGCACTCATCTCCCTCATTCCGCCACCATCAGTTTCTCCAAGCACTTGCTCATTTAAACGGTGCTCACAGCCACTCTGCACACTCATAATGGAATCCCCAAGCATCACAAATGAGCAAAACTACTGAAAACTTTCTGAGTCCATCTTCATATCCTGTTTGTAGGAACAAAAGCTGAATCCAAAGCACAAAATAACAATAGAAAAATGCAGTTCTGCAACAGCTGAATGTGAAAGGTCAGTGGTGATGATCATCCACTGTTCTGGCTTGCACATTTGAATAAACTACAATTATTTATACAGACTCATCTGTGAGAAGCCCACCTGAATCCAGGTCTGCAATGGAACAACAATTTCAGATGGATCTGGATCCCACCGCAGGATGAGACCCAAAAGCTCTATCAATTTTGGAATTACTCCAGCTGGCTTGTTTTCTGGGAAAGTAGAATGGAAATTTTCAATGGAGTTGATTGCTGGCTTCATCAGAGCTACCCCACCACCAACAACAAAACCCATAATTCATTTTCCAGACCCTTACTGAAAACAAAACAAGCATATAGGTTGATGTGACTGAGCGATTGACTGTGACTGAGGGCTCATGTTGCACAAGGGGAAACCTGATCTTTCCACTGGGAAGCTTGGAGAAATCCACACTAAATCAATAAAACAGCAAACCAACAGCCACTGTTTTACACTACACAAGTGTTTTATCTGTACATAACACAAGGGCTGATCCAATGGGGTATATATTCAACATACATTATGGCTAGGTTACAAAGGGTAAATATGAGAGCACCAAGTTCTGTGTTGTGAACATGGATTCCATTAATTGGCACACAGTCCATTGCTCACAATGGCATGTGAAAAAGTCCATGAAACATATCCATGAAGTCCCCGTTATCACAGGAAGGATGATCAACAGTTCAAAACTCAGAGCCCCAACAAATAGAACAATAGAGAAGAATTTCCACCAGGCACTAAAATCGTTGAATCCATAGATGACTCATATAACAATGCAGGCTACCTAGAGAAGAAGAACCAGCAGTGTCAAATGACAGAAAGAACTGCTCAGACAGAGAAACAAGCAATGCAAAAGGAAACACTAGAGAAGGCTAAGGTAATGAAGAAAGAGGTCCATACAGACAACAATATTGCAATGTAGTGCAAGCTCATTTCGTGTTAATCTTCCATCTTTGGCTGCATGGCAAGCAGGTAACCATTCTTGGACAATTCCTTCACAATATCGAGCATCTTGTTGAAATAGCCCAGCCATTATGTTCACCAAACCCAACACACACCTCTCTTCCCGAATCCGATAGTGTGCTCCAAAACCATACACTAATTGCCTCCATTGTTGTCCAAGCTGCCAGCCCCCTGCAAAGAAAGGCGAAGTCCATCTTGTGTTACTGAAATGACAATGCCCACAGATACATGTTTAGGGCTACTTTTCTTTAATCCATAATCTGGAAACCAAAGTATGTGTGCATGAGGATGTCAGAAATAAGGTGAGTACACCTGCCCACAGGCACAAAATTAGGGTTATTCCTCTTTATTATGTATGAGCCAGTGTTCAAAGAATCTGAACTGAGCATCTCAGGTGTTGTTCGACATGAGTGCAACAGATATAATGTTCACGAAAAAGGAGACCCTATCACTTGACTCCATGAATGATTTGCAGTAGTAGGAGTAAAAAAGCAACTACCTCCCTTCTCGGCATGGAAGGCAAGACGCACTAGGTTGTCAAAAGCTGTTTCTATTTCCTCAATTGGAGGCATGAGAAGCAGCTTATTGGGTGGAGCATCCCTGCAACAAATAGGCAAACAGAGAGGGATTATCACACCCCTGTACTACTTTGGATATCCTAAATGAGCATGATCCAACATCAAAAGATTCAAAGTCTCCTCAGATCTCTATTTTCCAGAACATGGTTTCTAAATAACATTGAAAACTGAATCACAAAACCAAGATCAATGGAGATGCATAGGGCAATGATTAAAATCAAGTACCTGTAAAAGCGTTCACAGGAGCAGCTGAACTGCAACTGGATGGTGCTCATACTCTGTTTTCCTCTCTCATCTGCAAGCATGTAGGATGTAGCTGGTGACTGCCCTTGTACGCCTCCTTGGGCCAGAGCTTGTGACTCAATATGGCTGAATGATACTATCACCTGCCCTAGAAAAGTATCACTACTCCAAGGAGCTACCTGCATAAGATTCTAGCTCCACATAAGAATAACATCTATATTTTCTGCACAGACTTGACTAAACAATAGAAAATATATGATGTCAGCAACAGTCAGATTTAGCTGTATACAAGAGTATCAATCCAGTAGTGTCATTAACTTGGACCCTGGTATACTATACTCTAAATTTTTGGTATCCTAATGATTCTTCCTAAGTGGCATCAATGTCAATGCTACTAAACTTATCTCAATTCATGCTCAACAATATTGAAGACTGCAAAATTTGTTACTGCCAAATATTGGGTCTGAAAGAAACCCTTCTTTGAGTGGAAACTGCAAAAGAGGCTTTTAGTGGGAAAAACTTGTTCATAATGCCCACCAAACCCTGCAAACACCATGTTTAAAAGTCAATTAGCAGTCAAGTTCTCACCTTCTTCTTTCTTTTGGAGCTTTGTCTTCTTACAAATTGTCGAAAGTTGCTGATTCCACCTGGCATTTCACCTGTTGTTTCTGGATCAGGATCTGCAGCCTTAACTGCTTCAACCTTCTCCCAGACTTCAATCAGAATTCGGTCCTGTGAACTGTCAGGACAAACATTTTCCCCTGCTTAGTTAAATCTGATTCCAACAATCCCACCTTGATGGACTAGTCAGTTTTACCTTTGTACAGTGTATCCACACTTTGAAACTTCATGATATGAGTAACATGCCATGAGAGGCTTTTGTAACCTTTGTTGCAACTTCACGGACTAACATTCTTTAACAATCTGCAAATTTCTGGGTATGCGCACTGTTGAGGAAGGAGCTTCTGAGTGAATGAACATGCACCTGCCAATAGGTATCCACGATGTTCTTGTCTGCCATTCAGCATTTCCATTGCAGACTACAACTTCACTGAAGAACACTGGGGTCCTCTCAAGTCCATCTTCAGATTCAGGAGGAGAGGGAGTTGTGCCTGCCCTTGCTGGCAAGATGGAAACAGAACAGTAGACTGATATTTCAGCAGGCTTCTTGCTGAAGGCTGGCAAGATACAGGAGGATGCATTCATAGGCTTCAGATCTTCTCCAGACAGAATCTCCACCTGCACACCACCTGAAAATGAAGGCAGATTCCCAAACAGATTGACTAGGTTTGAGAGGTTTTGCAACTCTTCCACTTTCCAGCTTTGGTATACAGCAGGATCTGCAAATTGTGTTGGGGGCACCAGCATGTCATCATCTCTCTTTAATGCTTCCAACTTCATCTGAACCTCTGCATCCAAAGGAAAAAAAACGGTTGGGTCAGGAGTTTCTTCTTCTTAACCAAAGGGAAACACAGAAGACTAGTCTCTGTCTGCAACATTTGAAAAATCTCAGAGCAGGACTTCAAAATTCGTTTACAGAAAGCTAAGATGCTCATGGGGGAAGGGGGGGGAGTGCAGCAGTAACGAGTCCCTTTCTGAAGACTGAAAAGCACGAAGAGATCACAGTGATTTTATGAATGACTTGGAGTGTAGCACATACATACCAGCTCTTCGGTACTGCGCCACTTTGAGAGCACGGCTCTCGGCCTTAGAGTAGACAGTGTCGTGGAGAGTGAAGGCCTGCTTCACAATCTCTGCATTTTGTACGCAGTCGTCCAGACTTTCTCCGGGCGCTCTTGGAGCAAACACAGAACGCAGAACCGCTTCGCACAGGCGTGGATCGCCGTTTTGTAACGTGTCGGAGAGCGATGCAAACTCTCGACTGTCCGTAACCTGTGTGCTTAAAAGTTTGGGGATGTCCTCGACTGAATAGCTGCTGTCTTCTGGGCTATTCTCTCTAGCAACTGCATCCGCTCCAGCTTTTAGCGGCACAATTTTGACACGACCGGACGCATAATCTGCCAGACAGATGGTTGTGCTACCGGTTTCCATTAGAGAGTCCGACACGGGCCAAAGCCTGTCGATCGGAAGGCGCAATGAAGACGTACTGGAATTATGCGCATCCGGCGCAAGAGAAGGACGGACGAAGGAGCAAACGGGATCGTAATCTGCTGCCAGGAGTCTCAGAAAAGAGGTGACATGGAGATCGGTTTGCGTGTCGTAAAAAATGCAAGCTGTTAGTTCCTCCTCCCTACAGCAAAACAGAATGTACTGCCACAAGAGCTGCTAAATTAGGCGAGTCTGAAGAGCCTCCGAGTAGACAAGAAGGGATAGAGGCCACACATGTCCACCGTACTTTTCCCGATATGCGGATGGGAAGAAGACAATGCTCTGCTGGCTTGAGGAAGTTGGAACAGTCGACAAAAGGTAATGGAGCGAAAGCGGTTGTAGAAAGCCCGGGTGCTATGCAACTGTCCGGAGTAACGACAATTGCAAGCAATGCTCGGAGTTGTTCTTGCCTGCTTTCAACAGCCGGAGGACACGATATTGGAAACTGGAGACGAGGAGGTGTAGAAGGCAAACAAAACAGTGAAAATGAGCGAGATTGACAACACTTTCACCAGAAAGTCAAGGCATTGTACGCAACGCTCGGCTGCTGCGACTTGGATCAAGCCTCACTATGACAGCAATGTCAACCAGAAAATCATATCTGCGTAAAATTCTGGAAGCAAAAACTACAAATGGCGACACCAAAACTGGAAACGACGGCAGATCTCCTCTTCAGAACGTAACTCGTAAAAAACAAAACAAAACAAAACAGTGCAGAAAGACTCTAAACACTTCAGAAAGACTCTAAACACTTCAGAAGCGCTCACAACCTCTCTCTCTCTCTTCTCGCCTACTGTTTGTTTCGTTTCTTTCATCAAGCTAAAACGAAAGCTCAAATTTCGCAACAACAAGAAGAAATTTCTGCAATTGGCCACAAACCTCGAGAATTCCGCTGTACCAAAACTTGGAAAAAGGCAAGCGCCGTCGACGACATCAGAGTCGACATGATCGTCACCTGATCGTTATTACGCTTTCTTCTCCACATTCCCACGGTCTTCACGACCTTCCCAACGGAGGCACCAAGCAGCAGCAACAGCGACGAGAGCAGCGAGGTCGTGGTGAGCGGCTATGGCGTCTCTGCAGCTGCGTTGTGCGTCGAAAAAACCGCAAAAGAAGAAAGCGCCGTCGCGCAGAGACAGCGCCAGCTGGTTCGCTCTTGTTCTGTGTGTTTTTAGCCCCAGTTGGCGAAAACCACCTCCAAGCCAAGCTTAGTTAAGTTACGCCTGCGTTTGTTTGTTTTTTTAACCTGGGTTATAGTATACTAACATTACTACTATAGAGGGTATTGAATACCTAGGCTTTGTGTGTAGGTGTGCAGAAAAAATGTTATGGCCAATGAAATTGCTGGATTTGGTGCTCTGAATTTTTTTTATTTTAAAAAAATTATCTTGAGTGAACTAAAAATCAATATGTAATAAGGTTTGGTAGGTTTATGTGAATTTAAAAGAGAACCAATGGAAATGCTAGAAAGGATCATCGCTATTTTCAATAGAAAGGGCTTTGGATAGTTTTGCGGATTATATTTTACAGGCCAACGGAATTGCTGAATTTGGTGGTCTGAAATTTATTTTTCTTAGTTATTTTGAGTGAACTAAGGCCCACTTTAGGCTAGGAATCAAGGCTGAAATAGAAACAAAATAAATAAATTCAATCTGCCCCAAGTACTAATAAATGCTGAACTTTTATGGCCTTCTATTGGCCCCAAGGCTAAAAAAAAGGATACCATCAAATTTGGAAGGCCAATTTGCAACCCTTGGGGGCCAATGTTCCGGCATTTATTCATATCCCGGCGTGAATGTTCTATCATTTATTAGTAACTTGGGGCCAATTTTGGGTTAAAATTGGCCCCAAGATTTTTTTGGGCCCTGACTCCTAGTGTAAAGCAGGCCTAAGAGTCAATAATGTATACTAGTTATTTATTTAAAGGCAGAGTTCTAGCACATTACTCGTGCACTTTTGTTTTTTAACTGGGTAAACCGGCCCATCACCTGCCTATAACCGAACACTTTGGCAGATCTTCCCCAAATTTTCTCCATTTTGAGTGATTTAAAATGTTATATAAGAGCGCCTTCTCAAGCTTTACAAATAATAGCAACAGAGCAACATACAAGGAATTTTTTGGGTGTTTGAGAAATGGCCTTTGTAATCTTCAATGATTTGTTTTTTTTTTTTTTTTGAGTTCTTAAACTTTTATACTTTGGGGGACCATAACTTTGTCATTTTTAATTCGTTTTTATGATTGTTAGTGTGCCAGATGAGGCAAGAGGAGGGGTTCAAGTTTTGTTTGGACACCAGAAATGTATACTAGTAATGTAGCTACCTACGTACCAGAGGCTCCTCCTTTGTTTTAATGCTTTTGGAGCATGAAGATCGGGTGATCTGTCTTTTCCTTTTCTTGGCCATTTTTCCTTTTCATGTCTTTTCCTTGCTAGGTAGGGAGGAAAGAAGGAAGGAAGGAATCAAGCAAGCAAGCAAGCAGTGTTTGTTTTTTTGTTAATTTTGTTTTTTAAGCCAAAATGGCAATCATCTGTAGGAAAATGTAGAAAAAGTGGCAATCGTCCTTACGAAGATTTAGCCAAATCTGATTATAAATGCTTATATGAAATACATAACTTGAAACATTCTTCTATGTTTTTGGCTACACACTGGAAACCAAATGCAAAATTCTGACATGTATGTTTTTTTGGTTTTTTTCCCCTCACTTTTGGCAATGGATAACCTCCAAAATTACTTAATTTTCGAGTTTTTATTTTTTAATTTTCAACCCATCAGTAAATAAAAACACCCAAAGGAAGGAAAAAAGGAAGGAAGGAAGGAAGGTAGTTAGTTAGTTAGTTGGGTAGGAAAGTAAGTAAATAGGTTTAGCATTCATTTTAGTTGCTTGGTGGCAAGGACTAAAACTAGTAAACTCTGGCTTAGTCTTTCAAGTACATGAGTTTTAGGTTTGACACCTAGACTATGTGACCCTGGTTTGCACATTTAATTTTTTTCAAATGATCTCCAAAAACAAAATTATTTCTTGCTGAATTTTGGTATATACCACCTATCCCATTTTGGTCATCAAATCCAAATTTGAGAGAGAGGAAATCAATATTTTTTTGGAGCAAAAATTCACCATTTTTTTATTGGTTGGAGGGGTCCATTAAAAATACACTTTAAAAAAAGGGCCAAAACAAAAGTGAGATTGCCATAATGGCATGCATCATGCTACAATCTAGCCATCGAGAAGATATGGGTCACCCACCACCTATCACACATGGAATATCCATTGCACATGACACAAATTGCCATCTATGTCCTAGATTTGATATGGAGGAGCCATATGATGAGCATTTCATTTGTCCATTTCATAGGTATACCACTTGCCCATCCCTCCTTTAATGTTTCATTATTTTGAATTTTAGTGACAACTAGTTGTTCCCCATGCTCTATCAACTTTTTGGTACCATGAACCTTTTACCCTAACTTTAGATTCAGTTCATCAATTTTGTTGCATGTAAGCTCAAGCTCTTGTAGATTTTTTTTGAAATGAAATTCACATTTTCTTCACTCCCCTTGAACATGTTTCATGTTCAGCAAATCAAGTATCTAGCTTTTGCAATGGTTGCCCAAGCTGCAAATCAATGTGCGATTTGTGTATCATTGTATTGTAATGTATGGTTCATTTGACAAGTTCAAGGGTAATGGGGTCTACTTGAGCTTTGATGTTCATCAACATTAGATGGTCACTACTATTAACATTGTTGAACTCAAGCTACAAATGCACATCAATTGAGGGTCAAGTTTGGGTCTAGGGTGAGTTCAATCTTTGAAGACCCTCATTCATTTTGTGATTCACCAAATGTGATCAAACTTGTGAATTGTTGAATAGCATCACAAAGACTTTAATTGTTGGAACTTGGAGCAATGGAGACTAAAGCAACAAGTTGTTGTTTTGCATATTCCAATTTGAAATTAATCAAAATTTTGTTAGTGCATGCTACACACCTCCTCTTGATTCATTGGGAATAAGTTTCATGTTCTTGTGCAAGTAACCAAAACATGGGAATCATAAACTTCTTCAAAATTTTATTATTTGCATGCACATTAATTTGTCTTCTATCATAAGCATTTGGTGTGTATGTTTAAACATGTGGAGTGGGATGGTTTAAATGTGTGTAGACTTTCAATTATGGGGTTAGAAACTTGTATCTTCCATTACTTTTTACACCTAGGTCATGTATGAAAGCTTTGTCATTTTTCTAAGTTGTAAATGGCACCGAAAATCACCCCACCTCCTAACTTTAAGTTACAATGAATCATCCATTTGTTTTGATACAAGTTTAAAGTGGTAATGATCAAAGGAAAAAACAAAAGGTGATTCAAGTATATCAAATTTTATGTTTCTTAAAAAAATTAAACCAATGTGAGGATTCCATACCTTTGCATTATAGTGGTAAGATGGGGTGAAAGATTGTTGAACGTGTCCATTATTAAATTTAGCAACCATTAAGGTCACTATTTAAAGGACCAACATTTTGACATTGATTTGTGATGATGACACACTTTTAGGTTTGTCAAGTAGTACCAGGAATAAAATTACCTTATTAATTCTCAATTTTGTGATGGAATGCAAACCTAAGGTTTACTTCCTAGTTCCCACAAAGAACTAATTCCCACAAATAAAAAAGGTGTGGGAGTTCCATGATGGGACTAAAATAAATTCACAAAATTGAATTCAAGGTGAAAGCAATTTGCACAAATCAAGAAAGAAGATGGTTAATGCAAAGTGAAATTAGAATGATGCATGGATGAAATAAAAAGAAAATCATATTCATATGATTCATCATAGCTTAAACTTTGGGAGGATCTCTTGCTTTCTTCCATATAATATATTTTATAAATGGTGGTGGAAAATTTCATAGATGACATCCCCAACATCATCATCAAAATCATCATGAATGGAATCCATCCATGAATGTCCACCTTTCATCTATTATACATTTATAATGGAATTTAAAAACATGCCCAAAAAGATGCCTTGAAATTTTTTGAATTAATTTGAAATATTTTTAAATATTTTTATTTAAACTAGGTCTCTAACAATATATAAATGAACATAATTTTGCTCATGTTACTTTTAGTTTGTTCAACATTAATTTTGTGTATAATCTTGCACCATAGCCATGTTTTGTTTTTTTCATGTTTCCATAATAAAGTTCCACTTAAATCTATGTTTTGCACATTTCATGTTCTTATCATTGGTTTTTGTGTTCCATATTTGGACTTAAGATTAGGCCTATTTTTTTGTCATGCTTTGTTCACATCTTTTGGAAATCTTTGTGTTTTGCATGTTTGACAAGGACTACATCCAAATAGCAAAAATTCCCAAACTCCCAAATAGGAATACTAAAAAATTTCAAAATTATATAAAGTTGTGAAACTTGTTACTTTGTAAGCTCATAACTCCCACATATGGACTTTTATTCCAAAGCTCTTCAAAGCAAAGTTCTAACCCATGAAAAGAGTTTTTAAATTTCATTTGACATGCTCCAATTAGTCCAATTTGAAGGTATAAACATAATAAAGTGAACACCAAATTTACCTTGTCAAATATGGATGCAAGTCTAGATTGAAAATAACAACAAAACATAACATAAAGTTATTATATGTCAAACGTTTTTACATGTTTGATCAAAGACAAGATAGTTTTCACTATTATGCATTCATTTAAAATTTTACCATTATAAAAGTAGGTTGAAAGTAGTTTTTTCAAAATATAAGCAATATTTGCAATTTATCTTTTACAAGTGTGGACTTTTGTAAAATATGAATGAAGTTTACAAATAAAAAATAAAACATAATTTTGACATGTGCATCAAGAATATATTTAACATATTCAATTGAGTATTTTGTGTTAAAGTACCAACAAACCTTATTTTTCATTTTATTTGGAATTTACTTTTGATTTATTTTTAGTTTCATTTATTTTTAATTCTTACAAATATATTTTCATTAATTCAAAACAAGTCCAAAAAACATTTTAAATGTATTTCCACCCATTTTGACTTTATTTTCAATTTCATATATGCACAATACTTGATAAATTTGAAAACATTCACTTTTTGTGTACATTTTACCATGGTTGGGGCCTTGGAGGTATTTTGATTTTCTATCAAACTTTTTAATGATTTGGAGTTGAACTACCAATTTGACTCTTGACCACTATTTTGGCCATAACTTGTGTCTTAGATCTTCAATTTATGCAAAATGTGATTTCATTTTAAATAAGAAGGTTCAATTCGAACAAAGTTCAAAGTACCAAACCTTGTCCCAAATATTCAAGACATCATGAAATTCCAACTCCTAAATTGGAATCCACTTAACAATGTTGAGATTAATTTTCCTTCACTTGTGAGATTATGCTTGAATCAAAGATTATTATCCTAGCCTATTCCTTTCTCATGCCTTTGTAAGGAACCCAAATTTACATAGTTACAACATTAAATGAAATTACTATCATCAATACCCAATCTTGGATCTCTATGCATAGTTATTATGTTCAAGATAAATGTTACCTGTGTATTTTGCCTTCAATTGAAAATAATATAAATAAATCCAATTTTCAAAATTTGGCAAATGTTTTCATGGTTGTATTTTTGGGGCTTATGTTAACCTTGAGTTGATCTTTTATTTTTAACCTAGGATGTTAGTGATTTGAGAAATTTTTGAAAAATATATATATATGCGATAAGATTTTTCCAAATCAAATGTCTTTTATACCATTGAAATCTCTCAAAATGTAGATATCAAAGTGATCTTGCAATTTGAATTGAGTCTATGAACTAAAAGTTATGAAGAAAAGAAAAGTTGGAAGTCCAATTTTTAAATTCCCTTTTCCTTGGAGAAAATGACTAAGTTCTTTCCAAGAACAAGTTCTTGAATGTTTGAAATTTTTTTATAAAGGATAAACTTTGTCCAAATCAAATGTTCTTTATACCATTGGAAAACTCTCAAAGTCTAGATATTGAAAATGATATTACATTTTAAATTTGAGATTATGAGCTAAAAGTTATGACAAAAAAAACTAGAGGTCAAATTTTCAAGTCCCTTTGAAAAGCAATAGGACTTGGACAAAATACAAAATCATGTTCAATATTTACGCATTGAAAGCCCTCCAATGGTGTAAAAATGTTTGATTTGGAAAAAGTTTACCTATGTATTTTCTTCTCAAACATTTGGGAAGTTGCTCCCTAAAGCAACTTAACAAGTTAGTTCACTTCTCCTTAGGAAAGTTGATTCACGAGGGAACATGGTCAAGCTACCATTTTGTCTTCTTTTCTTTGAAGAAAGTCCCCTTTCCCTTGGGGCATCTAGCTTGAAAAAGTTGCCTGTATGTTTTTTTTCCCATTCATTTTGTCCATGAAAAAAAATCAAACCATGTACCCTTTGGTTGAAAGGGGAGATTCTAACCATTAGATCAATTTTTTCCCTTGAACTAGGCATTGTCTTGCAACTATTTCGAGACTAATGCCACATTTAATTTGTCTAATGTTTAGTGTTTGCTAGTGAAGTTTGTAATGAGTACTAAGTAGGACTTAGATTTTATATATATATATGCTTATTTTGTATTTAAATTATTATTTCTAATGTATATAACAACTTTACTGACCTAGTAAATGAAGGAGCTAGGTAAAAGGATCAATGGATTGGGTTGCTCAAAATTAGCCGGTGTCAAATAATTTTAAATAGGAAGTGCTGAAATCCTAAAAAAATTTAGACAAGGTGCTAAACCTAACCAAGAGCCAAAATTAATTCAACACGGGTGTACCAAAATTACCAACACTTTATGTTACCTTGCCTTGCTTAAAAGGAAATCTCAAATGCATACAAATAGGTAGTGATTTTTTTTCAATTTTTGGATGTTGTGTCAATGGCTAGTATCCCAAGAAGGATGTAGCATTAAATGGAGATAGGAATCTAGAACATGTCTAAATAATTTTTAAAAACTAGTTATAAAAATGCTACTAAAATAAAATGAGAATCCAAATGTGGCAAAAAAATTCTAAATTGTTTTCCAAAATTTGACAAATTTTTTCTCAAAAAAAGAGAATAGTGTGACAGAACTATCTCTTTTAATTTTTAATTTTTTTAATTTTGGAAAAAAAATTCGAACCAAAAAAGAAGAAGACCCAATATTTTTTTGTGTCTGGGCAGCACTAAGATGTGTCTGGCCATTTGCCAGACACATCTTGGTTGGGCAATTGGGCAGTCAGGGAAAAAAGAAGCAGTCAATTAAGGACCCATTTGCTAATTTACCGTCCTCCCCAAGTCACAATATACTTGCACTTGTACAATTGGTTTTTGAGGTGAGGTGATTGGCATTTGTGAGTCTGGTGGGTGTAGTATGATAGCAAGTAATTGTGATGGCTAGCAAAAACTGTTTGAGACACCAACAAAGTTTTTCATTGAAGGCTTCAACTGGTTTTGGTTTCTAGTGAAATTTCTCCAGTCACAAAATTTTATTATATCAAATGCAAAACTAGTCTTTGATGTTTTTAATCACCCACATTTTTAAATAACAATAATAAATATCACCACAAGTCTTCATTAGTTTTCAGTAGGTATGTAGCCAACAATATACAAGGATGGATGCTTAATTCTTTTGCTTTCACATCATGTTTGCAACAAATTCGGTTAAATCTTTCTTACAGAGATAGTTGCAACTTTAACTGCATCACAATAAATTAGTAAATAACTAAATAAATGAAAAAACAATAAAAACACTGTTCAAGACTTGTCTAATAAGTTAGAACAGTAGGTTTTTGGAAGATTGAAAAAACATGCATGCAGGATTCCACCTTCTGGGAGGGGAAATGACTCTCTTTGACTGGCCCAAGGGGTGACATTTAAATAGTCTTTCACTTTAGGTTGAACACTAGAGTTATCCGTAAAGTCACACTATTAGGGGGTGAGAACAGCTAGTTTCAGCATAATAGGGCATCAAACACATAACTGGGAATGAAAGTTTTACAGAATGAAATAACTGGTACCCAAATTAGTTTTGCTACCAATTTTGGTGGTGAATTGAGTTTCATCCTGTCTTTCCATTTTCTTGAGCGTCTCGACTGCTACTACATATCTTTTCACTACTCCTACTTATACAACTACTATAATTAGTCTCGAACCTTATGCAGTAAATGCTGAGTTTCAGCATTTCATACTGAGATTTAGTAAAATTTCCTTACTTTGTGGATGCCACTGAAAGAGGGGATAAGGGGTGAAAGCAGGCCCAAAGACAGGATGAATGAAGACAGGGTGACTTTCCAAATAACTCTACTGTATGTTTGAATTGGTAAAAGCTGATGGTGGGTGGACCCCCAAATAGGGAATGTGTGGACATGCTTAAAAAGTCCAATACATATACAAAGGAGGTTTCTTAGTTCTTTAGGGGTACAATAGTCCTCAATTTGTAGTCATTATGTGTTTGCTCAGCAAGACCCTTGCCTGTCCCCCCCAGCGTCATGCTTTCATCAGGTACCACTCTATTCAGTTGGACCGCACAATGGTGCCCCCACCAACCCTCCAATGTATTAATACAATTCAATTCAATTTAATATATTTTGTTGGAACTTGGTGCATGTCATTTGTGTGACAAGTTTGCTCCACTTTGAGACATCGTGATTTTTAACACACTTTAGATAGGCAAAAACTTCACCATGAAACTCTAAAATGTTTTCATTCAATTGTCTATGTAACTCAAACATGGTTGAACATGTTTGAGAGAGCACAAGGTGAAACTCAGTTTAGATATATGACCCAAACCTTGCAAGACCTAATCTGACTTCAAGTTTTGGAAAAAGCAGGAGCAAGCCCAAGAGGAATGAAAGCAACTATGTCAAGTCAAATTCCTCAAACATCTGATGGCCCATGGGGTACATGTACAATACCACCACCCTCAGACCAGTGTGATCCCAAAGTACGTTCCCATGTTACCTTGGGCAGGCCTTACTTTGGGAACACCCCGCTCTGAGGGCATTACCAAACCTAAAAAATAGTCCGAAACCTGGTATGTTTTATTTTTCCTTGTGATACCCACCAGGGCAAAAAAGTAAAGAGAGGTGAGCATTTCAAAGAGTGTAGTCTCTTGGTGGAGATAGAATTGAACTTTGTAATGTGATCTCCAAATACACTAAACAAATTCTACGAGGTTTTTAGGTTTTATGCAATTTCAATCTTTTTCTTTTGCTTTGGACATTCTATTTTATCCCACAGGTGGAGTCCAAACCAATGTTGGCTGGTTATCAAGAAATCGCCCAGTTATCAATCTAGCTATCAACCCAACTATTGATAACCTACCAATCAGTTATTGATTTATTTTGAAGACCAAGTTGATAACCTATTCACTTTGTAGATATCATTCCAAGAACTGACAAGACCCTTATGGGTCAGGTATTGAATTTTCAAATTTTAATGACCCACCCATATGATTGGAATTTCATTCAAGGTAGGGTGATCCATTTGAATGCAAAATTCCAATCCTAAAACCTCAAACATGTTCATGATAGAAAAGAGAACAAAAATAAAAATAAAATACAAACCTATTTTGGTAGTATAATTGATGGTTCTCAAGGTGGGTATTTGAGAACTACCCCTTATGCATGATTGACAATTATTACCACAAAAGTTGAATAGATTGATAATCAAGAATATTACTTTGACAATGAAACTGATAATTGGATGTTCAAAAAATAAAATTGATACTTGGTGTTGTAAAAAATTAGAAGTAACAAATGGTTAGTTATGAAAACCCAATAACCAGTCAACATGTTCCAAACCTTTCGGAGTTCAAAACATCATTTTTTTTGTGTGAAATTTTGTCAAAACTCCCATAAATTAAAAGGCCTACAAATTGTAAGCATGGAATTTCTTTTTAAAGTGAAATCATTTGCCAAATCCATATGAATTGTTGATGGGCAATTGCCACTAATGTTCCATTATACATTTTTTGGCATTAGTTGAATTGTGGATGGCTCAAGGTGAAAAGGCTAGATCATCATGTCAAAAACTTAAAGTTTCATAGTGTGATGCCTTTCTACCTCCTCTATTTTCATTGTTTTATTGCTCCTAAGAAAATTCACTTCATGTCCTCACATATCACAATTTGTTGTCCCCACCTTTGTTGCTTTGATTTTTGTAGGGTTCACCAATATTATCATTGTATGTTTAAAACATTATGTTATTCAATGCTTGCAATTCATTAAGAACATAGATTTTACAAATTGCTCAACAAATTGAATTGGAGTAATGGAATTGCACAATGATATCATTGTACAATGCCAATTCTAAAGCGATGAACTTAAATGTCGTAATGCTAGCCTTGGACTCGCGACCAAGGAAGGGCTTGCGAAGGTGCGAGCCAAGAGTGAAACTTGGGAGTCACATTTCATGTTCCCAGGAGTGTAGGAAAACGTGAGGGGGTGAACCCCCACGTTCCCAAATGAACTCTGACTTTGGGAATTGAAGTCTTGATGGATTCTCAAATCTTCAAAGGGTAGTTACAGGGGTCAAAATTCATTGGATTGAAAATATCTTTGTACCATTGAAAAGCTCTTGAAACATAAATGTCTAAAATGGCCTTGCATGACCCATTTAGGTACTTCAAACATAGGTTATGGCCAAAAGAAGAGGCATGAGTCAAATTACCAATTTGACTCTTGATGATGCACCCCCAAGCTCCTTGTTGGATTCAACTCTGAATCCAAAGGTGAAGACAGTGGAAGGAGAGAAGTTGGGGCGCACTCCCTCGATCACAACACTTTGGGGGTAGAAGGGCGTGTTGGAGTTCCGAAATGGGACTAGGAAGATTAACAAGCAATTCAATTACTCACACAAACTTGCACAAACTAAACGACCAGTTGGTTAGTATGTAATTAAAGCACTTTGGTGCATGGATGAAACATAAGCAAATTTGAACTCACAAAACTCACCACAATCCGGATTTGAAGGAAGCCACCACCTTCCCCCATATAGTATATTGTGTGCCATGTGACGCATTCCCAAGCTCCTTGATAGACTCCAATGGGAGTCTGTAATGAAAACAACGAAAGAGCAAGGAGTTGGGGACACGCTCTCTAGCTCGCAACACTTTCGAGGGTAGAAGGGCGTGTTAGAACTCCAGGATGGAACTAGGAAGAATGATAAACACTTAATCAATCACATGGATTTGCACAAACCAAACAACAAGTTGGTTAATGCATAGTTGTCGCATTTTTGGTGCTAAGAAGAGCCACAGGCAAACTTGGATTCACAAAACTCACCACGACCTGGACTTGAGGGAAGCCACCACCTTCCCCCTTATAGTATACTCTTTCCTCTCCATGAGGCCCACATCTAAATGGCGTTTTGTCCCGAGATTCCCAAATGAAGGTCCCAAAATTCGCAAAGTTCAGACTTTTGCAATTTTGGGCTCACATAACTTTGTGTGTAGATTTCTGATTGAGATGAAGTCCAAAGCAAAGTTGTAGCCCTCGTCAAGAGCTTTCCAACGGTATGTCGCACTCTATCTGCATGCAAGGAAATTGAAGCGATCCCTAACTTTTAGTGGTCGGGAGTCAAAGTGGCAATTTGACTCCCGACCCTTCTTTTGGCCATAACTTGTGTTTCAAATGTCCAAATGGGTCAGGCGAACCCACTTTAAACATCTAAAATCCAATAGATTTCCAATGATATAATAAATTCCTCAATCCATTGTGTTTTGACCCCTTCAATTTCTCTCTAAAGATTCTAAAGTTCACTGGGACTATAATTCCCAAAGTGGAAACTCCCTTGGGAGTGTGAGGGTTCATTCCCTCACACTTTCCTACACTCCCAAAAGCATGCAGTGTGACTCCTAGGCTTCTCTCTTGGCCTGCAACCTTGCAATCCTTTGCCTTGGTCACAAGCCCAAGGCTAGGGTTATGACATTGGCCATAAGACCATCACCCAAATGTCATTTTGTCTTGAGACTCCCACAACTTTGGGGGCCGATAATTTTGTGTGAAGACCTCCGATTGAAATGAGGTCCAAAGTAAAGTTGTAGTTTTTTTCAAGAGTTGTGGCACACCACCAGTACGCAAGGAAATTGGGGCAATTATCGATTTTTAGTGGTCGAGAGTCAAAGTGGCAATTTGACTTTCAACCCTTCTTTAGGCCATAACTTATGTTTTAAGTGTCCAAATGGGTTATGCAAACCCATTTTGGACATTTAAGTTCCAAGAACTTTCCAATGATATAAATAACTCTTCAATCCAATGGGTTTTGACCCCTGAAATTATTCTCTAAATATTCGAGAGTCCATCGGGAGTCCAATTCCCAAAGTGGGAGTTCATTTGGGAGTGTGAGGGTTCATTCCCTCACACTTTCCTACACTTCCAGGAACATGAGATGTGACTCCCGGGCTTCCCTCTTGGGTCGCACCCTTGCAAGCCCTTACCTTGGTCATGAGCCCAAGGCTAAGGTTGCAACACCCAACCACTAAAAGTCGAAAATCGCCTTGATTCCCTTGTGTGTAGGTAGCATGTCATATACCGTTGGAAAAATTCTCGATCAGGGTTACAACTTTTCTTCAAACCTCACTTCAATTGGAGGTATGCACAAAGTTATGGGCTTCCAAAGTTATGGACTTCTAAAGTTGTGAGAGTCCCAATTTCGAGAATTTCAGGATTCCAATTTGGGAGTCCTGAGACAAAATGACATTTGGGTATAGGCCTCATGGCCAAGCATAAAGAATACTATAAACGGGAAGGTGGTGGCTTCCCTGAAGTCCAAGCCGTGGTGAATCTTGTGAGTTCGTGTTTGCTCATGGCTTGTCCATGCACCAAAAATGTTCTAATAACACACTAACTAACTTGTTATTTGGTTTGTGCAGGTTTGTGTGAATAATTGACTTGCTTGTCACTCTTCTTAATCCCCATCCCAGAGTTCTAGCACGCCCTTTTGCACCAAAGTGTTATGAACTAAGGAGCTTGCCCCAATTCCTTATCCTTTTAATGTTCACCCTTTGGACTCATAGTTGAATCCATAAAGGAGTTTGGGGATGCGTCATCAATGTTTGTAATTCATTGAGAATGTAGATTTTGCAAATTGCTCAACAAATTGAGTTGGGATAATGGAATTGCACAATGTTATCATTGTGTAATGTCAATTCTAAAACAATGAATTTAGAGCCTTGTACTTTGAAGGTTTAAATTTTAAATTTTGTAGCGGTGATATTGAAACTTGAAAGTTGAGTAGTTTGAACATTGTAATTTGCCATGTAGTATCAACTCCAAACAATAAACGTCAAAGTAATTTCCAAAAACCAAACATCACATTATCTTTGTGTTTGAATGGTGTTAGTTGTTGAACCTTCAAAGTTATAGCTTCCAAGATTCAAATTCCTACCCAAGTCTATGACTTTGTTGTGTTATGTTTGGAATGACAAGTCATTATTGGGATTTCAAGTGTGTGTGTTTTGGCCTTTGGGTTCTTGTGTGTTGTGTTGATAGTTTAATTGATCATCATGATTCTAAATTTTGATAGTATATAGGAGTTTGGTGGTGGCTTTTGGAATTATGTCTCTAAATTTTGATAAATGCATCAACACAAAATTGTTAGAGTCCATTAGGATCAATCTTGAATGGGATTGTCAACATTTGTTCATAGCTAACTATTTCACAAGTCATGATTCCCAAGTCATTCATTATCCTAAATGACAAATCTACAAATAGTTCACATCTACACTCATGATTCCACAAATTGTTCTCAAGATTCCTAGATGCCTTGAAAATTGATTGATCCTAATTCTTGAATGGGATTCACAACTACATTTAAATTCCCATAGTCATTCACAAATATGTTGATTGAAAATGTCATCATGCTTGTAGTCAATCACAAGTTACAGCAATCAAAAATGTCATCATCCTCATAATCATTAACAAGTTATGTCAATAAAAATTGTTATCACAATCAAGTCAATTTGTGATTTCCTTTTTTGTTCTATTTTTTTGTTTGTGATGTTTAACTTATGAACATTAAAACTCCATTGTCACTTACAAGGTGTTCATCAATGCTTGGCAATGTTAATTTTTGTTCATGATTTTGTGGTACTAAACTTTTGTGATCTTTGTGCAACAAAAGGTTGTTACTTGCAACCAAGATCAATCATCACACCATGTGGCATGGATGAAGCACGATATATTTATGCTCAAAACCTTTAATTCCTTTCACATTGTGTATTCCATTAGTTGTTTTCACATTTTCTATGCCTTAAGTCCCTAACTTTCTAAAACAACATCAAAATTTCAGCCCCCTAAGAACTTTAAGTTTAAATTTCTATTTGGGAACAAAAACCCCTAAGTTTATGTTGTTTCTTCTAGTGCATTTGTCCCCATAGATGTTGTTTTTGTTGTTGATTCTTCTAGTGCAATTCCTATGAATATTCCTTCTATTGTGCAATTTGATTGCATAATCTTCGACCTCGTTGTGGCAAAAGATAACATTGAAATCCAAAAAAAGATTAAAAAAAACCTCCAAGTTGAATACTCATTTCAAAGTTGCATGGGCTATAAAACTACTTTGGGCAAAGTTTGTCTTAGGTTTTAATGGAAAAATCACTCAAGTCTGATGCATGCAAGGTTTGCATTTAGATGGAAGGTAAAAATAACCTCCTTGTTCCTAAATTTGATTTTCTATGGAAACATGCAAGTTGTTATAAGACTTTAGTAACCATGTTAGGGGTGAAAAAAGGAAAACACTATTTTTTGAAAAATATCCAAAGATTTTGAAATAATGTTGTAACAAAACATTCACAATGCAACTTAGATTGATAGGAAGAAAAAACTTGTTCAACTTGCTTTGATTTTTCATTTGTTCAATTATGGCCACCTTATGACAAAATATACAACCATGTAGAAATTGTTTGTGCAATTAAATGTTACCAACAATCCCATGAAACATTAGTCTGATGGGGTGGGTTGGGAAATGGCAGATTGTATGTATAAACATATTTTGAAAAAAATTCAAAAGGGTGAATGCACCCTAAGGTGGACCAAAAGTGGCACATGTGGCGTCCATAATTTTCTTTTTTCATGAATTTGAATGTGAATATTTGATGTTTTGGGAATGAAAATTAGTCCATTTGAAAGTAAGAGGCAAGAAGAATACCTAAATTAACACACTCCCAAATTCCTTGTTGGACCCAAGTTGGGTCCAAGTTAGTCAAACATCGAAATTGTTTGGAACTTGGGGCACGCTTCCAACTTTCAACACTAAAAGGGGTAGAGAGGCATGTTGAAGCTCCGGGATAGGACTAGGAAGAGTGACAAGCTTTAGTTACTTACTCGAACCTACATCAAACCAACCAACAAGTTGGTTAGTTCACATTCTGGAGCACTTTTAATGCTAGGACAAGCCACGGGCAACTCTAGACTCATAAGATTCACCACGGCCCGGACCCGGGCGAAGCCACCACCTTCCCCCATATAGTATTCTTTGTGTCTCTCCGCAGCACCTACATCTGAATGGTTTTTTTCCCGGGACTCCCAAGGAGGAGTCTCGAAATTGTCACGGTTTAGACTTTCGGGTCTTTGCGAATTCATAACTCTTTACTCAAACCTCCGATTGGGATGAGGTCTGAAGCAAACTTGTAGCGCTCTTTAAGAGCTCTCTAACAATGTGTCGCAATTTATTTGCACACACCGGGGTCAGGTCAATTCCCGACTTTTAGTGATTGGGAGTCAAACTACCAATTTGACTTTTAGCCCTTCTTTTTGCCATAACTTGTGCTACAAATGTCCAAATGGCTCATGTGAGGCCATTTTCGACATCTACACTTTGATATCTTTCCAATGATATAAGGAACGCTTCAAAGCAAGGTGTTTTGACCCCTACAATCAAACTCTAAAGTTTCGGGAGTCTCGGAGGACTCCCAAATCCCCATTTCGGGAGTGTGAGTGTCATCCTCACACTCTTCCAAAAGTGGGGTTGTGACATAAACCCAAAACTTACATGTTTTCAAATTATAACACATGCTACAATTCGATCAGATAAGGGAAAGTTAGAAGTAAAACATGGGTTTTCTAAAAATTTATAATTGGCAAATGTTATGTTGGGTAGTAATGTGACTTTACAAAACAAATTTATCAAATTTTCCATTTCAATAAATAATGGATTTTTTATACTATTGGTAATCTTGCAAAATCTTAATAAACTAAAATATTAAATTTGATTAAAAACCTTTATTTGTGGCTAGAGGTACGTTTGTCTTTTTAAATGCAAAAAAAATGACTATTATTGATAATTAGTCTTGGATATCAGTTCATGTATATGTGATACAAGCATGGAAAAAAATGCATGTTTTTTTCCCTCTTTTAACATGTTGTTGAAAGTGGGAATGTAAACAACTTGACCTTATTATAACCCAATCCCTTATGCAACAAAGAAGGTTGATTAAAAAGGAATAGGGGAAAGGTTCATTTGTTTTGGTGTAAATGGAAGTTTTTTTTCTAGGGTTGCCACACTATAATGACATCACAACTAAGGGAGAAACATGTTCCCTACATGATGGGGCAACATTTTATGGCCCATAAGTGAAAGTTTGTTATGCAAGTTTTTGAAATTTGCCAATGGTGACCAAGTATGAAGGTTTGCTACAATCATTATATTCTTACTTTTCAAGTCCCCTTAGATGACGTTTGGAATTCAATAAACTTGATAAAATTGTGGAAATGACAAAATTAAGAACTTGAGAAATGTCAAGACTCAATGGATATCAATGTTGGAGCTTTTGAAAGCAAGTCATGGTATGAAACAAGATTTTGATTGTGAAAATGTCACAAGACAAATCAATTGTTTAAGCAAGGTTGAATCTTGACCTTTTTTGCAATATTCACACATTTTTAGCCATGTGTTGTTTATTTCCATTGTTGTAAATATTTAATGTTTTCATCAAATTTGTTCAAGGAAGGGATGTTTTCATTTGTGATTTTTTGGTAGTTATAAAAATATCTCAAGTTCATATCTTCATAATGTATTTTGATTGTATGATTGGTTACCAACATAAACATTTAAAAGTCTTTTATGATGTTGTGATCAAGAATTTTTCCATTGTCACCCAAGGATGTGTTCATGTACAAGTAAGAACAATGAAAATATATGTAGTGATAGTAAAGGCACTCATGAAAAAAGAAATAGGGGATGAAACTCATTTTACACCCAAAATTGGTGGAAAAAACTAATTTGGGTCCTAGTTATTTTGTTTGGTAAAAATTTCATTCCAATTACGCATTTGATGCCTTATTATGCCAAAACTAGTTGTTCTCACCCCCTAATCACCTAACTTTATGGATAACTTTAATAAATTTACATCACAATTATATTTATTTATTTATGGCACAAGTGAAATACACATTCCTTTGTAAAACAAGAAAAAAACCAAGAGTACAACCCAACCAAAGCATAATAGGGCACCACAATTAGCCACAAACTGAGAAAGAAAGCTACCAACCAGCGGGTGGGCCATGATAGGAAGACTTAATCTTAAATTTACCTATTGTTCATGTAGTAGAGGAGAAAGTTTCTTCTTCAAGTTTGTCAAACTCAAGGAGAATTCCCCTTTAATATGTTCTCATGGGCAACCTAAATTCTTGGTGAAACATAATGTCCTTGAGGAAATGTGTTAAAGTTCTTAGCATAACCATGGTTTCTTCATAAACTTGCGCTCATTTGCCTTGGGAACCAAGTTTCCTTGATAACTTCGACTCATTCACTTATAAAACCATGTTCATTTGAAGAAACCATGGTTACTTGAGGAAAATGGGCCCAATTTTTTGGGAAACCATGGTTCTTGGGGCAAATGAATATTTTTCATCCAAATTATGCAACATTTCACAATGAAAAGTTGAAAAAAAATGTTGGAAAACATGGATGAAAATTTATATAATGTATGGATGTTGAAAACAAATGATACCATAATGGAATGAAAAGTTGCAACTCCCCCACCTTCCTAAGGCATTTTTTCACATTTTATTCAAGCAACTTGGTTGGGTCTTCCAAGTCCCCACATCCCAAGCAAGTAGTAACTCCCCCTCTCTTTTCAGGCAACTAGCTTGAAGAAGTTGCTCAATTATGCCATTTATTTTGCCATCCATCCATGAAAAAAATGAAAATTTGAAAAAAGAATCAAACCCTAGACCTTTAGGCTATAGGTAGGATTTTTAATCACTATCTCACTTCCTTTTTCCCTTGAAGAAATGGTTGAAGATAGTTATAACATTAATCACATTTTACATACAATAGAAATAAAATTAAAAATAATTTTCTTGTTGAGCAATATCTTGTAACTACATCAAGCAAAATGCCACATTTAACTCATTATTCTTATTTAGTGCTTGGCACATTAGCATTACAATTCCCAAGTTAAACATAAAATTGGACAAGTGATCTTCCTACAAGATCCAAGACAAAAAAAAGCCATAGTTGCAGGTTGATTATTTCATTTCTTGCATTAGCCTTTTTGCCTTTGTTGATAATTAGGTCAAATGTCAATAGTGAACAAATAGTGGTCCAAATACTTATACCAAAACTAACAATGAATCAACCACAATTAACCAACACCTACAATGCACCATCCACTAAAAGTCCATTATTATTCAGTTGTAGATGAACTTCAATTAAGTTAATATATGATTTCATTTTGGTAACCAATTTTGTAAGTAAAAGGTTTCATATATAGGTAGATTGGTATGAAAATAGGTAAATACTAAGTGAGTAGATGGTTTATATTTAGGTAAGGATTGATTTTATGGGTTGTTAGTAGGTAGGTAGTAAAAAAAAACATTGGACTAACCATAATGGTTAGCTAAGCGACTAGAACCCAATAAAAAGTTATTTTTTAAACATTTACCATCCATCCATCTTTCATGGTGCACTAGTGGGTGTTGCTTGACTCTAGTCAATTGTCAAATTAGAATGATCACATCTTCAAATACATATTCCTTTTGAATGTACAAGAGTGAAACCAAATGGTAGATGGTTCATTGAATTAACACATATTTTCCATTAAACATGCCATAACAACTTTCCATTGTAATTTTCTTGGGACAACTTATGTCAAAGGATTTCTTGGAAATGCAATGACACACAAACCACCAATGTCTAAAAACTTCGTGGACATTTCTTCCATCGTTTTTTTGGCATATTAAATAAATTTCATTTGATTTATACTAGAGTCTAGTGCCCAACCCTTAATTCTTTTAATTTGGAAATTGAAAGAACTCATAGCCATATATTTTTTTGGAGCAAAAATTCATTTTTTAATTTTAAAAATGACTTTTAATTACAAGAAAGTTATCAATAAAAGTTTAGTGTTGCCATCATGAAAACAATAAGAAGACACAAATCGCCTCCTTGTTGTTGAGGTGAAATTGTCATTCATTCAAGATGAATCCACTTTACATTTAGATTGTCAAATTTTAGCCTTAATGACTATTGGTTTCACAATTCTAACTCCTTCCCTTTACCCATTTTTGTCATTCCATCATCTCACTCTAACCCATTTTCGCATGGAGTACTATAATAATAAGAACTTTAAAACATTGGACATTGAACATTAAGGTTGTAGTAGTGTAACGTGTGAATCATGACTTATGAGTTCCAAGTTCTAACTTGCAAATGGTGTTTTTTCCTTAATTCACAATGGCACATTGATTATCTTAGTCTTGACTCTTGAGAGTTGTTGAAATTGAATTGTTGCAACAAGATGGTGACAACTTGCAAGATGGCATTCAACGGCTAGCCTTTAGAAGTTCAACGTTTGACTCTTCATTATTTAAGCTTCAAGGGTCTAAAGTTTAGAATTTAAATTCTAGACTCTCAAAGACTCCAAACTCCAAAGCTTAAATTGTAAACTCATCACTTTAAATAGTTATAGTTTTTTTAATTTGAGTTTGAATTTTTTTTTTCATCTTGTTCTTGGACCTTGGTTATGTAGTATGTACATGCGCATTGTGTAATTGCAAGTTGCTACTATTGTACAATTGTTCTGCATGAATGATTCTTTGTGGTTGCATGACTTTTGTTGTAGTTGGATTATGCACAATTATTGCACCACACACAACTTGTGTGCGTTATGAATGTTTTGGAAGTCATCAACATTTGCTCGTAGCTACTCAACATTTAATATAACTTTTTTTGTGAGGTCTATTTTTTTGTGCACAACTCTTGTTGTGTGTGTGGCTCTTGTTGTAGTTGGATTTCATACCATTGTTACACCAACATAGCTTGTGTGTGTATTCTAAAAGTCATTGACCTCTTGTTGGTAAATGTTCAACATTTGTTATAGTTTCTTTGTGTGAGGTCTATTTTTTTGTGCATGGTTCATGTTGTGTGCGTGGCTCTTGTTGTAGCTGGACTTTGCACAATTGTTGCACCAATGTAGTTTGTGTGTGTGTTTTTGGAGTCATTGACCTCTTATTGGTAAATGTTCAACATCTGTTGCAACTTCTTTGTGTGAGGTCTATTTTTCTATGCACAAATTTTATTATGTGTGTGACTCTTGTTGTAATTGGATTTTGCGCAACTATTGCACCAATGCAACTTGTGTCCATGTTTTGGAAGTCATTAACATCTTGTTGGCAGTTACTCAACATTTGTTGCAGCTTCCTTGTGTGATGTTTACAATCTAGATTTTGGACTTTAATGAACAACCACACCATGAACAAATGTCGTTGTGCATTTGCAATTTAGGTAGGCTTTTTGAACACTTTCTTGAAATTTTAATGCTTTGATTAAGGTTTTTGGATTTCATTCAATCATGCCCCCATGCTTGCAAGTTTCGAACAATTTTAAATTCAAATATTTTTTCAGTGCTTGAGTCTCAAGAGAAGTTTTAGTAGTTGATGAACTTCATTATTATGATGCACCTGAATCTAGTAGCATGGGTGCAAAAATAAATTACATGCCTTCTTCTGAATTATAGACTCTAGTCCACCTCTGATTTTGGATATTGCAGATTTTGAAGGTTTTGAACCCCTTGAAACTTCTATTAATGTTAAGGGTGGGCATGCAACCAATCCTATATATATATGTATGTATGTATATGAATTTTTAATGTGAATTGAAAGTTTTAGGAGGTTTAGGTTTTGAAAATGCCATGGGTAGAGCCCATACTGAATGATGTTGGTTTGGTAACTTTTGTTAAATGTTGGGTTCATACTAAATTTGAGAGGAAGGAGAAGGTTTTAATGGCTAAATGAGATTTTATAAAAACATGCAAGGGAAAAGAAAAACCATGATGGTAAGTGGTATATGGATCCAGAATGTGGGCACGAGAAAAATGAAAATACATATGTTCAACTATCTACAACAATTGTCCTTTAGTAGCTTGATCTTGGTTAGGTAGTTGAAGACAAACAAAACTTGTCCAATTTGCCATTATTTTCAGTTTCATGATTAAAGGTAAGCCCATGATAGACTATGTGAATTTCTTACTTTTTGTTTTAGTTTTTGAAACTTTGATCTATCCCCAAAAGACATTAGTTTGGTCAATGGGGCTAGTTGGGAAATGGTAGAACACATTGACCATGAGGTGAAAAATGCCATTAAAGTTGCTATCTAAAATGCCAAGTTTGTATCTTAACTTGGGATAAGGTCACTTTCAATATGGATAATGCAAGTTGAACAAATGTGCACATGGTTATATTGTGTAGGATTGGCATCACATACTTTTGTTGTTGAATGTGCAACATGTGGTTTTTGGATTCGGAGCTAACAATCTAACTTTGTTGATCATGAACTTTTTGATGACACAAGGGGGTTTTAAGGAAAAGGAGTTTGCTTCAAGGTTAGTCCGTTTTAATGTTGATGGGTTTACTACCTTCCAAGGCTTCATATATGGAGTTATAGTTTAGATCCAATGTCAATATGTTCCATTTGTCACAAGTGTGTATTATATGGTTCATTGGACAAATTTGGTGATATAAACCTTTTCAAAGCTTTTTTTGGTGTCTCACATTGAAGGTTTTTTGCAATTTTTGTATTTATTTAAAACCATAACCTTAAAAGACATCTGAAATTTACAAAATTGGTAGAGATCATGGAAACCAAGGGCAATAAAATATTGAAAAACATAAAATCTAGGTGGATATTTATGATTAGTTTGTCATGGACATGAAAAACCACAAGAACAAAGGCTAACAAAAGGTCTAAATTTAACTTTCAAATAAATAACAAGATAAGATTACGTGATTCAAAAATAAGAAACATAAGAATTTAAAAGAAAACACAAAATGTGTAAGACAAATGTGATTTTTTTTTCTTATTATGTTAACATGTGCAAATATGAACATGAAAAAAACATGATATTTGATTATGGTGCAATATCATGTTTAAGACTAATTTTAAACAAAGTAATGGAAATGAAATGTCAAGGACACGAAAAACCATAAGAAGAAAGGCCAAAGGAAAGGTTTAAGTCTAATTTTCAAACAAGGAACAAGACAAGATTACATCATTAAGAAAAAAGAACGTGAAAACTAAAAACAAGGACATGAGATGTGTAAGACAAACATGAAAACAAATATTTATTATGTTGACACATGCAAATATGAACATGAAAAGAACATGACAAGGTTATGATGCAAGATCATGTTTAAGATTGATGTTTAACAAACTAAAGGAAACAAAAGGTCTTATTCTTATTTATACTCCTTTGGGGACCTAGTTCAAAAAAACTTCCATGGAGGTTTCTATATGTGCATCAAATAAAAAAACTTTTTGAGGACCTTCATAACTAAGAGTCAACTATGAGTTAATTGAAACTTAATTGAAAGTTAATTTATATTTAATTAAGAATCAATTAAGATTTAACTAGAATTAATTAGGATTTAATTAAAAACAAACTAAAAGTTAACTAGGATTTAATTGGCATTTAACTAGAAGTTAACTAGCACTTAATTGGGACTTAATTGGGACATAATTATGTGTTATTTCAGATTTAATTATGAATTAATTAAGACATAACTAGGAGTTAAATAAAACATAATTGAGATTTAACTGGGAATTAATTAAGATTTAACCAAAAGTTAATTAGGACTTAATTAAAAGCTATGGATGAACATTATGGATGAATTCCATCCATTGGAAGATGGTGTCTAATGTTCACATTCGTCACATGAAAGGTTTTATTTTTATTTATACCCTTTTGGGGACTTAATTCAAAGAAGTTTCCAAAGAGGCTTCTATGTGTGCATCAAATAATGAAACTTTTTAAAAACCTTCCTAACTAAGAATCAACTATGAGTTAATTAGGAGTTAATTAGAAGCCAACTAGGAGTTAACTAGGAATTAGCTTGAAGTTGATTGGGTATTAATTAGGAGTTAATTGGGAGTCAATTCAAATTTAAATAAACCTTAACTAAGGGTTAAATAGAAGTGAATTACAATTTAAATAAAATGAACTAACATTCAATTGGTAGTGAATTATGAATCAAATGGAAGTGAACTAAAACTTAATTGAAAATTAACTAAAAGTGAATTGAAACTAAACTAAACGTTAGGTACATATATGGATGAACATTCAAATGAATGAATTCCATGACATTGGCATCTGTGACACAATCCTATCAAATGTGTGTTATTTGAATATTGAATTTTTCTAATGAAAGTAACATTAGATGCACCCACCATAGCCTTTGTTTAATCTAACCTATTTTTTGACTCATGTAAAGACGTTGTTGGGGTTGAATGCCATTATGCCACTCTTATAAAATAATTCATTTTTTGATTAAATTTTTTTAGTTGTGTGACATGTTCGTTTGTGATTTTATAACAATAGTCAAAATTTGTGAAGGAGAGGTGTATCAATTGTATTGTGATAACCAATGTCGTTTCCAAGGTGATGTGTTTACTAACTTTTTGGCCTTGGTCAATTTTGTTCATGAAAACATCTATTTTCGCTAAATTACATATATGAATACTTGAATCAATCACTTGGCATTTGAATTTGCTAGGCAACACATTTGGGCCACATTTTGTAGATTGGATGGGGGGATCTAGTTATGTTACAAGGCTCGTGTCTGAAAAGATTATAGCTTTCGTGAAGCAACAATGTACGAAAGTTGGGGATTGATTTATTATAAAGATGCAATGTTGATTACCATCTCAAGAGTTGATGGATGCATTTGGGGTTGTGTACCCCCAATACTAATTGCAACCGGAACTTAAAGTGAGATTTTATGCCCATTTGGCAATTCTTAAAGCTGTATTTTGCCAGCCTAAGAAGGTGGGGCCTAATGAGGTATGGGTTCCAACATTGTTTTTAGTTATTGCTTTTGAAATGCATAGATTTTTATTTGTCCTTACCATGAAAAACAATGCCAAATTGGCAATGCAAAAACCATTTGATCTCAACCCACTTACCAAATTTTGGAAGTTCTTTTCATCATCAGAGATTTTTGAACATCAAATTCTTGAGTACATTAAGTTGGCTGAACTTGTTGTTGTGTGAGTTATTGGTTTAGTAGAGGATGAGTGGTGTTTTTCTAAGCTCACATTTATGAAAACTAAACTAAGAAACCAATTGACTGTGCATTTGGAGCTAGTCATTTGAATGTTTAGGCCAAAGTTTTTCATCATAGAAAACTTCCCTTTTGGAACAAGAACTCAAAGTTGAAAAGACAACAAAATTCGCTATGGGGAATGATGGAAGATTTACTGAATTTTACAATTGCACTTTGTTTCCATGATCCATACTTGTTTGAATGGTGATTCAATGAATCTTCATTCAACCCCCTTTCGGGCCTTTAAAAATCAGGAATGAAAACTGTTTTTTTTACATTGACTATGCGTGACTAAGTTTTCTTTTGTGCAGGGTAAGCCTTATGCTACAATGGGCAGGGCCTATTTGGGTCGGGTTCAATTCCCAATTCCAACTTTGTCGCCAAAAGTTGGAATGAGAAAATCAATGATTCGCAAAAGAATTAATTTTTTTTGAAAGCTTGTAGTTTAAAAACTGACTTAAAAAATTCTCTTGTAACAAATCATTTCTGACTAAATTTTTCCACTTATCATCAAAAGTTTACGTACTTACCTCCCTTGTAGTTGGGCACTGAGACACAGAATATGGCCACGTGGCAATTACTTGTGAAAGAGGGGCCAACATGTAGCCAACTTAGCTAAAGTGGAAAAGTGAGGCAAAAAAAAACAGTGGTCAGAGAGCAATGAAAGGAAAAAGGTTCTGGCAGGGTGCCCCCTGCCTTCACCCAGTTTTAATAAATGTTGGTGCATGGACAGAAAAGAAAAGGAGGTGAAAAAGGTTGCGTGTGTGTCATCACAACATTTCGTTTGCCTATCAAAACAAACAAACCTGCTTGAGCCTGAAACTTGGAAGGAAGGAAAGCCAGGAAAGCAAGCTTCAGTACTCAGTGGCTGAAACCCTAAACCCTAAACCCTAATCTGACTGACCTCATAATAATGGCAAAAGCTTTAACGTGTCAGCAGCTCAAAATGATGCATGGTACATTGCTTGCAGGACCCACCACATAGCTGCTGTTGCCACACTTTCACTGCCAGAACTTGGTGGGTTCATACCAGAGTTTTTGTGGGAGGAGGGGGGCGGGTATTAGAAATTGTACCAGCATCAAACCGGGTATCAAAGTTGATAACCATGGTGATCAAAAAACGCAAATGCCCAACATATCCACAGTTACCAAAAAAAACTCCAAAGTACTCAGTTTTGGTATATAACTGTGATTGTCGAAAAATCAAATACCCGACCCCGCCCCCTCCAACATTACTTTGAGTTTTTTGAAACACCTTCCACTATGACGGTTCTTTGAATCTGATTTTTTTAATACCCAGATCCAGTGGGTATTACAAAAATCAAATACCCACCCCCACACTGGTTTGTACTTCAGTTCCACCACCGACATAGGTAACACAGAGGGTTATGTTCATTTTTATGTATAGGGTAATGGCAGTCCTAGAGGCCCTTCCATGTTTTGAGGTCCCACCCACCACCACAAGGGCAAGTGGTAGCCTGAGCCATAGGACAGAAAATCCTCGTGGGTATCTTGATCTTGCTCAAGTGAGGCCTCTTATTAGTGGTCATATTAAGCCCCAAAAAATGTTAAATTTGAACTCTCAGAGACCTTGATTTAGTCTAGCACGGGATATTTGTACTATTTAGGAATCTTATATATAATTACAACATGTGTGTCCGTGCGTCCGTCCGACGGGACAGTTCCGCGTTTTAATGGACCGGCGGAACCGGCCCGGACGATCGGATTCCGAAAACGGGAACCGGCCCGGACAGTCGGATTCCGAAAAGGGTAATCTTATATAACTCAGC
>Ga0209208_10000098_pt1 | contig 85912 bp, 72 predicted proteins | sample S1TSphfallax_3_FD_187694 | JGI IMG/M metagenome (GOLD analysis project Ga0209208, IMG submission 187694) | Host-associated microbial communities from peat moss isolated from Minnesota, USA - S1T2_Fd - Sphagnum fallax MG (SPAdes) (version 2) | ecosystem: Host-associated > Plants > Peat moss >... | reverse complement strand
TTTAGCCCCGTACGAAGACCGGCTCGCGGGCGTTCGGGTCTTCGTCCGCGAGAATATCGGCTACGACTTTTATTCGTGGCGACAGGGCCTGCTCGAAGTCCCGGCTCGAGGGTATGCGGAGGCGGTACTCCTGAATACGTCGACCTATGTGCTCGACGCGCCGAAGTTTTCGGGGTTGTTGCGACAACCCATGCCCGCCGAGGCGCGCGTCCGGGCGCTGACCGTCTCGTGGCAGGAAGGCTTCCACGCCCAGTCGTACTTCCTGCAGTTCAGCCGGGCCGTGCTCGAGTCCGAGGTGTTCCAACGGTTCTGGCAGGACATGCGCCCGGTGTCGGCGCGCCAGACTGTCATCGATCTGTACGAAGTGGGCTTGTCGCGCCAGCTCGGCAGAGAATTTCCGATCGAGCCGATTTTCGCGCTCGGACCCTACGAGAGGTTTCTGATGCTACGTCGCGGTCTGAAGGACGCATCGAAAATTCCGGCGGGCCACCTCGAGGAGGCCTACGAGTTCTACAAGACGGCGCTGAACCCCTGCTTGCTGCTGTGGGATTGCCTGCTGCATCGCTACGGCATCGTCAAGCAGCAACTCGTGCGGGAGAATCCCTTCGGCGCGCCCATCGACGAGCTCCGGGATTTCGTCGCGCGCTGTGTCCCCGATTGAACGGCCGGTACTGCCCGGCTCATTGGGTAGCGGGGGTTGCGGCGCCGGCCCGCGCCTTGGCGCGCAGCTCGAGCGCCCGCGCACGGGTTTCGTCAACCAGATTCTCGATGCGCGTTCGGGTGATGCGCGTGAACGGCTCACCCGCGCTCACCTTGGTGAACAGCCCCACGTGCTCGTAGCGATTCAGTAGATCGTTATTGATCTCGAACAAGCCCAAGTTATCGGCGGCGCAGCGATCGTAAGCCTCATTACGGACGCGTAGCTCGTCCTGCAGCTTGCTGCGGTCGGTTTCGATCTCTTTCAAATTCGTCGCCGTTTCGCGGAAACGCGCGATGAGTTCATTCATGCGCTGCTTGTTGAGTTCCGCGGCCTTCTCGGACGCTTCTTTGAAGGCCGCGAGCTGCGCGGCCGCAGCCCCCGCGGCACCCGACCTGGCCTTGAGCCCATCGCGCTCCTTCTTGAGCGCCGCGAGTTCGCTGTTGGCGGCGTCGAGCTGCTGCTTCAGCTGCGTGACTTGCGCCTGCAGCGCGGTCTTCTCGCCGGCCAATTGCTGGTATTGCTGCAGGATCTTCTGCGCTTCGCCGCCACCAGAGCTGCGCTCCGACTGCGCCTGCAACGACCCGCTCGCTGCCGCCAAAACGACGAACAAACACACTCGGTGTATCTTCACGCTCATGGCGGCGATCCTCCTAGAATCGGGTGCTGAGATCGAGCTGCACGGTGTCGACGCCGAAACGCGGTCCGTCGATCTCGTTCGCGCTCAGGTAGCGAAGCCGAGTCCAGAGGCGATTGGCGAGGCCGTAATCCACGAGGAAATAATAGCCCTTGGCATTCGTTCCGCCAAAATAATGGAAATCCGAGTCCGTGTACTCGTCCATGTCGGCATCGCCGCGGAGGTAACGATAGCCGATCACCGTGCGCCACGCGCCGGCGGTAAGGACCACCGGGTAGCCGAAGGCCACTTCGGTCTGCAGTCCTGTGTTGCGATCCGCGCTCACGACTTGGCCCGTGCGGTTGAAGATATCCCGGGCGTTGAAGCCGAAATTCTTGACCGCATCCACCGTGTAGCTGAGCCGGTAGCGACCCAAGTCCATGGCATAAGTCGCTGTTGCGTTGCCCAGGCGGAATTTCGACGCATAGGCGAACAAATTCGCCGCGGGGTTGGCGGCGTTGGCGATGTCGAACACCGTGTTGCCGTAGCGCATGAACTGCGGGGCCGTGTAGTTGTAGAGGCCCGGAGAGCCGATCGGGTTCTCGCGGCCGGTCACGTTAAAATAATCGAAAAATGCACCGGTGAGGCGCAGATGCTGCGAATCGCCCCAGCGTAGATTGGCGCCCAGTTCGGCGGCCGCGAGCCACTTGTCCTGGGCCGAGAATTCGATCTCCTGCAACTGATGGCCGCCGACCGTGAAGAACAAATCCGACTGCTCCGGAGTGCCGTCGCCGAGGCCGAAGCGCCCGGTCGTCGCGAACCCGGTGAAGGTCAAGTCCTTGTGGAAGATCAAGTCGGTCGGGGTCTCGTACGGGTTCGCGAACCGTCCGACGACGGCGGTGAGATACGGAAATTTCAGCGCATTGCGCTCATCGGCGCGGATGTAAAGTTCATCCAAGCCGAACTGATAGGGCGCCGTCCCGTCCACGGTTTGTGTTTCGGAGACCAGGTCGGTGGTGTTACCGGTCACCAAGCGCATGCCGGCCGTGATCGAGTCGGTGAGATCGGATTCGACGCCGAGCCGGGCACGGCCGCGAAACCGCGCTCGCGTTTCGTCGTCGTCCAAAAAGGCATTTTGTCCCGCCGCGGCGATCGAGCCCGCCTGGTTGATCGCGTAGTAGTTGAAGAATTCCTGGTGCGCATTGCTGCCGTCGTAGAACAGAGCTTCCTGGCGCAGCGTCACCTCACCGAAGATGTGGGTGCGCGTCAGCCACTCGGGCAGCGCGCCGGGAACTCCCCATTTCTCGTCCTTCGCCGTCTGCACCACATCGTCGACCACGCCGGGTTTGACTTCTTCGGCCACCTGCTTGGCGATCTCGTCCTTGACGATCTGCGGCACGTAGGGAACGCGGACCGAGCCTTCGTCCGACTTGGCGACCGCGGCGGCATCCGCCGCGGCCTTGTCCTGCGCGGCCTTGATCATCTGCTGGGCCTGCTCCCGGGTGATGACATGCTGATCGACCAGCGCCTGCAGCAAGTTGGTGACCGTGTTGCGCAATTCCTCCAGGGACTGGCGCTCGTCCGCCCGGCCGTCTTGCGCGGTGCCAAGACAGACCAGCGCGACGAGCGCGGCCAGCCTAGTTGCTTTCGAATTGAGCATGAGCTTCGATCTCCCTCATCAGTTCTTTTAAAAGACGACTCGCATTTCCACGGCCTCGGGCATACCGTTCGGCGGCTCGGTGCCGACGCTGGTGTAGCCGGCCAAGGCCTTTTCGACGCACTCGTCGACGCGTGCATTGCCCGTCGAGGTCGTGAGATTGATGTGCTTGATCTGACCGTCGGCACCCACCACGATCCGCGTCGAGATGGAGCCCTTCGCCGACTTGATGCACGGCGACGCCGACAGCCGCTCGCGGATCGCGTCGCGCATGCGGGTCGTGTACCACGCGAAGGGCGCGGTCCCGGTCCCGCCGATCAGCGGGCCGCCCGTCCCCTGATGCATCCCGAAGGCATCGCCGCCCGCCGTCGCGGGCCCGTCGTTGGCGAGCGTATCGGGGGCTTGCTGGTCCGGCTGATCGGGGGTCGGTGCCGGCTTGTCCTGCGGCAGCGGCTGCTCCACTTTCTCGGGCGGCGGCGGCGGTGGCTGGTCGGGCGGCGGTGGCGGGGGAGGCGGCGGGCGAATGAGCTGGATGGTTTGCACCTGCCGCTCCGTCTTCGAGGACTTCATCGACATCATCTTGTCGACGAACCAGACGAATCCGATGATCAGCAGGAGCATCGCGAGGCCCCCGAGCATCCTCGCCGCCACGCGACGCCGCGCACTCTGATCGGCCACCGCGCACCCGCTACTTCGGCCGCTGAGTGACGAGACCCAGTTGCGAGATGTCCAGCCGACCGAGCAAGTCGAGCACGTCGACCACGCGCTGATACGCGATGCTCGAATCCGCCTTGACGATGACCGGCAGGTTCGGGTTCACCGCTTTGGCGTTGCGCAGGGCGGACTCGAGCTCCGGCATGCTCACGGGATAGGTATCCAAGTACATCGTGCCGTCGGCCGTGATCGTGATCGCCTTGGTCTGCGGTTTGGCGAGCGACGGCGTATCGCTCGCCTTCGGCAGGTTGACCTTGATCCCCTGGACCGAAGCCGTCGTCATGATGATGAAGATCACCATCAGGACGTAGGCGAGGTCCAGCATGGGGGTGATGTTGATGTCGTCGTAGACGTCTTTGTCGCCGCTCTCGATGGAACCTGACACGGCGGCGCCCCTAGCTGTACTGTTCGGCGATGCGCGTGACGAATTCGTCGACGAACACGCGGTTGTCGGCCGAGATCGCCTTGATGCGCGTGTTCAGCCAGTTGTAGCCGAACAGCGATGGGATCGCCACCGACAAGCCGGCCACGGTCGCGGCGAGCGCCGCGGCGGTGCCGGGTGCGATCGCATTGACGTTGACGTCGCCCGAGAGTGCGATCGCGGCGAAGGTGATCATGACGCCGATCACCGTGCCGAGCAGACCTAAAAATGGCCCACCCGAAATCGCGATGGTGAGCAACACCATTTGACTGCTCAAGGTCTGCTGCAGGCGCGTCATCGATGAATCCATCGCCGCGCGGATCGCGTCGATCGACTGCGCCGACAAGGTCGGGGCGTGTTGCGCGCTGACCGTCTTGCCCGCAATGCGCTTGTTGAGCTCGAAGACCCCGTGGTGATAGAGGCGATAGAGCGTCGAGGCGCCGTACTTGTGGTCCGCATTGGCGAGCTCGGCCATCGAGGGTGCCTTGGCGATCAGATCCTTGTCTTCGGCGCCCGCGGAAGGTTTGTCGAGCTCCGCCGCATCGCCGCTCAAGCGACGGAATTCCTTGAGGAACCGTTCGTTCGCTCGCTCGACGCGCGAGAGGAAAATGGCCTTCAACAACATGATGACGAGCGCGATCGCCAGCATGCCCATGCAGATGCCGATCACGACCCAGCCATCGACGGTGAGGTTCTTGGCGATCGTGACGAAGTAGGAGCCCTGACTGCCGCTGTCCTTTTGGCCGTCGGCGCCGTACACGACGAGCTTGGAGTCCATGCCCTGAGACGCCGCGGAGGCCTTGATCCAATCCCCCGAACGCACCGTTTTCGCGACTTCGACCTCGTCGATCTCGCCGCTCAAGAAGCCGGTGCCGGCACCGGACCCAATCGTGAAGTTCCCGCCGATCTCGGCCGCTTGGACCGGCGCGCTGCCGACGGGCAGACCGTCGACATACAGGCTCAGCTTATCGCTGCCGACCGTGATCGCCACGTGGTGCCACTGCCCGAGCGAGAGATCGCTCGTTTGCGCCACGCTGACCGGCGCTCCGCCGAATGCCGCATGCGCGGCCAGGCGCGAGCCGTCGACGCTCAGATCGATGTATTTTCCCCCATCCGCGAGCCGGAGCACCGTCGCTTGTTGCGCTTGCTCGATCCGCAACCACGCCGATGCGGTCAAACCTTGGTTCGGCAGCAAGCGCAGGGACGCGGAGGCCGGCACCGTAATGCTCTCTTTGCCGTTGAACTTGGCGCCCCCGGCAATTAAAGAAGCCGGCGTCAGCTCCGCCGTCGAAGTGCTCGGATTGTTCTTGTAAGCCGTGAGGTCGGCGGGCAGATTGCCGGAATCGGAGAACGGCAGTTCCAGCACCTGCGACACGTCGTAGGTTCCCGCAGGGTCGGCAGCGGTCGGCGCATCGGGGTTGCCGTAATAGGCATAGATCTTGTCGGTCTTCGCGCCGCCCGTGAGTTGCGGCACGTCCACCCACAGCAGCGCGATTTGGTCCGCGACGTCGTACTTCTCGAAATGAAATTTGAGCGGCGTCTTGTCGTCCCCGGCGATCAGCCGGAAATCCGAGCCATCGGGTTTCGTGTCGTTGAAGTAGCTGAAATTACCCAGCGATAACCGGATCAGCACCGGCACATTTTGCGCACTGCCGGTCACGTCGGCGCCCGCGGGCGTGAGATCGAGGTCGATCTCCTTGCGGTACTTCCAATCGCCGTTCCACCAGGAACCGGCCGACGCGACCACGGGAATCAACAGGGCGAGGAGCCCAAGGACCTTGGCACAAGCCTTCATCGCGGTCTTCATCCTTCTCTGCGGAGCTTCGTCGAGCGCGCCATTGTGGATAGAACGCGTGATTCTTTTATGACAACGCGAGCTCAGGCCGAAATCGGGCCTGATTCAGACCGAACTCAGGCCGGTGCTTCTCAGGGCACGGCGGCCTTTTGCTTCTTGAGGCACTCGAGGTCGTCCGGCTTGCAATTGTCCTCGCCGAGGCCGGTCACGAACACGTCGAGCCACGAGAGCTGCGCCTGCGCGATGGGTGCAGCCGCCGCTTGCTTGGCAGCCTCTTCTTGCGCTGAATTGGTGCTGGAGTTGGTCGTTCCGGCCGCGGCGTTGGACGCGCCGGAGAGCGTGGCGCCCAGGTTGCTGACCTCCGACGGCACACCCGTGGCGGTCCCGCCGAAGTTGATGTTGCTGACACCGATGACCTGTTGAGCGGCGATGTTGATGTTACCGGCCGCGCCGATACCGGCATCCCCGGCGTTCACGGTCCCCACCGGCGCATCGAGGTCGACGTCGCCCGCCGGTACGTCCGCACTGGTCTGAATGGTGCGGATACCCGAGCCCTGGGCCAGCGCGCCGCCGAAATTCAGCGTGACCACGCCGGTCTTGCTGACGGTAACGGTCGGCGGAGGCACCGACAACGAAGATTTCGAGCCATTGCCGGCATCGATGCTGCCAAGCGTCGACCAGATGAGGATGTTGCCGCCACCCAAGGTGAACACGCGCGACTGATTGACGTTCACGTCATTGAGCGCATAGATGTCGATGTTGCCCGCTCCTTCGGCGACGATGCCGAGACTCGAGGCCGGCTTCGACTCAACGGACTTCGGCGGATTGGCGAGGCCGACGTTGATGCTGCCGCCGGGAACGAGGATCGAGATGTTACCGCCGCTGTCGGTGTAGATTTGGCTGAACGTCAGGCTCAAATCGCCGGAATATGGCGAGGGATTTGCGGCCGTCGGGGAGCGGCTGTCCGGGAATAGGGCGTCGATCGCTGCATAGCCCCGAGTAAATCCGGCACCCGGTACGGTATTCGCCTCCCGGCCCGAGGCCAGCAACTCGTCGAAGAACACCTGGTCGATCAGCGCACTTTGCTGCGGCGTCGACAGCGCTGTGAAATCCTTCTCAGCCGCCGCAAAGGTTAAACCGGAGTCGCCGTTCAGCGATTCGACATAGTCGATCAAATTTTGCTCGTAGTTGTAGCTGCTAGTTGGTGTCGCGATGATTTGCGATAGAAAGTTCGAGAGGTCCGCGCCCTCGCTGCCGTAGCCCACCATGACGTTGGCATCCGCGCCCTGCGAGGTCGGTAGGTTGGGATTGAGAAGATTTCCAAGCGTAACGAGACCGGCGCCCAAACCGAAGTTCAGATTCCGGTCGGCGAGGACATCGAAGCTTCCCGGTCCACCGAGTTCCAAGCCGGTGGCGCTGCCCTGCCCGGTAGTCGTGAGATCCCGTCCCGCCTCGATCAAGGTGATGTCGGTCGGGGCGATATTTTGGCCGACGAAACCGAGATTCACGAGGTCGCGGCCGGCGACGACTTGAGCCGGCTTGGGTACCGACAAGTTCAGGTAGCTGATGTCGCGGCCGGCGGTCACCAGCACCGGGTAGGGATCATCGACATGGATGACGCCGGCGAACGGCACGATCGGGTTGCCACCCGCGTCGGCGGATGCGAGATCGGATACCGTTGGATAGGTCCCCGCGAACGCGTCGGACATCGTAATCGAACTATTCGCAGGGCTCGCCGGTAGCGTGCCGGAGAGCAGTTCCTGATTGTATTGGCCGGCGAGCGACGTCGTCCCCACGATGTTTTGGCCCGCGAACAATGTCAATTGACCGGTGCGCGATGGCGCTAGGTTGACCGCGCCCGCGAGCGCGCTCAAAAGAATCTCGCTCTGCAGCGCTTGAACGTCGAGCGTCGGTGGTAACAGCGTGTAAGTATTGCTGGCGTTCACCGCATCCGCGCCCAGCAGCGTGCCCAATGGACTGTTGGGTTGCGATTGTAATTCCAGGGTCACCGTCCCGGTAGTACTCGACAGGCTGACCGCGGAATCGGCGCCGTAGCTCAGATAGTTGCCGTTGATTGGATTACCGTAAACGCCAGACACCTCGGTCGGATCATAGATTGCATCCACCTGCAGCGAGTTTCGCACCCAGACGGAGATCGAGGAGTTGCCGAGCGCAATCCCCGCACCCACCGGCGAGCTGATCGGCTTGGCTTTGGTCCCGCCGATATAATCTTCCGTCGTGGTCAGGCCGCCGCCCGCGATGATAGTGCCCACGCCATCCGCGACATAAATCTGCGGCGTGCCGATGTCGCCGCCCGCCCGCAGGCTGAGGTCGCCTCCCGCACCGAAGAGGGTCGGCGTCCCAACGGAGTTAGGCGTCGCGTTGATTAGCATCAGACTGTCTGCCGCAGCCGCGGCGAGGCTCGTGATGTTGGCGCCGGCGCTCACGGACACATCGCCCCCGCCGAGCGCGCCGACGTTCCAATCGAACTGGCCGTAATCGATGCCGTACTGCACGGGCAAGTTGCCGGCAGTGCCTTGATGGAGCAGCCAGCCCGTGACGCCAAAATCTTGGCCATCCGTCTGCGTGTCCTGTTGCCCGACCGGAGTGCTGATGACACTGCCGCCGGCCGAAATCCGCACATTGCCACCCGATTGACCAAAGTTCATGAGCAGCGTGTTGCCATAGGCCACGGGCGGTGCGCTGGCCGGGATCTCGCCGCCGGTATAGACCGCGGCCGAGCCACCCGCGTCCTCGGCAAAGACGATGTTGCCGGCCGCGGCGAGCGTAATGTCGCCGGTGCCGGTTCGCACCACCGAGGGACCTACGCCATCCGGTGTGCCGTCCGCCGTTTGCCCTTGCATCGTTGCCAAGTTGAGGCCGGCGCTCGAGCCGCGCAGCGTCGCTGCGACATTGGCACCGGTCGTATCCGCTCCCGCAATCAAGCTGAACGATGCGGACGGATTCGGGCTCAGCGCAAGGAAACCGGTATCGCTGTTCGGATAGCTGTCGGCAATGAAGCCATCGGAAATCGTGCCGTTCACGGTGATGGAACCCGCGGCGCGGAACGCGAGGTTGATCACCTGCGGCGTCCCCGTCTGCGCTCCCGTGCTGTAGGCCGACAGATCGATGATCGGGGTCCCGGGAATTGCCGACGTCAGCGCCAGGTTCTCGTTGACCGGATCGATGAGATCCACGCCGACCTCGATGAGGGGCGGCGTCGTGCTGCTGAACTGGGCTAGGGACGGTGCGAGCCGTTGTTGAATCACGGGACTCGCGGCGGAGAGGTACGCGGAGGCCGCCGCGACGTCGTTCGGCAGATCGTTGACAATGTTGGCGTTGTCGGTGGAGTACGCGAGGACCGGTTCGATGATCACCTGACCGGCGTTCAATACATTCGCGCCCAGCCCAGCGATTCCGCTTGCCGGCACGTTGATCGCAACGTCGTCGCTCGATTGCAAGGCCGGCGCGCGCAGGATGAGCTGCCCGGTCGCGCCGCTGCCGACGGTGGTGATGGTGCTGCCGGGATCGAGCGTGATCGCGCAGGTCGTACAGGCCGGGATCTGCGTCATTCCCGCCGCCACGGGAATCGTGCCCGCGGGGAAGGCATCCCCGGCGTTGAGCTCGATCTCGCCGCCGACGGCTTGCAGCGATGCACCCGGTTCCAGCACCACGTTATTGGCGGACAGATCGATGAGTCCATGTTGTGCGCCGGCGGGCGCGTTCAGCGCGCCACCGATGTCGACGGTTCCCGCGTCCGCGGTCAGATTGATCGTGGTCGCGGTCAGCGTACCGCTCGGCAAGCTCAGGTCGCCGCTGCGCACCCGGACGCTGACCGAGTCGCTGAATCCACCGCTCGTCAGTGATGCCGCCAGCGGACTCAGCCCACCCACCAATTGCCCCGCATCGACCGAGAAATCTCCGCCCGCGCCGCCGCTGCCCGCCGCACCGGTGAGGGTGCCCGCCAAGCTCACCTGTCCGCCGCCCACTATATTCAGTGCCCCGGCAGGCGCGAGCTGCTCGCCCGAGACATTCATCGTCGTGCCACTGCCGAGCGTGACGTTGCCTGGGGAGCTGAGCGTAATGCTCCCGCCGGGCGTGGGCGCACTTTGACCGACCGCGTACAGGAGCGTGCCTGCCACGGTGATCGATCCTTTGCCGCCGATCTGTACATCGCCGGCGGTGGCCGTCAGCGAGACGATGCCGGAGGGCGCTGCGATCGCCCCATCATCGACGATCGTCGCCGCCTGCAGCGAGAGGTCCCCGCCGACGGCGGCCGTCGCGTTGGTTTTCGCCACCGGCGTCGTCGGTGCGCCGATCGTGAGATTACCGCTCGCGTTTAGCGCGGTCGTGGCGCCGACGCCGGGGTTGATCTCGACCGCATTGATGGTCAAGTTGCCGGTGACATCGAGACCGGAAGTGCTGCCGGCCGCACTGGTCATCGCGCCATACACCTGCACCTGGGCGTCGTTGAATCCGGTGACGTTCGTGCCGTTTGATGCCAGGGTCAAGGTATTGGCGACCACGGCGAGCGACCCCGCGCTGGAGGCCGCGGGCACGGGGACCCCTGGTGCCGTGACGCTGCCCACGGTGAGGTTCTGGGCGCCGAAAACCGAGGATCCCGTACTTTGGTTTTCGATCGTCGTGGCGAGCAAGGTCAACGAGCCCAAGGTCGGTGATGCGCTGGCCGAGGCCGCACCGAGCGCGACCGGGGCGTAAATGTCGAGATTGCCTTGGCTTGCGAGCCGCACCGCAGCGGCCGACTCCATGGACTCCGTCAATGACGGATCGATGTTGAGCGTGTCCGGTTGCGAGCCTGCGCTGCCGACGAAGGCGATACTATTCGATCCCAGCGACCAGCTCGCGCCCGCGCCGCTCAACGTGCCATCGCCGATGGCGATGCGAGTGGGCGCGTCCAGCACCAGCGCACCGCCGGATTTCACGCTCGATCCCGCATCGAGCGTCACCGTGCCGCCCGCGGCGGCGCCCGCTCGCGTGACCAACGGCAGGGTCAGGTCGGACACCGCAAGAAACGCGGCGCCGGGATCGCTCAGGCTCACCGTCTGTGCGGTCGGCAACGTCGTCAGCGGCTTGCCGGCAGCGCCGGAGGTAGAGGCCAGCGTAGCACCGGAGGCGACCTCGACGCTCTGATTGGCCACGAGGTAGATCTGGTTCGCCGTGAGATTCGCCCCGTCGGCGACCAAAACCTCGTTCGCGGCCACCGTGACCGCGCCCACCGTGACCGGGTCGCCGGCGGTGTTGGTGGTCGTACTGGTGGTGGTGCTACCACCCAAGGTCAGTTCTCCGGCGTTCCAGCCCTGCAGCACGGTCGACGAGAGCCCGAGGAATCCCGCCGCTGCAGAACCGTCCGCGCTGAGCTCGAGATTCGGCGCACTCAAGTTGACGGCGGCACCCAGTCCGCCGCTTGCGGCCTGCGTCTCCACGGTACCGAGAAGCGATAATGAATTGCTGGCGGCGGCGTTGACGGTCAGGTTCAGCGTGCCGGCATCGGCGGGCTCCGGCACCGGGCCGGTACCGGCCAACTTTGCGGCGTCACCGAAATAGGTCGAGGCCTGGCTGATCGTGTACGACGCGAGCTGCTGGCCGTAGCCGCTCGGGTAGATCGCGAAGCCCTCGTAGGTGGTCGAGCCCGCGGATAGCGTGGTGCCCGCGTAGCTCATGTAGCCGCCGATCACCGGCGTGCCATTGGCGAGGGCGCCGATCTGACCGCCCGACGCACTGGTGTACGACGGCTCGACGGCGATCAGCAGCGCCCCCGGCAGCAGCGCGTAGCGGGGCGGCAAGAGCGCGTAGTACCCGGGTGCGACCCCGGCGCCACCGCTCAGATACACCGTGTTGTCGGTGTTGTAGCCGGGGCTCTCCTCAGGATCGTACGGGGCCGCGAGTCCGGCTTGTGCGGGGATAATGGCGTACAACCCGGGAGTTCCACCGTTCGCCGGAGATGCCAAGGCATCGGCGGTTCCCCCCGTGCCCGGAACGAACTCATAGGCGTACAGATCGCCGCCGCCCTGCAAATTGACCTGCGCCTTGGCCTGCACGCTCAAGTTCGGCGCCGTCAGATTGACTCCTTTGTACGGCACCCCGGTGACCGGATTCAGGCCATTGAGGTACTGCCAGGCTGTGGCGCCTAGCGTGGTCTCGCCATACGGAATATCGAGCCCGGCGCCGCTCACAGATACGAGGCTGCCATCGGAGAGCTGCAGCGACTGGCTTGCCGTCAGTGTGATCTGCCCCAAGGGCGCATACAGGTTGCCGCCGATCTCGATGTTGTTTGCCTCGACCGTGACTTGGCCACCTCCGGATAATGGCGTGCCTGGCGACGCGGATGCCTTGCCATTGCTGAGGATGGGGTCGATATCGACGTTGGTGCCCGCAGTCCCCGATTGCACCCCGGTGCCTGACTCCGCCTGGATCGTAAAGCTGGTGAACGTGACGGGATAGACGCGCTCGGCTTGCAGCGTGACGTTACCGGCCGAGAGTAGGGATCCCGCATCAAGTCCGATCGACGACGTCGGCTCGGTCCCCTGCAGCTGGATGTCGCCCTGACTCGCGAGCGTGAGATTGCCGATGCCCTGCAGGGTCACGTTGCCTAGCAAGGTCAACTGATTGGCCGCGACATTCAAGCTGCCCGTGCCGGCGGTGGGATTCGGTTGCGTCGCGCCGTTGGCGAGCAAGGTCAGCGGGTTGCCGATCTCGACGTAGGGCGCGGCAATGGCGGCCGTGATTCCGTCGGGCACCGACAGGGTTTCACTCTCGAGGGTCACCGACCGATTGAGCGCGATCGGCACATTGGTCTGCAGCGAAATGATCCCCGGCGACGCGTTGCCGGCATTGAGCGTCAGCGCATCGATGCCGGTGCCGTCGAGAATCTGGGCGAGCCCGATCGTTGCAAAGCCGATCGCTGGCGGACCCAATGTCGCGGCGTTGGCCACCACATCGAGCTCGAGCGGCTGCGTGGTCCCACCCGGTTGGCCGTCGATTTGGGCGGTCGTGCGGACGAGATCGATCTCGAGCGAGCCGCCGGCGGCACCGCCGCCGCCGCCGGCGGCACCTTGCAGGGAGCCCAGCAACTCGATGGACTCGACCGAGGAAATCGTCAGTGAGCCGCCGGGGGAGGCTACGACTTGGGGCGTATAGCTTTGATTACTCGCCGTGGGCACGTCGAGCGTCGCGCTCGTACCGGAGAAGTCGATCTGCGAACCGGCGGCGATCACGACGCTGCCGCGCTCCGCATCAATGCTCACCGTGCCGCCGCTGGGTACCGTGCCGAGCAGCAAGCCCTGGTTATTCGGCGTCAGCACCGGGCCTTGGGCGCTGACGTCGAGCACGGCCGAGGAGGTCAGGGTGATGCCGAGACCCGGGACGTAGCCGGGGTCGATGACCGTACTCACGGGAGAATTCGCCGGCGTCGGCACGGTGACGGCGATAATACCGTCGGGCGCACGCAAAGTGCCGCCAATAGTGACGCCGCCCTCGCCGGAGAGGCTGATGTCGGCGCCGCGGTCGGCGGTGATCGTGGCACCCGTCTGCACCTCGAGATTCCCATAATCAGCTGATCCCAGCAGCTGATCGTCGGGAAGTCTCGACACACTCAAGGACAAGTTGGTTGCCGGGCGCTGATCGGGCAGTAAAGTCGTGAGCTGCGAGAAGCCGTCGATGGTTCCACCGCTGGGGTGGGTCTGAAAGCCGGCATCCAACATCACAGACTGTTGCTGCAGGACGTACGGGTCGCCAGGACTCGCCTCGACGGTGAGCGTATCGGCGCCCGGTGAGGCGGCCGCGCCCGTGGCCGTGAGGGAGATGTTCGCGAAACCTTCTCTCGAGATCAGCGGCGAATACAGCTGCAACACACCCCCTAGAGCAGCCGCTTGCCCGGCGCCGGGAAGATCGTCGACGCGCTGCGCCTCGGTCCACGCCGTTGCGCTCCCGGACGAGAGCGCGATCGCCGGCGCGAGCAGCGTGAAGCTCCCGCCCGCTTCCGTGCCGGCACCGAAGGCTTGGACCACTTCGCCGCTGCCGAACTGCACGGCCGAATAGGCCGGGCTTGCGTCGAGCGTGATGTTCCCACCCGCGCCGTAGGTCACGGTTCCGGCGGCTTGTTCCCAGGCGCCGGCATCCGCTTTGAGGGCCACATTATCGCCGAGCACCAGCTCGCTGCCCGGCTGCGTCAACTGCAGGTTGATCGACCCGCCGTTTTGCAACGTGGGCCCGGAGGCGGATCCCCCGGTCAACACGCTGTCGTTGGTCCACTGACCCGTCACGTCGAGGGTAACCCCGTCGCCGACGCCGATGCCGAGCCGCGCAATGCCCGGCACCGTGAAAACTCCGGGTACCGTGAAATTCGCCGTGTTCTCAGCGACGGAGCCCTGGCTCTCGAATCCCAAGCTGCCTCCCAGATCGGTGATGCTCGAGTCGATATCGATCCGCGGCGCCACGATCGACAGCGCCGTTCCCGCGGGCAGAGACAAGGGTAGGCCGGCGGGCAACTTGAACGATGTGTTGCTGGTCAGCTGGAGATTCGTGAAGCCGTCGCCGGTCAAGTAGGAGGCGGGGAGCTGCAGCGTTTGGACCGGCAGGGACGCGGCGTCGTCGACCACGATCGGCGTCGGCGTCGTGACCACTTGGATCGGCGGTGCGAGGTAATCATATAGACCGTTGGTAGGCTGGGCGCTCGGCTCGCCGATGATCAGGGTACCCCCGAGGCTGGTGGAACCCCGCTGATACGGGCCCGCGACCGAGGTCGCCACGAGGCTCCCGCCGAGCGCCATGCTCGGCGCCGCGAACTGCACGGTACCGGCCGTGGCACCCTGCACGTAGGTCGGCTCATACTGGCTGAGGCCCGGCGTCGGGACGATATCTTGCACGCCCCATTTATTGTAGGTCTGCGTGTAAGTCGGATTGATGACGCCGACATAGGTCAACAGCGGATTCGCCGATCCGATATCGTAGATCTGGCCGTTGGCGCCCACGAGTTTGGTCGTCTGGATCGTTCCGCCCAGATAGGTCGTGGAGCCGGCGGAAACGTTGATGGACGCCCCCGGACTGAACACGATGTCGCCCAGCGACTGGAAGGAAGCTGTGCCGCCCGCTTCCGTGCGCTGTGCGATCGTTTGGCCCACCGCGGCGATCGCCGAGGCGAGGTCGGCGATCGGCGAACCCGCGCCACCGTCGGCGCGAACGTCGATCGTCACGGTGTCGCCGCGCAATGCGCCGTTGCGCTGTGTCGGATCGTCCGCGAACTCGTTGGAGCGTAGCTGCACCTGGAGCAGATTCGCCGACATCGGCAAGGTCGCATCGCTTCCGGACAAATCGATGCTGGTCCCGGCGTCGATGCGCAGGCTCGCCGCCGGGTCATAGCCCGTGAGCGCAGCTTCAGACGGATTGGGCGTAGCGGTCACGGTGAGGTCGCCGCTCGGCGCCGTAATCGTACCGCCGTGCATGTAAATGTTCTGCGCGGTGATCGCCACGGTCGAGGGCAACTGTGTCTGCGCGGCGACCGCGGTCGTCGTATCCGTGAGCTCCGGGAGAATCTCGATGTCACTACTCGCGCCGATCACGATTTCGCCGCCCGCTTGCTCGGCGATCTCGGGCAAGGACGCATTTGGTTTGTAGCCGGCGGTCAGGATCACGGACCCATTCGCGGCCGTACTGGTGGTGGCCGAGAGTCGCCCCTCCTGGTTGATCATGAGGCCGGCGAGCGTGATGTTGCCGCGCGCCGTCGACAGCGTCCCCGATGCCTCGTTGATGACGTTGTCCAGCGGTCCCTTGCCGGCCACCGTGAGCGTGCCTGCATCGATCTGCAGTTGTTGTGCGGCCGAGGTGCCTGCATCGACTTGCACGATCAAGCCGCGCAGCGCGGTATCCGAGCTCGGCGCGGCTTGCAGATATACGCTTTGACCGGCGGCAAGCACGATCTGGCCGTCCGGCGCCGCGAGCGATCCGGCATTATCGACCGTCGCCGCGGCGAGCAGCAACCGTCCGCCATCGGCCGCCGCGAGTTGGGCGCCGTTTTGCACGGTGATCACGCCCGTATTCGTGAGTGCGGGGACCTGTTGTCCGTTGTTACCCCGATCGGTGGCAAAATTCGTCGTCGACACGTAGAACGGTTCGAGCGCCGGCGTCTGACTCACCACCGGACTCAAAATTCCGTTCGAGAACGTGCTGTCGGTGATGTTCAGCGAGGACGCGATCATTCCCGCGACGTTGACCGTGGATGTCGCGCCGAACAGAAATCCGTTGGCATTGATGAGATAAATCTGCCCATTCGCGCTCAAGCTGCCGAAGATGGCGCTGGGATTGGCATCGAAGATACGGTTGAGGGCGATCGACTGGCTGGTTGGCTGCTGAAACACCACCTTGCCGTTCGCGCCAATATTGAACGATCCCCAGTTCAAGGTGGCGGTATTGGTGGTCTGCGTGATCGTGAGCTTGTTGCCCGCTGCCACTGCGGTGGCTGCGCCGGTCGTGACGAAGCCCGTGTTGTTGGCGCAGACGGCCTGCTGGCAAGGCAGCGGCAACTGAGTCGGCGCCGGAGTCGGCACCGGTGTCGGTGTCGCCGCATGAGCAACCCAATTCCATTGTACCATGCCGGCGAGAACGACGCGCCGCGCCAGTCGCTTCATCCGATGAGCCTTTGAACGAGCATACCCGGCGGGATCATACGGGGCTCATGTGACATGGGCATGGCGCTCAGAATCCGCCGCGCAGAAAAAACAGAATGCGCGATTCGCCGGAGCGCGTCACGCTCGCCGTGTCGAGGGCTTTGGCCCAAGATAATGATCCCGTGACCTTGGCGCCCGGCAGCAAGTCGAGTCCGGCACCCCAGCTGCGCACGCGGATATCGCCCGGCTGACCGGGCAGGGCCTCATAGACGCGTCCCTTCCCGGCATCGAAGAAGGTAAAGACATCGCCAAGTACGCCTCCGCCGCGACGCAGGGGCGCCGAGATCAGCTGGACCGTCTCCTTGACGCCCGCATCGACGAGTTCTTCGGCTTCGAGGTAACCGCGCACCCCGTCCGCTCCCGTGAGCGCATAATCTTCGTTCGCGATCAACGGGTCCACGGCGCCCTGACCCGCGACGCGCAGCTTCAGGCCAAAGTCCGCCGGCAGCTTGAACGTCGTCGCGAGATCGGCACGTACGTCGAAATAATTGGCGCGGGCCTGGTAGCGGTCGTTCTCGAAGGATTCTGGGCTGTTGACCAGGTGACGCGGTCCGCCATTGATGCTGAGGCTGAACGTGGTGACACGCCAATCCGTTCGCCAGCTTCCCGCGTAGGCCGCCGAGAGATTCAAGTAGCTGATCGGCGTGTCGAGCGCCGTCGTGGCATTTTGGTTGATGGTATTGCGGAAGTGCTTGTAATCGACATCGAAGCTGATGCTTTGCAACGACGCGCTGGAGCTCACGACGGGATAGGCGAGCTTCGCACTCGTAATCTCGCCGATGCCGAGGACCCCGAGAGTTCCCGCGGTGGGTACGTTGCTGTTGGAGTTGATATAGCTGACCGAAGGCTGCAGCCCGGAGTCGAACGGGTGTGCGGCATAGTTCGCCGCGAAAACGCGTACTTGCGAAAACTCCTGGGGCGTGAACTGATACTGCAGCGCCAGGCTGTCGAGCCGGCCGAACAAATCGTCGTAGTTCATGCTCGCGATGCCGCGCAATTCATGGGTATCGACGGTGGCCTGATTATTGAGCTCGAGGCTGCCATGCAAGGGCAGCGTGTCGTTGACCGTGAGGGCCAAGTCGACAGTGCCGGGTTCCGAGCCCGCCTTTAAGACCGGCACCACCGAGCGATCGGCCGTTTGGCTGTTCAAGGCGGTGAGCTGCTCCTGCAGCTTCGAGAGCTGCAATACCTGGCCTGGGGTCGCGGCAGGCAGCTGCGCGATCACGTCGCGTTCCGGAAAATACTTGGCGCCGCCGATGGAGCGACTTTCCAGCACTCCCTCCGTGACGTGCAGGCGAACCAACCCGTCACGCACCGTCTGCGGCGGGATATCGACGAAGGCCGTGCCGAAGCCGCGCTCGTGATACAGGTTCTCCAAAGCTTTACGTGCGTCCTGCACGTCGGCGAGCGTCTTGTTGTTGCCGAGCAGAGGATAGAGCACGCGTTCTATGTCGCGGCCAGGAAGTACGGTGTTGCCTATGACCCGATATTCGAGCACGTCGAAACTGGCCTCTTTGGCGGTGCCGGACGCGGAGGTCGTGGCGGCGGCATTTTGGTTCGCGGACGTGGTCGGAGCGCCGGTCTGTTGGGACGCAACCATCGCGTATCCGGGCGCGGCGAGCAAAGAGACCAGCACGAGCACGGCGAACTCGACAATCTTGAATCTGCCGTATTTCATGGGCCGGGAACCGAAAGGGGTAAAAAATTAAAAGCTTAAAACAAAACTGGCCTCCCCGCAGGGGGAGGCCAGCATATCGTCCTAGACTATTCCAGATCGCAGTCGCTTACGGAACGAGAGTCGCGTTGTCGAGCGGGAAGCCGCAGGTGTGGCCTTGGCGCGAGTACGGGTTGATGTACACGGTGGCCGTGCCGCCACCCGAGGGAACCGTGCCGTAGCTGGTCGGGTTCAGATGCACCGTGCCGTTCAAGGTGCCCGAGCCATTCGCCGCCGAAATCGAAGGAATCACGTCGATATCCGCGAGTGCGGCCGTGGTTCCCTGCGCTTCGAGTGCAGTGACTATATTGTTGATGGCCGTCGAGTCCGCACCCGTGGTCGCTGCATTGTTGATGAAATTGGCTTCCACCCAGAACGGATAGCTGCCCTGCGCCGCGGCCAAGTTCGAAGGTACGACCCCGTTCAAGGAGACCATGCTCAGGTTCGCCTTCGAGCCATTGTTGTCGATCGTCGCATAGGTGATCGCACCGGCCACCGTGTTCGCCGCGGACAGCACGTCCCCCGTGGAGAAGTACAGCGCCGCGCCACTCTTGTTGTAAATCGTAGCCGAGCTGCTCGCCGAACTGCAGCCATCGCCCACGAGGAGAATATCGGTCGCCGCGCGGCTGCCCGAACCCGTCTCGCGGTTGACAATGGTGATCGCAAGCGGGCCCGAGACCACGGCACTACCATTGGCGTCCAGAACCTGACTCCAGTTGTTGACCTTGTGCTGAAGTATGTTTTGGACAGTTTGCAGGTTCAGATTCAGCGGGTTCTCGGTGAACGTGCTGCCCGAGCTGCCCTCGTTCACGAACAGCGCATACACCTCATCGACCAGCGGCTTGGTTTTCAAGGCGAACATTCCGGAATTATTCACCGGACCCCAGACCGCGGTGCTGTAGGCGGTCGGGTAGTTGTTGCTGATCAGCGCGGCGGCTTCGACGTCGCCGATCCCCAGGTCCGGCTGCACCTCGGCGAACGCGCCGCCGCTGATCGTGAACGAGTCGTCCGTGCCGTTCGTCGTGCTCTCACCGTTGATCGAAGGATTCAGCACGGTCAGCGAGGGTCCGCTGATTTCCTTGACGCCGACGCCGTTGACGATCGGCAAGTAGCCGCTGACCGAGCCGCCTTCGTAACGGATGAAGACGTTGTAGATGCCCGAGTTGCTCGCCTGGCCGCTCACCGGGGTGCAAGAAATACCTGCGAAATTGGTGTTGTTGCCGCTGCTGCTGATGAGCGTGTAATTCCCGGCACCGCCGCAGAAGTTGTTCTCGAGCGACGCGAGCACCGCGTTCTTGATGGCCGAGGAACCCATGATGTTGATGGTGTTAGCCTGCGGGACCGCGACGATGTCCGAGAGCGAAGGGGCGCTCGCGAGGGCAGCATGGCCCGACAGCGCGGCCGCCACGGCGGCCGCGATGGTGAGATTACGATTCATTATGAAACTCCTAAATTCTAGATAATCTTTTAATCAACTAGCCAGCTTTCGATACCGTGCTTTAGACAGCCGCGCTCTTGCGGCGCGCGACGCCCGCGAGGCCGAGCAGTCCGCTGCCGAGCAGCCAGACGGCGGCCGGAATCGGCACCGGTGACCCCGAAGAGATCGCTGAATACGTCAGGCCGCTCGAGGTCAAGGACACGTTGAACTGCGGAGTGATCGTCGCCTGCGTACCCCCGAATTGGTTTACGGCGGAAAGCACGTACAGCGTGGAAGTCAGGCCGAGACCGGCGGTGGCAACCTGGCCCGTAGCGCCGCCAAGGTTGGAAATGTCGGTGTTCGTTTGGAACGGCGCGAAGCCGTTGCCGGACAAGATCGAATCGTCTTTGCCCAGCCAGGAAGTGGCCGACCCGTTGATCAGGCCATTCACGTTGTTGAGCACCTCGACCAACTGAGTATTGCCGGTGGTCAGAGTGGCGCCGGTTTGGTCGCCGAGCGTGTTTAACGCGGTAGCCTTCGAGCCATAAACTGAAACGACTTCAAGGGGTACTTCATTCGCATTGCCGCCTGAGCCCACAACCAGCCAATCGACGGTCGTGCCAGCGGTGGCCTGGCTGAGGAAGCTTTGCAAGTTGCTATCGTCGAACGTGCTCGGCTTCGTGCCCGCGGCCAGGCTGTTCAGCGACACGCCGGTGTCGCCGGCATAGGCCGCGACGAGCGTCGTCCCGTTGAAAATGTCCGCGAACAGCACGGCGTTACCGGGGTTGCCGCTCGTCGTCGGCACCGTGATGGACGCCTGCGCCGCAAGGGATCCCAGCGCGAGGCTGCCCGCAACACCCAGCTTGATCAGATTGTTCATTGAGTCTCTCCTAGAATGTTGGAATAAGAATACGAAACAAAACCGAAGACAAAAACCGTAAAACCGGTACCGCCTCGTCTCCTCGAGTGGCTACCCGAACGAATCTTTCTCTGTAGCTGCGTTACGACGCGGCTCAGTGATCTGGTGCGCATAATGCAAAAACGATGTGGCATGTCAATTATCGAATTGTGAACATTTGCACACATGGCTGAGCTCGAAGTGTGCGGTACGTCGCTTGACATACGTTTGTCTGACAATTCTTGGTTCTGCAGTCAGCCCCGACCGGCTGACCTTGAATGCCGCTACCATTGCATCGATGGAATCTCTAGACGCCGCACTCGCTCTTTATCGTCGCGGACAACTCACCGAGGCGGAAGCAATGACCGTGCGCATGCTCGCTGCCGCGCGCGATCGACGCGCGGCGCTGGCCTTGCTCGCGGACCTGCGATCTGCGGCTGGACGCGTTGCGGCGGCGATCCCGTGCTGGCAAGAACTTGCAGCGCTCGCGCCTCTGGATGCGGCCAACTGGAGACGGCTGGGTCAGGCCTTGGTGGCCGTGGGCAGACCCGCCGATGCCTTGGGCCCGCTCGAGCGGGCGGTCGGCATCGAACCTGAGAATATCCGTGGCCTCAACAATCTGGGCCAGGCGCTGCTGCAGCTCGGCCGCTACGGCGAGGCGATCGGGTTCTTCGAACGGGCCGTTGCGCTCGCGCCGGACTATGCGATCGGACTCACCAATTGGGCGCTTGCCGCCGAGCGCCTGGCGCGGCTGCCACAGGCCCTGAGCGTCAACGATCGCTTGCTCGAGCTGCAGCCGTCCAATGCCGATGCGCTGCTGAGGCGCGGCCGGTTGCTGTGGCGATTGAACCGCGCCGGGGATGCGCTGCCGAGCCTCGCGGCGGCGCTGGCACTGCGTCCCACGGATGTGGAGGCGCTCGAGATTCGGGCCGCGGTCCTGTGTCAGCTGCAGCGCCACGCCGAGGCCTTGCCCGACCTCGAGCGCGTGCTCGCACTCGTGCCGACGAACCTCGACGCTTGGTGCAATTGCGCGCTGCTCCAGCTGCAGTTGGGAGATCAGGAGGCTGCCATGGGCTGCTACCGTCACGCACTGAGCTTGGATCCGCAGCACACGGGCGCACGCTGCGGATTGGTCGCGGCCGTGATTCCGCCGGTGCCTGGCTCGATCCGACAATCCCGGGCAGCGCGCGCCGAATTCGAGCGAGAGATCGCCGCCTTCGAAACCTGGATCGCGACGCGCGAGTTGGCCGAAGCCGATGCGTGGACCCTGGCCAAGCAACATTTTTTCTACTTGAGCTATCAAGAAGAGTCGAACATGCCGCTGCTCAAGAGGTACCGCGGCGCCAGCGCCGCGCGACTCGCACGCTACGCACCGACCGCAGCACCGCCTGCACCGCGGCCGCGAAACTCTGGTTCCGTCGCGCGTTTCCGGCTCGGCATCGTCTCGGCCCAGGTGTTCGATCACTCGGTCTTCAACGCGATGACGCGCGGCTGGCTGGCGAACCTCGATCGGGACCGATTCGAGATTAGCCTTTTCCATCTCGGCAGCCGCCGCGATGCGTCCACCGAATGGGCCGAGCGCCGCGTGGCTCGCTTCGAGGCGCAGCCGCGAACCGATGCGCAGTGGGCACGAGCGATTCGTGGCGCGGATCTCCACGCCCTGCTCTTTCCGGAAGTGGGTATCAATCGCAGCAGCTTGGCGCTGGCCAGCCTGCGCTTGGCCCCGCGTCAATTCGCGGCCTGGGGACATCCAGAAACGACGGGGCTGCCGACCATCGATGTGTTCCTGTCCGCCGCAGGCCTGGAACCCCCCGACGCTGATGCACACTACGCTGAGCGCCTGGTGCGGCTGCCCAATCTTGGCGTTTATTACCAACCCTACGACGTGAATCTGGCGCCGTGCGATGTCGCAGCGCTCGACCTCGCGAGCGATCGGCCCCTATTGATCTGCCCCGGAACGCCGTTCAAATACGACCCCCGGGACGATGCACTGCTGGTCGAGATCGCGCGGCGCCTCGGTGCGTGCACGTTCGCGTTCTTCACCTACGAGCGCCCCGCCTTGAGCGAACGCCTGCGAACGCGGCTCTCGGCAGCATTCGCGGCGGCGGGACTCGATCCCGAGCGTTTCCTCAAGTGGCTACCTTGGCAACCACGCGGCGCATTCCTGGCGCTCTTGGCGCGAGCCGACGTCTATCTCGACACCCTGCGCTTCTCAGGCTTCAACACCCTGATGCAGGCCGTGGAGGTGTCCCTGCCCTGCGTCAGCCACGAGGGCCTGCAGTTGCGCGGCCGACTGGGCAGCGGCATTCTGCGCCAGCTCGGGCTGCCGGAATTGGTCGCCACCGATGGCGGTTCGTATGTCGAGATCGCCGTGCGGCTCGCGTCCGACCGACCCTACCGCCGCGACATCGCCGCAAAGATGCAGCTCGCCGCGCCGCGCGCCTACGCGGATCGAAGTGCGGTGGAGGCACTCGAGCGCGCCCTGCTCGGCTGACCAAGGCCTGGTCGCGGCCTTGCTCGCCTCATCAAGGCACGGTCTCGGTGAGATCGTGGAATCCGCGGCTGCGCAGAGTGACCTGATCACCCGACTCCATACGCAGACCCGCGTCGGGCCCGAGGGACTGCTGCCCACCCGGTGTGAGAAATAGAGACGCCTGCGAGGTCTTCTGAGTCGGCATGTTGACCGCGATGACGGTCACGTCCAAGGGCTGATCGGAAGTGTTGGAGATGTTCGCCCGCTTGACGCTCGTCGGCGTATCGGCCGGCTCGCCCTCCGCGTGCGGTTGATCTGCGTCCGACTCACCAGGAGTCACGGATTCCGTCGTTACGGCAAACAAGACCGGCAAAGGCGGCCCATCATAGTCCGGCTGCAGGGTTTCCGGGACCGCTGGAGCCCGCTGCGGTGACGCCGGTACCGGCGCGATGTCCGTTGGCTGATCGTGCGGTAACGGCGGCGCCGGCACGCTGGTTCGCTGGTTCGCTGCAATCGGGGCCAGCGTAACTAGCTGAACTCGAGCCGGGGGATGTTGCTGCCACCAGAAGTACGCGAGAGCCAGGCAAAAGCTCACGACCATGGTCAATGCGATGGAGCGAATTTGCGTCGGCATCCAATTCGCTCAGGCCGCGGACATCACCGGTGCGCGCGGCGCGGCGTCCACTGCATCGAGCTCGGCGAGTTCCTCACCGAGTGCGTCGCGCAGCGCCTCGAGTTCCGAGAGCTTCGCTCTGGCACGATTCCAGTCTTGTTCGCTGCGCTCCATGGCATCGAGCAGGTCTTCGCATTCGGCGCGTGCGTTCGAAGCCGCCTTGAATGCGGCGAACCAACGACGCTCCAGACGCTCCGCCGCGCCGTCGCCATCCGGGTTGCGATTACTCATGGAAACCTCCTGTTCTTGTTCTCACTCAATCCTGACTCAGCAATTTGTATTCAAGCCGTTCGATCTTGACCATGATCTGCGCCTTGAGCGCTTCGGCGCGGTCCAGGCGCTCGTGCGCCGCGTCCAACGCGGCAGCCGATGCGCCTTGGTCGGCAGCGAGTTCCTGGAACTCGGCGCGGGCCGCAATGCTCGCCTCGTAGGCTTCCCGCCACTCGAGTTCGAGCTGGATCATCTTCGCGTCGAGATCGAAATCGAGACTGCTCATGCTCTCGGGTCTCCTAAAGGATAATGTTCAATGGAGTCCGATCGTGACGCGCGAACATGACGATACGCGGACAAGCATGCGACAAATCCTTGAATCCTCGTTTCCGACCCAAAGGGATGCTTCCCGCCGGCGCGAAAAAAAAGCCCCACCGAGGGGGCCTATATCGAGTCGGGTATCGACGAGAAATGTTGGCGGCTTTACAGGCCCCGCCCGGCCGGAAACTGCGCGAGCGCGCGGGCGCGCGCCAGCCAAGAAAGCGATAACGCGGCGACCGGCTCCGCACCGGGCGTAGCCGGGTTCGCCGGCTGCGTGAGCGGCTGGACATCGTTGGCGAGACTCCGTAGCAACAATTGCCACGGCAGGCTCCAGAGTTCGAACTGTTCGTTCACGGTTGCACTCCGTCCGCGCCATGTGGTTCTCATGCGGCTTGTCCAACGGGAATTTCGACCGGCGTCGATTCGAATTGTTCCCGCAGTTTCGGCCAGTCGATCAAGCGAAGACTCCCGTTCATGTCCTCGACCAGAGAACTGCAACTCTCGACCCAGTCGCCGTCGTTGCAATAGAGCACACCGTTGATTTGCCGCATCTCGGCACGATGGATGTGACCGCAAACGACCGTATTGACTCCGCGCTTGCTCGCCGCCTGCGCGACGGCATCCTCGAAGCTGCCGATGTATTGCACGGCCTTCTTCGCCTTGTTCTTGAGATAAGAGGACAAAGACCAGTGCGGCAAGTTGAACTTGCGGCGTACCCAGTTGATGTACGGATTGGCGGCCAGCAAGACGTCGTAAATGTTGCTGCCGAGCTTCGCGAGCCAGGGGCTGAATTTCACGACACTGTCGAATTCATCGCCGTGCAGCACGAGCATGCGGCGGCCATCGGCCGTCTCGTGGATATATTCCCGGTGAATCTCCAGGTTGCCGAATACAGCCCCGTCGAAATCGCGGAATACCTCGTCGTGATTGCCGGGTACGAAAATGACTTTCGTCCCCCGCTTGGCTTTGCCGAGGATCGTGCGCAGCACGTTGTTGTGCGACTGCGGCCAGTACATGGTCTTTTGCATGCTCCACACGTCGATGATGTCGCCGACCAGAAACAGGTACTCCATGTCCACGTGATGCAGGAAGTCCAAGAGCAACTCGGCGCTGCAGCCTTTGAACCCCAGATGGATATCCGAGATGAATACCGAGCGGATTCTCAGCGACGGACCGTTGCGCACCACCATTGATCGCCCTCCACAGTGCTTTGGCACGCTTTGCACAATCGCTTTTTTGTGTTACGCCGCCGTGACTCGGCGAAGAAGTTTTCTTGACAAGAAAGGCACTTAGGCGTGGAACATCGCGTGGAACACGAAATATGTGACGCATTGCCCGAGTTCTCTCTGTGCGAGCGCAGCCCCGGCGCGAGACCTCTAAGGGGCGCGCGGAATCGATGCCGGCACGGAAGCGCCGCTGCCCGCGCCGACGCCGGGGCCGGGGCCGGGTCCCGCAGTGGCACCTGGCACACCGAAGCGATAACCGAAGCCGCGAATCGTTTGGATATAAGCTTCGTACCCGGCTTCGGTGAGTATTTTGCGCAGCCGCTGCACATTGACGTCTACGGTGCGCTCATCGACCTCGCTGTCGTCACCCCAGACTTGCGAGAGGAGTTGCGCGCGATTGAACGTGCGGCCCGGATGAGTCATCAGGAACTCGAGCAGCCGATACTCGACGCCGCGAAGGTTCAGGCACTGCCCGCGCGCGGAGACCCGATTGGCGGCGGCGTCCAAGATGAGATCGTCGTATTGAAGCGCGACGCCTCCCGGATCGCTGCGTCGGGTGCGTAGGATCGCCGCGACGCGGGCGACGACTTCGCGCAACGAGAAAGGCTTGGCAATGTAGTCGTCGGCTCCCATGCTGAGGCCGGAGACGACATCCTGCTCATCGGCGAGTGCCGACAAGATGATCAGACGCATCACCTGAGTCGTGCGCGCGCGGCGCAGACTCTGGATCAATTCCAGGCCGGTGAAGCCGGGCATGTTCCAATCGATGATCACGAGATGCGGTGGGCGCTCTGCCAGTGCAGACGCGGCTGCATGCCCGTCGGAGATGGCGCGCACGGTGAAGCCGACTTCCGCCAATCGATGGCGTAGCGGCTCCACGGTGGCAACATCCCGGTCGACGATCAGTATCTGTTTCTTGGTTTCGGTGGCGATCATATCGGCCACCGTATTAAAGAGACGAAGCTTTACAGTTCGTTGACCGTTTTGTGACCCTTCGCGAGGTTGGTCGACGACGGCGGCGGTTTCGCTGCATTGTCCGCGGCATTCCACGCGGCGAGCAGGAGTCCGAGCGCCAACCAGTTGAGCGATGCCTCGCGGTGTTTGGACCAGAATTGTCGCGCAGTCTTGCAGGATTCATTGCGGCTTGGATCGATCATGGTTTGCTCCGTGGGCGTCAGGTGTTTCAAGCCTGCAGCTTGAGCGACCGCGCCGACGCGACGCTGACGCGATTCTGGCCGTCACCGGATCGATTCGGGCGAATTCGGGCAGCCCCGATCGGCCCCTGCACCGGACGGTCATCGGCTATGATCGACCCATGAAAAAGCAGATCGCGATCGTCGAGGACGAGCCGGCCCTACGCGATAATTATGCGGCCGCGCTCGCACGGCATGGCTATTTGATCAAGACCTACGCGAACCGCAACTCCGCGATGCAGGCGTTTCGCCTGCGCCTGCCCGATCTCGCGATCATCGACATCTCGCTCGAGGACGAGGCCGAAGGCGGATTCGAGCTGTGCCGGGACTTGCGCGCGCTGTCGGCCGAATTGCCGATCGTCTTCTTGACCGCGCGGGACAGCGAACTCGATGCGGTGTCGGGTCTGCGCCTGGGCGCGGACGATTTTCTGACCAAGGACGTGAGTCTCCCGCACCTCGCTGCGCGGGTCGCCGCCCTGTTCCGCCGCATCGATGCGCTGCGCGCCACGGGCACCGCATCGGAGATCCTGCGCCGGGGAGCGCTGACGATCGATGTCGAACGCATGCAAACCACGTGGCAGGCTGCGGCCGTCGTGCTCTCGCTCACGGAATTCTGGATCGTCCATGCACTCGCCCGCAATCCGGGTCACGTGAAGAACCGACAGCAGCTGATGGATGCCGCGAGCGTCGTGCTCGATGACGAAACCATCACCTCGCACATCAAACGCGTACGCCGGAAATTCCAGGCGGTCGATGCGGGATTCGATGCGATACAAACCGTCTACGGCATGGGTTATCGCTGGGTCGAGTGAGGATCCGTTCGCAACTGCTGATCGTCGGATTGAGTACGCTGGCGCTGCCCTGGGCCGGCTGTCAGTACGCGCGCGAATTGGAGACCACCCTGCGCGGTTCCCAGGAACAGGCCTTGCGCGCGAGCGCCGTGACGGTTGCCGATGCACTCTCCGCAGAGCCGCAGCGGGTTTTTCGCGATACCTCGGACGGTGCGAAATTCGATCCGGCGCGCGGCGACATCTACGTGTTTCCCCTGAGCCGCCAACCGTTGCTCGACGGCTATCGCGACGATTGGTCCGTGCCCCAGGAGCCATTGGAGCTGCCGCAGGATGGCGGTCTCAAGACCCTCCTGCAAGCGGGCGCGACGGAGCGCTATTTGTTTCTCTACGCCGAGGTCGAGGACGCGCATTTCGAGCCCGAGCCCGGCGACGTGCATCTCAGCACGGCCCGCTTCGACCGGGATGAGTTGCTGGTGCAGCGTCCGGACGGCTCCTTGGGTTCGTACTTCTTTGCCACCGATGCGCCCGGCCTGATCGAGGGACAGAGCTTCGCAGTCGCCGACGATGGCTCGCTGCAAGCCGCCCTCGAGCCGCGCCTCCAGGCGTATTGGCTGCAGACAAAGGGGGGCTACCATCTGGAAATCCGGATTCCTTTGAGCATGGTCGGAAGCCGTCTCTGGCTGAGGCCCCTCGACGGACTCAAGAACCCGCCGAAATGGGAATTGCCGGCGATCGAACATCTGCAGGGTGGCCGCCTGTTCTTCGCCTCGGAAGGTCTCGATGAGCTGCTCGCGACCTTCGTGCGCGACGGCACGCGCGCCACCGTGGTCGACTCGAACGGACTCAAGTTCGGCTCCGCGGGCGCTTTCGAGTCGGCCGCAGAAACGCAGCAGGCGCGTGCGCTCAGTCACACGTGGTTTCGCTCGCTGCTCGACGTCGACGACGCGGCGCTGCCGATGCGAGCGGCATCGCCGGATCGCATCGAAGGACCCGAGGTGGATGCCGCGCTCGGCGGCGAGGTGGGAGCGACCTGGCTGCGGGCCGGGCGGGACCGCAGCCCCCTGCTGTCGGTGGCGGCACCGATCGTGGTCGATGGCGTCACGCGAGGAGCGCTGATTCTCGAACAATCCGGCGACCAGCTTCTGAGCTTGCGCGATCACGCGCTGAACCGCTTGTTTTATCTGACCGGTCTTGCGACGGCGATCGCCGTGGCGTTCGTGTTCGGCTTCGCCAGCTGGATCGGCGTGCGTATCGGCCGCCTGCAAGCCGCCGCCGACGCGGCGATCGGTCCCGACGGACGCATCGGTTTGAAAATGCCTGAGGCGGATCGAACCGACGAACTCGGTTCTCTGGCGCGCAGCTTCGAGGGGCTGCTCGCTAGGCTCAACGAACACACGCAATATCTGCGCACGCTGGGCGGCAAGCTCGCGCACGAGCTGCGAACCCCGTTGACGATCGTGCGTTCGTCCCTGGACAATCTGGAATCGGAAGGCTTGCGCGAGGATCAGCGCGTCTTCGTACAACGTGCACGCGACGGCAGCCAGCGCTTGGCGTCCATCTTGAGCGCCTTGGGAGCGGCTGCCCGGGTCGAGGAAAGCATCAAGCAGAGCGAGCGCGTGAACCTCGACCTGCGGGAACTGCTGATCTCGGCGGTGGGCGGTTATCGCAGCGCTTTCCCGCAAGTGCGCTTCGAACTGCAGACGCCGCAGGACGCCTGTTTTTTACGCGGTGCGCCCGACCTGATCGTGCAGATGTTGGACAAACTCGTCGACAACGCCGTCGACTTCTGTCCAGCTCATGGGGCGATCCTCATTGCACTCGTGCGTGAGTCGGGCGACTATCGCTTGAGCGTCGGCAACGATGGGCCGCCGATCCCCGACGCCCTGTTGCCGCGCTTGTTCGAGTCCTTGTTCGAACAGCGCCCGAGTCCCGGCGACAAGCCGCATTTCGGGCTGGGGCTTTATATCGTGCGCCTGATCGCGGAATTTCATGGTGGCCGCGCGCTTGCGGGAAACCGGGCGGACGGGGATGGGGCCCTGTTCACGCTGGTTCTGCCGAGCATTTGAGGCGTCGGGAGACGGTGATGCTCAGGGCCTCGTCACCGTGTCGCCTAGAACGTATAACTTGCACCAAGCGTCACGAGATTCACGCTGAAAGTGCCGGTAGTGGCATCGTCGCCGGTCTTGTTGACGCGCAATACGTCGCCCCGAAAGGACCAATGCGCGGCGATCGTATAAGCGGCCCCGATGCCGATCAGCAGGCTCGAGTTGCTCTTCGACGCGGAGCCGGGCGCACTGTTCGAGCCAACGGTCACCAGCGTGTTCGACGTGGCTTTACCATAATAGTCGCCGACCCGAAGATCGGCCTCGAGGGCCTGCGTGAACGGCAGACGCAATAACAGCGACAGCGCAGGACCATGGGAGGTGACTTCCGTCCGGGTCACGATCGATTGATCGCCGCCCGTCGCATGCAGAGTTCCGGACGCCACGTACTTGAATTCGCCGAGATGCAGGAAATCCGCCTCGAGGCCGACGTAGGGATTGAACAAGAACCCCGCGTCAACCCACCAGCCGTCGGACATGCGCCGGATTGACCGGCCATCGTAGCTGACCGTGTCGCCGGCGGCGGTCGCGTCGCTGGCGACTTGTCCATCGATGGTACCGGTATCATACGTATTGTGCGCGCGGCCAAAATTGCCGCCGAAATAAGCGCCGCCCGCATCGTCCGCGCAGGCCGCTGCGGCCACGCCGACGACGCCTGCCGCAGCCAGCGCGAGCCGGGAGAACATTCGCTCGAGTTTCATCGGTGACCCCAGTTTGCAAGATCGTGGGGCCGCACTATACCCAAGCCGTGTGGGGGCTGCGTGAACCGCGGCGATTCACTCCGCGCGGCCGCGCTTGCAATGTTTTTGTAACCTTGCATGTTCATTGTTAGCGGCCCCGTCGCACCGTCATGGAATCAATGCAATGCCAAGACCAATCCGTTCTCACTCGGCGCTCGTCTTCGCGTCGCTCGCTTGTGCGCTCGCAAGCTGCAGCAGCGTCCGTTCGACCTACGTGCCGGACGGACGTCGCGGCTTCGTGGTGAGTTGCGGCGGCGTCTTGAACGATTGGTCCAGCTGCCTCGTCAAGGCCGGCCGCGCCTGCGGCAATCACGGCTATGACGTCATCAAGGGTACAGAAGAGGACCGCAGCATGTTGATCGCCTGCAAGGTGCCGGCGATCGCGCCGACACCCGGCGGCAATTGAGCGGAGTTCAACGCAGGATAGGACAGCTGAGCCCGCTTACCTTCTTGAATCCGGCATCACCTGAGCGCGCGCAGCCCTCGGCGAACGGCACGACTGATTACTCGCGCAACGCCTCAATGATTCGCAGCCCGTCGCAACCCAAGATAGTGCAGTATCCCGACCGCCGCTTCGCGCCCCTCGAACACGGCCGTGACCACGAGGTCGGAGCCGCGCACCATGTCGCCGCCGGCAAAGACCTTGGGATTGGTCGTCTGGAAACGCTGCGCGGCGGCCGTCGCGACGCGCACGCGGCCATTCGGATGCAGCGCGATGCGCTGTGGCGCGAACCAGTCCGGCGGACTCGGCAGAAAACCGAAGGCGATGATCACCGCATCCGCTGGTATCGTCTCCTCCGTGCCCGGCACGACTTCCGGCACGCGACGCCCACGCGGACCCGGCGCCCCGAGTCGCGTCTCGACGAGTTTGACTCCCTGGACGCGATCAAAACCGACGATCTCGATCGGCTGGCGGTTGAACAAGAAGGTGACGCCCTCCTCCTTGCTGTTCTTGTAGTCGCGCCGCGATCCGGGCATGTTGTCCTCGTCGCGGCGGTAGGTGCAAGTCACGCTGCTCGCACCCTGACGAATCGCGGTTCGATTGCAATCCATGCCGGTATCGCCGCCGCCCAGCACGACGACGCGTTTGCCGCGCATGTCGATGAAGGCCGTGGGATCCCGGGCGAGCTTCAGTTCGCGTTCGATGTTCGAGATCAGATAGGGCAGCGCTTCGTGGACGCCCGGCAGATCTTCTCCGGCGAAACCGCCCTTGACGTAGCTATAAGTGCCCATGCCGAGAAACACCGCATCGAACTCCTCGATGAGACGCTCGAAGCCGATGTCGCGGCCGATCTCTAGATTCAAGCGGAATTCGACGCCCATGGCTTCCATGACTTCGCGACGCTTTTCGACGACGTCTTTTTCGAGCTTGAACGGCGGGATCCCGAAGGTCAGCAAGCCGCCGATCTTGGCATAGCGATCGAACACCACGGGGGCAACGCCGTTACGGACCAGAATATCGGCACACCCCAGGCCCGCCGGTCCCGCGCCGACGATCGCGACGCGTTTGCCGGTCGGCTTGACATGCGACATGTCGGGCTTCCAACCGAGCTTGAATGCCTCGTCGGTGATGTACTTCTCGATCGAGCCGATGCTGACCGCACCCAAGCCGTCGTTGAGCGTGCAGGCACCCTCGCAGAGGCGGTCCTGGGGACAGATGCGGCCGCACATCTCGGGCAGAGAATTGGTCTGATGCGACAGTTCCGCGGCCTCGAACAACTTGCCCGCGTTGAGCAAGTTGAGCCAGTTCGGAATGTAGTTGTGCACCGGGCACTTCCACTCGCAGAAGGGATTGCCGCAGGAGAGGCAGCGGCCCGCCTGCTGCTTCGCCACGTCGGGCGCGTACGGCGTGTAGATCTCACGAAATTCGCTGGTGCGTACATCCAGCGGCAACTTGTCAGGGTCCTTACGCGGGAATTCCAGGAAATTCAAGTTTTTGTCGGGCATGGTTCGTCGCTGCAGTGATCGGTCAGGGATTGAAAGGCTTGCGTCGCGCCGGCGCGTGCGTCCGCGCTTCAAGCGGCGCGGCGCAGATTCTCGAGCAGCGATCCGATCGCCGCCGCTTTCGGCTTCACCACCCAAAACTTGCCGATGTAGGACCGGAAGTCGTTGAGCAGTGCCGCGCCCCAGACGCTGCCCGTCGCGGCGACGTGTTGTTCGATCAGGCCGCGCAAATGCTGGACATGCGTGCCCATGCCCTCGGGCGAGACCCGGTGAATGTCGATGAGTTCATGGTTGTAGCGATCGACGAAGTCCCGTTCCATGTCGAGCACGTAGGCGAAGCCGCCGGTGAACCCCGCGCCGAAATTAACGCCCGTGCGACCGAGCACGCAGACCACGCCGCCGGTCATGTATTCGCAGCAGTGATCGCCCGCGCCCTCGAGCACCGCGAGCGCGCCCGAATTGCGCACGGCGAAGCGCTCGCCGGCGCAGCCCGCCGCATAGAGCTCGCCGCCGGTGGCGCCGTAGAGACAGGTGTTGCCCATGATGATCGTCTCGCGGGCGACGAAGCTCGAGCGCGCCGGCGGCTTGAGCACGATCGCACCGCCGGCCATGCCCTTGCCGACGTAGTCGTTCGCCTCGCCCTCGAGCAGCAGGCGCAGGCCGCCGGCATTCCAGACGCCGAAGCTCTGCCCGACGGAACCACGCAGATTGACGGTCAGAGGTGCGTCGGCCATGCCGTGATTGCCCCAGTGTTTCGCGATCTCGCCCGAAATACGGGCGCCGATCGAACGGTGATGGTTGCGCACCTCGTAGGAGAATTGACCGCCGGACTTGTTCGCGATCGCGGCCTGCATGTCGAGCAACATCTGCTCGGCGAGTGCGCCCTGGTCGAAAGGCGGATTGCGGGTATCCGTGCAGTACTGCGGTTCGCCGGAGACGAGCCCGCTGTTGGCGAGCAAGGGCGCGAGATTGAGCTTGCGCTGCTTCGCAGTCTCGCCGGGAAGGATCTCGAGCAGGTCGGTGCGCCCGATCAGTTCCTGGATCGTGCGCACGCCGAGGGCCGCGAGGATCTCGCGGCATTCCTCGGCCACGAACTTGAAATAGTTGACGACCATTTCCGGCAGACCGATGAAATATTTCGTGCGCAGCACGTTGTGCTGCGTGGCGATGCCCGTGGCGCAGTTGTTCAGATGACAGATGCGCAGGTATTTGCAGCCGAGCGCGACCATCGGTGCGGTGCCGAAGCCGAAGCTCTCGGCGCCGATGATCGCCGCCTTGATGACGTCGAGCCCGGTTTTCAGGCCGCCATCGGTCTGCAGGCGTACGCGATGCCGGAGCTCGTTCGCGCGCAGCGTCTGGTGCGTTTCCGCGAGACCCAGCTCCCAGGGCGTACCGGCGTACTTGATCGAGGACAGGGGACTCGCGCCCGTGCCGCCGTCATAGCCGCTGATCGTGATCAGGTCGGCGTAGGCCTTCGTGACGCCGGCCGCGACCGTGCCGACACCCGGCTCGGCGACGAGCTTGACCGAGACCAGGGCCTGGGGATTGACCTGCTTCAGGTCGAAGATCAGCTGTGCGAGGTCCTCGATCGAGTAAATGTCGTGGTGCGGGGGCGGCGAGATCAGACCGACCCCCGGCCGCGCGAAACGCAGACGCGCGATCATGTCGTTGACCTTGTGACCCGGCAATTGGCCGCCCTCGCCCGGCTTCGCCCCCTGCGCGACCTTGATCTGCAGGACCTCGGCGTTGATCAGATACTCGGGGGTCACGCCGAAGCGGCCGGAGGCGACCTGCTTGATCTTGGAATTCTTCTCGGTGCGGTAGCGGATCGGATCCTCGCCCCCCTCGCCCGAATTGGAGCGGGCGCCCAGGCGGTTCATCGCGATCGCGAGCGACTCGTGCGCTTCGGGCGACAGCGCGCCCAAGGACATCCCCGCGCTGTCGAAGCGTGCGATGATCGCGCCGATCGATTCGACTTCCGTGAGCGGCACGGGAGCGGCTTCGGGCCGCAACTTCAGCAGGTCGCGGATGCACGAAACCGGTCGCTCGTTGACCAGGCTCGCATACTGCTTGTACATCTCGTAATCGCCGCTCATGACCGCGGCCTGCAGCGTCGCGATCACGTCGGGGTTGTACATGTGGTACTCGCCGTCGTGCATGTACTTGAGCAGGCCGCCCTGCTCGATGCCCTCCATCGGATTCCAGGCACGCGCCGCGAGATAGGCCTGATCGGCTTGCAAGTCGGTGAAGTCCGCGCCGCCGATACGGCTGTCGGATCCTTCGAAGCACAGTTCCACGACCTCCTCGCCGAGCCCGACGATTTCGAACAACTGGGCGCTGCGGTAGCTGGCGATCGTCGAGATCCCCATCTTCGACATGATCTTGAACAGTCCCTTGCGAATGCCTTTCCGGTAGCTGCGACCGAGCTGCATCTGCACGTCGAATTCCATCTTGAGCGCACCCTTGCGCATCAGATCGAACAAAGTCTGGTAGGCAAGGTACGGGTACACAGCGGTCGCGCCGTAGCCGATCAAACAGGCGCAGTGGTGCGCATCGCGTGCCGTACCGGTCTCGACGAGAATGTTGCACTTGCAGCGCAGACCCGTCATCACGAGCCGCCGATGCACCGCGCCCGTGGCGAGCAAGGCGTGGATCGGCAGTTTGCCTTTGACGAGATAGCGGTCCGACAACAGCAGCACGAGCTTGCCGTTGCGCACCGCCGCCTCGGCTTGGTCGCAGACGGCGAGGATCGCCGCCTTCAAGTCGATGTTCTCGTCGTACTGCAGACTGATGAACTCGTGCGGCACGCCCTCGTCCGCGAGCTCCATGAGCTGCCGCAATTTGCGTTGCGACAGAATCGGCGAGCTGAGCACGATCTGCTCCGCATGTTGTTGCGCCGGCACGAAGATGTTGCTCTCCGGACCGATTTCGGTCTGCAGCGACATCACGATGCTTTCGCGCAAGGAATCGATCGGCGGATTCGTGACCTGGGCGAACTGCTGACGGAAATAGTCGTACAGCGAGCGCACTTTCTTCGACAGCACGGGCATCGGGGTGTCATCGCCCATCGAGCCCACGGCCTCGCTCTCGTCCTCGGCGAGCACCCGCAGGATCTCGTCCCGCTCCTCGGCCGAGACGTTGTACATCTTCTGGAACAGGGCGAGCGTCTCGCGATCGAAGGGCTCGGCCGCGAGTCGGGGGTCGATGAGGTCCGTCTGCAGATAGCGCACACCCTTCTTGAGCCAGGCCTTGTAAGGATGGCGGCTCTTCAAGAGATCGTCGACGCGCTTCGTGTCCATGAGCTCGCCGGTCTGCAGGTCGAGCGCGAGGATCTCGCCGGGTCCGAGCTTGCCCTTCTTGACGACATCCTCGGGCAAATAATCCCAGACGCCCGCCTCGGAGGCGATCGTAATGTGGCGGTCCCTGGTGATGCTCCAGCGGGCCGGTCGCAGCCCATTGCGGTCGAGGGTGCAACACGCATAGCGCCCGTCGGTGAGCACGATGCCGGCCGGCCCGTCCCAGGGCTCCATGTGACGCGCGTAATACTCGTAAAACGCCTTGAGATCCGGGTCGATCATGTCGACCGATTGCCAGGCAGGCGGGATCAACATGCGCATGGCATGCATGGGATCGAGGCCCCCGACCAGCAGCAGTTCGAGCATGTTGTCGAGCGACTGGGAATCCGAGCCGGTCAGCGAAACGACCGGGAGGATGTCGCTCAAGTCCGGCAATACGGGGGAACGGAACCAGGGGCCGCGCGCCACCGCCCAGCTGCGGTTGCCCGACACGGTATTGATCTCGCCATTGTGCGCCAGGTAGCGATAGGGATGCGCGAGACGCCACTGCGGCAGCGTGTTCGTCGAGAAGCGCTGGTGGAACACCACGACCGACGCCTCGAGGCGAGGATCCTTGAGATCCGGATAGAACTGCGCGAGGAACTGCGGCATCACCATGCCCTTGTAGACGATCGTGCTCGCCGACAGCGACGGGACATAGAAAACCGGATCGCTGCCTTCCAACTGCTTCTCGGTCCGGCGGCGCGCAAGATAGAGTTTGCGATTGAGCGTCGCCTCGTCGATGTCATTGCGGCAATTGACGAACGCTTGCTCGATGACCGGCAGGCTCCGGCGTGCTTCTTCGCCGCAGGCTTCCGGGTCCGTGGGTACGAGGCGAAATCCCGCGAGTTCGAGCTTCTCCCGGTGCAACTCCGCGCGCAGCGTCGCGCGCGCGATTTCGGCCAGGCCCGGGTCGCGATTCAAAAAGACGAGTCCGGCCGCGAACGAGGGCGTCAACTGGAAGCCGGCGTCCGCGGCGATTGCCCGCAGGAACGTGGTCGGCATCTTGATCAAGAGGCCGCAGCCGTCACCGGTCTTGCCATCGGTGGCGATCGCGCCTCGATGGGTCAGCCGATTCAGCGAACTCATGGCGGTCTGCACGAGCCAGTGGCTGGGCTGGTCGTCGAGATTGGCGATCAAGCCAAAGCCGCAGGAATCGCGTTCGTACGCTTGGCGATAAAGGCCCCAATCTTGCGCTCTGGTGTCGATGCCGCTCTGCGGCATTGCGACAAGCGCAGCGGCGCCTGAAGCCGCGGCCGAATGAGTCTTCGATGTCCTGCCCATAGTCCCGCCCATAGCGCCTCGTGCCCGAAGCACGAGCCATAAAGTTAAACAAAAACAATTACTTAAATCGGTTCTAGGCGCTTCGGTTGCGTTGCGACTAGAGGGGCGCGCGGCCGCGAGCTTTGGCGCAATCGCAGCAGCGCGCGCCGCAGCGCGCACCGGACTATATATAAAGTAATGATACCTCGGTCGCGGGCACCGTCAACTTCGTCGGCCACCTGGCAAGCGCGGCGAACCTAAGGGCGGCCGCGGGCACCTATAATGCCCGGTATGAAAGAGGTCGCGCCAGTCGCCCCGATCCGCCCGCATCCGGTTCCCTCGCCGCACGGAACCCGCGTTGACCCCTATTACTGGTTGCGCGACGACGAGCGCGAGGATCCGGACGTACTCGCCTATCTCGCCGCGGAGAACGCCTACCTGGAGCGGGAGCTTGCCGACGCCAAGCCGCTCGAGGATCGCTTGTTCGAGGAAATCATCGCGCGTTTGCAGCAGGACGACTCTTCCGTGCCGTTTCTGCTGCACGGCTATTGGTACTACTCGCGCTTCGAAACTGGGCAGGAACACCCGATCTATGCGCGCCGCCGCGGCAGCCTCGACGCCGCCGAGGAGATCCTGCTCGATGCCAACCGCCTCGCGGCGGAGCATGAGTACTACCAGATCGGCGCCCTCGCGGTGACGCCGAACTCGACCTGGCTCGCCTTCTCGGAAGACATCGTCGGGCGCCGGCAATACCGGCTGCGCTTCAAGGACCTGCGCACCGGCGAGCTGTACGATCCGGGCATCACGGACATCGAGCCGGATCTCGCCTGGGCGAACGACGACAAGACGGTCCTGTATGTCGCGAAGGATCCGGAGACGCTGCTCGGTCTCTACGTCAAGAAGCACGTGGTCGGCAGCAAACCGGAAGACGACGTGCTGGTGTTCGAGCAGACGGATCGCAGCTTCTATACGAGCATCGAAAAATCCAAATCGGAGCGGTATCTTTTCATCCAGATCGAAAGCACGGTCGCATCGGAATGGCACTACGCCGATGCGGACGATCCCGAGCTGAAGTTTCAGCTGTTCCTCGCGCAGGAGCGCGACCACGAATACCAGCTCGAACATTTGGGCGACCGATTCATCGTGCGCAGCAACTGGCAGGCGCCAAATTTCCGGATCCTGAGCGCGGCGATCGGCCCCCACTCGGAGCGCGCGCGCTGGACCGAGCTCGTCGCTCACCGCCCCGACACGTTCATCGAGGACTTCGAGGTCTTCGACGAGTTTCTGGCGCTGTCACTGCGCGCCGGCGGCTTGCACAAGATCAGCATCAAGCCGCATGGCGGCGAGGAATATGGAATCGCGAGCGAGGAGTCCGCTTACTCGATGTCGCTCGGCATCAATCCCGAGTCGAAGACCTCGCTGCTACGCTACACCTATAGCTCGCTGACCACACCGACCAGCGTTTACGACTACGACACGCGCACCGGCAAGAAGACGCTGCTCAAGCGCGACCCGGTGCAGGGCGCATTCGATCCAGCGCACTATCACACGGAGCTTTTGTTCGTCGCGGCGCGGGATGGCGCACGCGTGCCCGTCTCCCTGGTCTATCGACGCGGCACGGCACTCGACGGCACGGCGCCGCTGCTGCAATACGCTTACGGGGCTTACGGCATTTCGATGGAACCGGTCTTCTCCGCGGCGCGCCTGTCCTTGCTGGATCGTGGCTTCGTCTATGCGATCGCGCATGTGCGCGGCGGCCAGGAACTCGGAAGGGCCTGGTACGAAGCGGGCCGGCTGACGCACAAGATGAACAGTTTCACCGACTTCATCGACGTGACCCACGATCTGGTCGCGCGGCGCTACGCCGCTCGCGACGGCGTGTTCGCGATGGGCGGCAGCGCGGGGGGCCTGCTCGTCGCGGCGGTCGCGAATCTCGCCCCGGCCGATTATCGCGGCATCGTCGCGCAAGTCCCGTTCGTCGACGTCGTCACGACGATGCTCGACGCCGGCATCCCGCTGACCACCAATGAATACGACGAATGGGGCAACCCCGACCTGCGTGTCAACTACGATTACATGCTCGCGTATTCGCCCTACGACAACGTGCGCGCGCAGCATTACCCGGCGATGCTGGTCACAACGGGTCTGTGGGACAGCCAGGTGCAGTATTACGAACCGGCGAAATGGGTCGCAAAATTACGCGCGCTCAAGACCGACGACAATTTACTGCTGTTGCACACCGACATGGAAGCCGGTCACGGCGGCAAGTCAGGCCGTTTCCAACGCTACCGCGAGATCGCAAAAGAGTACGCGTTCATCCTGCACGAGCTCGGGATCACGACCTAGGGCGCGCGAGGAAGCTTGTGCACGACCACGCAGGCCTCGGCTTGCGCCGTCAGCTTCTTGCACAGCGAGCGCGCGGCGACGGGCTTGAGACCGGCGACCTGCAGCCGGTAGACCGTACCATGACCGGTCTTGGCGGAGCGGACAACGGGCTTCAGCCCCTTGAGCAGCTGGGGATATTTGCCCTTGAGTTGCGCCCAGTGATGATCGGCGGCGGCCTTGCCGGACTTGAACGCGCCGAGTTGGACGACGTCGCCGGTCGGCGCATGCGCAGCGACCGGCGTCGCGGCCGCGGCCCCCTCGGATCGCTTAGCAGGCTTGGACGGCGCGGCGGGGGATGTCGGGGCGGGCGGTGTCGGGCCGGCCTGAGCGGGCGCACCCGGAACGGGCGGCGTCTGCTGCTCCGGCGTTGCCGCGGCGGATTCGGTCGGCGCCGGACCACCCGGCGTGGCCTGCGCCAATGCGAAATTCTCGACGCGAATGCGCGCTTCCTGGCTCCATTTGCCTTCCGGGTACTGGATCAGGAAAGCTTGGTAGGCCTCGCTCGTATCCACATCACGCGCCTTCTGCCAGTCGCGCTCCTCGTATTGTTCCTTGAGACGGGCCTGCGCCTGGGCACTGAAGGCGCCGTTCGGGTACTTTTTCACGAACGCCTCGTATGCGTCGGTGCTGTTGTCGGCGCGGGCCTTCTCCCAGTCACTTTGTTCGCGGTTGCATCCCGCGAGGCCCAGGACCGACCCCAGGACGATGGCTAGAACCAGTTTTTGTCTGCGCATGGCGAATCTCGCGAAGTGTAGTTATCCCGCCTATTCTACTTGGGTTTTGCGTGGTCTGTAGATGCCGCCAAGCTCGTCACAGCACGGGCGGCCCATAATGGGGTACTAATTCCCGATGAGCGATCAAGATCCGGCGAAGTTGAAACCGGCGGCACGGCGTTTCCTCGACCGTACGCCCGCGAGTCCGACCATGATCGGCGTCGGTTCCGTGTTCGTCGGCAACTTGAGCGGCGCCGGACCCTTCGTCGTCGCGGGCGAGATTCATGGGGATGGCGATCTGACCGGGGACCTCAACGTGGCCGTCGGCGGCGGCTGGATGGGAAACATCCGCGCGCGGCGGGCCATCATCGCCGGGCACATCTCGGGCAGCCTGCATGTCGCAGAGAAACTCGAGATCGGCCACTCGGCCGTGATCCGCGGCAGCGTCAGCGCGCGGCAGGTGGCCATCGCAAAGGGCGCGATCGTCGATGGCGACATCGACGTGACCTCGGGCGACGCCATCGTCCAATTCGAAGAAAAGCGCGGCAGCTAGCCGGGCGTGGAGGTTACACGAGTGAATGGTACCAGGCTCCTGTGGGCGCTCTTGCTGTGCTCGCCGGCGACGATCGCTGCGGCCGATGCAGATTACTTCAGCCCCACCGACTCACGGTTCGCCTTGTCGCTCGGCGTGATGCAGGTCGACTCGTCGACGTCCTTGACCGTCGACAGCACGTCCGGATTCGCCGGCTCGGATTTGAACGGCGAAGACGACCTGGGGCTCGATCGACGTCGCTACGAGCCGAAGTTCGATGTCGCCTTTCGCGCCGGAACGCGCAACCGCATCTTCTTCGACTACTTCACCCTGGATCGCAGCGACACCGCCGTGCTCACCGTGGGCCCGGTGAATTACGGCAACGTGGTGCTGCTGGTCGGGGATCCGGTCACGACCGATCTCAGTCTGCGGGTGCTGCAACTCGGCTACGGGTATTCGTTCTGGCACAGCGAGAAACTCGAGATCGCCGCCGTCTTGAGCATCAACGACACCGAGATCCAGTCGAGCGTCCGCGTCAACACCCTGAGCCGGCACATCTACGACGAACAATCGCTCGCGGGACCGTTCCCGACACCCGGCCTCGACGTGACCTGGGCGGCGAGCAAACACTTTTATTTCGAGGGCAAAGCACGCTACCTGAAGCTGTCCGTCGATCATCTCGAGGGTTCGGTGTCTCTGTACGATGTGGATGCTTTCTATCGCTTGCGACCCAATATCGCATTTGCTCTGGGCTACACCGGCACGCGCGCGGATCTGCTCTCGCGTCAATCGAAGAACGCCGGCAGCTTCGATTTCGATGCCAAAGGTCCCGAGTTGTTCGTGCGGGTCGAGTTCTAGGGCGCCGGACTGGGTTCGGCAAGGAACTCGACGCGGTTGTTGGCGAGCGCCGCTTTGTTCCACTCCCCGGCCGTCAGACTCTCGCTGCGCGCCGGGTAGGCGACCGCAGGGCGCGGACTCGGCGTGTTATCGATGCTGACGGCGATGGCGCCGGCCGTGCGCTGACGGATGCCGGCGACGAGATTCGCGAAGGCGAGCGACTGACGCGGCTGAGCGGCAGACGCATCGTCGAGCGGGTTGCCGACCAGATCGCACTTGCTGAACGGCAGCGCCGCGACCGCCGGCACGAAACCGTCGGTGGCATTACCCGTGAGGCAGAATGCGCCTGCGGAAGTTCTGATCTTCACGAGTCCATGGAAACCCTGCGCCTCCAGCTTGCCGAGCACTTCGCGCAGCGTATCGACGCGGCTGCGATCGAGGGGGAGTTCGCCATAGGGCACGAGTTCGGCCCGCGCGGCGGACGTCGCGGGCGCGTTGCTGATGGGCCCGCTGTTCGCAGCCGAAGCCGCGAGCGCACTGGTCAAGTCCTTGACGGTTTCGTTGAGGTCTTGCCGGCTCTTGTTCAATTCATCGTTGGCCGCACTGAGTGCCGCCAATTGCGACTGAGATTTTGCGATCTCGTCGCGCTGTTGCAGCCACAAGAGCGCGAATACGGCGGCGGCGGCAAGGCACAGCGACGCCACCACGGCCCAGGGCCAGACATGCTTCGCCGCCGGGGGCACCGCGACCGGCACTGGCTCGGCGAGCGGCTTGATGTTAGGCGCCGCATCGCGCAGATCGCTGACGATGCGTGAGGCGAAGCTGTCGAAACTGGCGACGAAGAACCGGCGCAGTTCGGCAGACTGATCCTTGACGGCGACCTCGAGACGCCGGCCCCAATCGACCGGCGGCGGCGCAGCGCCATTCGTCGCCGCCGTCGCTGCAGGCTTGACGAGACCCACCGCGGACTCGATGTTCACCGGCAATAGTGCCGGATCGTCGCTGTCACGGCGGTCCGGCAACAAGTGCAGTTCGTAGAGAACTTTCGATACATCGACGGGGCGCACCTGCTTCGGCAGCACGCCCATGGCACCGAGTGCGCGCGCCTGTCCGACGTATAGCTCACCCTCCTGCGAGGTGTACATCATGATCGGGATCGTGGCCGTCTGCGGATTTTCCTTGATCACACGGACCGCCTCCAGGCCGTCCATGCCGGGCATGAGGTGGTCCATGAAAATCGCGTCCGGCCGATGTTCCTTCAAATATTCGATGGATTGCTCCGCCGACTCGGCCGTGTCGACCTCGATGTCGAATTTCTCGAGCATGCGACTCAAGATGACACGGGCCGACTTGGAATCGTCGACGATCAATGCGCGCTTGCGGGACATCCGTATAGTGTAACGCGGGATGCGGCGGCGCAGCTATGTGCGCGCACGCGGACAGCCGCGGGGCTGGCAACCTCGAGTGATGTCTTGCAGGGTTCAAGCCTCGGAGGCGACGGATTCCTTGTTTTGCTCGATCCACGTCAGCGCTGATTCTACGTCGGCGAGTTCGGCGGCGGTGAAGCCCTCGATGCGCACGCCGGTGGCCGCAGCTTTCTTGCGCGCCAGTTCCGCACTTGCGACACCATGGACCCAGACGAGTCCGCGCCGGACCTTGGCGGTGAATTTTTGCTGCTTTTCTTCGCTCATGTCGTCAACTCCTTCTAAAAGTCTTTTTTGCCGTTCGGCACGATACACCACTCGCTACGGGGTTGAAATCGCCCGATCCAGCGCAGTTCGATAGGCGTCGAGAGTCGCCGCCACCACCACGATGTACTGGTTGGCTTCGTCCCAACGCCGATCCTCGATTGCTTCGCGAATGGCAGGCAGTGTTTTCGCCTCGTAACCGGTGTGCAGACCGGGCGCATAGATCATATGCCTGTACCACTCACGTCGGGGTAGACCGCGCGGATCGGTCAAGGTTTCCTCCAGGCCGGTCAGTACCGCATTGATGCGCTCGCGCCGTGCCGCGGCGCCCGCATCTTCCGCGCTGCACGCGGCCGCATAGGCCGCATCGAAGGCCGCGCTGCCGGCCTTGAGTTGCACGATCGCGTTGTCGAGCGGCGCGAATTTGAGGTAGGGAACATCCGCGTCACGCTGCGGTGCGGCGAGCGGATGCAGCGGATCACTCGCAAGTTTGAACGCGCCGGCGTCGAGGAGTTGATGCTGGGTCTCGGTCGCCGCGCGCATGTGCTCGGTGAGCTTTTGCAAGTCATCGTCGAAACCGCCGACAGCGCGGGCGAAATCCTCAGCGCGCGTCGGCAGCAACGGCGCCTGTGCGGACCGCAGCACGACGCGGCCGACGACCTGCGCGAGCGCGACTTGATAGGCGAACGTGGGATCGACGAAGCGTTGAAAGTGATCGAAGGAATCATAGGCGGAGTGGTAGACGCCGTAGTCGCCTTCACCGCCAAACGCAAAATTCAAGGAGCTGATCCCGACGTGCTGCAGAAACGGGGAAAAATCGGAGCCTGAGCCGAGCGCACCGAGATGCAGGTCGGTGCTCGCGCCCGGTGGTTCATGCCCCGCCTCGTAGGCCACGACGCGCCGGTCGGCGAGGCTGCGCGCGAGCAGACTCGCGCCGGTGTCCGGATCCTTGACGTCGCGCGCGACTTCGCTGACGAAATGCTGCAGGGCGTTGCTGCCCCCGACGCGCAGGAACCCGCGGGTGTTATCGTCGGTATTGATGTAGATCGCGGCCTTTTTCTGCAATTCCGCGGCATGAGTTTCGGCCCATTCGGTCGAGCCGAGCAGGCCCGGTTCCTCGCCGTCCCAGCTCGCATAGACAAGCGTGCGGCGCGGCCGCCAACCTTCCTGGACGAGTCGGCCGATGGACTTGGCTTCCGACAGCAGCGCGACCGTACCCGACAAGGGGTCGGTGGCACCGAACACCCAGGCGTCATGATGGTTGCCGCGCACGATCCAACGATCCGGCTCGACGGCGCCGGGCAGTTTCGCAATCACGTCGTACAGGGTTTTCTGGCCCCAGTCGGAAAGCACTTTCAAGTGCACGACGGCCGCGCCCGGCCCCACGTGATACGTGAGCGGCAGACCACCGCGCCACGGCGCGGGTGCAACCGGGCCGCCGAGGGCCGCGAGCAAGGGCTCGGCGTCGGCATAGGAGATCGGCAGCACCGGAATCTTCAGAATGGTCTTCGCGTCCTTGATCGCGAGCCGTGGTGCACCCTCGGTGGCACCGACGCCCGGCGTCAGCGGATCCCCGGAGTAGAGCAGCATGTCCTGAACGGAACCGCGTTGCACCCCGTCGGCGGGGCGGAAGCCGCCTTGCGGATAGACGTCGCCCTGACCATAGCCGTCGTCGGCAGGATCGGAGTAGATCAGACAGCCGATCGCACCGTGTTCATAGGCAAGTTTCGGCTTGAGTCCGCGCCAGCCGCCGCCGTAGCGCGTCAGGACGATGCGACCCTTGACGCTGATGCCGAGGCGCTCGAGTTCCAGATAGTCCTCGGGCATGCCGCGATTGACGTAGACGAGACCGCCGCTCACGTCGCCGTCGGCGCCGTAAACGTTGTACGGCGGCAGTGCGCCACGAACCTGCGTCGAGGTGGCATCGCCCTTCACGGCCGGTTCGGCGAGCTTGGCGACGAAATGCGTCGGCGCGATCAACTCGACGCGCAGTTCACGCGGCGTCGGATAGAGCACACTGAAGGTCTCGAGCGACGCGTCCCAGCCCCATTCGCGAAATTTGCCGAGTATGAACTCGGCGTTGTCCTTGTCATGCGGGCTGCCGACCTGATTGGGCGCCGAACTCAGCCGCTGCAACCATTCGCGTTCCTCCGCTGCTGATAGATCCGCGTCGAAACGCGCTTCGAGTGCGGCTTCGGGCGCGACGCCGGACGCCGGGAACCCCTCCATGGCGAGACCGTCGGACGGACTCTCGGCAGCGGCGCAGACCGCCATGCAGAGCGTCAGTCCGGACATCAGCGCGCCGGCCTTGCGAATCATACGAATCATGAGCACCCCTTTGAACTTGGTCGACCCGCTCAATCACGGATACCCGAGCCGCGATTCATCAGCGTCACTGCGAGCGTGAACATGAATACCGCGGCGCCGATCATGATCGCGTAGGCAAGCCGCAGGTCGACATCCGAGGTGTCGAGAAACCCATAACGAAATGCACTGACCATGTAGAGGATCGGATTCAGATGCGACACGACATGCGCCCAGTCCGGCAGCATGTTGATCGAATAGAAAACGCCGCCGAGATAAGTGAGCGGCGTGAGGATGAAGGTCGGGAACCACGATATCTGGTCGAAGTTTTTCGCGAACATGGCGTTGACGAAGCCGCCGAGCGAAAACACGATGGCGGTCAGCAGGACCGCACTGATCGTCGCGAACACATGGGCCAGAGGCAGGTGCGTGAAGAACAGCGCCACGACCGTCACCACGGCACCGACCAGAGCGCCACGCATGACGCCGCCGCCGACATAGCCGCAGACGATCAGCCAATTGGGCAGCGGCGAGACCAGCATCTCCTCGACGTGCTTGCCGAATTTGGCGCCGAAGAACGAGGAGACCACATTGCCGTAGGAATTCGTGATCACGGACATCATGATCAGCCCGGGCGCGATGAACTGCATGTAATCGTAGCCGCCGACCTGGCCGACCCGCCTGCCGATCAGACTGCCGAAGATGATGAAATAGAGCGTCACGGTGACCGCGGGCGGCACGATCGTCTGCCCCCAGATGCGCACGATGCGGCCGAATTCCCGGATCAGTATCGTCTTGAAGCCGATCCACTCGGCACGCGCGACGGACACCGCGGCGCTCACGGCGCGGCGTCTTCTGCGAGCGGCGGCGCCGCGGCGGCGACGGGACCATCCCCCGGTCGCTCGCCGGCGTCGACCAGGCGAATGAACAACTCTTCGAGTCGGTTCACCTTGTTGCGCATGCTGCCCACTTCGATTCCCTGCGCACTCAGGCGGGCGAAGATGTCGTTGAGGCTCTGTCCCTTCGTCACCTCGACCTCGAGCGTCTGGCTGTCCGGCATCGTGATCTTGAACCCCGGCAACTGCGGCAGCGCCGTTGCCGGCGAGCGGAAGTTGAACACGAACACCTCGGTCTGGAGCTTGCGCAGCACGTTCGCCATGTTGTCGCGCTCGATGATGCGGCCGCGGTCGATGATCGCGATGTTGCGGCAGAGAGTCTCCGCCTCCTCCAGATAATGGGTCGTGAGGATGATGGTCGTGCCGCGCTCGTTGATGTCGCGCAGGAATTCCCACATGGACCGGCGAATCTCGATGTCGACTCCCGCAGTCGGCTCGTCGAGGATCAGCAATTTCGGTTCGTGCATCAAGGCTCGGGCGATCATGAGCCTGCGCTTCATCCCGCCGGAGAGGGAACGCGCAATCGAGTTGCGACGATCCCAGAGTTGCAGCTGCTTGAGATATTTCTCGGCCCGCTCGCGTGCCAGCGGCCGCTCTATGCCGTAAAAACCCGCCTGGTTCACGACGATCGTGAAAATCGTCTCGAACTGATTGAAGTTGATCTCCTGGGGCACGACGCCGATGCAGGACTTCGCGGCGGCGAGATCCGTGTCGAGGTCGTGGCCGAAGACGCTGACGGTGCCGCTCGATTTGTTGACCAGCGAGGTGACAATGCCGATCACCGTGGTCTTGCCGGCGCCGTTCGGACCGAGCAAGGCGAAGAAGTCCCCGACGTCAACCTCCAGATCGATTCCGGCAAGCGCCTTGATACCGTTTTTGTATGTCTTCGTGAGCTGGTGTAGGACTAGGGCTTGCATAAGAGCCGCGTAGCCTAAACCTCGCGAGGCTAGGCCCGCAATGGCAATTGCACAGCGGCCGCAAGTTGGATACCGTACAGACGCACGCGGTGCAGGCGCATTTCGTCCCGGCCTTCGGCCGCCGCGGCGAGCGCGGACCAGTAACGATCGCAGTCACGCCAACGCACCGAGAGGCAGCCGGCCTCGCTTTGCGCCAAGTCCGGGATCGCCGAGACGGGCGCCAGCGCAAATGCCGCGGTCGTGTGTGCGTGCATGCCGAGCACCAGTTGCGGCGCGAGCCGCGGCCCGCCGACGCCGGACGACGCGGCGACATGCCATACGAAAAAGAGCGCAAGCCGCAGAAAGTCCGTCACTTCTGCGTCGGCGCCGGTGGCGCGCGTGGTCGGTGCGCAGGGTCCCGCGTCGGCGACCTGCGTCGTCGCGGTCTGGCGCAAACGCGCCTGCCAGTGCGCGACGTCGTGCAGACGCACGTCGAACAACGCGTATGGGCAGCACGCAACGGTGTCCTTCTGCGCCGCCGTGAGGCGCGCCAGGCGCACGTGCAAGCCTGAGTCCGTACAGCGCAGGTCCAGGAAGCGGCGGTTCAGTGCGCGCAATGAGCCGATGTCCCGGCTGAAATCGCCTGCGTAGCGATTGCTCGCGAGCGGGCTCCAACGGTCGAGGCGTGCGTCCTGCATGATCTCGCTCCTCCTTGGGCGGTGGTCGGCTTGGCTGCAATCCGACCGTAACGGCACGCATTTCGGTACGAATACGCAACGATTTGCGCGCGCCGGCCGGGTGGCAATCACGCTAACTTTGTGATTAATTCTTGTCAAATTCTTTTTTGCCGAGGATCCCGAGAACTGCGCCCCTGGAGCATTCCCATGAGAGTGACCGACGATCGTTACACGCGGGATAGACAGCGATTCGATCTGGCCTGGCGCCTGATCCATCACGAGGCGCGCACGCTCACGATTCGCGCTTGGACCGGCCTCAGCGACGACCGCATTCGCAAGCTCTACCGCAGCTACGTGGCGGCGCACGGGCCGCGCTGTGTCCGCCACCGCGGCAAGTCGCCGCGTCAAATCGCGTTCTTCTTCCGCAGTCCGGACCATCAATTCCACGCCGCGCAGTTGTCCAGTTTCTACTTGCTCTACGGTTTGCTTATCGGGACTTTCGTCGGCGTCGAATCGCAGTATCGCGTGGGATCGCTCGAATCGGGGGCGCTGCTCTGCGAAGCCTATGAGGCCTACCTGCAGCTGCATGCGCCGACGCGAATCTCGTTCGAGCACGCGTGGTTTTTGTTGCTCGCGCTCGCGCGCCGCGATGAGCTTGCCTTGTCGCGCTGCGAGTCCTGCGGCGGTGTCCAGATTCGCGATTTGCTTGCGCGGCGAGAATCCCCGTGCGCGAATTGCAGCGGGTCGGTCGGCACCGACGCTCGTTTGTAGACCGGACCTCATAGAATCCGGGGGTCTATGGTAGTCGCCGCTCGATCGATCACGATGCGGAGCCGCCATCGGCTCGCCCTCTCCCTGTTAGAATGGTAGTGATGGAGCGTCGAAACATTTTCTCGGGCCCCTACCTCGACCGCAGCGCCCATATGCGCCAGGATCCCAACTGGTTCGAGACCGCACTGGCCGACCCGAACAGCCGTGTCGTACCGCTGTGGCAGTCCCGCAACTTCGTCACCGAGGGCGATGCAGCGCGCGCGGTCTTGCTCGAACTATCCGCGCTACCGCCGGAGGCGGCCACGTCCGACAACCTGATCCTGCTCGGGCGATTCGGCGACCGCCACTGTTTCGCCTACGAATTCGAGGCCATCGATGCGCCGCGGCTCGCCGTCGGTGCCGGCTTCGAAGACCTGCGCTTGCTCGCATCGCGCCTGCCCGCCGAAGAAGCGGGACTGCTCGCTTACGCACGGGCGATGCTGACTTGGAGACGGCGGCATCGCTTTTGTGGCGCTTGCGGCGCGCCGACGGTGGCAAGCCGCGCCGGTCACACGCTGGTCTGCAGTAACGCATCCTGCCGCATCGAGCAGTTTCCGCGTATCGATCCGGCGATCATCGTCCTGGTCAGCGACGGGGAGCACGCGCTGCTGGGACGCCAGGCCGCTTGGGCGCCGGGCCGCTATTCGACGATTGCCGGCTTCGTCGAGCCGGGCGAATCCCTCGAGGACGCCGTAGCACGCGAAGTCCTCGAAGAAACCGGCATCTACGCCGATCGCATCGTCTATCACTCCTCGCAACCCTGGCCGTTCCCGGCCTCTCTGATGCTCGGGTTCACGGCGAATGCCGCTTCGACCGAGGTTCGCCGCCGCGACGAGGAGCTCGAGGACGCGCGCTGGTTCACGCGCGCGGAACTGGCCACCGGTGCGATAATCCTGCCGCCGCGCCAGTCGATATCGTTCTCGCTGATCGAACATTGGTTCGATGCCGGACCGGCCGGCAAACTGCGCGATATTCAGGGACACGAACCCTGGCCGCGCACGCGCTGAGCCGCCCGCACCAGTCCCGTCTTCCTCAGTGGCGGATCCGTTCCCAGTGCCCGACCTTGAGGATCCAACCATCGCCCTGCCGGACCCAGGTGTGCGGCACCCAGCGATGCTCCGGACGACCGGCGGCCCAATGTCCCGGCACCCATTCATGGCGGCTGCCCACCCAATTCCAATAGCCGCTCAACCACACCTCGCCCGGAGCCGGCGGCTCACCGATGACCTCGTCGCGCGGCGGCGGCGGTGCGACCAGCACGACGCCGTCGACGTCATGGCGCTGATCGGGCTCGATGCAACCGCCGGCCAGCGCGGCCGCGAGCAACGTCGCCGCGAGGATCGATCGACGCCGGAGCGAATCAAACATGCGCACGGCTCACGTGTGGATCTGATTCGCGTCCGAGCGGCGCCTCGCAGCGACCGCTCGGACACCGCACGGAGGCCAACATCAAGGGGCTGATGGCTCCAAACCCGGAGAGGGTGCGGATTCCGGCGCTGTCGTGACCGGAGCGGGGACAGGCGCTACGCTTGGGGCCGGCGCTGCCGTCACGACGGACTTTTTCTTCGCTACCTTCTTCTTCGGTTTTGCGACAACTTTTTTCGGGGCCGCCTTCGCTTTTTTCTTCGCGGCCTTCGCCACGACCACCTTCTTTTTTACCGCCGGCTTCTTGGCCACCGCTTTCTTTTTTGCTTTAGCTACCGGGCGCTTCTTCGCTTTGCTCTTCTTTGCCATGGTCAGTCTTCTCCTCGCAGGTCGATCCAATCCTCACGGTGAGAGTAGCCCCGAAAAAGTCTGCTGTCATCTGCGTCGCGTGCTGGAGTTGCGCGAGCACATTGCGTAGGCTCCCGATCACTCACCGCCATGACGAATCCACCCCTCCGACCTTTCCACGACGTTTGGCTCAAGCCCCGCCGGGTGTTTCGCGAGCTCGCGAACACACCGATCGGCGGCATCGATTACCTGCTGGCGGCTGCGCAGGGTACGGTCAACTGGTTGGCTCTCGCACGCGAGGAATCCTTGGGCAAGAGCAGCTCGGCGCTGCAGATCATCAGCACCGCACTGGCGTTCGGGTCGATCGCCGGGATCTTGGGTTTCTTCTTGATGACGGGAGTGTATCGACGACTGGCGCGGAGCTTGGGCGGCGAGGCGACTCGTGCACAAGTGTTCCACGTGCTCGCCTACAGCGGCATCCCGATGCTCGTTTCGCTCGGGGCTTGGCTGCTCACCGCATCCCTGGTCGGGGAGACGGCCTTCGTTGCGACGCCGCCCCCCGATCTGGATCGCTTCGTTGTGCTGCTTCTCGATGCTCAATTCGCGGCGCACGTGGCGTTGGTGCTGTGGAGCGGGCTCCTACAGATCATGGGACTCAGCGAGATCGAGCACATTTCCGTGCCGCGCGCGCTCGGGCTGTGCCTCTTCGGGCAACTCTTGGTCGCCTTCCTCGCCTTCGCGCTGGCGCTGGTTCTCGAAGGCGGCCAGCCCGCTTGAGTTCAGATGGCCGGGCTTGCGACTTGCGACGATTCGGCCGCGGCTGCGGACGGCGCCTTGGCTGGCGCTCGGCTATTGAGCCGCTTGATCACCGCGCGCGCAACGGCCGCCGCGGGGCGCTTGCCGTTCGCCTTCACCGCTGCGACGGGCTTCGGTTTGGCCGGGGTCTTGAGCTTTTTCTTTGCGCTTTTCGCTTTCGCGACGACCGGCGCCTGCAGGGCGGTCTTTGCCGCCTCCGCCTTCTTGCGTGCCTGCTTCGCCGCCTTTTTCGTGAGCTTGGATGCCTTGCGTGCTTGTTTCAGCTGGACCTTTGCCCAGCGCACCTGTTTCTTGGCGGCCTCGGCGACTTCGAGCGCCTTGTCGGCTGCCTGAACGAGTCGCTTTGCTTCGTCGGCTTTCTTAGGGCTGGCCGCGGACCTCACTGCAGTAGCCACGATTCACCTCGATCCGAGAATAAAGGTCGTTCAGAATAGCTGCGCGATTCGCGACTGTCACGCTTTTGTCATGCAGATCTGCTCAGCCGAGGACGGCGTGGAGAAAAGCACGGATGTCGGTGACCTCAGGGTGGCAGACCGAGTGGCCCATCGGATACTCGTGCCAAGCGACGCGGTAGCCGAGCCCGCGCAGGTGATCGCGGGACTCGAGGCCGAAGGTCAGGGAGAGCGTCATGTCGTCCCGTCCGTGCGCCATGAATATCGGCACGTCCTGGTTCGCCGAGCCGCGTTCCGCCGCGAGCCGATCCGGCAGCGGGAGATAGCAAGAGAGCGCCAGCACGCCGGCCAGGCGCTGCGGATAACGCGGAGCCGTATAGAGAGACACCGCTCCGCCCTGGGAGAAGCCCGCGAGCACGACCCGGGATGGAGGGATGCCGCGCGCCGACTCGCGCGCGATCAACTCGCGCACCCGGGCATCGGCATCCCAGAACCCGGCAAGGTCCTCGGCGGCGCGCCGGTCGAGACCTTTGAGATCGTACCAGGCGCGCATCGGCAGACCGCCGTTCAGGGTCACGGGGCGTATCGGAGCGTGCGGAAAAACGAAGCGCCAAGCGCGCTCGCCGCGCGCCACGATTTCCGGCACCAGGGGTTCGAAATCGTGCCCATCGGCGCCGAGCCCATGCAACCAAATGATCGCGGCATTGGGAGCCGGTGCCGTCTCGATGTCGATGGTGTCTAGCACGGTGCCGAAGGGTAGCAGGGCATTCTACGGCTTGACAGGTTCTGCATTTTTATGCATCATGCGCGCGATTTTATGCAATGGTCCGGAGTCATGCTGCCCGACAGTCTCGACAACACTCGCGCCCCGGCGCGCCGCACGCTGCTCGCGAAGATCATTCGCGAACGGGCCGTGGGGCGGCAGGCGGAACTCGTCGCCCTGTTGCGGCAACTTGGCTTCGAGGCGACCCAGTCGAGCGTGAGCCGGGATCTACGCGAACTCGGCGTGGCCAAGATCGGCGCTCGGTATGTACTTCCGGAGAATGGCCTCGCCGAGAACACGGTCACGCCGAAGAGCCATTTTTCCTCGCTGCGGCAGTTCGTCCACGAACGCACGACCGCGGGTGTCAATCTGACCGTGCTCAAGACTCGCGTCGGTTCGGCGCAAAGCGTCGCCGTGGCGATCGATGCCGCGCGCTGGCCGGAGGTCGTCGGCACGATCTCCGGCGATGACACGATATTCATAGCAACGGCGGGCGCGCGCGAGCAGGCTCAGCTCGGCGCGCGTCTTCGCGAAACATTCGGAATCTAAACCCCCATGAACTCGACAACGACCGCGGGCGCCGAGCCCATACTGCTCGCTTTTTCCGGCGGCTTGGACACCTCGTTTTGTGTGCCCTGGCTCAAGGATACCTATCGGCGCCCGGTGATCACCGTGACCGTCGACACCGGCGGCATCGACGCGGAGGCCGCCCGCTCGCTCGCCGAACGCTCGAAACTGCTCGGTGCCTCGGCGCACCACCTCATCGACGCGCGCGCGGCGTACTTCGACCAGGTCTTGAAATTCCTGATCATGGGCAACGTGCGCCGCGGCGGCTTGTACCCGCTGTGCGTTGGCGCCGAACGGGTGTTGCAGGCGCAGACGATCGCGCAGATCGCCGGCAAGCTCGGCACGACCATGGTCGCCCACGGCTGCACGGCGGCGGGTAATGATCAGGTTCGTTTCGAAGTCGCTTTGCGCACGCTGGGACCCCGACTCGAGATCATCGCGCCCGTGCGAGACCGCGCCTTCAAGCGTCCCGAGCAGCTCAAATATCTCGAGGATCACGGCTTGCCGATCCCACCGTTCGGTGCCGCGTATTCCGTGAACCGGGGTCTCTGGGGCGTGACGATCGGCGGCAAGGAGACCCTGACGTCGGCCGCGTCGATCCCCGAAAGCGCCTGGGTGTTGTCCAAGGACGCGTTCACGCATCCGCGCGCTGCGGAGCACCATACGATCGGTTTCGAGCGCGGGATACCGGCCCATATCGACGGGGCCCCCGCCTCCCCGGTCGCGATCATCGAAGCCTTGGAAGCGCTCGCCGGACCCTTCGGCATCGGTCGCGGAATTCACCTGGGCGATACCGTGATCGGCACCAAGGGCCGGGTCGCCTTCGAAGCACCGGCCGCCGATGTCCTGCTGACGGCGCATCGCGAACTCGAAAAGCTGGTGCTCACCGGCAGGCAGGCGCGCATCAAGGAGACCCTGGCCCAGCCCTATGGTGACCTGGTCCACGAAGGCCAGCATCTCGACCCGGTTTGCCGCGATATCGAGGCCTTGTTCGTGTCGTCGCAGGCGCGGGTCAGCGGGGATGTGCAGGTCCTGTTTCGGCCGGGAGCCCTGTTCGTCGAGGGCGTGACTTCGGGGTACTCGCTGATGGCCGCCTCGAAGGGCGTCTACGGCGAGGCCGCGGGCGAATGGACGCCGACCGATGCGCAGGGCTACTCGAAGATGTTGAGCTTGACGGGAATATTTCACCAACGAGCCGGAGCGAACCCACCATGAGCGGCATGCGCAGCGTCGTCGTCGACAAGATCGCCTCGGTCACCCAGGCCTGCGGGCTGTCGCGCGATATCCGGATTTCGGCCGACATCGTCTGTGAGGAGGGCGTCGTGATCGTCGTCGAGATCCTCAACACCAAGTCGAGCTACAACACCTTGGAGTTGACCAGCGGCCGCATGGCCAAGATCACGCGCGGCGACGTCGTCGTCGGTGCGCTCGGGCACCGCAAGGCCCTGTTCGGTTATTCAGGCCACATTCCGGAGAGTCTCAAGCCCGGCGACATCGTGCAGATGCTGAACATCGGCGGCGTGCTCGGCATCTGCGACTCGGCGACGCCCGACAAGGGCAAGCCTTTCGATTGCCGGGTGCTCGGCACGGCGTTGACGTTCCCCTACCTCGGCGAGCGTATCGGCGTCCCCGCCAAGGCCGGCTACAAGGCGCTCGACTACGACGCGCCGCTCAATGCCCGTGGCGTGCCCGTCGTGGCGCTCGCCGGAACGTGCATGGAGGCCGGCAAGACGGCCGCCGCATCCGCGATCATTGCGCGCATGCGCCATCGCGGATTGACGGTCGATGCCTTCAAGGCGACCGGCGTATCCTTGCGCCGCGACATCCTCGCCTTCGAGGACGCCGGCGCGCGCCGCACGATGATCTTCACGGATCTCGGCATCATCACGACGACCGCGAAGTGCGGGCCTGCCCTGACGCGGACGATGTTGACCGAGATGGCCAGCGGCCAACCAGACGTGATCGTGTTCGAGCTCGGCGACGGCCTGCTCGGCACCTACGGGGTCGAGGCCATACTCAAGGATCCCGCCATCAAGACGGCGCTCACGGCCGTGGTGCTCTCGGCCAATGATCCCGTTGCCGCCTGGGGCGGCGTCAAGCTGCTGCGCGAGCGCTTCGGCATCGAGCCTGCGGTGGTCACGGGCCCATCGACCGACAATGCGGTCGGCGTGCAGATCATCCGCGAGCAAATGGGGGTGGAAGCCTTCAACGCGATCAGCAGTGGCGCCGATCTCGGCGATCACATCATCGCGCAGCTCGGCATCCAGAACGTCGCCGCGGCCAAGGTCGCCGGGGAATGAGTGGGGCGTCGGAAGCGGCGGCGCCGCGAACGCCGACCGTCGTGCTCGGCGGCACGGGCTATGTCGCGGGCGAGTTGCTGCGCCTGATCGCCGGTCATCCGCAGCTCGAGATTGCGGCCGTACTGTCGGACAGTCAGCCGGGCGCGGCCGTGGCAACGGCGTTTCCGCACCTCGCCGGCGCCTATCCGCACTTGCGCTTCGCGGGCAACGAGGAAATCGAAGCCCTGATCCGCCGCACACCGCGGCTCGCGCTGTTCTCAGCGGCGCCGCACGGCGTTGCCGCGGCACTCGTCGACCGGTTACTCGGCATTGCCAAGGCGGCGGGGACGGAACCGCACTGCGTGGATATTTCCGCGGACTTCCGCTATTCGAGCGCCGCGGCCTACGAGGCCGTCTATGGTCACGCGCATGGCGCGCCGGCGCGCATCGAGGAATTCACGTGTGCGGTACCCGAACATCTCGCGCGCTCGCCAACGCGGCACGTTGCGCACCCCGGTTGCTTCGCGACGGCGACCTTGCTCGCGAGCGTTCCGCTGCTCGCCGCCGGCGTCGCCGAACCGCGGCTGTTCGTCTCCGGGATCACGGGCAGCACGGGGTCGGGGCGCAAGCTGTCGGACGGCACGCATCACCCGCTGCGCCACAGCGACTTGTATTCTTACAACGCCTTGAGCCACCGCCACGTCCCAGAGATCACGGCCTGCGCCGAGGCCGCGACCGGTGTCTCGGCAGAGTTCAATTTCGTGCCGCATTCGGGGCCCTTCGCGCGCGGCATCCATGTCACGGTGCAGGCAAGTCTGCGCCGACCCCTGGCGGCCGCTGAGGCGCTGGCGATCTTCAAGTCCTACTACGAACACTGTCCGTTCGTGCGTGTGCGCGACACGGCACCGCGCATCAAGGACGTCACGGCCAGCAACTATGCGCACCTCGGCGTCAGCACGAACGGACGCACGATCGCCGTCATGGCAGCCATCGACAATCTCACCAAGGGCGCGGCGGGTGGCGCCATGCAATGGATGAACCGCTTGTTGGGTCTGGCCGAAACCGCCGGCCTGACCGCTCCCGCGCCCGGCTGGACCTGAGGTGACCTCGATGGCGACTCCTTCCAACGCAACACCCGGCGGCACCGTGCAGGCGGCAGTCGGCGGCCATCTCGCGCAGGTGTTTGCGCAATATCCGATCGAGGTCGCACACGGCGAGGGCGTGTGGCTCTACGCGCGCGACGGTCGCAAGATCCTCGATTTCTACGGCGGCCATGCAGTGGCCGGTCTGGGCTACGGCCATCCGCGGTGGCTGGCGGCGCTAGAGCGTCAAGCGCGGCAGATGGCTTTTCAAACGAACGCCCTGCCGATGGCGGTGCGCGAACGGGCCGCGGCGCGGCTCGTCAAGTTTGCAGGCATCGGGCTCGATACCGTCTTTTGGCTCAACAGCGGCGCGGAAGCGAACGAAAACGCGCTCAAACTTGCCTTCAAGATGACCGGCCGTGCCAAGGCGGTGGCGCTCGAGCAGGGCTGGCACGGCCGTACCGCAGCGGCCGGTGCCGTCACCTGGGGTGCACTCGAAAAATGGTACGGATTCCCGCGCCGGCCCTTCGACGTCAGCTTCACGCCACGCGACGATCCGAGAGGCCTCGAGCGCAGCATCGACCGGGACACCGCCGCGGTGATCGTCGAACCCATCCAGGGCGTGGGCGGCGCCTACGACGTCGGCAAGCCCATGCTGCAGGCGCTGCGACTCCGCTGCGACGAAGTCGGCGCGCTGTTGATCTTCGACGAGGTCCAATGCGGCATGGGGCGCACCGGCGCGCCGTTTGCGGCCAATTACTACGGCGTGACGCCGGACATGCTGACCAGCGCGAAAGCCCTCGGCAACGGCTTCCCGGTCTCGGCCTTGATGCTCTCGCGCCGGGTCGCCAAGTCTCTCAAGTACGATGACATGGGCACGACCTTCGGCGGCGGCCCCATGGCGTGCGCCGTCGCCGAGGCGGTCATCGAGACGATCGAATCGGAATCCCTGCTCGCCAACGTGCGGCAGGTGTCCGCCTACATTCGTGCCAACTGTGTCGTCGGGCCCGTGACCGGCACGCAGGGCGCCGGCTTTTTGCTCGGCCTGAAGACCTCACGCCCCGCCAAGGAAGTGCAGGCGGCGCTGCTCGCCAAGAACATTCTCACGGGCACGAGCGGCGACGCGAACGTGTTGCGGCTGTTGCCGGCTTACATCATGAACGAAGGTCACGTCGATCAACTCGCCGACGCACTGCGGACGATCGACGTATGAAGCGCTTTCTCGACCTGGCGGATTTCGACCGGGAGGAAATCCTCGACTTGCTGCGGCTCGCGCAATCGCTGCAGGACCGCCCGCAACCGCAGGCGCTCGCCGGCAAGATGCTCGGCCTCGTCTTCTTGAACCCCTCGCTGCGCACCCTGGCGTCGATGCAAGCGGGGATGAGCCGCTTGGGCGGCAGCTCCTTCGTGATCACGCCGGGCCAGGGCACGTGGCAACTGGAAACGCGCTCGAATGCGATCATGAACGGTGCTGCGGCGGAGCACATTCGCGAGGGAATTCCCGTGCTGGCCTCGTATTGCGACGCGCTCGGCGTGCGCGCCTTCGCGGAGGGCAAGAATCTCGCCGAGGACCTGCGTGAACCCCTGTTCGGCCTGCTCGAGGCGCTCTGCGACAAGCCCTTGATCAACCTCGAGTCGGCCGTCAATCATCCCTGCCAGGCGCTCGCGGACTGGCGCACACTCGACGAACTCGAGGTCGGGGCACGCGCGAAGTTCGTGTTGAGCTGGGCCTATCATCCGAAACCTCTGCCGCTCGCCGTTCCCGCCGCGACCTTGCACATGGCAGCGATGCGCGGCATGGAGGTCGTCGTGCTCCGCCCCGAGGGCTATGCACTTCCGGCCGCCGTCATGGAGAAGGCGTACGCGGCAGCGCTCGCCTCCGGTGGCTCGGTCAGCGAAACGGCCGATCGGTCCGCCGCGCTCGCCGGCGCCGACGTGATCTACGCCAAGGAATGGGGCACTACGACCTACTACGGCGATTTCGAGGCCGACGCGAAATTGCGTGCCGAGCTCTCCGACTGGTGCGTCCGCGAGCGCTGGTTCGACCGTGCGGCGCCGGCGGCAAAGCTGATGCACTGTCTGCCTGTGCGCCGCAACGTCGCCGTCGCGGACGAGATCCTCGATGGGCCGCGCGCCGTGGTCAAGCGCGAGGCCTTCAATCGTTTGGTGGTGCAGATGGCCGTTCTGCATCGCATGCTGGCCTGAACGGCAACGGAGAAAATCATAATGATCATGAATCGTCCAGACCCTTCGATCGCGGTGCGCGCGCTGAAGAGCGCAGCGCCCTACATCCGGATGTACAAGGGCAAGGTCTTCGTCATCAAGGCGGGCGGTGCGGTGTTCGCGGACGAAGAATCCACGCGCTCGCTCATCGAGCAAGTCGCCATCCTGCACCAGGTGGGCATCAAGGTCGTGCTGGTGCACGGCGGCGGTCCGCAACTCGACGACGTGCAGAGCGCGCTCGGCATCGAGACCCGCATGGTGGGCGGCCGGCGCGTGACCGACAGCGAGACGATCGGCGTGACCGCGATGGTGCTGAACGGTTCGATCAACACCCGGATACTCGCGATCTGCCGGGAACTGGCCATCGAAGCGATCGGCATCAGCGGCGTCGACGCCGGTCTGATCCGCGCGCACAAACGGCCGCCGGTGAGCATCTCGCAGGACTCGAGCGAAACCGTCGACTACGGCTTCGTCGGCGACATCGATGCCGTCAACGCGGCCGTGCTCGACAAGCTGCTCGACAACGGCCTCATGCCGGTCGTGAGTCCGCTGTCGGCGGACTCGCACGGAACCCTGCTGAACATCAATGCCGACACGGTGGCGGCGGCGATCGGCGGTGCCCTCTCGGCCGAGAAGCTCGTGCTCTGCACGGGTGCACCCGGCATCCTCGAGCGTCTCGACGACCCGAGCTCGGTGATCTCCTACACCGACGTCAAGGGACTCCGGGCGCTGCGCGATCAGGGCAGCCTGCAGGGCGGCATGCTGCCGAAGGCGAGCGCGATCGAAGCGGCGATTCGCGGGGGCGTGCGGCGCGTGCACGTGATCAGCTACAAGTCGCCCGACAGCCTGCTCGCCGAGATCTTCACGAACGAGGGAACCGGAACCCTCGTGGTCGCCGACCTGAACGCGCTCAGTCCGGCCGAACAGCTCAGCCCGCCGCTGCTGCCCGCATGACACGGCTCTGGGACAAGGGCGCACCGCTCGATGCCCGCGTGCTGCAGTTCACGGCCGGCGAGGATCACCTGCTCGACAACCGTCTGGTCCGCTACGACATCGCGGCTTCGATCGCGCATGCCGAGATGCTCGGCGCACAAGGGCTGCTGGCGCCGGAGGATCTCCTTGCGATCACCGCGGCCTTGACCGAGATCGGCGCTGCACACGCGGCCGGGACTTGGACGGTGACCTTGGCCCAGGAAGACTGCCAGACCGCGATCGAGAACCTGTTGACGGCCCGCATCGGTGCCGCCGGCGGACGCTTGCACGCCGGCCGCTCGCGCAACGATCAAGTTCTCGTCGCGCTGCGCCTATACCTGCGCGACGCCGCCGCGGAACTCAGAATGGCGACCATCGCGGTCGCCGCGGCGCTCGAGGCGCTGGCGGATCGCGAGGGTGAGATTGCGCTGCCCGGCTATACCCACATGCAGCAGGCGATGCCCAGCAGCGTGGCCTTGTGGGCACACGGTTTCGCGGCCGAGATTCGCGATGACGCCGAAGGCTTGCGGCTCGCGGTCCGCCGCAGCGACAAAAACCCCCTCGGTTCGGCCGCCGGTTACGGCACACCGAACTTGCCCGTGGATCGCGACGCGACCCGCGAGCGGTTGGGATTTGCCGTCACGCAAGAGCCGGTCACCGCCGTGCAATTGTCGCGCGGCAAGGCCGAGGCGCAGCTGCTGTTCGAGATCACGCTGCTGACGCAAGACCTGGGCAGACTTGCGGCGGACCTGCTGCTGTTTTACACCCAGGAATTCAGCTTCGTGAGTCTGCCGCCGGAAATGACCACGGGGTCGTCGATCATGCCGCAGAAGCGCAACCCGGACGTCTTCGAACTCATCCGCGGCCGCAGCGCCGTCGCCCAGGCGGCACTCAGCGAGGTGCTCGGTGTCACGCAGAAAATGACCTCGGGCTATCACCGCGATCTGCAGCTGATCAAACCGCCGCTGTTTCGCGCGATCGATTCATGCGCCGAGACTTTGCACATTCTGCCGGCGGCGCTTGCCGGTGTGCGGTTCCGGCCGGACCGGATCAAGCTGGATCCGAGCATTCATGCAGCAGCGGCAGCGAATGCCTTGGTAGCCGAGGAAGGCATCCCGTTCCGTGAGGCGTATCGCAAGATTGCGGCGAGCTTCAAGCCGGAGTGACGGTGAGTTTTACGAGTGCGAACCTAGCAATTGTCACTTAGTTTGGCGTATCTTCGCGCCATGAAAAAAACCAGCTGGCTAGCCTTGATCCCGCTCAGCGGCGCCGTCGCGCTGTGCTCCCTGCCCTTGCAGTCCTACGCTCAATCACCCAATCCTGCGGGTGGTGCGCCGCCCGTCGGCGCGCCGCCGGCGGGAGGCTCAACCGTGCCGGCGGCCGGACCGCCGCTGCCCTCGGCCGCCGACGGCGCCTATTTGATCGGCCTGAGTTTCGGCGCACAAATCCATGCCAGCGGCGTCACCAATGAAGTCAGCGCCGACGATATCGCGCGCGGTATTCGCGACGGTCTGGCAGGCAAGCCGATGACGCAGTTGGAGGCGCAGCGCCTGCAAATCTTCGGCAAATCGATCATGGAGGGCGTGCAAACGCGCCACAAGGCCGAGGCCGAAGCCTTCCTCGCCAAGAACGGCAAGGAGAAGGGAGTGCATACGACCTCCTCCGGATTGCAGTACGAGATCCTGATTCCGGGAAACGCGAAGGCGTCCTCGCCTACGCCCCAGGATACGGTGACCGTCAATTATCGCGGCAAGCTGCTCGACAACACCGAGTTCGACAGCAGCTATGCGCGCAACGAGCCGGTCACGTTCCCGGTGGACGGAGTCATCAAGGGCTGGACGGAGGCGCTACAGCTGATGAAGCCGGGCGCGAAGTGGAAACTGTTCGTGCCGCCCGATCTCGCCTATGGCGCGCAAGCGAAGCCGGGCATTCCCCCCGAGTCCGTGTTGATTTTCGAAGTCGAGTTGCTGAGCGTCAAGCCGAAGGAAGCGCCGACGGCAGCGGCTCCGCCTGCACCGGCACCGGCGCCGGCAGCGAGTAAATAGCGGCACCGGAAGCGACGCCCCGGCGCGGCGCGCGGACGCCTCACGGGGTCGCTGCTAAAATTGCAGTGCGTTCGTGAGGTCGCCCATCGGCGGCTCGCCGTGCGCGGTCAATTCTTGGTTGCGCCGGATCATGCCGGGCAGCGGTTCGAGACCAAAGCGACGCGAGATCAGCCGCAGCACGGACTCCGTGTCGTACTGCGTGTGATCGACCGTGCCCTTCTTGGCGAACGGCGAAATGATCAAGGCCGGAATCCGTGCGCCCGGCCCCAGCAGGTCGCCATGAGGCGGGGCGACGTGATCCCAGGCACCGCCATACTCGTCATACGTCACGACGATCACCATGTGCGGCCACTGCGGACTCAACTGCAACTTGGCGATCAATTCCGCGATGTGCGCGTCGCCCTCCGCGATCGAGGCGTAACCGGCATGCTGGTTGAAGTTGCCCTGCGGCTTGTAGAACGCCACGGGCGGCAGCCTGCCCGCGGCGGCGGCGGCGACCAGATCCCGATAATCCTGCAAATGCGCAGCGCGCGCATCCGCATGCAGCACGGGATCGAGATCCGCGTAATAGTTGAACGGCTGGTGATGCGGTTGAAAGTCGGGGCTGCCCGCAGGCGTGTCCGGCGCGTAGATCGCCGTGCGCAGCGCCGAGGGCGCGCGGCGGCCGTCTGCGACCGCCGCATCCCAGGCACCGGAGTACCAGACCCAAGCGACTCCCTGTGCGCTCAAGCGGTCACCGATCGTCGCCTGGGTCTGCGGCGGCAGGGTCGTAGGCTTGACGGGATCGGCGTACAAGTGCGTCGCGTCGTCGGATGAGGGCGCGTTGCCGCTCGGCTGATAGGCCGGCTGCATGGTGTTGATCGCATGGAACTCGCCATCGCCGAAATAATTGGCCGGCGCGAGATTGCCGCTCTTGACGAATTTGGGCGGTCCGTCGAGCGCCGAGCTGGGCGAGCTCGCGGCGACACGCAGGCGCGGCAGGTAGTGCCCCTGACCATCCGTTTCGAGCGCCGTGATCGAGGGCTTCGCCGCTGCCTTGTCGGCGTCCGGATAAATCGGCGCGCAGGCGCAGATCAGGTACTGATGATTCAGGAAGGAGCCACCGAACGCGCCTTGAAAGAAATGATCGGCGAGCACGTACTGGCGCGCGAGCGTGTAGAGCGCGGAGCGACTCGTGTCGTAATGTCCCATCGCGAGCCCGCCGGCGTCAGACCAGGCCGCGTAACCGTCGTTCTTGCCGCCGTCGATCTGCATCTGATGTTCGTAGAAACGATGATAGAGATCGCGCGTCACGACGGCGGTCGACAGCAGCACGCCGGACTGCGGCGTGAACGCATGCTCGACGCCGAAGGGCGCATTGGGCAGGCCGCCGCTCTCGGCCTGCGTCACGACGGGGTCGAAACCAGCGGCCGTGACTCCGCCCCAGGTCTGCGGCAGCGTCGGCAACAGCGTGCCGTCGCGGTCGCGCTGCGGCACGTACGCCGGCAGCGGACGCCCGTTCGCATCGACCACCGTGTTCAATCCGTCCGCACCGGGGAAATTGCCGTAGAGATTGTCGAAGGCGCGATTCTCGGCATAGATGACGACGACGGTTTGGATATGCTGCCGCAGCGCTCGGGTCAGGGCATCGGCAGTGGCGCCCGTCGGCGGGGCGGCCGAGCGACTCGCGCAGGCCGCGATGCAGACGATCACGAGCGCGCTCAGGTAAGTCGAGCGCGTGATGCGGGCATGAGTATTCATGCCGCAGAGTATAGGGAAGGTCGTGCCGCTACGCGACGTTCACGCCGCGTTCAAAACGTCCACGTGGCGCTCACCGTCAGCGCGTCTGGATCGCGGCCGCTCGTGGAGATGCGTTCATATTCGGCGCGCACGGCCAAGCCCAGCCACTTGGTCTGCACGCCGGCGCCGTAGGCAAAATTGGTCGACCAGTCGTCGTTACGATAGGCATAGGCCCCGGGCGCGATGCAATCGGTCGGTGCCTGACAGGTGTCGTAATAGGACGTCGAGTCCTGCTGCAACCGGGCCACGCCCGCCTTGCCGTAGATGTCGAGAAAAGGAATGGGCAGCGGCAGATAGCCGACCGCGAACAAGACCGCGGCCTTGCTGGCCGTGCTCTGACCGTTGAACTCATAGCCGTTGTACCCGTAGTTCGGGTAATCGTCGGCGCGACCGAAATCGATGTATTCGAGTTCCGCTCCCAGCGGCGCGATCGGCCGCACACCGGCGATCAGTTTCCACGCGGTCGCGTCGTGGTTGTAGCCGTAATATCCGTCGTAGCCGTAACCATCGCTGCCGAGGTTCGACACGCCGGCGCCGGCACCGACATAGAATCCCGCCGGATTGTCGAGCGGACCCGCCGCCGCGACGGTCGCCGCGCCGATGCCGACCAAGGCCAGAAAACCGGTCGAGAGTTTCTTCATGCAATGCTCCTGCGTCCACCAATGTCACGTGAGACCGGCACGGATCTCGAGAAGTTCCATGCGGACATGCGCGGGCACCCAGGAGGTATACTATAAAAATGCGTAATGTTTGCTCACTTGGCGCCGTCCTTTTCGTTCTGCTCGCCTCTGCCTGCGGCCAGAAAGGACCGTTGGTATTGCCCGACGCGCAAAAGCAAAGAAGCGCAAAGCCGGCGGCACCTGCCGCTCCGCCCTCGGCCGCATCGGACGCGAACGACCCAGCCGCCGACGCCGAGCCGGCTTCGGCTCCTGCGCATTGAACGCACAGCGGCCCCGTCGCCCATGAGCGCGCGCAAACTCGTCCTCGTCGACGGCTCTTCGTATTTGTATCGCGCCTTTCACGCGCTGCCGCCGCTGACCAATTCCAAGGGAGAACCGACCGGTGCGGTGCTCGGCGTGCTCAACATGCTCAACAAGCTCGTCAAAGAGGAGGCGCCCGAGCGGATCGCCGTGGTGTTCGACGCGCCGGGGCGCACCTTTCGCGACGAATTGTTCGAGCAGTACAAGGCGCACCGCGCGCCGATGCCGGACGACTTGCGCGCACAGGTGCAACCGCTGCTCGACGCGGTGGCGGCGATGGGGCTGCCGCTGCTGCGCATCTCGGGCGTCGAGGCCGATGACGTGATCGGCACGCTCGCGCTGCGCGGCGCCGAGGCGGGTTTCACGGTGCTGATCTCGACCGGCGACAAGGATATGGCGCAGCTCGTGGGACCCCAGGTGCAGCTCGTCAATACCATGAGCAACACGCGGCTCGATCGCGTCGGCGTCAAGGTGAAGTTCGACGTTTTCCCGGAGCAGATCGTCGACTATCTCGCGCTCGTCGGCGACACGTCCGACAACATACCCGGCATCCGCGGCGTCGGCCCGAAGACCGCCGCCAAATGGCTCAATCAATACCGCACGCTGGACGGCCTCCTCGCGCATGCGGCGGAGATTCCGGGCAAGGTCGGCGAGAACTTGCGCAGCGACCTCGCGATGCTCGAGCTGTCCCGCAAGCTCGCGACGATCGACACCAACCTCGGTCTCGAACTCAAGCCGGACGACCTGATCCCCGGCGAAGCAGACACCGCGCGTCTGCGTGAAATCTACACGCGGCTCGAGCTGCGCCTGTTGTTGAAGAATCTTGCGCCGGCGCAAACGGAGCAGACCGAACAAACCGAGCACCTCGAGCAAACCAGGGCCGACCCCGCGGCAAGCCTGGTGGTCAGTGTTTCGGCGCCGTCCCAACCCCGCCACTACACCAAGATCAGCGAGCGTGCGGTACTCGACGAGTGGCTGCGCAAATTGGCGGCCGCTCCCTTGGCCTCGTTCGACACGGAAACCGACAGTCTCGATTACATGCGCGCCCGCATCGTCGGAGTCTCGTTCGCCGTCGCTCCCGGCGAGGCTGCCTACGTGCCGCTGGGGCACGATTACGCCGGAGCGCCCGCGCAATTGAACCTCGAGGAGGTCTTGTCTGCCTTGAAGCCCTGGCTCGAGGATGCGACGAAGGCGAAACTCGGCCATCACTTGAAGTACGACGCGCACGTACTCGCCAACTATAAAATTGCCATCGCGGGGCAACGCTACGATTCCATGCTCGAGTCCTACGTGCTCAACAGCGTCGCCAATCGTCACGACATGGACTCGGCCGCAGAGCGTTATCTCGGCTTGAAGACGATCAGCTACGAGGAGGTCGCCGGCAAGGGCGCGAAGCAGATCGGCTTCAATCAGGTGGACGTGGATCGCGCCACCGAGTATGCGGCCGAGGACGCCGACGTCACCCTGCAACTTCACCGGGCGCTGTGGCCGCAGATCGCCGCGTTACCGAAGCTCGCCGCGCTGTACGAGACCATCGAGCAGCCGCTCGTGCCCGTTCTCTATCGCATGGAGCGCACCGGCGTACTCGTCGATCGCGAGTTGTTGCGCGTGCAGAGCGGACAACTTGCACAGCGGATGCTGGAGCTCGAGACCGAAGCGCATGCGCAAGCCGGCACGATCTTCAATTTGGAATCGCCCAAGCAGCTGCAGGAAATTCTGTTCGGCAAGCTCGGTATTCCGGTGATGCGCAAGACACCGACCGGCCAGCCGTCCACGGCCGAGGACGTACTCGAGGAATTGGCGGCAAACTACGCGTTGCCGCGGCTGATCCTCGCCTATCGCGGAACGGCGAAGCTGAAATCGACCTATACCGACAAACTTCCGGAGCAGATCGAACCCACGACCGGGCGGATTCACACCTCCTATCATCAGGCGGTCGCCGCCACGGGCCGCCTGTCCTCGTCGGACCCGAATCTGCAGAACATTCCGATTCGCAGCCTCGAGGGTCGGCGCATTCGGCAGGCGTTCATCGCACCGACCGGATACCGTCTGGTCGCCGCCGATTACTCGCAGATCGAGCTGCGCATCATGGCGCATCTGTCGGACGATGCGAGCCTGTTGCGCGCGTTCGCGGAAGACCGCGACATTCATCAGGCGACGGCCGCGGAAGTCTTCGGTGTCGAGTTGGCCGCCGTCTCCTCGGACCAGCGCCGTTCGGCAAAAGCGATCAATTTCGGCCTGATCTATGGCATGTCGGCTTTCGGTCTCGCGCGCCAGCTCGGGATCGGTCGCGGCGAGGCGCAGAAGTATGTCGACTTGTATTTCGAGCGTTATCCGGGTGTCAAACGCTACATGGACGAGACCCGCCAGCGGGCGCACGAAACGGGATACGTCGAGACCGTGTTCGGTCGTCGTCTCTATCTTCCAGAGATTCAGTCGCGCAACCAGGCGCTGCGCCAGTACGCGGAACGCAGCGCAATCAACGCGCCGATGCAAGGCACCGCGGCGGACATCATCAAGCGCGCGATGATCGACGTTGATGACTGGCTGTGCGCAACGCCCGCAAACACACGCCTGATCATGCAGGTGCACGATGAGCTCGTGCTCGAGGTGCCGGAGGCCGACGTGGATCACGTCGTTGGGCAGCTGCGCGAGCGTATGGCGCGGGCGGCAAATCTCAAAGTGCCCTTGAAGGTCGAAGTCGGTATCGGCCAAAACTGGGATGAAGCTCACTGAAGGCCGGGAGACCGCAGGCCTTCGGCATGAAGAACTCTTAAGCTCCCGGCAAGAAACTTCAAGGGCAGCCGGAAATCTCAAGATTTTCAAGCACCAAGAGCTGCCGCGAGCCCTTGATCATTTTGCTCTCGGGGGCTGGAACTTCTCCCGGCGGTCCCCATCTAATCCAGTGAGCGAGCAATCGCTCCCCGCTCTTCTCCCTGAGCGGGCAGACCTGGTTTGTCATCCCCATGCCAGGTTGGTCTGCCTCGATGATCGCTGCAAAGCGGTCATCGGGGCTTTTTTTTAAGAATTCTCGTCGGGCGGCGTGCTCGCGCTCGGCAAGGGTGCCGACAACCAGCGGTCCATGACCTGTCGCGCCGCATCAACTCCCCGCTTCTTATGCGCCGAAAAGAGCTGCACGGAGACACCCGCATCGCTGCACGCGGCGCTCGTCTCCTTGAGGACACGGTCCGCGTCGCGCCGGTTGATCTTGTCGGATTTGGTGAGCAGCACATGCGCTTGCCGGCCGCGCGCCAGCACCCATTCGAGCATGCCCACGTCCTGGCTGCCGAGTCCGCGACGGCTGTCGACGATCAAGATCAGACCGACGAGCGACTCGCGCACATTGAAGTAATGCTGCATCAATTCCAGCCAGTGCAGGCGTATGCGCTCAGGGACCTTGGCAAAGCCGTAGCCCGGCAAATCCACGAGCCGGCGCTCCGGTGCCAACTCGAAGAAATTGATCAACTGGGTGCGACCCGGTGTCCGGCTGACACGCGCGAGACCCAAGCGCTGCGTGAGCGAATTGATCGCCGTGGACTTGCCGGAATTGGAGCGACCCGCAAACGCCACCTCGCGGCCGCTATCGGGAGCGAGTTGATGCGCTTGCGCTGCGCTCGTCACGAATTTGACTGAGTTGTAAGTCGACATAGCCGCCGGTTGGACGTAATTTGTTGAACGTAGTGTACAATTTGCTGCTGAGTGCAGTTCGCTTAAGAGCGGGGTCAAGACGATCATGAAGCGGTTTTGGGTATTCGCAGCAGCATCTTTGAGCTTGAGTGGAGCCGGCGTAGCGGTGGCGGCGGGCAGTGCCGAAGCCGGCGCCGCCAAAGCAGTGGTCTGTCAGGCCTGCCATGGACCGATGGGACATAGCGCCAACCCGGAGTGGCCGAGTCTCGCGGGCATTGGCGCCGACTACATCGCGACCCAGTTGCAAAACTTCAAGGAAGGCAAGCGCAACAACGCGATCATGATGCCGAATGCGATGGGTTTGAGTCCTGAGGACATGGCCGACCTCGCCGCCTATTTCGACAGTCAAACCCCGACCAAGGGACTGCAGGCGGATCCGTCCCTGGAGAAAGCCGGCGAACTCCTCTATCGCGGCGGTGATCCCGCACACGGTGTGCCCGCCTGCGAGGCCTGCCACGGACCCAGCGGTGCCGGCAACGAGCCCGCCAAGTTCCCCGCGCTGCGCGGCCAGCAATCGGTTTACGTGCTCAGTCAGCTGCATAATTATGCTTCCGGCCAACGTGGCACGGGGCCGAACGGCATCATGCAGACTATTGCCGGGCGGCTCAGCGAGGACGAGATGAAGTCCGTGGCCTCTTACGTTCAGGGCCTGCAATGATGCAGGTGAGGGCGCGGACTGCCTCACTCGTACTGGTGGCTTGTTTCGTGATCGTTGCCTGTGCCAGGCAGCCGTCGGGCCAACAAACACCCGCCGCAGATGCCACGACTGCGTCAGCACCAGCCAACCTGAGCCCGGCGCCGGCGCCGACGGCCGCACAGCAAAAAACTACCGCGCCGTCGGGCGAGCCGGCCACGATCACGCGCATCAATGAGGATGGCTCGGAAACCGTCGAGGATACGGCCGGCGACAACGGCGTCCGCAACGCGCTGCTTGCCGCCGTGGCGTCGGCGGCGACCGCGGCACCGGCCGCCGCTGCGAGTGGGTGGCAGGAGGGCACCAACTACACGCGACTGGTCCCGGCCCAGCCCACCTCGGTCCCCCCCGGCCAGGTCGAGGTGCTCGAATTCTTTTGGTACGCCTGCCCGCACTGCTACGCGCTCGATCCCCTGGTCGAAGCCTGGCGCAAGACCAAGCCCGGCTACATCTCGTTCTCGCGGGTCCCCGTGATGTGGAACGAGAACCATCGGCAATTGGCGCGCTTGTTCTACACCTTGGACAGCATGGGCAAACTCGAGGCGCTGCATTCAGCCATTTTCAAGGAGATCCACGTCAAGGGCGATCCCTTGGTCGATCCCAGCCTCGATGAGGCGGCGAGCGAACGCCTGCAAACCGCGTTCGTGCAGAGCCAAGGCGTCGCGGCCGACGCGTTCCATACGGCCTACCACTCCTTCGCCGTGGAAACCGATCTGCAGCGCGCCGACCAGCTGACCATGCGCTATCGCGTCAGCGGCGTACCGACCTTCGTCGTCAACGGCAAGTACGTCGCCGATGTGGGCACCGCCCAGGGCGAAGAGCATGTGATGCCGCTGGTATCGTTCCTCGCGGCTCAGGAACACCAGCATTGAGTTAGGGACTCGTTTCCGGGAGGAGCCATGACCACGCATGTGGGTGGTTGTCATTGCGGGAGGGTTCGCTTCGAAGTGCGGGCGCCCGCGGCTCTGACCGTGGAGGAGTGCAACTGCTCCATCTGCCGTCGGTCCGGCTACCTGCACCTGATCGTGCCGGCGGAGCGTTTCAAGCTCCTCAGTGGCGCGGACTCGCTCACCAGCTACAGCTTCAATACCGGCACCGCGAAACATCTGTTTTGCTGCGTCTGCGGGGTCAAGTCCTTCTATGTCCCCCGGTCGCATCCGGATGGATTCAGCGTGAACGCACGCTGCCTCGATGGCGGCACCGTCGAATCCTTGAGCGTGCAGACCGTCGACGGCAGCAACTGGGAGGCGGCCTACCCGATCGGGCGTGGGGCTTATCGTTAAATGGATGCGAAATACCCGGAATTTTTCCGACGATATGTGATCTTCCGCCTATGCAAAGTCGGGGTTTTTGCCGATGATCGGTACCAGGTTAAACGTCTTAGCATCTGTCTTATGTCAACCCAGCGAGTCGCGTGCGATGGCCTCTCGCGCTCCGCCCGTCTCGGTGAGCGCTGCGCACCGGTGTTGCTCGCGGTTCTGCTGATGCGCGCCGGCTGCGTACTCGCCGAGGAACCGGCGTCCGACACCCGCGGTTCCGAGCGCGAACGGTCCGTTCGCAGTCCTGTTCCTTCTTTTCCGGCCAATGAGGCTGCTCCTCCGGCACGGTGGTCTGCGGCGGAGGTGGTGGCATCCGAGGTCGCGCCGAGATTCCAACTGCCCAGCAATTACTCGCCGCGTGAGTATCGCGCGCTGGGCCCGGGGTCGGCACCGCGTGAAACGGTTGCTATTTCGGGCGACGCGCGGCCGGCGCTCAAGGCGACGAGCGCCTGGGGTCGCCTTGAAGACTATAAGACCCGCGGCGGCATTCGCCTGCTGACGCTCTGGAAATCCAAGTTCAGTGCCCTGTCCATCCAGACCGGGCATGGCGGCATACCCACCTTGCAGTGGACCAGCCGCGGCGGCCTCGGCGGCGGCGCAGGGACGACGCAGGGTGTGCTCGACCGGCTATTGTCGTCGGGCATCGATCGTCTCGAAGTGATCAAGCACGGGATGCATCCGCTGGTGCCACCGATCCCGGACCGGCCCGCAGACCGACGCGACAACTGAGCCCGGTCGGACCGTCGTCCGGCGGCTTTTGGCTACGGCCTGCGGCGACGTCGCGCGACCATTCCGAGACCGCCCAAGCTCGAGATCAACAACCACGCCGAGGCCGGCAACGGCACGGCCGCGATCGCCGTACCGTCGATCTGCACGTCGGCGAATCGCCAATTGCCGGAGCTGTTGTTGTAGAGCGCGGGGCTGCCGGCGATCACCGACGAGGCCGACGCATAGTTACCGAGCGTGGGGTTGTAGGCGGCGACCAGACGTACGCCGAAGGTCGCATCGTTGTTGACAGACGTGATTCCAAGCGCAGCAAAGTTGATCGTATCAGTCTGGTATGAACCGCCGGTGGAGCTGTTACCGACCGTGGCGGTGAGCAGCGATCCCACATTGGTCCAACCACTGGCGTTGTTTACGTTCGTGTTGTACTGCACTTGCATGTTGGCAATACCCTGGGCGCTCGCCGCCCAGTTGAACGACAGCACGATGTTCTGTTCGCCGCCCGTCGTGGTCGAGAATTGGGCCCCTTGCGCGTATTGCGGCGCATTGATGCTCCAACCGTTGGCGCCGGTGGACTTGGTGGCAGAGCTGCTGCCACGGATACGCCAGGTATCGCCGTTGCCGATCGTGCTGTTGGTGTCGTTGGCGATGTCGTCATAAGAGACCGACGAGGAGTAGCCAACCTCGGCGTAACTGTTCGTCATGCCGACGTCCGAGGCCGTGGTTGCGGCGCTCGCGGCCTGCGTGCCGCCGGTCGCCGCGGGCGTATTGTCCGGAGCGACGACCGCGAGCGACCCGAAGTTCCAATCCGCGATCGTGTCGGCCTGTGCCGAGGTGGCCGCTGCGAGGGCGACGGCAACGAGAGCCAGCCGCATCGAGCTGTGCAAGTTGTTCATGAAAGATTCCTATGTCTTGAAGTGTGTGTCTTGCGCCGACCGATGAGACCAAGTCCGCCTAAAGCGCTCAGCATCAGCCAGGCGGACGCGGGCAGCGGCACCGGCGCGACCGACACACCGCGATAAACCTGGCCCAAGGCGGCCGTGTCGAGCACGCTGAAGTTTTCGGAGGCCGCCTGACTCGCCGTCGTGTCGGCGAGCGTGTCGGTGATCGCAACGATCTGGTTGGGATCGGCCCCCGCATCCCCGAGCACGCTGCCTTCGGTGGAGGTCACTGCATACAGGGTCACGGTGCCATTGGCGTTCACCGTGCCGGTCAAGTTGCGCAAGCCATCGACCGTGGTCGAGAGGCCGCAGGAACTCAATCCCCCGCAGACCGCGCCGCTGCCATTGACCGTGTAGCTGGTGCCGATCAGCGAGCCCTTGAGTTCGTAGTCCAACTGCCAGACGCCGTTCACGAGACTGTATTTCTCGAGTCCACCGGCTTGCGTGGTCGGGCTCGCACCGAAATCGGTGGCCGCCCCCGACCCCTCATCCGCCACATACAGCGTGCTCGAGTTCGCAAACCAAAGGCCGAACGGATGCGGTCCATCGGTGTCCGTCTTCGCCGGTGAAGTGTTGAATCCGGGTAAGACGTTGATCGGAGTCGACGGGCTCGCGGCCGGCAAGCTGCCCGTGCTGCCGACCTGGTAGACCGTATCGATGCCGTTCGAGCCGCTGCCCTTGCTTACGTAGAGCGTGTTGTTGAATACCGTCTCACCCCGAAAGTTATTGTCCTTGGCTGCTTTGTCGGCGGGATTGCCGACTTGGGTGGTGTTGAACTGCCCGACCTGTGAATTCGTCCCGAGGCCGCCATTGGTCGATGCCGCGGACAAGAACTGCACGCCCGTGTTCGCCGTGGTCTGCGCGCTGCCGTTGCCGTTGCCCGCATTACCGACGAGGTAGTAACCGCCGCCAGTCGCGATCGCGGCGCGACCGTTGTTGCCGTTGTACGCGTTCGTGGTCGTCACCTGCAGCGCGTTGCTCGACAAGCTGATCTGCCCGACAGCGCGATAGGCGGCGGTCTGTATGTCGGTATTGCCGGGCTCCAAGGAGCCCGGCGTATTCGAATTCGAAACGTCGAATTGGCCGACAGTCGAGTTGTAGCCCATGAACGTCAACGAGGAGCCGTCCGGCGACAGGTTGATGGCGAGTTCCGACTTCGAGGAGAAACTCGTCGCCAAGTTGATGCCAAGGTTGGCGGCGAGCTGCGTGACGTTGACCGTGTTGTCGACGTTGCCGGTGGCGGTATTCACGTCCTGCAGATAAATACCGGACGTGATCCCGAAATTGGCGTCCGCCAGGACGTTGTTCCAGACGTTGGACGAACAATTTGCATTCGTGCAGAACGCGCTGGCGGCGCTCGTGCCGAGCGTCGATCCGCCGGTGAGATTTCCCGCGGAGTTGTAGGGGAGGGGCGTCCCCACGCCGAAACCGGTGTCGGTGTAAGTACTGGAGCTGACGATGAGGTCGCCGCCGTAGCTGCCGAGCGCCTGCTGTGCGAGCGCCGGCGCGGCGGACAGCAAGACTCCGCCCGCGATCGCGACAGGAGCTGCCGCGAATCTGATTCGCTTGTTCATCGAGTGGATCCCCGAAGTGTCGTGTGTGTGTCGTCAGGCGCGATTCGGCAGTGAGTCCGAACCGTTGCCGCCGGTCAAGAGTTGTGTGTCGGAGGGCATGTGGGCCATCCGTCTCTCATCCGCGACTGTCGACAGGTTCACCGGGCGATGTCTCAGCAAAGCTTCAATCACATGAAGATTGCATAACACACTTGCGATCGGCAATTGGCAACCCGCGTGCCGACAGGCGTTTGTCGTGCTAATGCCTGCAGCTCCCCTATCTGTCAGGTGGCACTTCGGCGACGATGCCCGCGGGCCCGCATTCGTGCAGGATCCGCCTGGAGTCTAGTCCCGGGGCGCGGGATCCGGAACGCTGCGGCCGCGGTGATAGACCGCGACGATAGTGCGCGTGTTGCGGACCGAGTGAGCGAGCACATCGACGCCGTCGCCGACCAGTTGACGTGCGTCGTCGACACAGGGGCGTGTTACCTGCGCCGTCCGCGATACCCGTAGAGCAGATACGCGACGACCAAAACCACCACGAGCAGACCGATCGGTCCGATACCCCAACCCGCTCCCAAACCCCAATACAATCCGCCACCGCCGCCGAACAGCAGCAACAACACGAGGATGATCAATAGCAAGTCCATGGTCTCTCCTTGTCGCCAGGCGGCGTGCGATCGGAAACTGGCGATGTGCGCGCCGCGGTCATCATGGCTGCAACGCTAGTCGCTGCGTGGTCGGCCGTCGGTGCGCTGGCGAACGCGGCGCCGTGAACTTCAGCTGCGCGCAGTGAGCGCGCGCGCACGCTTGAACCTCAGGGAGTGTCGTTTGTAAGGTGCTTTTCCTGCGCCCAGCGCAGGACCGTATCGGACAGATCGCGCGCATGAGGATAGTGACCGGCGCCCTGCAGGCGCACGAAGGTTGCGCGCCCGCCCAGTTGCTCGGCCAGTTGCTGGCCCATACGGAAGGGAACCTGCGGGTCATCGGAACTGTGGAAGATGAGGACCGGCACCTTGATTTGCTCGAGCAGCGCTTGCGTGTCGAAGCGGTCACGCATCAACCAACGCACCGGCACATACGGGTAAGCATCGGCCGCGACATCGACGATCGACGTGTAGGGCGCTTCGAGCACCAAGCCGGCCGCACGACCCTCGCTGGCGATGCGCGCCGCGACACCGCTGCCCAGGCTGTGACCCCAGACGATGACCGGACCCAGATGGTTGTTGACGGCATCGACCGACGCCCGAGCCGACGCCGTGAGCGAAGCTTCGGTCGGCGCGCCGGGATTGCCGGAGTATCCGGGATAAGAGGCCAGCAGCACACCCCAACCGAGGCGATGAAACGCATCGCCTTGCTGCGCAAAATCGGACCGATCCGCGCCATTGCCGTGAAAGAACACGAGCGTCGGTAAATTCGCCGAGCGCGGTGGAATCCACCAATCGGTGAGCATGCCGATGCCGGGCACCGAGACTGACAGCATCTGGTAGGCCGAGTCCGCAGGCGGTGCATGCTCCCAGACCGACTGGGGACGAAACAACAAGCGTCGTTGTTCCGCATACAAATAGGCGCAGATTCCGAGATAGCCGAGGACGATGATCCCGGCCACCGCGAGCACCCAGCTGTTTGTTTTGGATCGCATCAACGGTGCTGCCTGCGCCGCTCAGGCACCGGGTCGCAGCTCGAACTTGAGGCATGTAGGCGCCGCATACCGCAGATTGTACTCGAAGCCGCGGGGGCGCTCCCGCTGTCGCTGGTTTCAGTGACCCTGCAACGAGCTTCCCGAAAAAAGGGACTACCACGGTCCCGCTGACTGCGGCCAAATCGCTCTCACCGGACCATCATGCGCAAGGAGATTCGCAATGTCGGATACAACATCAACCTGGCCAGGCGCTCAAACGGAACTCGAATCGGAGTTCGAAGAGGAGTTTGAGACGGAATACGAAGCGGAGGATGAAGCCGAAGACTTCGACTTCGGTGGGATCGCCAATGCCCTCGGCGGTCTACTGGGTGAAGGGGAGACAACCGCCGAATCGGAGTTCGAAGACGAGTTCGAAAGCGAGGGAGAATTCGAGGGTGAGAATTTTTCTTTCGGCGGCTTGTTCAAGAAAATCGCGCCGGTGCTGAAAGGTGTCGCCAAGATAGCGGCGCCGATGGTGGGCTCGGCCATTCTGGGCCCGGCGGGCGGCGCGCTCGGCAACCTCGCCGCATCCGCGCTCGGCGAGGGCGAGTTCGAGGAGGAAGGCGAGTACGAAGAGGAGGGTGAGTACGAGGGCGAAGCGGAAGCCGAGCAGGAGATCGCCAACCATCCGCTCACCGAGAATGAGGCGATCGCCGAGATGATGGCCGAAGCCGCATCGAATGCGGCCGGCGAAGGCGAGGCCGAGGCCATGGCCGGCGCCGCCGTCGTGAGCGTGCTATCGCCGCGCGATCGGCGCGCACTGCGAAAGTTTCTTCCCAGCCTGATCCGAGGCACCGCCGTGCTGACGCGCATCTTGCGCAAACGCCGCTCGACTCGTCAGGCCGTCCGCGCCGTGCCGACGATCATTCGGCGCACGATTCGCAAGGTGAAGCGGCAGGCGGCTGCCGGTAAACCGGTCACGCGTCGCAGCATCGCGCGGGCCACGGCGCGCGAGGTCCGTCGCGTGCTCAGCCGACCGAGACTCACCCGAGCCTCGCTCGTACGCAACGTTCGTGCCAGTCGGGCGGTCAAGCGGTCCCGACGGACCGGCCGCTCACATCGTGCCATCGCGGGTTGAGCGCGCCGAGCACGGGAAGGTCAAAGTCAAGGAGTCAGCGCCATGTTGGAAACTGAAATGGAACTCGAAAGTCTCGGGGAATTCGCGGACGTATTCGAATCTGAACTCGAGGATGAACTCGAAGATGAGGTCGAGTCCGAACTCGAGGGCGAGTATGAGGACGAACTCGAATCGGAACTCGAGGCCGAAGGGGAAGACGAGTTCGAAAGTGAGTACGAGTTCGAGGGACCGAATCCCGTCAGCAGGGTCTATTCCGACGCCATGATGGAGCACCTCGGGGTGGCCGCGATGGAAGCCGAGACCGAGGACGAGGCGGCCGAACATTTTCTGCCGCTGATTGGCCTCGCCGCCAGCAAGCTGCTGCCATTGGCCGCACGTGCATTGCCGAAGCTGGCCGGCAAAGCGCTGCCGAAGATCGCCCGCGTCGTCACGCGCGCGACTCCTCACATGACCCGTGCCGTGGGTCATATCGCCCGCACCTTGCACCGCAACCCACAGACCCGCCGTCTCGTGCGCGCGATCCCCTCGGTGGCCCGACGTGCGGTGACGACGATCGCGAGGCATGCGGCGGCCGGGCATCACGTGACGCCCAAGCACGCCGTGCGGATTCTCGCGCGCGAGAATCGCCGGGTGCTGCACAACCCGAAGATCTTGCGCACCGTCTTGAAACGCTCGCAAATGCTAAACCGCGGACTGCATGCTCACGGACATCGCCACCATCTCAATGGCGCCGGAGTGCACTACGGGCGCGGCGCGGGCGGCGCGGGTGGCGTGCGCCACGGCCACGCGACTCGCGGCATTCGCTACGGTGGCGTCGGCCGAGGTTTGGTCGCATCGTGTCCTAGCTGCGGCGCCAGGGCACGGGGCGTCCTACGCACCTGCTGCTGCTGCTAGCTCGTTGACTGCCTGGATACCGACATGGACAGCATTGCCGAGAGTTTGTCGCGATCCGCGATTGCGGACCCGGTACCGCCGGCGAAGACTCGCGGCCGGACCCGCAAGAGCCGTGCGCGCGCGCCGAAGCCGGTGTTGACGCCGTGGCTGCGTGCGCAGTCGATCAACCTGACGCGTCACGCCGCCGCCTTGCGTCCGTTCCGACGCGAGGAATTCGGTCCCGGCGCGGCTGCCCCTTCGGAGGGGCATATCCAGGCGGTCAACGCGCTGCTCCAATCCTTGCGGCGCGGACTGCTGAAGATGAGCGGCCGAGTCACGGCGGCATCGCGTCGCGCGCAGGGCGAGCCTCGCACGGCGCTGCTGTCGGAGGTCGTGCGGCGCAAGGATCGCGCACACCATTGGGTGCAGGGCATCGAGCGCATCTGGGACTTTTACTTCGAGTTGTTCGGTCAGCGGCAATCGAACTATGCGGACTGGCTGCTGAGCTGCGATCGGATCGCGCTCGATTGCTATCAGGCGGCATACACCGGTCTCGGCAAAGCCCGCACGGTTCCCGCACCGCCGCCCTTTTGCTACATGCGCACGGGTTTTGCCCCGGCGACGTTCCGCCGCGGCATTCCGCTGCGCCGACTCGGCAAGCAGATCAACCCGTTTCCGCTCGTGCAGCTGCCCTACCATCGCTTGGTCAATCCCTGGACGCTCGGTGCGATGCTGCACGAGACCAGCCATAACCTGCAAAGCGATCTCGGCCTCAGCCGCGATATTCCGCGCGCCATCGCGCATGCGCTGCTCGCGGCGCATCTGCCGAAGAGTGTCGCCGGCATCTGGACCCGCTGGAACCGCGAGATGTTTGCCGATATGTCGGCACTGCTGCTCGGCGGTCCCGAGATCGTCGGCGCGCTGATGGACGTTCTCGGGCGTGCGCCCGACGCCGTATTCGCCTACCGCGAGCGCGGTCCTCATCCGACGCCGTATTTGCGGACGCTGATCAACGTCGAGCTCTTGCGCCGCATGGGATTTGCGGAAGAAGCGGCCCGCTACCGGCGCGCCTGGATCAAGATCTACCCATCCCCGCCTGCCGGCGCGATGCCCGCTCGGCTGCTCGAGACGTTTCCGGAAGCATGCCGTATCGCGGTGGACACGATGTGTTATCGGCCCTACCGCTCGCTCGGCAACAAGCGCTTCGCCGAGGTGATCCGCTTCGGGGACAAAGAACAGCAAATGACGGAGGAAGCGGCGCGCCGGCTCGCGGCGGGCGTCGACCCCGGCATCGTCCCGGCGCGTTTCTTGATCGGCGCCGCGCGCATCGCGATGGACCGCAAGCTCGCCCGACCCGGCGACATCGCGAAGAAGTTCTATCTCGAGCTCGCGAGGAGATGAGCATGTCGATCGAAGCGGTATTTGCGCACCTGACTTCGGCCTACGCGGCGCTGCGCGATTCTCTGCAATACCTCGGACTCACGGTGATCGAGGATCGTCCGCCGCGGGACGAGGTCCTGCTGGTCGAGCGTCTCGGCAACCTCGTCGAGGATCTGCGCGGGTGGACCGAGGAGGGCTGCCATGCAGCGGGCGAGGCACAACAAGCCAGCGCACATCCGGCGAATTTACAGCAGATGCGGCGCGCGCTGGCGCGGGCCAACGAGCGGCTGATCGTCGTCGAGTACCGCTTCTTCGCCGAGGCGGCGTCGCATGACACGAGTGATGCGCTGCTGCGCTTCGGCCGCCAGCGCGGCCGGGAGTGGCTGGCTTGGTCGCAGAGCGTCGTGCAGGCGCTGGACAGTTGCCGCGCGCCGCTGCGTGCGCTCGACGAAGCCTGCCTGCAGGCCTGGGAAGAGCTGGGGGAGCGGCTCGGCCTGCGCTCCGTATCGCTGCAGACGACCAATATCGGTCAGCAGACAGCGGCCCCGTCGGGCAAACGAGCCGGCCTCAATGCGGCGCGCGACCGTCGGCAAGATGAGGTCACATGACCGGTGGCGGCAAGCGGGATCGAAAAAAGGACAGGGCGGCCAAGCAAGGCCGAACGCAATTTCAGGAGACTGACATGTTAGAGACCAAGGCCGAGCAGAAGCAGCTGGAAGAGTCGGGTGATCTGGTGCCGCCGGGATTGCTGCCTCCCGGTAGCGATCGAAGATATGTCGTGCCGCCACCCCACGCGCCCAGCCCCGGACCCGTTCCTCCGTTTCCCATACTGACCGAGGAGATGGGATACGCGCCCTCGCCGCTCGCCAACGGCGGCGGCGCCAACCCCCGCTCGGGTGGTACGGCCGGGACCGGATCGTCGCTTGGGCCCGTGGTCAGTCGCGCCTTGCAGCAAGTCCTGGGCTGGAAAATCAACCCCGGTGATGCGGCAGGATTCACCGGCGCATTGAACCAGTCCTTCTCACTCAAGCTCGTGGAAGGCGCCGTGGTCAGCAGTTGGACGCCGCGCAGCTACGTCGTGCAGAGCGACCTCGCCGGCGGCGTGAGCGGCGCGCAGGCATCGATCTATACGATGGCGAAGACCCTGGTCGATCAAATGCAACCGCTGGTCGACGGGCTCTATGCACTGGATCCCGCCGCGGACGCGGAAACCGTGGCCGCGCTCAAAGATCTCGTGAAAAGCCAGCTCAGCAACCTCGGTGAGGAATTCGGCTTCGTCAGTGGTCCGCGCGTGATGCGCGTGCATCAATACTTGCAGATGCTGTTCGGCATCAAAATAGGCCTCGATCACTCGCCGCCCGCGGGACAACCGTCACCCATGCTCAAGATCCACCAACAGCCGCTCCCTTCGGGTTCGGCCTTGAAGCACTATTACAACGGGGCCCCGGGGTCGCCGCGCCACTGGCCGCCGACGTCCTACTGGACGAACCCCGACACCATTTTGGGATCGCTCGGCGATCTGCGCGATGAACTCGGTCTATTCGAGACCGTCGTCCCGGCGGGCGAGGCATTCGTCAACACGGTCGCCGACGAACAGAACGTGACGAATTTCCGCATCATCGTCGACTACGCCAATTCCTTGTTGAACTCCTGGCAGACCAGCATTCATTATTTTGCGAATCCGAGTTCACCCTTCCTCGGCACGCAGCTGGTCGTCATCTCGCGACAGCTCGGCGTCATCAGCGAGACGGTGGACGAGGTACGCTTCGTATTCGACTCGGTCTTCATCGGCCCGGCGCAGCGCCAGACCGTACAACTGCTGTTCCACACCTTGCCGCCGCTCTCCGGCGGCGTGCCGGACGGCGCACCTCACTCCGTGCGCCACTTGCCGCCGATTTACCTCGAGGACCTGCTGCTGTGGATGCAGAACTTCGTCGGCGGCGAAGCTCAGGACATCATTCAAAACGGCGGCAAGCTCGGCCTGGGCGAGGATTTCGTCATCATGACGGGCCAGATTTATACCCAAGCCGTCGGCTTGTACCTATTGTCGAAGCACCACCCACCGGTCGCCGCGATGGGCACGAACCGGGTGCAGCAGTCCCTCTACAAACTGGCAACGCAGCTGGGTGATTTCTGCACCATGGCGGCGTCGGTCGGCGTGCCCTACATCCCAGCGCGGCAATGATCTGACACGGAGAAGCATCGATGGCAACCCAAAAGGAATACCAAGCCCTGTTCGACCGAGTCGCGGCCTTGCGCGAACAGGTGACCAACAATTTGTCCGCAGACCTCGTCTCGAATCCGCAACTCGCGGACGCGCTGACCAAGCAGATCGACGATCTGCTGAACTCGGTCGTGGTCTCGGATACGGGACAGACCCTGCCTCCGGACAAGGGGCTTGCGGCCCTCGCCGGTGTGGGGCCTTCTGCATCCACCGAGCTCGGCGACACCCGCATTCCGCAGGGCGTCACCGCCTACGACGACACGATCACGTCGGAACGCATCGTCGCGGTGGGCGATATGTACTATCTCTGGCAGCACGAAAAGATCGGCGTCTTCCGCGTCGTGCAGAAGCTGCAGGAGCTGTTCCGGGCGGGGTCGGTGCGGCTATCCGGCGGACAAGGCGCCTTTGCGTTGTATCAATTCGATCGCCGGCAAGTGCTGCGCTATACGCAGCGCGATCGCATCGCAGCCTATCGCCGGGTGTTCGGCTACGGCGGTGGTGCGGCGCCGGAGGGCGCAAGGCCCAACACGGACTTTCATTCCCTATTCACGCACTTCGTGCAGCAGGTCACCTTGTTCTGGCGCGACAAGAGAATATCGGACGTGATCCGCGAGCGCGCCTACGATCCGAGCTTCGGTTCGATCGCGATCGTGCGTCGGGCCGGACTCGATCTACGCAACAATCTCAAGTGGTTGTCCTTCGGCGACGTCAACGTGCTACGCGTCGAGGTCATGCAATTGCTGGAGGAGGCCTTCAAGATCCTGGACGCGCCCGATGTGCGCCGCCTGTTCGGTGCGGACAACGCCTGGGACGTGGTCGAAGAGGTCTTGATCCGCTACTACAAGGAGCGCTTGGTGACCTCGCCGCGCCAACGCATGGGCGTGACGGGGCGCGAAGTGCTGCGTTGGCTCGCACAGCCGCACATTCTCACGACCACGCGCGCCAATTTCGAGACGCTGCTGCTCGAGATCGCCGAGAACGCCGAGGAATGGCTGACCAGTGCGCAGGCCATGCAGCTCGCCGACCGCACGGCCGGAAACCGGGTCATGCCGTGGACGCGATCGTCCCCGCCGGCGATGGCGCCCGGACGGCCGCCGGCGGCGAAAATGGGGGATCGCGCGTTTGCCCGCGCAGGTGCCTGAAGGAACGCCGTGCAGCATCGCGGATGACGGTGAGGCGCGGCCAGTTTCGCGCACGCGACGGTGAGCGATGTCCGCGCGGCGCGCCCTCGAGTATGCTCGCGGCCACCGTGACGAATTCCTGGCGCAGCTCAAAGAATTCGTCCGCATGCCGTCGGTCAGCGCCCAGCCCCGGCACGCCCGGGATCTCGAGCGCTGCGCACATTGGCTGGGGAGCCACCTCCAAGGCATTGGGCTCGAGCGCATACGCATCATCGCGACCGAGCGTCACCCCTTGGTCTATGCCGAATGGCTGCGGGCCCGCGGGCGACCCACGCTGTTGATCTATGGGCACTATGACGTGCAACCTGCCGATCCCCTGGGCGAATGGCGGTCTGCGCCGTTCACGCCGACGGTGCGCGGCCGGGATCTCTACGGCCGCGGCGCGTGCGACGACAAGGGACAGCTCTGGACGCACGTGAAGGCGCTCGAGTCGTATCTTGCGACCGGCGACGCCCTGCCGGTCAACGTCAAATGTTTGTTCGAGGGCGAAGAGGAAATCGGCAGCACCCACCTCTTTCCGTTCGTGGCGCGCATGCGGCCCCTGCTCGCGGCCGATGCCGCCGTGATGTCGGACACACGCATGCTCGCACCGGACCGCCCCGCCATCAGTTACGCCGAACGCGGCGCGCTGTACCTGGAACTGACCGTCAGCGGCCCACGGCATGACCTGCATTCCGGGAGCTTCGGCGGCGCCGTTCACAACCCGCTGCAGGTGTTGTGCGAGATCATCGCAAAACTGCATGACGACGACCGGCGCGTCGCGATTCCCGGCTTCTACGAGCGGGTGCGCAGATACGGCGCACGCGCGCGCGCCTCGATGGCGAAAAGCGGGCCGTCGGATGCCGAAATTCTCGCCGACGCGCAGACGCAAGAATCCTGGGGTGAACGCGCCTATTCTCTTTACGAGCGAACCACGCTGCGGCCCGCGCTCACGATCAACGGCATCACGGGCGGCTACCAGGGCCCCGGCGGCAAGGGCATCATCCCGGCGCGCGCCAGCGCGAAGCTCAGTTTCCGTCTGGTCCCAAATCAAGATCCGGGCGAAGTGGAACTGCTCGTCCGCCAACACATCGCGAGACTCACGCCCGCAAGCGCACGCTCCAGCATTCGCACACTGTCACGGGCATCTCCCGCGGTCGTTGATCCACGCCATCCGGCGATGCGAGCCGCCGCATTCGCGTATCGCAAGGGCTTTGGCGCGGATCCTGTGTTTCTGCGCTCGGGCGGCACGATACCGATCTTGAGCGCATTTCAGAAATACCTCGGCATACCGACGGTCCTGATGGGTTTCGCCCTGCCGGACGACCGCATGCATGCACCCAACGAGAAATTTCACATCCCGAATTTATTCAAGGGCATCGACACCAGCATTTGGTTCATGGACGCGCTCTCGAAATCGCGGGCGCACACCGGCAGCGATCGGGCAATTCCCTCAGCGCACGGCGGGCACAGCCTTCTTCGGCGCAAGCTTCGGACTCTCGGGACTGCGCGCTGAGACGCCGGCACTCGCCTTGGCGCGCGAGCTGCCACCGCGCGAGAGCGCGATCCAGTCAGCATCACAATAGGGTGCGATCGTCAGACCGAATTCAGCGGCCTTTGCCACCATGGCCGCACGTGATGTGACGCCCAGCTTGGTGAAGATGCGCCGCACGTGCGTACAGACAGTCCAGGAACTGATGTTGAGCACCGCCGCGATCACCTTGTTTTGATGTCCAAGTGCGACCATTCGGACGATTTCGCGCTCGCGCGGACTCAAGGAATGCGCCCTACGCTCCGCGGCAACCGTCCGTATCAGAATATACCGGTCGCCATCCACGTCGATGTCGAACACGACGTTCTCTGCAGCCCCGGGGCGCGACTCCTCCGTCCGCTCGCCCGGCGGCGGCTTCGTGATCTCCACTGCCGAACGGATCAATTGGCTCAACCGCACGACATCGAGGTCCGCGATTGCGGATATCCTCTCGGCATCGTGTGTGTCAATCGCCATGTCGCCAGCTCCATACTTGACTGATCGCCGAACCGCTCCGCTTCCCGTAGCGGGACGCAAACTGCCTTCCCCGATGTGGTCTGTACTCGAATTTTTTTCAGCGTCGACCAGAGTTCGACTCTAACCAAGAATGTCCTCCAATTTCAGTAGCCTATTCATGCGAGGGCCGGTCCGCGGCACACCTGCGAGCCGGTGTGCGAACGTGCATCTGTTGATGGTGAAGTTCGGGTGGGGATCGTTACAGCCACAAGATTACGGCGCGGCGGGCGTGCATGACGGCCGATTCAATTGTGGCGTCGAATTTACCAGACGTCGCCGCTACGCCAATCCGCGGTGATATCGCCGGCGAGATCGATGCACGGCGTTCTTGGTGTGCGAAGCACCATGATTCCGCGATCGTCATCCGGCGTGCGCGTGCGCGCATGCGGCATCTGTACGAAAGACCGGCCCCGCCAGCACTGCCAGCCGAAGGTCGTGTAAACGCGTGGTAGCGACGTCGAGAGGACCCCGATGTCGTAGTCACGTCCGAGGAATTCGCCGAGCTTCTCGAGCACGCTGCCGGCCTGACGCTGCCGACGCCGATCCGCTCGTGTCGCGACTGCCTCCACGTAACCCGCGCGCAGCACCTGTCCGTCACATGCGATGGACCGCGGCACGATGGCGCCGTGACTGACGATGCCGTGTCCGTCTTCGATCAAAACGTGCACACCGCCGAGCGTGTGCCGCCAATCTTCATCCGAGAAATCGCCGTCAAAAGCGCTGATGAGCCACGCTCGCAATTCCCGCAGGCGCGGCGCGGACAATGCCTCTGTCGGCAGCCATTCGATTTGGCTCACTGGCCGGGAACCCCGCTATGATCGGCTATCGACTGCGATGGTCGCTCATCACGCCCTCCGGCAACTAGGCTCGTGATGCAGGTAGACCGCGAGCTAAAGGAGCGTTTTCTCGTAACGCCAAACCTCGAGTGGCAACGTTCCGCCTGGTACTTCCAAGTGTTCGATCACGGTTCCTGTGCGAATCCAGCCGCGTTTTGCATAGAACTTGGCGGCGCGCTCGTTCCCGATCGCGCACGCGAGCCAAGCCCGGGGCACGCCGTCGTCCCGGAGACGAGCTTCAGCGTCGAGAATCAGCGCCGCAGCGAGGCCGAGGCCACGCCCTTCCGAAGAAACATACAGCTGATTCAGCTCCGAGCCCTTCGTGATGCAAAAGCCGATCGGCGCGTCATCCGGACCGATCACACGCACCCGGCCCAGGGCAGCTAGAAGACGCGCCTGAAAACTCCCGAGCGTCCGCTGCCGCGCCAGTTCCTGCGGTAACAGCTGCGCATGGGTATCCTGCCACCCGTCGAACCAAATCTTCGCGAGCCGGTCGATTTCCGTCGCCTTGGCGTCTCTTACCATCATGACCGCGACTTCGCCTAGGCGGCGGATGGGGTAACGGCGGCGAGCTTGGGCTCGCCGAATTCGAAGCTGCCGCCCGTACTCGCCTGCGCCAAGACCCAAGCGAGACGCGACTGATCGATGGGCTTCGACAGGTAGCCGTCCATACCTGCGGCAATGCACTTCCCCCTATCCGATTCGAGGGCGTTGGCGGTCAACGCAACGACCGGGATGTTTGGATTCTTGTAGAGCCCAGAGGAACTGCGCAATTGCCGGGTCGCTTCATAGCCGTCCATTTCAGGCATCTGACAATCCATCAATACGATGTCGAAATCGAACTCTCGCAGCGCTTCGAGTACCTCGACTCCGTTACAGGCATTATGCACCAGCACTCCCCACTTGCGCAGGATGAAGCCAGCTACCTTCCGGTTCACCTCATTGTCGTCAGCCAGCAGGACGCGAAGACCGGGTTTGATAGCCAGTCTATCGGCGGTCCCCCGCGCACTTGGTGCCACGGACCCAGCGCCACGCTTGAATTCTGTACAAGCCTGAATGAGCGCCTCGGGTCTCGCGGGCTTGGTGACGATGTGGTCGAAAAGCCGCCTTTCGTCTTCGGTCGTAGCGATCGCTAGAGATCGCAACAGCACCAGGGCAGGTGGCGGCGCGGCGTGTTCAGATTTGGCCGGCTCTGGGAGGCTCAACCGCCGGATCGCGGAGGCCAGCCAATTTGCATCGTGATTAAAGTCCGCCCGGATTCATGCGGGTGCTCGACGAAGCAACACTCGGCTTCGTCGATTTCGTCGCCTGCACTTCGCGGATGGGGCGCGAACCGGCAGCCCCGTCGAGGCGCGTAAATGCTTGATTTTAATGGTGCGCCCGACTGGATTCGAACCAGTGACCCCTGCCTTCGGAGGGCAGTACTCTATCCAGCTGAGCTACGGGCGCTTATCCGGCGAGGGGGGCGAGATACTATCCGTACCA
>Ga0209208_10000097_pt1 | contig 86043 bp, 76 predicted proteins | sample S1TSphfallax_3_FD_187694 | JGI IMG/M metagenome (GOLD analysis project Ga0209208, IMG submission 187694) | Host-associated microbial communities from peat moss isolated from Minnesota, USA - S1T2_Fd - Sphagnum fallax MG (SPAdes) (version 2) | ecosystem: Host-associated > Plants > Peat moss >... | reverse complement strand
TTCCTGCTCGTCGCGCCCCGCATAAAAGTCGCTCATGCCCATGCAGCCGAGTCCGAGCGCCGACACCGACGGTCCGTTGCGGCCCAATTGTCTGAACTGCATGCTGTGCTCCTGGTTAGCTTGGGGGTCAGGTTAGCATCTTCGCGAGCCCGCGCCTCAGAGCGACAGCGGCAAGGCCGTGGATTCTTTGATCACGGTCACGGCGACCGAGGAGTTGACCGACTGCACACACGGAATGCGTGACAGATAATCGAGGTAGAAGGCTTCGAAGGCCTTGATGTTCTTGGTGACGATTTTCAACAGAAAATCCCACTCCCCGGTCAGCGTGTAGCACTCGAGCACTTCGCTGCGATCGCGGATCGCGGCCTCGAAGGTCGCAATCGCGTCGCGTCCCGTGGTCGACAGCTTGACGTGCGCCAGGATGGTCAGGTCGAGGCCGAGTGCCGCGCGGTCGAGCAAGGCGACGCGGCGCTTGATAACGCCGGTCTTCTCGAGCTGCTGAATTCTGCGCCAGCAGGTCGTCGTCGATTGCTGCGCACGCAACGCGACATCGGCGACCGACAAAGCGGCTTCGTGCTGCAAGATATCGAGGATCTTGATGTCGATCGCATCGAGCGTAACTCGGAACATACGATTCATTATATTTGAATATCAGGAATGAACATACTGGTTTTGCGGGTGCAGAGCGAACGAGAGCACCAATCGACCTCATAAGAGCGTAGATTCCGCGCATGGTCAGTACCTCGCGTTTGCATCTGCCCCGTGCGCCGGCCCGCCCTGGTGAAGCGCCGGACTTCAGCTACCTGGAGTTATCGCCCGCGGGTGCGGTGGCCCGCCCCGAGGTCACGGCCAAAACCCGCGATATCGCTGCGCTCGCGCTCGAGCTGGTGCGCGTACTCGACGATCGTCACGATGCCGTCGGCCCCTGGCACCCGCATCTGGATCCCGCCGAAATGCAGATCGGGCTGCGGCATATGTTGCTCACCCGCCTCTACGACGAGCGCATGCAGCGCACGCAGCGCGCCGGCAAGATCAGTTTCTATATTCGCTCGCTCGGCGAGGAGGCCGTCTCGGTGGCGCAGTGCATGGCGCTGCGACCGGGCGACATGCTGTTTCCCGGCTATCGCAATCAGGGCCTGCATATCGCCCGCGGTTTGCCGCTCGTTGATCTCATGTGTCAACTGCTCTCGAATACGCGCGACATGTGCAAGGGTCGCCAGCTGCCGGTGATGTATCACTCGGCTGCGGGCAATCTGTTCACGATCTCCGGGAATCTTGCCACGCAGTTTCCGCAGGCGGTCGGTTGGGCCATGGCCGCTGCGATCAAGGGCCAGGATCACATCGCCTCCACGTGGATCGGCGAAGGCAGCAGCGCAGAGGCCGATTTCCACCATGCCTTGCTGTTCGCGTCGGTTTATCAGGCCCCCGTCGTGCTCAATGTGGTCAACAATCAATGGGCAATTTCGACTTTCCAGGGTTACGCCGGCGGCGAGCAACGCTCCTTCGCGGCGCGCGGACCCGGCTACGGGATCGCCGGCCTGCGTGTCGACGGCAACGACTTCCTCGCGGTGCATGCCGTCACGCAATGGGCGGCCGAACGCGCGCGCACAGGCGCGGGTCCGACTCTGATCGAACTGGTGACCTATCGGGCCGCGGCCCATTCGACCAGCGATGATCCGACGCGTTACCGGGCCAAGGATGATCATCTGCATTGGCCGCTGGGCGACCCGATCGAACGCCTCAAACAGCACTTGATCAAGCTCGGCGAGTGGTCCGAGCAGCGGCATCAGGCCTTGACCGCGGAACTCGATGCCCTGGTGGTCGCGAGTTGGAAGGAAGCCGTGACTTACGGCACGCTCAACGAAGGGCCGCGCTTGGACCCCGACCTGATGTTCGAGGACGTGTTCAAGGAAATGCCTGAGCACCTGAAACGCCAGCGGGCGCTGATGCGCGCCGAAAAAAGGGGCTGAACGACGTGGCGCAGATGAACATGATTCAGGCGCTGAACTCTGCGATGGATGCGATGTTGGAGTCCGATCCCTCGGTGATCCTCATGGGCGAGGATATCGGCTACTTCGGCGGCGTGTTTCGCGCCACCGAAGGTTTGCAGCGCAAATATGGCGAGCAGCGCGTGATCGACACCCCGATTGCGGAGGGCGCCATCATCGGCGCGGCGATCGGCATGGCTGTGGGCGGCCTGCGGCCCGTGGCCGAGATCCAGTTCGCGGACTACATCTATCCGGGCTTCGACCAGATCGTCAGCGAGTTGGCGCGGCTGCGCTATCGCAGCGCCGGCGACTTCTTCGCACCCGTGACGATCCGTACGCCCTGCGGCGGCGGGATCCGCGGTGGTCAGACGCATTCTCAGAGTCCCGAGGGGATTTTCACGCATGTCAGCGGCATCAAGGTGATCATGCCGTCGAATCCCTACGATGCGAAGGGTCTGCTGATCACGGCGATCGAAGACGACGACCCGGTCGTGTTCTTCGAACCGAAGCGACTCTACAACGGTCCGTTCGACGGCGACCCGAACAAGGCGGCCGTGCCCTGGAGCACGCATCCGAAGGGCGAGGTGCCGGAAGGCGTGTACCGCGTGCCGTTCGGCAAGGCCGACATCGTGCGCAGCGGCAGCGACCTCACGATCATCACCTACGGTACGATGGTGTTCGTCGCCACGCTGGCGGCAGCGAGTCTCGGAGTCGATGCGGAGATCATCGATTTGCGCTCGCTCGTGCCGCTCGACGTCGATACGATTTGCAGTTCGGTCAAGAAAACCGGCCGCTGTGTCATTGCGCACGAAGCGACGCGATTTTCCGGCTTCGGCGCGGAGATCCTCGCCATCATCCAGGAGGAGTGCTTCTGGGATCTGGAGGCGCCGATCCAGCGCGTCGCCGGTTGGGACACGCCCTATCCGCACGCCTTCGAATGGGAATACTTTCCAGGACCCGCGCGGGTCGGCACGGCGATCAAAGCGGCGATGGAGCCCGCTTGAGCGTGCGCGGCGAGTACGTTTTCAAGATGCCGGATCTCGGCGAGGGCACGGTCGAAGCCGAGATCGTCCGCTGGTATGCGCAACCCGGCGACTGGGTCGATGAGGATCAAGCGATCGTCGAAGTCATGACCGACAAGGCGTCGGTCGAGGTACCTGCGCCGGTCAGCGGACGCGTGCTTTCGGTCACCGGTACTCCGGGTGACAAAGTGGCTGTCGGCGCGCCGCTGATCGTGTTCGAGTTGCTCGGCAGCGCGGACAGCGCGCCGGAGACGCCGGCCGCTGCTGCACCGAAGGCTCCGCCGCTCGACGCGCCCGTGAGTGCCGCCGGCGCCGAGAGCACCGCTGCGACGGCGGCGACGACGCAGCGTGTGATGACGTCCCCGGCGAACCGACGACGCGCGCGCGAGGCGGGTATCAGCCTGCACACCGTCGTCGGCACGGGACCGCGAGGGCGCATAGTGCGGGACGACATCGCGGCGGCGAGCCGCGAGCAGCGGTTACCCGATACGCTGCCGGGCCCAGCCACGGCAGCGGCGACCACCGAAATCAAGGTGATCGGCCTGCGCCGCCTGATCGCCGAGCGCATGAGCGAAGCGAAGCGCAACATCCCGCATTTCGCCTATGTCGAGGAAGTCGACGTGACCGAACTCGAATCGCTACGCGCGCATCTCAACGCGCAGCAGGCGCACGGCGCGGTGACGCTGACGTACCTGCCCTTGGTCGTACTGGCGCTCGTGCGCACCTTGCGCGCCTTCCCACAATGCAATGTCCGCTACGACGCCGAGCGCGGCGTGCTCATCCGACATGCGGCCGTGCACGTCGGCATCGCCACCCAAACGCCCGACGGCCTCAAGGTCCCGGTGGTCCGCGATGCCGGTTCTCTGTCGCTGTGGGCTCTCGCCGCGGCGATCCGCGCGGTCGCCGAGCGCGCCCGTTCGAACAAGTCGCCGCGCGAAGAACTCTCGGGTTCGACGATCACGGTCACGAGTCTCGGCAAACTCGGCGGCATCGCCTCGACGCCGGTGATCAATGCGCCCGAAGTGGCGATCGTCGGCTTGAACAAAGCCGTCGAACGGCCGGTCGTCCTGCAGGGTGCGATCGCGATCCGGCGCGTCATGAATCTCTCGTCCTCGTTCGATCACCGCTTCGTCGACGGCCACGATGCGGCGGCGATGATTCAGCGCTTGAAGACTTACCTCGAACATCCCGCCAGCATTTTCATCGCCGACCCATCGCCCGGAGAATCTTGATGGTCGCCATCGTCGGTTGGTCGCATTCGCGCTTCGGCAAGCAAGCCGAAGAAAGCGTGGAAAGTCTCGCCGTCGCGGCCGCCACCGAGGCCCTGCAGCATGCCGGAGTCGCCGCCGAGGAGATCGATGAGATCTTCCTCGGTCATTTCAACGCCGGTTTCTCCGCCCAGGACTTCACCGCTGCGCTGGTGCTGCAGGCCGATGCCGGTCTGCGCTTCAAGCCCGCGACCCGGGTCGAGAACGCCTGCGCGACCGGCAGCGCGGCCGTGCATCAAGGGCTGCGGGCAATCGAGTCCGGGCGCGCCCGGCGCGTGCTGGTCGTCGGTGTGGAGCACATGACGAACAGCTCCGCGGCGGACATCGGCCGCAATCTCCTGCGCGCCTCGTATCTACCCGAGGAGGCGGACAATCAGTTGGGGTTTGCCGGCGTGTTTGCGCGGATCGCCGACGCGTATCGGGACCGCTATGGCGATCCGGCCGATGCGCTGGCGTCGATCGCGGCCAAGAACCACAAGAACGGTGCCGCCAACCCCTATGCCCAGATGCGCAAAGACCTCGGCTTCGACTTCTGCCGCGTGGAGAGCGACCGCAACCCGCGCGTTGCCGGCAGCCTCAAGCGTACCGACTGTTCGCCGGTCTCGGACGGCGCCGCCGCACTGATCCTCGCCGACGACGCCACGGCGGCCACGATGCCGCGGGCCGTGCGCTTCCGCGGCATAGCGCACTGCCAAGATTTCCTGCCGCTCGCGCAGCGGGATATCCTGGCTTTCGCGGGCTGTGCACTCGCTTGGGCGCGCGCGCTCGCAGCGGCGGGACTGCAGCTCGCGGATCTCTCCTTCGTGGAGACCCATGACTGCTTCACGATCGCCGAACTGCTCGAGTACGAGGCGATGGGCCTCACGCCGCCCGGCCGGGGCGCGGATGCCGTCCGCGAAGGGTGGACGACGATGACCGGTAAGCTGCCCGTCAATCCATCCGGCGGCCTCAAGGCGAAGGGACATCCGATCGGCGCCACCGGCGTGTCGATGCATGTGCTCAGCGCCATGCAGCTCTGCGACGCGGCGCCGCCCGGGATCCAGCTTACGCGTCCGACCCTTGCCGGGATTTTCAACATGGGCGGTGCGGCGGTCGCCAATTACGTGAGCATTTTGGAACGGAGCCGCTGATCAAGCCGGGCACGGTCGCAATCTGTTTCGTCGCCGCCGCGCTCGCGCCCGTCCGGGCGCGCGGACTCGATGCCGACGGCCTGCTGAGCAGCGTCGGTCTATCTCCGGGTCTCTTGTCGTCTGCCCAGACGCGCGTTTCGGCCGCGCAGTATGGCGCACTGTGGCGCCGTATCGCGTGGACGCTCGACGACGAATTCTTCGCCCAGGACTCGCGTCGCATGAAAGTGGGCACCTTCGCGATGCTCTGCCGCAGCGTCGTGCATTGTGCGGATCTCGCCCACGCCCTCGAGCGCAGCCTACGCTTCTTCGCGCTCACCTTCGACGACCTCGCGGGACGCCTCATCGTCGAGGGCGCAGCCGCGAGGATCGTGCTGACCGACCAGCGCGGTCCGCCGCCGACCCGCGTTTTCGCGCATGAGACGTTCTTGATGCTGTTGCACGGCCTTGCCTGTTGGTTGGTGGGCAGGCGAATTCCGATCCGCCGCGCAGAGTTCGCCTATCCGGAGCCAGCGCACGCGGCCGAATACCGGCTCATGTACTCGCACGATCTGCGCTTTCGAATGCCGCACACCGCGATCGCCTTCGATGCGCAGCCACTCGCCTTGCCGGTGATCCAGAATGAACACTCGGCCCTTGAGTTTCTCGCCCACGCTCCCGAGAACATCCTGGTGAAATACAAGAACCCGCACGGCTTGGGCGCGCGCATCCGCCGTCGCCTGCGCCAGTCGCTGCCGCAGGCCTTTCCGGAATTCGAGGCGCTCGCCGAAGAACTGCGCATGGCACCCGCGACGCTGCGCCGCCGACTGCAGGAGGAAGGCAGCGCCTACCAGTCGATCAAGGACGCGTTGCGTCGTGATCTCGCGATCGACTACCTCACGCACTCGGACCGAACGGTGCTCGATATCGCGCTGGAACTGGGGTTTGCGGAGCGCAGCGCGTTCCACCGCGCTTTCCGCAAGTGGACCGGCGTCTCGCCGGGCGATTTCCGGCGCGCCGCGTCGGTCGTCGAGCCTCCAGGCTAGTCGCCGGCGCGCGCGAGGATCTGCTGCGCCTGGCGCAGATGCGGCGCGTCGACCATCGCACCGTCGAGATCGATGACACCGCGGCTTGGATTGGCCGCGAACGCGGCGACGACACGGCGTGCGTGCGCGACGGCCGCGGGCGCCGGCGTGAATGCCGCGTTGATCACGGGCACCTGGCGTGGGTGTATCGCCAGCATCCCGGTGAAGCCATCGCGGGCGGCGCGCGTCGCATAGCGCTGCAAACCTTCATCGTCGCGAAACGCCGGATAGACGGTCTCGAGCGCGGCGACGCCGGCGGCATGCGCGCCAAACAGGGTCAGGGCGCGCACGACTTCGTAGGGCGGCGTGAACGACCCATCGACGAGCCGCGCTTGCGCGGCGCCAATCGCCGCCGGCAGATCCTCGGCGCCCCAAGTGAGGCCGCAGAGCCGATCCGCGACCGTCACATATTCGCCGAGCCGGAACACGGCGAGCGGCGTTTCGGTGGCGATCGGCAGAATCGGCCGCTGCGGCAGCCCGGACCTGATCAAAGTGTCGCCGAGATCGCGCACCGAGGTGGCGCCCTCCGCCTTCGGCAGCACGAAGCCGTCCGGCAGCGCCGACGCGAGACTCGCGATGTCCTCCTCGATGAGTCCGCTGCCGCGCGGATTCAAGCGCACGAAGACCGGCGCGGCGCGATCCGGCCGCGCTAGAAAGTCCGCAACGTGGCGTCGCGCCTCCGCCTTATGCGGCGCGGCCACGGCATCCTCGAGATCGAGGATCAGCGCGTCCGCGTGCGCGCTGCGCGCCTTTTCCATCTGGTCGGGGCGATCGCCGGGTACGAACAGCAGGGAGCGCAATTTCATCGTGCTTCGCGGCGAATCAGCGCCGTGCGCAGACAGCTGCAGACCAGCTCATCGCGTTGATTGTGCAGGCGGTGCGCGAACGTCACGATGCCGGCCTCGGGCCGCGACCGGCTGTCGCGCAATTGCTCGACCGTGGTCTCGGCGCGCAAGGTGTCGCCGACGAACACGGGCTTCGGCATGCGCACTTGATCATAGCCCAGGTTCGCGACCAGTACGCCTTGCGTGGTGTCGGCGACCGAGACGCCGATCATCAAGCCGAACGTGAACACGCCGTTGACGAGAATTCTGCCGAACTCGCTCGCCGCCGCGGCATCGGCGTCGAGATGCAACGGCTGCGTGTTGTGCGTCAACGTGGTGATCAGTAAATTGTCGGTCTCGGTCACGGTGCGGCGAATTTCGTGCTCGATACGATCGCCGACCCGCCAGGATTCGTAGCAGCGTCCCGCCATCGATGCTCTCCTCGGTTGCTCGTATCCAGAGCATAGCGCCTCCCGCACCCGCAGGGTGATTCCCACCGGCCGGGATTCGCGGTAGCGTATGCAGATGGGCCGCGGTCAACCCCGTCGATGGCAGTTCGGCGTCAGCGCGGTCGTCGCGGCGGCGTGCTGCTTGGGCGCCTGCGCGACCGATCAAGATGCAGCCGCGCCCGCGCCCGCGCGCGCGAGCAGCGCGCGCGAGATCATCGACCGGGCGCTGCCGCGCAGGGTCGCGGATCGCAGCGGGTGGCGCGAGGATCTCTATGCCGACTTCACGGCACTCGCCCTGCCGGCGACGCGCGCCAACGTGTGCGCGGTCGTCGCGGTGCTCGAGCAGGAGTCGAACTTCCAAACCGATCCGGTGATCCCGCATCTTGGCGAGATCGCCTCGCGCGAGATCGACGCACGCGCCGGGCGGGTCGGGATTCCACTCTCGCTCGTGCATGCCGTGCTGCAGCTGAGATCCGGCAACGGACAGACTTATCGTGAGCGGATCGACGCGGCGCGGACCGAAAAGGAACTCAGCGACATCTACGAAGACTTCATCGGGCGGGTGCCCCTGGGCAGTCGCCTGTTCGCCGAACACAACCCGGTCCGCACGCGCGGACCGATGCAAGTCAATATCGCCTTCGCCGAACGCTACGCGGACGCCAGACCCTACCCCTATCCGGTGCATCAGAGCATCGCCGATGAAGTCTTTACGCGCCGCGGCAGCCTCTATTTCGGGATCGCGCATCTGCTCGATTACAGCGCGCCCTACGACCGCTTCTTGTTTCGCTTCGCGGATTTCAATGCCGGGCAATATGCGAGCCGCAATGCCGCCTTTCAAAGCGCCGTTGCTCAACTTGCACACAGCGCCATTGCAGCTGACGGCGCGCTGCTGCCGCATGACGCGGACGATGCGCGCGGCGACCCCGCCCCCGGGTCCACCGAGGCGGCCTTGCGCACGCTCGCCGGCCGGCTCAAGCTCGATGACGAGGCGATCCGCGCGGCGCTCGATCAGGGCAAGACCGCCGCGTTTGGCTCATCGGCGCTTTATCGACGGCTCTTTGCGCTCGCCGATCAAGCGGCGGGTCGGCCTCAGCCACGCGCACTCATCCCGACGATCGATCTGCACAGTCCGAAGATCCGACGCGCGTTGACGACGGCCTGGTATGCGAACCGGGTCGACGCACGTTTCCGACGCTGCCTCGAGGACGTCGGCTGAAGCTTCGGTTTGTCATAACACGAGCGGGCTCACCATATTGCCGGGAGAAATTGACACTGCCGCGCAATAATTGAATCAGAGCCACTCGGACCCGCGCGCAAAGCATCGGCTGTGTCACACTCCGTGGCAATGGAACGCGCAGGCGTTCACAGTTTTCTCTCACCATGCAGGGGACCACATGTCGACACGATGGATCAAAGCCGCAGCTGCCGTGATAGTCCTCAGTCTGGCCGCAGTAGAGGCGAACGCGGACACTGGCTGCGACGCCGCCGTGAACGCTCCGTTGCGGGGCGCCGAGCGACTGGTGAGTTCAATGCGCAGCGACAAGCCCGGACAGGCCCGGGTTTTCGCGGCAGATGGCTCGGAATATACCGCTGGTGCCGCGCGCTGGATGAGCGCTGAACTCGGCATCGCGAATCGCGCCTGCGCGCGCGGCGATAGCGCCACGGCGATTCGCCACTTGAACGGCGTTCGGAAGTTCCTCCGGACGCATTGACGCCGGCTCTGACTCGCGCCTAGACCCCAGTAGCGGCAGGCGCGGCGCGCTCGCAGTGCACGCATGCCGCGTTGCGGCTGCCCCGACTCCGCGATGATGAGACCCAGTCGTGGCTTCTACCGCTTGACACCGACCAATCGTAAATCATTCGCGGCCGAGGCTTCAGTTACGGAGACCTTGTCCGCTATCAGCCTCCACTAACGACAGCAAAGTGCTCGATCTTCGCGCTCGAATTGGATGGATGGTGCACGGATGCGTAGGAGGGGAAAATGAAACCGTACCTCTCTCGAGTATCGATCACCCGACAATTCATGTTATTGGCGCTGCTTGGTGTCGTCATGACGATGACCGGTCTTGCATTGACCCTCAAGCGTGGCCATGACCTTGCCTATGAGGCAAAGCGTGCCGAAATTCAGCATGAGGGGGAAGCGGGGGCCGCGATCGTAAGCCACTTCGTCGATCTGGAGAAAGGCGGCGCTCTCACCCGCCAAGAGGCACAGAAGCGGGCTTTGGAGGCCGTGGGTGCGATCCGCTTCGACGGCGTCAACTATGTCGCCATCGTGAACTTTGACGGCACCTCACTTTCGAATGCGAACACGCGCTTGATCGGCCACAATATCATGGGCCTGAAGGATTCCTTTGGCACGCCCATCACCGCCGCGCAGATCGGGATTGGCAAATCCGGCACTCCGGGTTTCACGACCTTTCACTGGTTGAAAATCGGCGAGAAAGAGCCGAAATTGAAAATCTCCTACAACATCGGTATTCCCGAGTGGCAATGGGATGTCACAACCGGGGCGTTTGCCGACGATCTAAACGCAGCTCTCATCGATAGTGTGGTTCGACTGGCAGAGATCTTCGTGCCGGTTTTTCTCATGTATGTCGCGATTGTCGTGCTGATCCACCGAACGCTTGCGCGAGTGCTGGGCTCAATGTCCAGCGCCATGCGGCGACTCGCGGCGGGAGAGCTGGACACGGAGATCGTCGGGCGCGATCGGAGCGACGAATTGGGCCACATGGCTTCGGCCATGGTTACATTTCGGCAGGCGGCGATCGAGAAGCAGAATCTGGAGGCGGAAGCGCGGCGTCAGCGTGACCGTCACGAGGCGGAGCACGGCTTGCGTCTCCTTGCTGAATCGTCGGAACGCGCCAAGGGCCACTTCCTCGCCTCCATGAGCCACGAAATCCGCACCCCGATGAACGGTGTGCTCGGCCTGACCGAGTTGCTGCTCGATACGCCGTTGAATCCCGAGCAGCACGATTACGTTCAGACCATCTTCAGTTCGGGACAATCGTTGCTCGCGATCTGCAACGACATCCTGGATCTCTCCAAGATCGATGCGGGAAAGCTCGATCTCGAACAGGTCGCCTACGATCCGGTGCAAACGCTCCACGATATAATCGCGCTCTTCGCGCCCCGCGCATCTGCAAAAGGCCTGATGCTGGAGGTCGATGTCGGCCCGGACACGCCGCGCGCCTTGATCGGAGATCCTGGCCGATTGCGACAGGTGCTGTCGAACCTTACCGGCAACGCGCTCAAATTCACGGTCGACGGCTCGGTGCGGATCGAATTGCGGGCGAGCGAGCGAACCAGCGATTCGGTGACGCTGGCATTCGCTGTCGTCGATTCCGGTATCGGCATGACGCCGACGCAACAAGCCAATTTATTCCGCGAGTATGCGCAGGCTGATGTCTCGACTGCCCGGCGGTATGGCGGCACCGGCCTCGGTCTTTCCATCTGTCAGCGCCTCGTCGAAATGATGGGCGGTTCCTTCAGCGTCGAAAGCAAACCGGGCGCTGGCTCCGCCTTCCGGTTCACGATGCGCAGCAAGATCGCCCCATCAAGGGCAACCAGCGCCTGCGACATCGTTCGCGTCAGCCCGCAACATCGGTTCATGGGGCGTGTGCTCTTGGTGGAGGACAACGTGGTCAATCGCTTGGTCGCGCGCACAACCCTCAAGCGATTGGGCTTGGAGGTCTTGGAGGCGGAAAACGGCCGCATCGCGGTGCAACTGGTCGAGCAAGAACGGGTCGATCTGATCCTAATGGACATCAACATGCCCGTCATGGACGGCATAGAGGCGACTCGGCGCATTCGCGCCGCCGAGGCGAGCGGCATCATCGTCGGCCGGCGTCCGATCATTTCCATGACAGCGAGCGTCATGCGCGAGTCCGTCGAGGCGTGCCGGGAGGCCGGCATGGACGAATCTCTGTCCAAGCCGTTCCAGCGGGAGCAACTCGTCGACGTGCTCGCGCGCTGGTTGAACGGCAGCCGCATCAGGACGGAAACCTTGTCCGAAGGGACGCTATGTTGCGTTGCGGCCCCACCGGTCTTGCCGCCTATGGCCTGAGTTTGAGCTGCGGATAAGCAGTGATCCTGTCTGAGGTGTCGATTCGCATATTTCTCGCACCGCCGGCTCATATTTCTCGCACCGCCGGCTCAAGTATTTCCTCCCTCGGACGTTATGAGGGACAGCTGAGACTACTGTGTGTCAGTGGATCCTCGCCGGACGGGCAGACGGCGAGCCGGCGTTCCCATTTTCATCCTCAGGATTCCACCATGACCGTAGGCAAACAAATCGCCAGTCTTCCCGCGCTGGCGCTCAGCGCAATCATTCTCATATTTGGCGTCATGTTGCATGACATCGGCAACGTCTTCGATGCGGCGAGTTACGGCACGGTGAACACCGTCCCCAGTTTGCTCGTCCTCGACCGACTCGACGATGCGCTGAACGACTCCCGATTGAACGTTTGGAAAACTTTGTCGGTGCATGATGCGGCCATCGCAGGTGGGTTCACACGGGAGGTCGCCAAGTCCCGCGATGCGCTCGATAAGGCGCTCAAGGACTATGAGAGCCTCATTTCGGACGACAAGGACAAGGCACTGCTGGAGATGGAGCGCACCGATGCGGCCGCCTACTATCGTTTGACTGACCAAGCGCTCGAGTTGTCGCGGACCGGCAAGCAGGACGCGGGCGTCGAACTCATGATCGCGCAAGTCGCGATCATCGACAAGTTCAAGACGGACTTCGATGAACATCGGACCTACAACGAGACCCTCGGCAAACAGGGTGCGGACCAGGCACTTGCCATCAAGTCGCGCGCGATCTGGATTGGCGCGATCCTGACCGGCATCACGCTGGTGCTGGTCAGTCTGATCGGCTACTACGTCTATCGGCAGCTTACCGGCCAGTTGGGCGGCGAGCCGGCCTATGCGGCGGAAGTCATGCGCGACGTTGCCGGCGGCAAGCTCGACATGACCGTGCTCGTCAAGCCGGGCGACAAGACGAGCCTCCTCTATTCGATCAAGAACATGATCGACAAATTGAAAACCGTGATAGACGGGCAACGGCGGGTGATCGCGGCAGCCAATCACGGTGAATTTACGGAGCGGGTCGATCTCGTGGGGCTCGAGGGCTTCCAGAAAGAGCTCGGTGCGGGACTGAACGAACTCATCACCACCACCGGCGCCAGCATCGATGATGTCGTCGAAGTCATGCGTGCCCTGTCCGAAGGCGATCTGACCAAGACCGTCGACAAGGACTACGAAGGCAGCTTCGCGGCGATGAAAGAGTATACCAACAACACGATGCTCAAACTCTCGGCCGTCATCACCGAGGTGAGCGGTGCCGCCGATTCCTTGACCACGGCGGCCGTGCAGGTCAACGCCACCGCGCAATCGCTGTCGCAAGCCTCGAGCGAGCAAGCCTCGAGCGTCGAGGAGACCAGCGCCTCGGTGGAGCAAATGACGGCTTCGATCGATCAAAACACCCAGAACGCCAAGATGACCAACACGATAGCGACCCAAGCATCCACCGAAGCCGTGGCCGGCGGCGAAGCGGTCAAGGATACGGTCGGCGCCATGAAGCAGATCGCCCAAAAGATCACCATCATCGACGACATCGCCTACCAGACGAACCTCCTCGCACTGAATGCGGCGATCGAGGCGGCGCGGGCTGGCGAGCACGGCAAGGGGTTTGCCGTGGTCGCCGCCGAGGTCCGGAAGCTCGCCGAGCGCAGTCAAGTGGCTGCCCAAGAGATCGGCACCGTCGCCGAGAGCAGTGTGGAACTCGCGGAGAAGGCCGGCGCTTTGTTCGTCGCGATCGTGCCCAACATCCGCAAGACCTCCGACTTGGTCGAGGAGATTGCCGCCGCATCGGAGCAACAGTCCGCCGGTGTCAACCAGATCAATTCCGCGGTCACGCAACTGAGCCAAACCACCCAGCAAAACGCCGCCGCGTCCGAGGAACTCGCCGCGACCGCCAATCAAATGAGCGGCCACGCTGAACAACTGCAAGAAGCAATTGGATTCTTCAAGCTGTCCGGCAACGGATCCGCGGCGCCGGCCAGCACCCGCGCTGCGCCGACGCAGGCTGCCGCGGCTCGCAAGCCGGCCAAGAAGCGCGTGCCAAAGACCGGTCCCACGCAATCTGCGGACAGCGCGCCGCTTGCCGAGGCACCGGTCGAGTCAAGCTTCAGCAAGTTCGGTTAACGGGAGAATCTCATCGCCACCATGACTGTAGGAAAAAAGATCTCATTGCTGCCGGCCCTGGCGCTCGCTGGGATCGTGCTGATCTCAGCCGTGTTCATCCACGGCATCGACAGCGTCTATGACTCCGCAAGCTATGGCACGGTCAACACGGTGCCGAGTCTGCTGGTGCTCGATCGACTGGATATTGCGCTGGCCGATGCCCGAGTGAATCTGTGGAAGGCTCTAGCGGTGCACGATGCGACTATCGCGGCCGACTTCGATAAGGAGATCCCAAAGTCCCAGCAATTGATCGAGAGCGCACTCAAAGATTATGGTCTGCTCGTTTCGGACGACAAGGACAAGGCACTGATGGAGGCTGACCGGACCGATGCGGCGGCTTATTTTCGCCTGACCGATCAAGTGCTCGCGTTGTCGCGGGCCGGCAAGCAGGGCGCGGGCGTGGACCTCATGCTGGCGCAATATCCGACGATCCAAAAACTCAAAACGGACCTCGAGGAGCATCGCGCCTACAACGAAACTCTTGGTAAGCAAGGCGCCGCCGAAGCGGTCCACGGCAAGTCGAAGGCGCTCTGGCTCGGGGTGCTCATTGCCCTGCTAACCATGGCGGTATTGGCTCTGATCGGTTTCGTGATCGTCCGTGCCCTGACGCGGCAGCTCGGGGGCGAACCCGCCGCCGTGGCCGCCGTCGCCGGCAAAGTCGCCATCGGCGACTTCTCGAGCCAGATCGACTTGCGCCCCGACGACAGCAGCAGCCTGTTCGCCGCGGTGGCGAAAATGCAGGAGGATTTGAAGCTCCGACTCGAGACAGGGCAACGCGAAGCGGCCGAGAATGCGCGAATTCGCACCGCGCTCGATCGGGTCTCGGCGGGCGTCATGCTCGCGGACAACGACGGCAAGATCATTTATGTGAACGACGCGGCGATGAATATTCTGCGTCAGTATGCCGGGCAGATTCGCGCCGGCGCACCGCAGTTCGACCCGGAGCGCTTGCTCGGCACACCGCTCGACCATTTGCTACGCCTGCCCCAGGGGCTCAGCAGCGCCCACAGCGAGGAATTGGCGTTCGGCGAGGCGACCTTGCGGATCGTCGCGAACCCCGTCCACGCTGCCGGCGGCGCGCGCGTCGGCACGGTCGTGCAATGGCTGGACCGCACGCAAGAACTCAAGATCGAACAAGAGGTCAACGTCATGGTCGCCCAGGCGATCGATGGCGACTTGACCGCGCGCATAGAGGAGCATGGCAAAGACGGTTTCTTCAAGTCGCTGTCCGAGGGCATGAACCGCTTGATCGGCAACATGGCCGACGTCGTACGGGCGATGGCGAGCGCGGCGGCCGAGGTCAGCACGGGCGCGGACGAAATCTCACGCGGCAACTTGAACCTTAGCCAGCGCACCGAACAGCAGGCCTCGAGTCTCGAAGAAACCGCCTCGTCGATGGAGCAGATGACCTCGGCGGTCAAGAACAATGCTGACAACGCGGCGCAGGCCAATCAACTCGCGGTCGCGGCGCGCGACCAGGCGGAACGCGGCGGCAAAGTGGTCGGCTCCGCGGTCGCGGCCATGAGCGAGATCAACATCGCGAGCAAGAAGATCGCCGACATCATCGGCGTCATCGACGAGATCGCTTTTCAAACGAACCTGCTCGCACTGAACGCCGCGGTCGAAGCCGCGCGTGCCGGTGAACAAGGCCGCGGGTTCGCAGTGGTTGCCTCCGAAGTACGCAATCTCGCCTCGCGCAGCGCCGGAGCCGCCAAGGAGATCAAGGCCCTGATCCAGGACTCGGTCGGCAAAGTAAGCGAGGGCACGAAGCTCGTCGACGAGTCGGGCAAGGTGCTCGGTGACATCGTCGCGGGTGTCAAGAAAGTTACCGACGTGGTGGCGGAGATCTCCGCCTCGAGCCGTGAGCAGGCCTCGGGCATCGAGCAGGTCAACAAGGCGGTCACCTCGATGGACGCGGTGACGCAGCAGAACGCGGCGCTGGTGGAAGAGGCGTCCGCTGCTGCCCAGGCGCTCATGGAACAGGCGGCAAACCTATCCAAGTTGATTTCGCGTTATCACGTCGGCGGGGCGTCGGCGGTGTCCGGCACCGCGGCTCGGGGTGGTACTGCGGCGGTGAAGCCGCGTCAACCGGCGGCGGAGCGGCGGACGGCGGCCCGGCCGTGGAGCGGCAAGACCGCCGCCAGCGCCACAGCGACGGCAGCGACCGAGGCGCCGGCGCCTCAAGCGGCAAGCGGCGGCGACCAATGGACCGACTTTTGAAGACCGAACCCATGCTAACGAACCAGTACCTGACCTTCGCTTTGGCCGGAGAACTGTTCGCGATTCCGATTCTGGTCGTCCAGGAGATTCGCGGCTGGGAGGCCATCTCGCGTACGCCCCGCTCTCCGGAATACGTGCTCGGCGTCATGAATCTGCGCGGCGCCATGATCCCGATCATCGACTTGCGCGCCCGGCTGGGGATGGAGATCTGCGAGCGCACCTCGACGTCGGTCGTGATCGTCGTGCGCGTGGCGACGCGTGGCGGGGAGGCGGTGACCGTCGGCTGCCTCGTCGATGCGGTCTCGGACGTCATCAGCTTAAGCGCAGATGCGGAGCACGCGACGCCCAGCGCCTGCGGCCAGGTTGACAGCCACTTTCTCGCCGGCATGACCACGGTCGACAAGCAACTCGTGATGCTGCTCGATCTCGTGCGTCTGGTCGAAACCAGCATCGGCGGACAGTTCGACGCGTTCGCGGCCTGACTGTGAAAATCTCCCCCGAGCGCCGCATCCTTCTCGCGGCGCTGTGTCTGCTCTCGGCCGCCACCAGCGCCGCCGCCGATGAGGTCGCCGTGGCCGCTTCCGTCGCAGCCCCGGCGCAAGCAGCCGGGCTGATGGGCGCGGTTCCGCATCTAGCCGACATCCTCGAGGCGTCGGGGATTCAGATCACGGGCTACATCGACGCCACCTACGAGTACCTGACGACCAGCGGTGAATTCAAGGGTGGTGTTCCGAGCCGTGTGTTCGATTTTCGTGAGAACAGCTTCACGGTGCACCAGGCGGCCCTGACCGTCGCGATGCAGCCCAAGGAAGGCTTCGGTGCTGTCCTCAACCTGACCGCCGGGGAGGACGCGAACGTCATCAAGTCGCTTCCGGAGTCGGGGGGCTCCGATTTCGATGTGACCCAGGCGTTCGTCCAGTATGCGCATGGACCACTGACGATCATGGCGGGCAAGTTTGTTACCCTGGCGAACGTCGAAGTCATCGCGGAAACCCAGGACTCGAATTTTTCGCGCTCCATCCTGTTCGGCTATGCGGTGCCGTTCACCAACACGGGCGTCCGCGCAGTCTATGCGATCGGCGACCGATTCTCGCTCACCCTCGGCGTCAATAACGGCTGGGACCAGATCACCGACGCCAATACGGACAAAACGCTCGAGGTCGGTCTCGCTTGGACACCCAGCAAGGTGTTCAGCATTCTTTTAAATGTTTACGTCGGCGACGAACCCATCAATGATACGACTCGCAAAGTCGATACGCAGCGCGCGCTCGTCGATGCAATCGTCACCTGGAGCGCAACCGAGAAGCTCACGCTGATCGCCAACTACGACGCCGGTCGCCAGTCCGAGGCGGCCGCTGACGGGGGCGCCGCGACCTGGAGCGGCATCGCCGGCTACGCTAATTACCAGTGGACGGACCAGTGGCGCACCTCCGTGCGTGCCGAGCGTTTCAACGACGCCCAAGGCTACCGTACCGGAGTCGATGCACCGCAACCGGGCGCGCCCACGGACAACGTTGGCCAGATCTGGTCGGAGCTCACCTTGACCGCGGGCTACGCACCGACGAAGCAATTCGAATTGCGGCTCGAGGCGCGAGCGGACAAATCCAACGTGGCCGCCTTCGTCACAGCCGGCGGAGCGGCCGGTGCATCGGCCGACGACGGTGCAGAGCTCACCGACAAGCAGGAATCGCTCGCGGTTCAGGCAATTTACAAATTTTGAGTCAGCCATAGGCACAGAGCGCGAGTCGCTCGGGGCCCCGCGGCGGGTTCACGCCACAAGGTCAATCGGCAGGAAGACCTGAAACCGGGTGCCGCTGTCCGGCGGTACGGTGCTGCTTCGAACCGTAACCTCACCGCGGAGGTTCTTGACGATCCCATAGACGACCGAGAGTCCCAAGCCACTACCCTCTCCGGGCGCTTTGGTCGTGAAAAATGGGTCGAATATGCGCTCCAATACCGCGGGGGTCATGCCGCTGCCGGTATCGGTCACGGTGATACATACCCCCTCGATTTGTTCGGTCGATGCACCCAGGACGGCGTGGGCCGGCTCGACAGCGATGCCGATGACCCCGTGATTATTCATGGCGTGCGCGGCGTTGATGCACAGGTTCATCACGATTTGCATGATGTGCGTCGGATCGGCCAAGATGCTGATATCGCCTCTCGTGCCGCATTCGAAGGCGAGATCGATCGCAGGCGGCAACGAGGCGCGCAATAGCGCGAGCGCTTCGCGGATTTGCGGCACGATGTTCACCCGCACGGAAGCGCCCGGTCTTTCGCGCGCGAAGTCGAGCATTCGTGCGACCAGATCGCGGGCGCGAAAACTGCTCTTGATGATCAATGCGATGTTTTTCTTGGCTTCGGAATCGTCGGGCACCTCATCGTCGGTCAATTCGGCGCAAGCGAGGATGCTTGCCAGGATGTTGTTGAAATCGTGTGCGATACCCGCCGCCAGCGTACCCATGGCTTCAAGTTTGCCGGACTGTATCCTGGCGTCGCGCTCCGCGTTGAGCCGCTCCACACTGGCTCTATGATCTGCCGCGGCAGCCAGACTGGCTGACTCGAGCGCAGCCGTGCGTGCGGCAACGAGCTGTTCCAAATGCTCCCGATACTGATCCAACTCTCGCTCGCGCTTGGCCTGCAGAGTGACATCGCTGAGCACGGCCATCAGGCGATTGGGATCGAGTTTGACGAGACTCAAGGACAGCATTCTCGGCTGCAAGTCGTCGGCGCTCTCGGCTTTGACACTAATGCGCATGTCCTCGCAGATACTGCCCTGTTGTGCCGCAAAGCAATCGGCCAGATGCCCAAGGTTCGGCGCCACGCTCTTAAGCGCCGTAAAGAGGTTGCTGAGCGTCCCATCGCGCGACAGGGGCATGAGCAGTTGAGCCGAGAGGGGATTGATCAAGACGATCTCGCCGTCCGGCAAGGTCTGCACCAGGCCGACCGGGGCCATGTAGAGGAACTGTAGCAACGCCTCGTATTCAGCCTCCCGGTCGATCGCTGCCGCAACGCTCACGGGGCACGATAAATGAGTACATAACTGAGCGGGTCCTCCGGCGTGGAGGTGAGCCGCAATTTCACCTTGAGCGGCCTCATGCGCAGCGTCAGCACGTAGTCGATCGTTGCATCGAGTTGGGTACCGTCGCGGAGCGCGTCCTCGAAGCGCTGTGCCACCATGAAGTTGTTCATGCAGGGCGCCACCACCGTGAATAGCGGTCGGCCAAGTACCGCCGCCGCGGCTAGCCCCGCCATTCGCGATTCCCAGCTGTTGTACACGCGGACTACGGTATCGGCGTCGAAGCCGATCACGCCGAACTCCAGTGTGTCCATGTCGGCGGCTCCGAAGCCGGCAAGTTCCGAGGCAATGTCAGGCGTATCAAAATCAACCATCGTGCGTGAACATCCCGTCGTGGACTGCATTGGGGGACCGCCGCTGCGCCTCGAACGCTTCCGTCACAATGGGGACGAACGAGCGTACGGTCTGTTCGGTACCCCACTCGGCAAGCTCTATGGCACCGGTGAGGCCAAGTCGCGATCCCATCCAGCGGTCTGCGAAATTCAAGATCATCTTCGATGACGAGAATATGCGGCATGCGCGTCAGGCTTGCGGTCGGGCCAATGCCTCGTGTATCGCCTGACGCAACTCGGTCCGAGAAAAGGGCTTCGCCAAAGTAAGCTTGACGCCGATGACTGCGGCGGAGCCCAGGTGAAACTCGGGCTTGAGGGCGCGGCGACCACCGGACATGGCGATGATGGGCACGGCGTTGCCCAAGCGCGACAATTCGATGATCAACTCGATGCCATCCATGTTCGGCATCAAGATATCGGTGATGATCAAGTCCGGGTGTATGGTCTTGAGCAATGATAACGCAGTCACGCCGTCACCGGCGATGGACACCCGATGCCCATCCTTGGTCAACATCTTGACCAGGGGTACGCGGAATTCAAGATCGTCTTCAATAACCATGATATGGGGCATGCATGATTTCCCGCGGCATGAGTTGAACCGCTTGCGACGCTGCCAACCACAACCATGCACTCTGTACCGGTAACAGCCGGACGGTCTGTGCGGTAACCCTCTCTTCAGTCGATCAAGATTGCGCGGAAATCGTTGACATTGGTCAGCGTCGGTCCGGTGATCACGGAGTCGCCGAGCGCGGCAAAGAATCCGTGGCCGTCGTTGTCGTCGAGCATCGCCCGCGGGGACAAGCCTTGGGCCTGAGCCCGCGCGAGTGAATCGGGGTGCAGCACCGCACCGGCGATTTCCTCCTGGCCGTCCACGCCATCCGTATCCGCAGCCAGCGCGTGGATGCGCGGATGGCTCTGAAGCCCGAGGCCGAGCGCCAACAAGAACTCGACGTTGCGTCCACCGCGCCCTGAGCCACGCACCGTGACCGTCGTTTCACCGCCCGACAAGAGCACGCAGGGGGCGCGCAGCGGTTGATCGCGGTTCGCGATCTGCAGGGCGATGCCCGCCATCATGCGTCCCACCTCGCGCGCTTCGCCCTCGAGCGCATCGCCGAGAATATGCGCCTCGAAGCCCGCGAGACGCGCAGCCGCCGCGGCCGCTTCGAGTGCGGATTGAGGCGTCGCGACGATCCGGTATTCGGACCGCGCCAGGCGCGGATCGCCCGGCTTGATCGACTCGCCCGCGCCGCTCTCGAGCAGGAACTGCGCCGCCGCCGGAAGCGCAATCCGGTAACGCGCACAGATACGCAAGGCATCGCCGCAGGTCGAGGGATCCGCAACCGTGGGGCCGGAGGCGATGTCGATCGGATCGTCGCCGGGTACGTCCGAGATCAACAGCGACCACAGGCGGGCCGGATGGCAGGCCGCAGCGAGGCGGCCGCCCTTGATCGCGGACAGGTGCCGCCGCACGCAATTCATCTCACGGATCGTCGCTCCCGATCGCAACAGTCCGCGGCTGATCGCCTGCTTGTCGGCGAGCGTCAGGCCCGGAGCCGGCAAGGGCAGCAGTGCCGAGCCACCGCCCGAGAGCAGCGCAACGACCAGATCTTCGGGGCCGAGGCCGGCAAGGAGTCGCAGCATCCGCTGCGCAGCCTGCAAGCCGTCGGCGTCCGGCACGGGATGCGCGGCCGTGACGATCTCGATGCGATCGCAGGGAACTGAGTACCCATGGCGGGTCACGACGAGACCGGACAACGGCGCGGTCCAATGCTCCTCCAAGGCACGTGCCATGGCTGCCGAGGCCTTGCCGGCGCCGATCACGACGGTACTGCCACGCGGTGGCCGGGGGAGATGGGACGGCACGCAGGCGCCCGCCTGCGCGGCAGCGACGGCCACGGCGAACAATCGACGCAGCAGGTCCGGTGCCGCGGGGCGCATGGGCTCAGGCGTCGGCGTCAGTGGGCTTCGCCGCCGCGTGCAGCGCAAACGTCCGTTCGATGGTCTTGACGAAGAGTTCGGCGCGCCGCACGGCCTCGGCCGCAAACTGTGGATCGATATCGGTGCCGGCATAGTCCGCCTGCAGGCGCAGATTTTCGGCCTTGTTGAGCACACCGGCGAGATCGCGATCGATCTGCCCGGTTTGCACCGCGTATTGGCGGAGCGCGGCAATCAACTCTTTGTGCTCGGCCGGCAGGCCCTCTTCCGGCACACCGGCGCATAGCAGCGCGGCTCTGGCAATATTGAACATGGCGAAATAGGCGCGATTGATCGCGCCATCGGCATCGCCGTCCTCCAGGCCCAGGTGGGCGCTGCGCATCGCCCGCTGACTCTTTCGTGCCAGATTGCGAACGAACGGCGAATAATTCACTTCAGGATCCCCATCCCTCTAGTTTGGGTGGAAGTCCGCGGCGGTGCAAGAACGTACCGCACAGGAACGAACTCCGTGTCGGACAGCGCGTATCGTCGCGTAAGCTCGCGCGGGCACGGCCACACTCCCCGGGTAGCGGCGCAGAAAAGTTCCTACGTCCGCTCGTGGTCTTCGCCGCTGGGCGCGCGTTCGCGCCTGGCCGACACTTCAGCGCAAGTTATCGCCGAAGGGGATCCCGCTATGGACGAGTTCCTGATGTTGACTGCTTACTATCCGTGGCTGTTGTGCCAGTTGCGACGCTATCCGCCGTTCCGGTCGTTGTGGCGAGACCGCGGTTCAACGCGCCTTTGAATCGCCTGGCGTTCACTGCTTTGTCTCGTGCGGTGCCGGCGCATCCGCCTCAGTGAGTACGATCGCCACCTGCTGCGAAAAATTGGCCACGGCGCCCCCGCTACTCGAAAGTGGTACGTTCTCGCCGACGACCGCCCGGCAATACGCTTCGGTCAGCGCTTCGATGACCTCGGCGGGACTGCTGTCCGGTTTGGCGCTGGTGTAGGTGTGTACGACCCGGACCAGGGTCGCGTGATCGCTGCCGGCTGCGCGCAAGGTCTCAGGACTCTCCTTGAGAGCCGCACTCGCGACATTGGCGGGCAGCAAGGGACAAACGAGATCGGGTTGTCGCGCCCGCGCGGGGATATCGGCGTACTTGCGCGCGTTGCCCACCTCCCATTGCTGAGCATTCGGCACGCCATGATTGTTCCAGGCGGTTCGCACGTAGTTGGTGACGTCGGCAATTTGCTCATCGCTCAATTTACGAGCAAATGAACCCATGGCACCCCAAGTTCCCTGGGGGGCGAAGCCCTGCAGCACGGCCATGATCACGTTGTCGGGCTCGGCGGCGGTCACCGCCGTATTGCCGGCGAGTGCGGGGACGGTATTCGCCATGCCCTGACCGTTGTCATGGTGACACGAGCTGCAATTGTTTTCGTAGATCTGCTTGCCGATTGCCAGTTCCTCGGGCGAGGCGACGGCGCGGGCCACAGCCGGCTCGCTGGCCGGCTTCTGGTCTTTGAGATACACGGCCATGGCCTGCAAATCGCTGATATCGAGGAAGCGAAGGCTGTCGTGCACCGTCTCCGCCATGGGCCCAAAGGCATGGTCGTTGCCGACCATGACACCGGTCTTCAAAAACTGGACTAGTTGTGGCACGTCGTACTTCTTGATGGACGAGTTGGGATCCGCCGAGATATCGGGTGCGAACCAGCCCTGTAGTGCTGCGCCGGTCAGTTGATATTTGGCTTCCGGGGCCATACCGATGTTTTTCGGCGTGTGGCACTCGCCGCAATGGGCCAAGGCCTGGATCAGGTAAGACCCGCGATTCCACTGCGCATCTTTGCCGGCGGTCGGCTGCCATCGCTGCGGCTTGAAGTAAATCGCCTGCCAGGCACGAATACCCGGACGAAAATTGAATGGAAAACGAAAGGTCTTTTCTGGCGGCGGCACGCTGTGCGAGACGGGTGCGATCGTGCGCATATAGGCCCACAAAGCATCGAGATCAGCATCCGACATCTGCGTGTACTCGATGTAGGGCATGGCCGGATACAAGTAACCGCCATCCTTGCGGATGCCGAGACGCAGCGCGCGAACGAAATCCGCCTTGGTCCAGGTGCCAATGCCCGTGTTGCGATCCTGGGTTATGTTGGGGCCGTAAATACTGCCGAAGGGGGTCTTCAGCTCGTCGCCGCCCGCGAAGGGCTTGCCGCCAGGCGCCGTATGGCAGGAATTACAGTCGGCGGTTCGCGCAATGTACTCGCCGCGTGCTGCGAGTGTTGCCGCCTGCACCTGCCAGGAGATCGAAAAAAGCGCGCTCAGCGCGACCCACCGTATCCACATAACCATCTTTAAGCCATCTTTGCGGTCGAGCCGCGGTTTGCGACAGAGGTTTAACATGTTCCATTTAATTGCACTGCGCTGTCGGAGTTTGTCCGATAGCCGTGACGGACGACTACACTATCAGGCCAACCGGCCGTTGAGTGGCCGCCCGTCGAATGCTGCGGTGCGATTGCAATTCTCACACCGCTTCGCGCCAAAGTCCTACAGCCATGAGCTGCGAGCCCGCGGAGAGTAGGGGCATGGCGTTCTCGCCATGGAGAGTGGCAACGATGTTAAAGAGCTTCAGGACCGGGTGCGTATTCTTCTTTTATGCGCGGAGTCACGGGCAGCTTCAATATCACCTGTGCGTCACCGAGACCCGGGTTGCAGCGAATGATTCTTGGCGCCGCCTGGGCCAAATCACGGACCGTGCCGCGAGTTGCAGCTCCGAACCGCCCGTGGCAGCTCCTCGCCGCGTGCTGGCTTTCGCGCGTCGCGAGACGACCGAGGCCTGAAGTAGCGAAGCCGGCGGCCGCCGCACGAAGGCCGCGTCGCTGCGCCCCTGCCGCGTTATCATGGGGGTCGATAAAAAGAGGAAGCTATCGTGCACGCACATCCGAGCGCGGCGCGCCCGTCGCCGGACGCCGTCATTACCGACATCGTAGACTACGTTCTTGATTTCGCCATCGCTTCTGAGCTCGCCTACGAGACCGCCCGACACTGCTTGATCGACACCTTGGGCTGCGGCCTGGAGGCGCTCGACTATCCCGCCTGCACGAAATTGCTCGGACCGATCGTGCCGGGCACCGTGGTTCCATACGGCGCCAAGGTCCCCGGCACCCAGTTCCAACTTGATCCGATCCAGGCCGCTTTCAACATCGGGGCCATGATTCGCTGGCTGGATTTCAACGACACTTGGCTCGCGGCAGAGTGGGGACACCCGTCGGACAATCTCGGCGGGATCCTGGCGGTCGCGGATTGGGTGGCGCGCAATCGCGTCGCTGCCGGCAAGGCGCCGCCACTGATGCGGGCCGTACTCACCGCGATGATCAAGGCCCACGAAATCCAAGGCGTGATCGCCTTGGAAAATAGTTTCAACCGGGTCGGCCTCGATCACGTGCTGCTCGTCAAGGTGGCGTCGACCGCCGTAGTTGCAGAGCTGCTCGGCTGTTCGCGCGAGGAGATCGTCAACGCCGTCTCGCTCGCCTGGGTGGACGGCCAGAGCCTGCGTACCTACCGCCACGCGCCGAACACCGGCTCGCGCAAGAGCTGGGCGGCAGGTGACGCCACGAGTCGTGCCGTGCGGCTCGCGCTGATCGCGCGGACCGGCGAGATGGGTTATCCGTCGGTGCTGACCGCCAAGACCTGGGGCTTCTATGACGTGTCGTTCAAGGGGCAGCCGCTGAAACTGCAGCGCCCCTACGGCTCGTACGTGATGGAGAATGTGCTGTTCAAGATTTCGTATCCCGCGGAGTTCCACTCGCAGACGGCCGTGGAAGCCGCGATGACTCTGCATGCGCGCCTGCAGGCACTCGGCACGAGACCTGAGGAGATCGCGCGCATCACGATCCGCACGCACGAAGCCTGCATCCGCATCATCGACAAGCGCGGGCCGCTCGCCAACCCCGCGGATCGCGATCACTGCATTCAATACATGGTCGCCGTGCCGTTGTTGTTCGGACGACTGACGGCGGCCGATTACGAGGACGACATCGCCTCGGATCCGCGCATCGACGTGCTGCGCGACAAGATTCGCTGTATAGAGGATCCGACCTTCACGCGGGACTATCACGACCCCGAGAAGCGCTCGATCGCGAACGCCGTGCTCGTCGAACTCGACGATGGCACGCGACTGGAGGAGGTCCTGGTCGAATATCCGATCGGCCACCGGCGCCGTCGCGGCGAAGGCATTCCCTTGCTGGTCGAGAAATTCCGCACCAATTTGCGGCGACGCTTCCCCGACAAGCAGCAGCGCGCGATACTCGACGCATCGCTCGATCGCGAGCGGCTGGAGTCGATGCCGGTGCACGATTACGTCGATCTTTACGTGATTTGAGATGACCTATCTCGTCGCCGACGACCTTCCCGCGACGCCTGCCGGCGTCCGCTTCCGCGCCCTGCTGGCGCAGCCGGCCATCCTGCGTCTGCCCGGCGCGCACAACGGTCTCGCCGCGCTGCAGGCCAAGGCCCGGGGATTTCAGGCACTCTACTTGTCCGGCGCGGCCATGACGGCGTCGATGGGACTGCCGGACCTCGGCATGATCACCGTCGATGAAGTAGCCTTTTTCGTGCGCCAGCTGGCCCGCGCCTCCGCCCTGCCCGTCGTCGTCGATGGCGACACCGGCTACGGCGGAGCGCTCAACGTGATGCACATGGTCCGCAGCTTCGAGGACGCCGGTGCCGCTGCCGTGCACATCGAGGACCAGCTGCTGCCGAAGAAGTGCGGGCACTTGAACGACAAGAAGCTGGCGACCCCCGAGGACATGGCCGCCAAGATCGCGGCCGCCGTCAAGGCACGCAGGCACCTCTATATCATTGCCCGCACCGATGCGGCCGCCTCGGAGGGCATCGACGGGGCGGTCGCACGCGCGAAACGCTATCTCGAGGCCGGCGCCGATGCGATCTTTCCCGAGGCATTGACCACCGAGGCGATGTTCCGCGAATTCGCGAGCCGCATCGACGCGCCGCTGCTCGCCAACATGACGGAATTCGGACGCACACCCTACTTCACCGCGGCGCAGTTCGCCGCGATGGGCTACCGCATGGTGATCTGGCCCGTCAGTTCCTTGCGTATGGCCGCCAAGGCCCAGGGCGATTTGTACGCGGCCTTGGCCCGGGACGGCGTCGTAAGCAGCGTCCTCGAGCGCATGCTGACGCGGCAGGAACTCTATGAACTGATCGGCTACGCGGACTATGAGGCCCTCGACGCCTCGATCGTCAGGACCATCGTGCCGCGCTGAGCGTCAATCCGGCGCGTACTTGCATTGATCGGCCTTGCGTCGGGCCATGATTTTTTGCACCCAGGCACTCGTGTCCTCGTCGGCGACGAAGCTTTCGGGCGTCCGCTGGACGAGCTGCAACACCGTTCCCTCGCTTGCATTCTGGGTCGAAAATTCCGGCTCGGCCGCATCGGCGACTTCGACCGGCGTAATGACGGCGATCTTGAGAGTGGGATCGCGCAGGCGCAGACGTTCGACGGTGCCGAGAAAGCCGGTCGCGTGAAAATCCCCGGTCAGGTGCAGGACCTGGCTGCCCGGAACCTTGCGCAGCGCCGCCAGGATCGACTCGGCCATGGTGTCGTCGCGCGCCGCCTGCGCGGCAAAACTGCGTTCCGCCTTGATGCGTCCCTCCGGTGTATCGCCGCCACCGCCATGGACGGATGAGCCGCCGAGAAACTCCTGGAATTTGTCGCGGTAGGCGCCGGCCTCGACATGCACGTCGCGCGCGATCCAGGCGCGCTCCTCGCTCGAGAATTTATCGAGGATCGGCAGCCCCCACTGCCCGACACAGGCGATCTCCCAGGTTGGCGCCTCGGCGGCGACGACCGGCAAATGATGAACCTGCGCGAAACTGACCAGCGGCCGGTACGAGGCGACATAGTTTTCCCAGGCGCGCGCCCGATCGATCAGCGTGTTTTCACCGATGCGCCCCGCCAAGTAGTCATTGAGCACGTCTTGGGTGTCGCGCTCGAATTGTTCGAGCGACAACACCAGATGCGGGTCGCGTGCGTACAGAGCGCGCAGCACCCGCATCTCCCCGAGATGCACGCCCGCATGGCCGTGCAACTCCCCGTAGACCACCACGTCATACGCGCGCAGTCGCGCCGCCATCGCTTCGGGATCGATGACCCGTGGCGGCCCCTTGCCGGCATCGGTCCAAACGAATGTCGAGTCGTAGAAATCGACCAGAGGATGTGCGAGGCGGTAGGTTCCGTTGCTGAACACCAGCCGCTGCGACGTCGCGCAAGCCGCGAGCAACAGGACCAACGCAAACGCGATGCCGCGCGCCATCACGCCGACCCGTTCAGAATGCTGCTCAAGAAGGTCTTCAGCCGGTCGCTGCGCGGAGCGTCGAAAAGCTGTGCGGGTGGTCCCTGTTCGATGATTTCGCCGCGATCCATGAACACGATCCGGTCGGCGACCCGGCGCGCGAACGCCATTTCGTGCGTGACGCAAACCATCGTCATGCCGCTGTCGGCGAGACCCATGATGATCTCCAGCACCTCGTTGATCATCTCCGGATCCAAGGCTGAAGTCGGCTCGTCGAACAGCATGATTTTCGGTGCCATGCACAAAGCACGCGCGATCGCGACCCGCTGCTGTTCGCCCCCGGAGAGTTGACTCGGGTACTTGTCGGCGTGCGCGCCGACGTGGACCCGCTCGAGGTAGCTGCGGGCGAGTTCCTCGGCCTGGGTTCTCGGTGTTTTGCGCACCCAGACCGGCGCCAACACGCAATTCTCGAGTACGGTCATGTGCGGGAACAGGTTGAATGCTTGGAAGACCATGCCGACTTCGCGCCGCACGCCCTCGATGGTCCGGCGGTCGGTGCCGAGGCGGATCCCGTCGACGATGACATGACCCGAATCGTGGCTCTCCAGACCGTTGATACACCGAAGCAGCGTCGACTTGCCCGACCCGGAGGGTCCGCAGACCACGAGTCGCTCATGGGCCGCCAGCGTCAACGACACGTCGCGCAGCGCATGCAGGCTGCCATGCCACTTGTTGATCCGCTCGATGGTCACGAGGTCCGCCATGGACTATCGGCGGCGCCCGGCAACGGCGACACCGCGGCCGAAACGCCGCTCCAGGTGGAACTGGGCGATCTCGAAGACGATCGACAGCGCCCAATAGATCAGCGCCGCGGCCAGCAGCATTTCCATGTAATGGAAGCTCGCGCGCGCATAGGACTGGGCGAGAAAGTTCAGCTCCCAGAGTCCGAGGATGGAAACGAGCGAAGAATCCTTGAGCATGGACACGAATAGCGCACCCGCCGGCGGAATGATGAGCCGCAGGGCCTGCGGCCCTGTGACCTTCCAAAGGATCAGCCAGCGCGGCAGGCTCAAGGCCATGGCCGCTTCCCGCTGGCCGAGCGGGATCGCCATCATGCCGCTGCGGATCGTCTCGGCGAGATATGCGCCGTAATTGAGCGACAAGGCAATCAGGCCTGAAGCCAGGCCGCCGAGCACGACACCGACCTGCGGCAGGGCGAGGTAGATGATCAGGACCTGCACCAACAGCGGTGTGCCGCGGAACAAGGAGGCGTAGAAGGTCGCGAGGGCGAATGCGACGGGATTGTCCGACAGGCGCCCGAGCGCGGTGATCATGGCGACGATCAAGGCGCAGAGCATGGAAACGGCCGTCACGAAAATGGTCAGGACCGCGCCTTGGATGAAGCCGTCGGGTGCAAGCCGCAGCCCCAGCAGATACGGCAGTTTTTGCGCTACGTAGCCGAAGTCGAGCTGCAGACCGTGACAGCCCCAGGCGAGCAACAGGGCCAAAACGAACCAGGTGGCCCAGACTTGCACACGGAAATACGAGGTGCGCGCGGCCACCGGGGCCTCGCCGGGCGCTGCGACCGCCTCCGGCACCTCGGCTTCAAGGGCCATAAACGATCGCGTCCACACCCAACCATTTCTGCGAGATTTTCGCGAGCGTGCCGTCGGCCTTGAGCTGCTGGAAACTGCGTGCGACCAGCGCATCCCAGTCGGGGTCGCCCTTCTCGGTCGCCACGGAACTGTGCTCGGCGTAGAGCACCGGGGCGAGAATCCTGAGCGCAGGCAACGCGCCGGCACTCGCGGTCGCAGTGGCCAGGGACGAGATGATCGCGTCCAGGCGCACACCCGGGCCGAGCGCGAGATTGCGGAAATTGATCGTTTCGTCGCCGGGAATGGCGAGGACGTCGTGGAAGGGGTAGGAAACCACCGCCTCGCCATCGAGGACGAGCGCGCGATTGACGTAATTCTCGTAGGTCGAGCCGGAGCCGACACCGACGCGCTTGCCCGAGAGGTCCGCCGCCGACCTGATGTGCTGCTCGTCCTTGTGCACGGTGATGACGGCGGGCGATGCGTAGTATTGCACTGGAAAGCTCAAGGTCCGTTCGCGCTCCGCGGTGCGCGTCATCGAGCAAATGCAAATATCCCAACGTCCCTGCCAATGACCGGAAACGATCGTCTCCCAGCTGGGGGTCTGCAGCTGCAACTTGGCGCCGATTTTGGCGGCGAAGGCGCGGGCGACGTCGACGTCGAAGCCCGCGAGTTGATTGTCCGGTCCCAGGAACTCGAACGGCGGATAGGTGTCGAGCAGCACGTCGGTGACGATCCCGGTGCGCTTGACGCGCTCCAAGGTCGCCCCGGCATGCGCCGGCGCGAACCCCACCGTCAGCAGCAAAAGCAACAGACTACGCATTGCCGCAGACTGCCATCCATCCCGCCGTCAACGCAACTGCGCGGGTCCGTGACCAAGATCGCATCATCGCTGCGCGCTTGACCGCAGACTGCGCCTTCATCAGCTATTGCTCCAGAGTCGCCCGTGGCAGCCCGTCAGGATTTGGTCGAACAGGCCTTGGATGATTGGTCACCGGCCGGTGCACCGCCGGCGGCGATGCACTGGCGCACGGTGGAACGCCTGGTCGGCGAGGCGTTCGGGCGACGCGGTTACGTCGTGACCGGCTTCGGCGGTACGCGTGCCGAGTGCGTGACCGCCGACATTGGTTTGATGCGCAACGGGGAGCGGTTTCTCGTGCAGTGCCTGCACTGGCGCAAGCCGCGCGTCGGTGTGCCCGAACTGATCGAACTGTCCCGCATCGTTGCGGCCCAGGGCGCGCGTGGCGGATTTGCCGTCACCACCGGCCGCTTCACGCGGGAAGCCTGGGCTTTTGCGCAACAGGCACCGCTCGTTCTCTACGACGGCCGCGCACTACCTTGGCTGCTGGCGCCTTAGAAGCCCCTGACTCCGCCAGATCCCTGCCGTCAGATCCGTCCGACTGGCGATCGATGGCTCATTCCGACGGCCGGTCCTCTCTGTGCTGGCTATAAACTCGAGCCGTCGTCAACGGCTGGAGGGGCTGCATATGTCGGATCAAGAGTTCAAGTTGAAATTCTCGCGGCGTGCTGCGCTTGCGAACGGCGGACGCGCGCTCGCGGCGATCGGGATCTTCGGAATCGGCGTCCGACCGGCGTTCGCCAAGGGCAAGGCGTCCAAAGACGACTTCTACTTTCAGGATACTCCCGGCGATAACGGCAGGACGTGTACCGGCTGCATCAACTTCACGCCGAAGAGTACTGGGCTCTATGGCAAGGACTCGGGGGATTGCGCCTTGCTCGAGGGCGACGTTTGCACGCATTGCTATTGCCAGGGCTGGACCGACAAGAACGATCCGAACGCGAAGAAAGCGGGAACCTGAGGGCAACCTGCGGGGCTGGACGCGAGCCCCCAGGGCTCGCGCGGGAGCATGCCCCGCGCCGGTGACTGGATGCCGGTGCCTGCATCAGGCGTCCCGAGATGGATCGTCCGCCGCAGCCAGCGGTTCGACGTCGTGAAATTTGCGATAATCCATGATGAGCACGCCATCCATAGATTGTTCGAGCAGGTCGCGAAAGGTCGCGTTCCAGATTATCGCAGTGCTCGGGTACTCAGCACGCGCCATCAGCGCGTGCCCCGTCGTATCATCCGTGCCGCTGACGCTCAAGATGAACACCGCCGTGGCCTGGGCCAGCGATTCAGGCGTCTGTCCGTATAGAGGGCTGGATTCGTCGATGACGTGCATGAGGTTCCACCCCAATACGAAGGCTGGATGTTCGGATCGCAACAACGGCAGGTCCGTGACGCGACGCAGCCGGTAGCCCTCCACCGTGACCTCGTCGCGCAACAGACGCAGACGTGCCGTGGCTTCCTGTACCACGTTTTGCCGCTCGTTCGCCGCCCGAAACATCAGCGTCCGTTTGCCGTCGATAGGCCGCACGACCGCATTGTGTGCGAATAAAAAACGCGCCTTGGGCCGCGAGAAGCGCGCGAACATGATCCCGGTGATCAGAGCGAGCGACATGAGGCCCACGAAGATTTCGAACATTGCGATCGTGTGACCGTAAAAATTGACCGGGTGCATGTCCCCATAGCCCACGGTCGCGAGCGTCTCGACGCTGAAGAAGAACGCGCCGGCGAATCCGGGCGGATTGAGGTTGGCGATGCAACCAGGGACGAGGTGGTAGAGCAGGCCGAAGAACAGGTCAAACGACAGGAAAAACAGCGCGAACGTCGCGAACAGCTGCGGCCAGCTGACCGTCATGAAGTAAAAGTACAAGTCCTGAAAAACGGCGCGGGCAATGCCCTTCGTGATGATTTCGCGGCCGCCGATTCTGATGCGCCGCAGTCCCACGGGCCGTTCGTGTCGACGGGAAGCACCGGCGGCGGGAATCTCGCGATCGGTTTTATGAGCCTTCATCGGTCTGCTTTGATTATAAGCTGATTATCGGATGCTCAGTTGGCGCGATCGCCACCGTCTCGTAGGCGCATGGTCTTTGCGGGCAGCCATGGCATCGCGAACGGCAACAGTCGAGTCCGGGTAGCCGGATTCCTACAGGAGATACGGCGCGCAAGTGACAGGCATGGCGTCGCACCACGCATACCTTAACCAATCCACCCTTGCGAGCCCTAGCCTGGTGCTGAGCGATCACGATATTTATCTTTTTCGAGAGGGCAGCCACAGCCGACTATTCGGGAAATTGGGCTGTTTCCCGCTTCCCGACGGTGGCGGCGCCCAGTTTGCGGTCTGGGCACCGAATGCCGCCGCGGTCGCGGTCATCGGTGACTGGAACGGCTGGGACGGCGGCGCCTCGCCGCTGCAGCCACGCGACGACGGCTCCGGGATCTGGGAAGGCACCCTGCGCGAAGCCCGCCTCGGTCAGTCGTACAAGTACCGGATCACGGCACGCGGCGACGGCGGAATCTTCGAGAAGGCCGATCCCTATGGCAGCTTTTCCGAGCGGCCGCCGGCGACCGCCTCGCGCGTTTGGGCGCTCGACTACGTCTGGTCAGATCAGGAATGGATGAACATCCGCGCCGCGCGCAACGGACTTGGGTGCCCGATCTCGATCTATGAGCTGCACGTCGGCTCGTGGCGGCGGCAGGACGGCGTGCCCCTCGGTTACCGTGAGCTCGCGCATGCGCTGGCCGACTATGCGGTTGACATGGGCTTCACGCACGTGGAATTGATGCCGATCACGGAACATCCGTTCTACGGATCCTGGGGCTATCAGACGACGGGCTATTTCGCGCCGACTGCGCGTTACGGCACGCCCCAGGACTTGATGTATTTCGTCGACCATTTGCATCAGCGTGGCATCGGTGTGCTGCTCGACTGGGTGCCGTCGCATTTTCCGAGCGATGCACATGGCTTGGTCTATTTCGACGGCACGCATCTCTACGAGCACGCCGATCCGCGGCAAGGATTCCATCCGGAGTGGAATTCCGCGATCTTCAACTACGGTCGCAACGAAGTGCGCAGTTTCCTGCTCTCGTCGGCGCTGTTCTGGCTGGATCGCTATCACATCGACGGTCTGCGCGTCGATGCCGTCGCCTCGATGCTTTACCTCGACTATGGCCGCCGTGCGGGGGAATGGATCCCGAATCGCCACGGCGGTCGGGAGAATCTCGAGGCGATGGATTTTCTGCGGCTGCTCAACCGTACGGCCTACCGCGACCATCCGGACGTGATGATGATCGCCGAGGAGTCGACCGCATGGCCCATGGTCTCCCGGCCCACGGACGGCGGCGGCCTCGGCTTCGGGATGAAATGGAACATGGGTTGGATGCACGACACGCTCGGCTATTTCCAGCAGGATCCGGTCTACCGCAAATACCGTCATGGTCAGCTGACTTTCTCGTTGATCTACGCCTTCAACGAGAACTTCGTACTGCCGCTATCGCACGACGAAGTCGTCTACGGCAAGGGCTCCTTGATCGGCAAGATGCCCGGCGACGAGTGGCAACAGTTTGCGAATCTACGGGCGCTGTTCGCCTACATGTGGACGCATCCGGGCAAGAAACTGCTGTTCATGGGCGGCGAATTCGCGCAGCGACGCGAATGGACCCACGAGGGCGAACTCGAATGGTGGGTGACCGACCTCCCCGGACACGCCGGTGTGGTCAAGCTCGTGCGTGAGCTCAACCATGTCTATCGCGCCGAGCGGGCTTTGCACGAGCTGGACTTTTCGCCGCAGGGTTTCGAATGGATCGACGCGGGCAATGCGGAACAAAGCGTGTTCGCGTGGTTGCGCAGGAGCGGCGACGGACGCGAGTGCGTGCTCGTGGTCGGCAACTTTACGCCGGTCCCGCGCAGCAACTACCTGGTCGGCGTGCCGGCGCGGGGCGCCTGGCGCGAAATCTTCAATTCCGATGCGAGCGACTACGGCGGTTCCGGATGGGGCAACCTCGGCGGCGTCGAATCCTGTCCCGTCGCCGCACATGGCCGGCTGGAATCTTTGAATCTGACCTTGCCGCCGCTCGCTGTGATCGTGCTGCGGTGGGCGGGTGAAGACGGCGGACCATGACGGAACTGCCCGACGAGGGACGCTACCGCGCCGTCATCGACGCCGTGCTGCCGAACGTCGACGCCGGCGCCTATCCGCTCAAACGCATTGCCGGCGAGCACTTCGCGATCGAGGCGCATTGCTATGCCGACGGCCACGACCGACTGCGCGTCGTGCTCTGCTGGCAGGCCGGGGAGCGCGGCGAGCTCTTCGAGGTCGAGATGACGCCCGCAGGCAACGACGCCTGGCGCGCGCAATTCCTGCCGCGCGTGCCGGGCCTCTACGACTACAGCGTCATCGCCTGGGTGGATTCCTTCGAATCCTGGCGGCACGATTTGGAGCGGCGCGAGGATCTACAGGACATTCGCATCGCTGTCGCGGTGGGAGCGGCGCTGATCGAGTCCGCGGCCGGGCGGGCACCGCGCGGCGATGCCGAGATCTTGGGCGCCTGGAGCAAGGCTCTGCGCGGCGCCGCCGCCGATCCGCAGGGCGACTCGGGCACGCTCAAGACGCTGGCGCTCGATACGGCGCGCACCGATCTTGCGCGCCGATACGCGGATCGGCGTTTCGCGAGCCGCCGCCGGTACTCGCTCGTCGTCGATCGCAAACGTGCCGAATTCAGCACCTGGTACGAACTCTTTCCGCGTTCGAGCGCCGCGCAGGCGGGTCAGCACGGCACATTTCGCGATGTCGAGGAGCAGTTGCCGCGGCTCGCGCGCATGGGGTTCGACGTACTCTATTTTCCACCGATCCACCCCATCGGTCGCATCAACCGCAAGGGCAGCAACAATGCCCTTGCGGCCGCAGCGACCGATGTCGGCAGCCCCTGGGCGATCGGCGCCGCCGAGGGGGGTCACAAAGCCATCCTGCCGGCCTTGGGCGGATTCGAGGAGTTCCGCAGTCTGCTCGCGCGGGCGGCGCAACTCGGCATCGAGATCGCGCTCGATCTCGCGTTTCAATGCGCACCGGATCATCCGTATGTGAGCGCTCATCCCGAGTGGTTCAGGCGGCGCCCCGACGGCAGCGTGCAATACGCCGAGAACCCGCCGAAGAAGTATCAGGACATTTATCCGTTCGACTTCGAGACCGACGCTTGGGCTGAGTTGTGGCAGGAACTGAAGAGCGTCGTCGACTTCTGGATAGAGCGCGGCGTGAAGATCTTCCGCGTCGACAACCCCCATACCAAGGCCTTGGGTTTCTGGCAGTGGTTGATCGGCGCGGTCAAGCGCGAGCACGCGGACGTGATCTTTCTCGCCGAGGCTTTCACCCGGCCGAAGCTCATGCTGGGCTTGGCGAAACTCGGCTTCACGCAGTCATACACGTATTTCACCTGGCGCAACTCGAAGCAGGAACTGACGAACTACTTCTCCGAGCTGAATACGGGACCCAGCCGCGAATATTACCGCCCGAACCTCTGGCCCAATACGCCGGACATCCTGCCGGAGCCCCTGCAGTCGGGTCTTCGCTCCGTGTTTGCCGCACGGCTCGTGCTCGCGGCCACGCTCTCGGGCAACTACGGGATTTACGGCCCGACCTACGAGCTCATGGAGAGCAGCGCGCGCGAGGCCGGCAGCGAGGAGTATCTCGACTCGGAAAAGTATCAGTTGCGTCATTGGCAGCTGCACCGCCCGGACAGCTTGCGCTCGCTGATCGCCCGGGTGAATCGCGCGCGCCGGGAAAACCCAGCGCTGCAGTCGAATCAGGGTCTGCAATTCTGTCCGATCGACAACGATCAGCTGATCGCCTACCTGAAGCGCGATGCCGCGACCGGCAACGTCGTGCTCATCGTCGTCAACCTGGATCCGCTGCACGTTCAGTCCGGCTGGCTGGAACTCGATCTCGCGTCTTTGCAACTCGATCCGCGCACGGATTTCCAGGTGCACGACTTGCTGAGCGATCAGCGCTACCTGTGGCGCGGCCCGCGCAACTATGTCTCGCTCGATCCCGGGCGCATGCCCGCCCACGTCCTGCGCCTGCGCCACCGCGTGCGCAGCGAACACGATTTCGACTATTTCCTCTGAGCGGCCCGCAATGATCGACGCCAAGCCATCGACTGCCGACATCCCGCCACCGGTCGTCGCGACCGTGCCCGGCGATCCCTGCTGGTACAAGGACGCAGTGATCTATCAGTGCAACGTCAAGTCGTTTCTCGACTCGAACGACGACGGAATCGGCGATTTCAAGGGCTTGACCTCGAAGCTCGCGTACATCAGCGAACTCGGCGTGAATACTCTCTGGCTCATGCCGTTTTATCCATCGCCGCTCCGCGACGACGGCTACGACATTGCCGATTACGAGGACGTCCACCCGCAATTCGGCACGCTCGCGGATTTTTGCGTGATGCTTCAGGAGGCGCACCGGCTCGGACTGAGAGTGGTCACCGAGCTGATCATCAATCACACGTCCGACCAGCATCCGTGGTTCCAGGCCGCCCGCCGGGCGCCGCCGGGGTCGCCGCTGCGCGACTTTTATGTCTGGAGCGACACGGATCGCAAGTACCTCGATACGCGGATCATCTTCACCGACACGGAGAAGTCGAACTGGACCTGGGACCCGGTTGCGAACGCTTTTTACTGGCACCGCTTCTTCAGCCATCAACCGGACTTGAACTTCGACAATCCGCAGGTCATGGAGGCGGTGCTGAAGATCATGCGCTTCTGGCTCGATCTCGGCGTCGACGGATTTCGACTGGACGCGATTCCCTATCTGGTCGAGCGCGAAGGCACGAACAACGAGAATCTGCGTGAGACCCACGCGGTCATCAAACGGCTTCGGGCCGCGATCGACGCGCAGTACGAGAACCGCTTCCTGCTCGCTGAAGCGAATCAATGGCCCGAGGACGTGCGCGAGTACTTCGGTGACGGCGACGAATGCCAGATGGCCTATCACTTTCCGCTGATGCCGCGGATCTACATGGCCATCGCCCAGGAGGACCGCTATCCGATCATCGAGATCATGCAGCAGACGCCGGACATCCCCGAGACCTGCCAGTGGGCGATCTTCCTGCGCAACCACGACGAGCTGACCTTGGAGATGGTCACGAGCAAGGAACGCGATTACATGTACACCACGTACGCCGCCGACGTGCAGGCACGGATCAACCTCGGGATCCGCCGGCGGCTCGCGCCACTGATGGAGAACAATCTGGACCGTATCAAGCTGATGAACAGCCTGCTGCTGTCCATGCCCGGCTCCCCGATTCTCTATTACGGCGACGAAATCGGCATGGGCGACAATTTTTTCATCGGCGACCGAAACGGAGTCCGCACGCCGATGCAATGGAGTCCGGATCGCAATGCGGGGTTTTCGCGCGCCGATCCGCAGCGCCTCTATCTCGCACCGATCATGGACGCCGTCTATGGTTATCAGTCGGTGAACGTCGAGGCTCAGACGCGCGATCCCAGCTCCCTGCTCAGCTGGACGAAACGCATGCTCGCGGTGCGCAAGACGAGCCAGGCTTTCGGCCGCGGATCGCGGCGCTTTCTCAAGCCGGGGAATCGCAAGATCCTCGCTTACCTGCGCGAATACGGCGAGGACACGATTCTCTGCGTCGCGAATCTGTCGCGCTCGGCCCAACCCGTGGAGCTCGACCTCGGCGGATACAAGGGCCGCGTACCGGTCGAAATGCTGGGTCGGACGGCGTTCCCGCCGGTCGGCGAGCTGCCGTATCTGCTGACGATCGCCGCGTATGGCTTCTATTGGTTCCGATTGGCGACCGACACCGAGGCACCGGCCTGGCACGAGCAGATCTTCTCGATCGACGAGCGCCCGGTACTGGTTCTGTTCGACGGCTGGACCAGTCTGTTCCGCGATCGCGTCGTGCCCTGGCGCATCGGGATGGCGGAGAAAACCCGCCAGCAGTTCGAGACCGAGACGCTGCCGCGGTTCATCGAGACGCAGCGCTGGTATGCGGCCAAGGGCAGCCAGATCGAGCGGGCGCGGCTCGCCGAGCAGGTGCTTTGGCAGGAGGGCAAGCTCGCCTGGCTCCTGGCCGTGCTTGAGCTCGAACTCGCCGGCGGCGGGGAACCCATGAGTTATTTCGTTCCTCTGGCGCTCGCCTGGGAGGATCGCGACGACGAACGGGTGCGCGCCCTGTCGAGCGCGGCGGTCGCAAAGATTCGCCAGCAGGCGAGTGTCGGCATCATGGGCGACGCGTTCGCCGACGAGTATTTTTGCCGCGCAATCGTCGCGGCGATCGCAGCGCGCCGCGAAGTCACGAGTCCGCAGGGCCGGCTGCGGTTCCGCCCCACCGACGCTTTTGCCGAGATCGCCGGCGACGATGCCGCGGAGCTCAAAGTGGAGCGGCCGCTGGGCGCGAGTTCGAACACGATCGTGACCATGGGCGAGCGGCTGATGCTCAAGGGCTACCGGCGGCTGCGCGAGGGCGTCAGTCCCGAGTTGGAGATGGGCACCTTTCTCACGGAGGTCGCCCGCTATCCCCACTGCGCACGCCTCGCCGGCGTCATCGAATTCACCGGCACCGACGCCGAGACGCGGCCGCTCGGCCTGCTGCAGGCCTACGTTGCCAATCAGGGCGACGGCTGGAACTACGTGCTTGAATACCTGCGCCGGCATCTCGAGCAGAATCGCACGACGCCGGCCGGCGAGAATCCGCCCGCCAACCTTCACGATGCGCACCTCGCCTTGATACGCACGCTCGCCCGCCGGACGGGCGAATTGCACGTGGCCCTGGCGCTGCGCACGAACAATCCGGCCTTCGATCCGGAAGCGCTCACGCGCGCCGATCTCGACGCCTATCGCGAGCGTGCGCAAGCCGAAGCCGCGGCCGCCTTGGACCAATTGCGCGATGCGCTGCCGCAGCTGACCGGGGCCGACCGCGAGAAGGCGACTGCGGTGCTCGCGCTGCGCGACCGCCTGCTCGAGCGCATGGGTGCGTGCGCGCGTGTGGAACCGCAAGGCATGAAGATTCGGATCCACGGCGACTATCATCTCGGCCAGGTGCTGCTGACGCGCAACGACTTCGTGATCATCGATTTCGAGGGCGAGCCGGGGCGCGGTCTCGAGCAACGCCGTGCGAAGCAATCGCCGCTGCGCGACGTGGCCGGTATGCTGCGCTCTTTCAGCTACGTGCAACAAAGCGCGGTGCGCAAATTTGCGCACAACGATGCGGAGGCGGCGCGGCTCGCGCCACTGGCACGCGCCTGGGAACTCGAGGTACGCGCGGCTTTTCTGCAAGCCTATGGCGAGGCGGCGCAGGGGGTCGCTTCGGTCCCGCAGGTCTTGGCGGGTGAAGGTCTGCTCGGTTTGTTCGAGATCGAAAAAGCGTTCTATGAAGCGCGCTACGAACTCGGGCTAAGACCGGGATGGATCGGAATTCCGCTGCAAGGCATCTTAGAATGGAGTTCATCCGATGCAAAGCATTGACATCTTGTTGGAGACTGCAAGGGAGTTCTTGCATCAAATCGCGGCGTTCCTACCGCGGCTGCTGCTCGCGATGTTGGTCGTGCTGGTCGGCTGGCTCATCGCCAAGGCGGTTCGCTTCGCGATCGATCGAGGCCTGCGAGCGATCAATTTCAACGTTCTGACGGAACGCGCCGGCACCGATCATTTTCTGCGCCAGGCCGGCATGCGCGGCGACACGACCACGCTGTTCGGCCTGCTCGCCTACTGCGTCGTGATCCTCGCGGCGTTGATCATCGCCTTCAACGGACTCGGCCTGACCTACATCACGGAACTGCTCGACAGAGTCGTGCTGTTCGCGCCGAAATTACTGGTGTCGATGCTGATCGTGATTTTCGGCTCCTACTGCGCGCGCTTCGTCGGCACCGCCGTACAGACCTATTGTCTGGACGCGCAGATCCCCGACGGCGACATGCTCGGCCGCATTACGCGTTACCTGATCATGACCTTCGTCGTCATGATCGCCCTGAGCCAGGTGGAGATCGGTGGCGACATCGTACAGAGAACCTTTCTGATCCTGCTCGGTGGCGTCGTGCTCGCGCTCGCGCTCGCCTTCGGTCTCGGCGGCAGGAATTGGGCGGCAGCGATGCTGCAACGCTGGTGGCCGCAACACCGCGAGGACGAAGAACCCCGCCCGTGACTAAAGGACGTGACGGCACTCACGTCGCGGAAAGCCGATGTTCTCGTAAACTCATCGTCTGGTTGCAGGCGAGAAAGTCTCGGTGCGAGCCCCTCTGCTGGAGACCGGCCGTCATGATGATCAGCCTCACTTATGTCAGCTTTGCAACGCAGCCATTCAGCGCCCGGGAGTTGCTGGATCTGCTGACGGTTGCCCGCGAGAACAACAGCAAGCTGGCCGTCACGGGGTTGCTGCTCTATAGAGACCGTAGCTTCATGCAGGTCTTGGAAGGCCGGTCACCCACTGTACATATGCTTTTCCGGCGGATCGCGCGCGATCCACGGCACAATGAGGTGAAATCGATTCTGCAGGAGTCGATTCAAGAGCGGGTGTTCCCCGATTGGTCGATGGGCTTTCAAGATCTGAAGTCCGCTGACGCGCGCGGCGCTCCCGGTTTCAATGAGTTTCTCGATACCCCGCTAACCTCCGAGGCGTTTGCCGACGACGCCGGCCGCGTGCGCCAGCTGCTCGGTTTGTTCAAGAGACGCTTGTAGGCGGGACCCCGGGGACCTGCCGCGTTAGTGCTTTCGCTGCCGGGTCTTTAAGGGTTCATCCTAGCGCTGATGACTTGGATTGGTGACTTGGGTCGTGATGCTCGATCGACAGTCGGCGCACGCTTGAGAAACAGAGCGCTCCGCCGATGCTTGCCATCACTGCGCAGCGCCGCCTGCTGCATCCCTTCTTTCACCTTGAACAACCCGTCGATCACGCATCGAGAGAGAAGCGACATGAATACACCTGCCTCATCAACACCGTCCTTTCTGCAGCGATTCTTTGCAAGCGCACCCACGCCGGAAGCGCTGCTCGCGCGGAGCCAGGCTGCGGAAGCCAAGGCGAAGCTTGATGCTCTAGACCGGGTACAGGCGGTGATCGAATTCAGCTTGGACGGAAAAATCATCACGGCGAACGACAACTTCTTGCGAGCCTTGGGCTACAGCCTCGCCGAGATCGAAGGCCGTCACCATGGCATATTTGTCGATCCCGCCTACCGCGACAGTGCGGAGTACCGAATTTTCTGGGACAGGCTCGGGCGCGGTGAACACGACGCCGGGGAGTACAAGCGCATCGCCAAAGGCGGCCGGGAAGTGTGGATCCAGGCGAGCTACAACCCGGTCGTTGGGTTGGACGGCAAGGCGTGCAAAGTCGTGAAGTACGCCACCGACGTGACTGCGCAGAAGCTGCGCAATGCGGATTTCGAAGGCCAGATCGCGGCAGTCAGCAAGGCGCAGGCGGTGATCGAATTCAGCCTGGATGGAAGAATCATGACGGCGAATGAGAACTTCCTGAAGACCCTCGGCTACAGCCTCGCCGAGATCCAGGGCCAGCACCACAGCATGTTTGTGGATTCCGCTCAACGGGACAGCATCGAATACCGCTTCTTTTGGGAGAAACTCGGCCGCGGCGAATTTGACGCCGGTCGATACAAGCGCATCGGCAAGGGCGGCCGGGAAGTGTGGATCCAGGCGAGCTATAACCCCATCGTGGGATTGAACGGTAAGGCATTCAAAGTCGTCAAATATGCCACCGATGTCACTGCAGAGGTCGTCGCCAATCAAATGCTGCGCGACGCCGTGGAGCAAGCGCAGCGCGTCACCTCGGCCGCTTCGCAGGGCGACCTTGCCCAGCGCATACCGCTCGATGGCAAGAGTGGGCCGATTGCGGATCTGTGCAAGGGCGTCAATTCGCTGATGGAGACGACCGCGGTCCTGTTTGCCGACGTCGGGTCCGCATTCGGCGCGCTGGCGGCCGGCAATTTGTCGCAGCGTATCGAGCGTGAATACAAGGGTACTTTTGCGGAATTGAAGTCCGACGCCAATGCCACCAGCGAAACGCTCGCGACCATCATCGAGGATATGGAGCGGATTTTCTCGGCTCTCGCCCAGGGGGATCTGACCCAACGCATCGTGCGGGATTGTGAAGGTGTGTTTGACAAGCTGAAGACCGATGCGAATGCCAGCTGCGAGAAACTCACCAGCATCATCGAAGACGTACGCGGCGCCGCCGACGCGCTGACCGGCGCGGCAAACGAGGTGAGTGCTACAGCCCAGAGTCTGTCGCAGTCGGCCAGTGAACAAGCCTCCTCCGTGGAGCAAACGACCGCATCGGTCGGTACGATGTCCGCGTCGATTGCACAAAACAGCGACAACGCCAAGGTCACGGACGGCATGGCCAATAAAACCAGCAAGGAAGCTGTTGAAGGTGGTCAGGCCGTAACGCAAACCGTGACCGCGATGAAAAAGATCGCAGCCAAGATCTCGATCGTCGACGACATCGCCTACCAGACCAACCTGCTGGCCTTGAACGCGGCCATCGAGGCCGCACGGGCCGGGGAACACGGCAAGGGCTTTGCGGTGGTGGCGGCCGAGGTGCGCAAGCTCGCCGAACGCAGCCAGGAGGCCGCCAAAGAGATAGGCGAACTAGCCGCCAACAGCGTCGCGACGGCGGAGCGCGCCGGCAACTTGCTCGACGCGATCGTGCCCTCGATCCGCAAGACCTCGGATCTCGTTCAGGAGATCGCTGCGGCTTCGGAGGAACAGAACGAGTCAGTCACCCAGATTGGCGGTGCGATGGAACAGTTGAGCAAGGCGACGCAGCAAAACGCCTCAGCATCCGAGGAACTCGCCGCCACTTCCGAGGAACTGTCCGGACAGGCCCAGCAGTTGCAGGAGGCCGTCGCTTTCTTCACCCTGGGCGGCGAGGCCGCGCCGGCAAAGAAGGTCATGTCCGAGAGCACCCGAAGCAAGAATCGGCGCCCCGTCGCCCCGAGGCGCGGCGCGTCCGCGGGCTTTGCACCGGCCCCCCTCGCGGGAGACATCCAACCGCGCGGGACCGCGGTGGGAAATTTCCGGCCATATTGACCTTAGGTCTCGTGAATCGACAAAGACTCGGCCGCCGCCGTAGCACCAAGTGAAAACCGCTTTGCCGACGCTGTCTGACAGGGCATTCCAGGATATCTGCGCGTTGATGCACGAAACTGTCGGGCTGTCGTTTACCGATAGCAAGAAGCCACTCATATCGTCGCGCTTGGCTGCTCGCGTGCAAAGGCTCGGGCTGGAGGATTTCAACGACTACGTCGCCTTGCTCCGCAGCTCTGACGACGGCGGGGAGTTGCAGGTGGCGGTGGATCTGCTCACCACCAATGAGACGTACTTCTTCCGCGAGCCGCAACATTACGATTTTCTGGAATCGGAATTGACCGGCAAGACACGCGGCTCTCTTTCCGTGTGGAGCGCCGCGTGTTCCTTTGGCGATGAGGCCTACAGCGTCGCCATGCTGCTCTGCGACATGCAGAGGGCAGGCCGCATTGGCGACGAGTGGACGATCCTGGCAACCGACATCAGCGATCGGGTATTGCAAAGCGCAAGCCAGGCAATATATCCGCAAGAGCGCTTGCGTAATGTAACGGCAGACCGGCTCAAGCGCTATTGCCTGCGCGGCGATGGCGAGTCCGACGGACTGGCACAAATTCAGCCGAAGCTGCGCGAGCGCGTTCGTTTCGGTTGGCTCAATCTCTGCCGGCCCATCGAGTCCCTGGGTTCGTTCGATGTGATTTTTCTGCGTAATGTGCTGATTTACTTTGACGCTCCGACGAAGCGCGCGGTGGTGGATCGCGTCTTGACGGAGCTCAAGCCGGGCGGACTCTTCTTTATTGGGACCGCTGAAGGCCGGGTAGCGTGCCGGACACCGCTAAAGTCGCTGATTCCCGGAGCTTTTCGCAAATTGCCGGAGTAGCCAGATCAGAGAAAAAACACCAAGTTGCCGGTCCGACACCGACAACGCGGCGGTACTCACGGTGCATCCCGGCGGCGTGATCTGCGCGGCGCGCGGCGATCGCCTGTATACCTTGCTGGGGTCGTGCGTCGCGGTCGTGCTGACCGATCCCGCGCGCACCGTGGGGGCGATGTGCCATATCGTTCATAGCGGGCCTGCTGTGGCGGCCAGGGGCGCAATACCGACCGCTTCGGCGGATGCGGCAATCGATGCGTTGTACCGTCTGCTGATGGACCGATCGTTGAACCCACGCCTCACCCTGGCCTTTGTCTACGGCGGCGGCAACATGTTTCCCTCCGTGTTCAAAGAAAAGCTCGTGGGCGAGTCCAACGGTCGACATGTGCTGAATCGGCTGGCGGTCGACGGCGTGCGCGTGGTGATTCAGGATCTTGGCGGCACCACCTATCGACGCTTGAGCTGGACTGTCGGCCCCGACCCACCCTGCGTCACGGCCGTGAACGTTTGACAACCGCCCGAGCCGCGCTCTTCAACGCAGGCCCTGAATCGACCACTGGCGCGTTTGCTCCCACAGCATAGCGTCCGGGTTTTCCTGGCCGTAATCGGTGAGCAGCGCGGCGAGCAATCCGGCGGCGATCTCATTCGGATGAAACAGTTCGTCGCGAATCGGGAATTTTGCAAAGAAGCTGAACTCCGTCAATTGCAGTGGTGCCGCGGGCGCGGTTCGGTCGAGGTATTGCCAAACGCCCCCGTGTGCTTGCACGGGGGTCGCGATCAGGACGAAATCCTCGGGCATATGCGGCGCTTCGAGCGTGCGTAGTTGGATTTCCGGCAGCAGCCAACGGCGTGTCTCGCCCTCGCCGTCCGGAAACGCCCAGTCCTGGTCCGGACCGTCGGGATTCACGACGTTCCTTACGGTCAACCACGGCGGCGCAGACTCAAGCACGACGTGGCGAAAGCCGAAGACCTGCGTATAAAGCTGCGCGAAGCGCTCTGCGTCGCGGCGCTGCAGGACATGGGTTTGCTCGTGCACGAGCAGATTCCACAGGTGCTGGGTGAACGCCTTATGCGTACGCGCACTCAATACTTGCGCCAGCCCAGCGTCGCTGAGCACAATACTGTCGCCACGCGTGTGCGGCAGACCGCCTTCGATCGTCGCCGCCACCTTGATGAACGACCAGGGCGTTCGCGCATAGACCGGTGCCCGCTCGCGCAGCCGCGTTTGCAGGCTCGTGATCGCCTCGCGCAGCATCGCCTGCTCCTCGGGCGAGAAGTCGAGCGTACTCTGCCCGTAGACCTCTCGGACTCGCTCCCGCGCCTCCGCGAGACTCATGTTTTGTAGCGCCAAGCCGGTCTTGGCCCGCATTTCGCCCAATTGCATGCGGGCGTAGTACGCGCGCGCCTCCCCGTCGGTCAGGGCGCTGCGCGCTTCGGCCTGCGTGAGGAAGCGAATATTCGCTTCCTGCGCACGGGCGCCCGGATCCCAGGCGAAACACAATAAGACGAGCAATAGCGATGAACGCATCGAAGCGATTCCGGGGAGTGAGGTGGTTAGGGCCGTGACGATGGTGACGCTCAATTATCAGGACTCGTTTTCGCGGATATATTCACCGGCACGTGACTGCAGTCACCTCGTGCCCGCCCCGAACTTTCGTACTATACGGCGCAGGAGTCACTTATGTCAGATACAGTCAAAATCCCGCGCCCTCGGTTTCCCCGCAACGCCAGCGACAAGGGCGGCCGTGTCGAGCATGATTCGCGCGGCAACGCCGTTTGGGTGCGGACCCGCGCGAGCGATCTCACGCAAACCCCCGAAATCCCCGATTTATCCTTGGCCGAGGACCCCGTGAAGGCGGAATCCGCTCCGTCGGCGGCACCTCGGCAAAGACCGAAGCCCACGACACGCTGAGCCGCGCCGCTCAGCGCATGTAAAGACCCCCGTTGATGTCCCAGGTGGCGCCGGTCACGAAGCCGGCGTCGCGCGCAGCGAGGCGCGTCACCATGTCGGCGACGAACTTAGGGTCGCCGAGCGCACCGACGGGAATCCCGGCGAGCAACGACGCCATGCGGTCGGCCGGTATCGTCCGGTGCACCATCGCGGTATCGAGCGGCCCCGGCGCAATTGCATTGACCGTGATCCCGAAGGCGGCGAGATCGCGGGCGAAGACCTTCGTGAGCGTGAGGATCGCGCCCTTGGACGCGGCGTAGTGCGCGCCCGTGGCCGTGCCGCCGTTCTGGCCGGCGAGCGAAGCGAGGTTGACGATGCGGCCATAGCCGCGTGCCTTGAACTCGCGTGCAAACACCTGGCTGCCGACGAACGTACCCTTGACGTTGACGGCGACGACGGCGTCGAACTCCTCCGGAGTGATCTCGAGCAGCGGCCTGGCGGCCGTTGCGGCGGCGTTGTTGACGAGCACCTCGAGCGAACCCCAGTTCGCCAGGAGCTCCCGGCTCGCGGCGACGAATGAGCCTTGCTCACGGACATCGAGGCGTAGCGCAACGGCGGTAGCCGCACGCGGATCGAGCTCGCGGGCGAGCGCCGCGGCGCCGCCCATGTCGATGTCGCCGATGCCGACGCGAAAGCCTGCCGCGTGCAAAGATCGCGCGATGTGTGCACCCAGCCCTTGCGCGCCGCCCGTAACGAGCGCGACGTCGCCGCTCACGGTGCGGCGCTCACGGTGCGGCGCTCACAAGCCAATGCTCACAGAAGATAGCCCATGCCGAACAACGCGTCGTCGGAATTGATCAGCCGTACGACCTTCTCGTCGAGCGCGATGCAGCCGCCGGCAGCCGCGTCGGCGCGCACGAGCCGGTAACTGACGTCGGCCGCAAGCGTGCGCGTGCGATCGTACTTGTACTCGACGAGATGCTGGGCGCAACGCAGGCGCGTCCCGCCCGCCTGCTCGCCCAGCACCCGGAAGCGCGAGATCGTGCGTACGGTGCGCGCCGACGGACTCGCCGAGATCGACAGCCCGCTACGCAGACGCTGCACGCGCGCCTCGCGCATGAGCCGGTCGTCATAGACGACGTTGAGCCGGTCGGCATGATCGTCCCCGGATCGCTCGATCGGGATCACATAACGACCTGCGGCCGTCCACAGCGCAAGCCAGGCGGTGTAATCCTGCGTGTCGAGCAGATCGGCCTCGAGCCAGATGAACTCCGCGGCCTCCTGCAGCGTGATCGGCTGAGCAGGTTTCGTATCCGCCGCCGCGCTTGCCGCGGTGCCTTGCGGGACGTTCAAGCGCTCATCATCCGCCGCCACATTTGGTAAGCGCCGCGCATGCCGGTCTCGGCACTGACGTCGCGCTCCTTGCCGCGGTTCAGCATCACCCAGAGGTCCGCGCCGGCGGCGGCGCCGCGCTGCACGCGCTCCCAGCCCTCGGCGTCGTCCGGCGTGCCGAAGCCCATGGGCCCCTGGAAATGCTCGTGCAGGCGCAAGCGGGCGCGATTGGCGGCCGCAGGGCCGCCGTCCATCGTGAGCGCCATGTGTGTGATCTCCGTTTCGTCGACGGCCACGGGACGCAGCACACGAAAGAAAGCCATCGAACAGGCGATGTTCGGGAAGATGTTGACGTTGAAGCCCGAACCACCGACGGCGCGCACGATGCGCCGCACTTGCTCGGGCGGATACTCGCGCGTCAGTTCGTCGGCGAGCGCCTGAAACCGCTCGGGAATCGGCGCGTCGAGGTTTTGCTCGAGATCGACGCGATCCGGGATCATCACCATGACACTGTGGCCGTTGCCGAGATCTTCGACGAAGCCGCCCTGCCCCAGCACATCGAAGACCTTCTCGGTCTCGTCGTCGAGCGAAGTGAGAAAACTCCGGTGCACGATCGGAAAATGATAGGCATCGGTCGTGTTCTCGAGCTGGATCTTCCAATTGCCGCGAAAGCGGAAGCGGTGTGCGCCGGCCGCCTTGATACCGTAGCCGGCACCTTGTTTCATGAACAGGTCGAGCCACTTTTTGGCGCGGCCGAGATAGGCATCGAGCGTCTGGATGTCGGGCCTCGAGCTCGCGAAGATCAGGCCCGCGTATTCCTCGACGCGCAGGCTCACGAGCGGGAAGTCGCCTTTGTCGAAGCTCGCATCGTAGCCGCCCGCATGCGGCACGCCGCGCAAGCGCCCCGTGAGATCGTAACTCCAGCCATGGTAGGGACAGACGAAGACACTGGTCTTGCCCTGGCGTTGTTCACAAACGCTGCCCGCGCGGTGCCGGCAGCGGTTCAGGAGCACGTGCACTCGGCCGTCGGCGGCGCGGGTCACGATGACCGGCTGCCGGCCCACGTGCGCCGTCTTGAAATTCCCCGGTTGCGGAATCTCGCTCGCGTGCGCGACCCAAACCCAGGTGTTGGCAAAGATCTTGTCCATCTCGGCCTCGAAGATCGAGGGATCGACGTACAAGGACGTATGCACGCGATCGTCGCGCACGAGCGCCGCATAATCGCGGGGTAGCGCCGGCGGGGATCCGTCGCCCGATTCGCGGCTTATGGGATGCTGGCTCATCGGTTGCAGGCTCATCGCGGGCTCCTTGAAGTCGGTGGCACCGGGATCGGCGCGGGATCGCTCCAGCGCCCGACCGGCCGGCTGAATAAATTCTCGGTTTCAAAGCGCCGCATCCGCCAGCGGTCCGCGCCGCGCGCGAAACCGATGCTCAAACGGGCGCCGCGCAGGTCGGAAGCGCCGTGCGCATAGGTGGCGGTTTGCAGCATGAGCCACGAGCCCAGCGCCGAATCGCCGTCGACGACGATCTTTTCCGAGCTCAGGAAATGCGCATTGAAGGCAAAATGAGGCGGCTCGCGGTAGGCCTCGAACATCGCGACGATCGCCGCGCGCCCGCGGCGTTCGCCAAACGCGGCCGCATAACGCGCGCCGGTGCCCAGCCACTGGGCGTCCTCGGTGAACAGGTCGGCAAGTTGCTCCATCGGCGTCGAGGCATCTAGCCGGTCGCACAGCCGCATGTAGTCGGCGACGACCGCGCGTACCGCGACTTGCGCTTCGAGCGCCTCGATGCGGCGACTCAAATTGGCGATCAAGGCGGCATCGTTCATTGCGGTATGACGAGTTCCCGCCCGATGCGCGCCTCGACACGGATGTACTTCCAGAGGCGGCACTCGCCCACCGGCACGCTGCGAAATAGATTGCAGGCGGCGACCGCCGTGGCGCGATCCGGCATGTCGGCGAGAATGTAAAAAGTCCAGGGCCAACCCGCGGGCGAGGTCCCGACCATGGTCTCGTCATCGTCGAGCGTGCCCAGGATCTCGACGCCGGGCAAGTCGCGAATACCCTTGAGCATCACGCCGGTCGCCTGCCAGACCGCGCCGATCTCGGTCGCCGGCAGATCGAAAAAGTTCTGCAGTACGGCGCCGCAGATCAGGGTTCGCAGCTTCTTGGGTTTTGCGTCGGTCACTTAGCTGATTCCTTGTCGTTCAGGGGAAACCGGGAGGCGTATCGAGGCCGAGCAGCACGCGGCCCGCGCTTTGCCAGGTGCCTTCGGAGAGGAATGCGTGCTGGGGCACGATCAGCGCATCCTGAAAGCGGCGCGCGATCGCGTGCTCGGTGAAGATGCCGGTCGTACCGGAGAGCCGGTAGGCCGTCTGGGCCGCTTCGGCACCGACCTTGGCTGCATGACTCGAGGACAGGCGCAGCAAGTTGCGCTGCTGCAAGTCCACGGGATCTCCCTTGAGCAGCGCGGCGTAGGCGAGTTCGGTCGACTCGTAGAAAAAGGCCCGCGCCCCGCGCAGCGCCGCCTCGGCCTTCGCGAGCTCCGACTGGACGTAAGCGCGATCGGCCAGCACCGGCGCGCCCGTGATCGATTCACGACCGCCGGCCAGCGCGGTGATGTCGTCGAGCGCGGCGCGGCCCAGTCCCAGCGCCACGACGGCGAGCACTTGCGCGGCCAGCGCCATGGTCGGGTAGCGAAACAAGGGCGTATCGAGGCTGGGCGTGCCGCCGCGCACGAAGGTCCAGGCTTCCGGCACCACGACGCGTTCGACGACGAGGTCGTGGCTGCCCGTGCCCTTGAGGCCGTTGACCTCCCAGTTCTTGACGATGCTGACCTGATGCCGATGCATGACCGCTGTTCGCGGCAGACCGCCGGTCGATCCGCCACCATCGATTCTCACGCCGACGCCGATCAGATCCGCTGCCGGACACCCGCTGCCCCAACTCCACCGCCCCGTGACCTCGACCCCGCCAGGTACCGTGCGGGTCTGTTGCGGCGGAAAAATGCCGCCGGCGAAGATCACGTCCGGACCCTCGGCATAGATGCGTTGCAAAGTCGGCAGCGGTAACGCAGCGAGGTAAATCGTCGCGAAACCGAAGCTCGCGACCCAGCCCGCGGAACCGTCCGCCATGGAAATAGTCTCGATGAGTCGCAGGAATTCTGCGGGCGTGCATTCATCCCCGCCGAACCGGCGCGCGACCAAGGCGCGATAGACGCCGGCCTCCTTCATGAGCGCGATCACGTCGTCGCTGATCTGCTGTTGCGCCGTGAATTCGCGATGCCGCTCGCGCACGGCCGCCAGCAAGGCGTCGAGTGCCGCTGTGCGCGAGCGTGACGGGGCCGCAGCGGCGTGTGCCGGCGCGGCACCGGCCCCCGGCGCGGCGCCTGCGGCGCAGGCTGAGTTGTCGAGGACTACGGACATGGCTTCTCCTACCGTCACGAATTCGCCGGATCCGGCAGACGCGCGGCAAGCAGCGCGGCGAGCGCGCACAGCGCCGCGTCGCCGTTGCGTCGGCCGATCAGTTGCAGCCCCGCGGGCATTCCCGCCGCGGTCAGCAGCGGCAGCGTCAGCGCCGGATGTCCCGAAACATTGAAGGGCCGCACGAAGGCCGTCATGCGCAGCGCAGCCTCGGCATCCTGGGCGGCCGCGAGGCGCAGCGGGACTTCGGGCATGGTCGGTAACACGAGGGCCGTGACGGTCTGCAGTGCCGCGTCGACCTCATCGCGAAACCGACGCCGCACCGCCTCGGCGGCGCTCACGGCGGCGCGCGTGACCGCTTGCGCGGCCGCGAGGCGTTTGCGTACGTCCGTCCCCAACCCCGCATCGAGCAAATGGCCGTAGGCCAGCCAGTTTTCCGCGGCGATGATCGCGATGCCCGCGGTGTAGGCTTCGTCGAAGCTCGGCAGATTGATCGGGGTCACGGGTATGTCGAGACGCCCCAGCGCCGCGCGCAGCGCCGCGGCGACTTGCCCGTCGGCAGTCACCTCGACGAGACCGAGTCGCGCCGCCACGGGCGGCGCTGCGCAGACGAACGAGCCGTCGATGAGGCTCATCGCCCGCTCGAGCATGGCGATGTCGCGCGCAAACGGTCCGACACAGTCGAGCGAGGACTCCGCCGGCACGACGCCGACGCGGCTCACGCGACCGTACGTGGGCTTGAGGCCGAGGATGCCGCAACAAGTGGCCGGGATGCGAATCGAGCCGCCGGTATCGGTGCCGATCGCGAAATCGACGAGACCGGCGGCGACCGCGGCGGCCGAGCCGCTCGAGGAGCCGCCGGGCACGAGCGCCGGAAAGCGGGGATTGCGCGGCGTACCCGCATAGGGATTGATCCCGGTGACCCCGTAGGCGAGTTCGTGCATCGTGGTCTTGCCGACGATGCGGCACCCCTGCGCGAGCAGGCGTTCGACGACGACCGCGTTGCGTGTGGCGGCGGGTGCGCCGGCGAACGCGGGACTGCCGGAACGCGTGGCGAAGCCGGCGATGTCGATCGAGTCCTTGATGGCAACGCGTGGCCCATCCCCGCCCAGCGCCAAGGTTTGCACGAACACCACATCGGCGGCGACGTTCATGCGGACCTGACCGGCGCACGACCCCGCGCGCGCATGCGCCGCACGGTCGCTTCGAACATCAGGCTGGCGAGCGCGATGCCCACATTCAAGTCCGTGGCGGCGTCGCGGCAACGCTGTTGCACGGACTCACCGATGGCGACGTCCTCGCCGGGGAGCGCGCCGGCCTGGCACTGAATCTCGGCCGCGCGCTGCGCCGTCCAGAGCAGGGCGAAGGTCGTCGGAATGTCGCGCTCGCATACGGCCACACCGTGATTGCGCAGAACCAGCACATGCCGGTCGCCGAGACTCGCCAGTAATCGGGAGCGCTCCTCCTCGTAGAGCGTGATACCTTCGAAATCGTGATAGGCAACGCGGCCGAAGAGCTGCGCACCGTAGAAGTTGTGATGATCGAAACCGGTGCGCTTCTGCGCCACGGCCGAGAGCGCGTTCGTATGCGTGTGCGCCACACAGGCAACGTCGGCGCGACTGCCGTGGATGGCGCCGTGCAAGGCGAAACCAGCCGGATTCGCCCGGTATTCGGCAGGCTCGACCAGTTTGCCGTCGACCCCCACCTTGAGCAGATTCTCCGGCGTAACCTCGTAATAATTGAGGCCGAAGGGATTCACGAGATAGTGGTGCTCGGGGCCGGGCAGGCGCACCGAAATGTGATTGAAAATCAACTCCGTCCAGCCGAGAAAATCGACCAGGTGGTAGAAATCGGTGAGCTCACGCCGCAGGCGCCATTCCTCGGTTTGCTCGGCGTGGTCGGCGTGGTCGGCATGCATGTCAGCTTCTCCGCGCGGCGCGGCGCGCGCACAAGGCCAGCAAAATTTCGGTCGTCGGCATGCGCAGGGCCGCCTTGCCGGCCAGTTCCAACACCGCCCGGCCGATCGCATCGAGTTCCAGCATGCGTCCGGCGCGGTAATCCTGCAACATCGACGTTTCGAAGGCGCCGGCCCGCCGTCCCGTCGCGATCATCTCCTCGAGACTCATCGAGGCGCCGACGCCGAACGCGCCTGCAACCCGCAGGGTTTCCTCGATGACCGCGGTGACGATCGGCAGCAGCAGCGGTTCGGTGAATTGTTCGATCAGCGTCGCCTCGGTGACGACCGACAGCGGGTTCGTGGCGAGATTCAAGGCCACCTTGGTCCACAGCGCGGCGCGAATCTGCGGCGCGACGCTCGCGGCGAGGCCGGCGGCGCTCAGTACCGCGCCGAGTTCCCGGATTTGCGGCGAAACGATCCCGGATGTCGGCCCCTCGATCGGCCCGATTTGCAGGCGTTGGGCACCCTGCGCACGCACCAGTCCACCGGGCTCCAGGCGCGAGGTCAGATAGGCGACACAGCCCACGATGCGCGGCGCCGGCAGCGCTGCATAGAGCGTACCTTCGGGATCGACGGCCGCGACCCGGCTGCCGGCGAACGGCCCCTCGTCACCGAGGAAATACCACCAGGGGATCCCGTTGACGAGCGGCGCGACCAGGGTCTGCGGGCCGATCAGGGGCAGAAGACGCGGCAGCAGCTCCGGCAAGGCCGGCGCTTTGGTGGCGAGCACCAGCACATCTTGGATGCCGAATTCGGGCCCGTCGCTGACCGGAAGGCGCAGCGCATCGGGCGCAAGCCGGTCGAATTGCGTGCGCAGGCCGTCGCGACGCAATTGCCCCAGGCGCTCGCCGCGCGCGATGAGGCTTACGGTCTCGCCATGCGCCGCGAGTCGCGCCGCGATCGTGCCGCCGACCGCGCCGACTCCGGCGATGCAAAATCGCAACGGCATCCGCTGTCCTCCCGTTGAAACCGACGGCGTACAATGACATACCCAGGCAGTTTCGTGCCCAAGGCGGCCAAACTCGCTTAGACTCGGCTGATCAACCGTGGACTCATGGTCCGCACAGTCGCCAGGAATCAATCGTGCAGCAGCGTCGTTTGCGTTTCGTCTCGACCTCCATGGCCATCGCTGTGAGCGTGGCCGTCCTGAGCTTGGCGCCCGTCCTGCCGAGCTGGGGCGGCGCCGATCAGCCGGATCCGCTCGTGGCGATGTTCACGTGGTGGAATGCGGCCTACCAGGACCCGAAGGGATTTACCGCCGAGGCCTTCGGGCGCTATTTCACGCCGGATGCCGTGATGCGCATCAATGGCAGCGACCGCAGCAAGGGCTTGGCGGATCTCGCCGAACATTTCCGCGCGATCCAGAAGAGAACCGAACTGGTCGTCGTCGATTTGCCGTTCATCGACGAATTCACTTCGGCGCAGGGAGACCGAATCTTCACGCACCACTTCGTGCGCGCGCGGGAGCAGGGCAAGGACAGCCGTGAACGGGTCATGGGCTATGTCACGATCCGCGACGGCAAGATCTCCTTGATCAATTTCGTCAGTATTCCGGACGATCCGGCGCCCGCGGCGGCTCGAAGCCCCTAGCGGACGCGGCGTTTGCAAGACCTAAACCTCCGCTATTTGCACGCGGCCGCCAAACTCGGCTCCATGCGTGCGGCTGCCGACAGTCTTGGCGTCGCCGTGTCCTCGGTGAGCAGACAGATCTCACAATTGGAGGCGCAGATCGGGATCGCCCTGATCGAGCACGGCCGTCGCAGCATCAAGCTGACCGAGGCCGGCATGCTGCTGATCGAGCATTATTCGGAGCAATTGCGCCTGCAGGAGGCCGTCGATGCGCGTCTCTCGGACCTCAAGGGATTGCGCGCGGGGCGGATTTTCCTCGCAGTCGGCGAGGGCTTCATCGGCGAACCGCTGTCGAGCCTGTTGATCCGCTTTCATGCCAAGTTCCCGGGACTGCTGATCAACGTGCACATGGCTGCCTCGTCGAACGAAGTGGCGCGCATGGTCGCCGAGGACGACGCGCACTTGGGGCTCGTGCTGCAAGCCTCGGACGATCCGCGCATCCGGGTCCTCGCCTCGGTGCGCCAGCCGCTCTGCGCCATCATGCGCAAAGATCATCCGCTCGCCCGCCGTCACCTGCTCAAGCTCACCGACCTGACGAGCCATCGGCTCTGTCTGCCGGAGAACTCGTCGCGGACACGCCAACTGCTGCAGGTCGCCGAGACCGAAGCCGGCGTCGCGCTGCAGCCCGAGCTGACGTCGAACTCGATCCTGCTGCTCAAGAGCCTGATACAGTCCGGGGAGTTCTTTACGCTGCTGCCGCGACTCGCGGTGAGCAAGGAAATCGAAACGCGCGAATTCGCCGCCGTGCCCTTGGATGGCCCCTCGCTGCGGGAGGTCGCAGTCCAATTGATCAGCAGGCTCGGCAGGCGCCTGCCGCCAGCCCCGCTGCGCATGCTGACGGCGCTGATGACTTATCTGGAAGTGGCCGCAGGCTTTCAAGAAGCATCCGAAATGCCTCCCGGCCGCACGCTCGCCACGACCACGGAAACTTGAGCTTGCGCATCGAGATTGCGCCGGGTTACGACATTTCCCGCATCATCAAGGGCGGCTGGCAGCTCGCCGGTGATCATGGCGTGATCGATCACGATCAGGCGATCGTCGACATGGCGGCGTTCGTCGAATCGGGCATCACGACGTTCGATTGCGCGGACATCTACAAGGATGTCGAGGCCCTGATCGGCAGCTTCCGCTTGGCGTTTCCACTGCTCGCGCGGCGCCTGCAGGTCCACACCAAGTTCGTTCCCGATCTGTCCGCCCTGGAGAATCTCGACAGTGGCTACATCGAGCGCGTCGTCGACCGGTCCCTGCAGCGGCTCGGCCTGGAACGCCTCGATCTGGTGCAGTTTCACTGGTGGGACTATGCGGTGCCGGGCTACGTCGAGGCTGCGCTCGAGCTCGAGCGACTGCGGCGTGGCGGCAAGATCGCGCACATCGGGCTGACGAACTTCGACGTGCCGCACACCCGGGAAATTCTGCGCGCGGGCGTCCCCGTGATTTCGATGCAAATGCAGTATTCCCTGCTCGACGAACGGCCGCACAACGGCATGCTCGAGCTGTGCCGCGCGCACGATATCGCCGTGATCTGTTACGGCACCGTTGCCGGGGGATTTCTGTCCGAGCGTTGGCTCGACCGCCGCGACCCGGCGAACGATTTGCTCAACCGCTCCCTGATCAAATACAAACTCATCATCGAGGACTTCGGCGGCTGGGATCTGTTTCAGGAACTCCTGCACACCCTCCTGCGCATAGCGGAGCGGCATCGCTGCGACATCGCGAGCATCGCCTCGAAGCTGCTGCTCGATCGTCCCGGTGTCGCCGCAGTGATCATCGGCGCGACCAACGCCGCGCATCTCGAGGCGCACCGACGCCTGGCGGAGCTGCACGTCGATGCCGAGGACTCGGCGGCGGTGCTGCGCGTCCTGCAATCGCGCCGCGGACCGCTTGGCGACGTGTACGACCTCGAGCGGGACCGCAGCGGCCGGCACGGACGCATCATGAAGTACGACCTGAACAGCGCGGCGAGACGAACGGAACAATGAGTTCGGGAACTCTGCGCTGCGCCTTGCTCGGGCTTGCGGTCGCGCTCGCCACCTGCGCACCCGCGAGCAGCGCCCGCGCCGTCGCCGAGACCGGCGCGGGCGAGCAAGCACGACTCGAAGCCCTCTATGCGGCCTATTGGCGCGACTGGCTCGCACTCAATCCGCAGGAGGCCCTGAGCGAGGGCGTGACCCTGCACGAGGCGCAGTTCGACGACTCGCTCGAGGATCCGTGGCTCCGCGACATGCGCGCGATGCTGCATCGTTATGACAAAGCGCTCGGGTCTTTCGACCCGGCAACCCTGTCCGCCGATCAGCGCATCAGCTATGCGGTGCTGCGCTACGAAATCGACTCGGCGCTCGCCCTCTATGGGGGCGATCTGTACACGACGGCGCGCATGCTGCCGATCAATCAGTTCGTGGGTCAACACACGGCGTTCGCTCTCGATCAGTCGGGTTCCGGATCCTACCCGTTCACGACGGTCGCGGACTACGACAATGCGCTGACGCGTGCCGACAATTTCGCGCGGTGGGCGGACGATGCGATCGCGCGCATGCGCGAAGGCATTGCCAGGGGCGTCGTGCTGCCGCGGGTCGTCGTCGAGCGCGTACTGCCGCAGCTGCAGAGCCATTTCGGACTCGCGCCCGAACTGACCGAGTTCTGGCATCCGATCGCCCAGCTGCCGGAGAGCTTCACCGCCGCCGAGCGCGCACGGCTCACGCAGGCCTATACCCGCAAGATCGGCGACGTCATCGAACCCGCGTTCCGGCGACTGCACGATTTTCTCGCGCGCGAATATCTACCGCATGCCAAGGCGATTCCGGGACTCGGTGCCCTGCCTGGCGGCGCCGCGCTCTATGCCTACGAGATCCGTGCCAATACCACCACCGACATGACGCCCGCGGCGATCCATGCCTTGGGCCTGACCGAGGTCGAGCGGATCAGCGCGGAGCTCGACGCAGTGCGACGCCGGGTGGGCTACTCGGGCGCGCTGCCCGAGTTCTTTGCCTACGTGCGCGAGAATGCCGCTTTGCATTTCCAAAGCCCCGGGGAGGTCGTGCCGGCCTACGAAGCGGCCCTGCAGCGCATCTTGCCGACGCTGCCGCGGATCTTCGACGTCATGCCGAAGGCTGCGTTCGAGATTCGCGCCCTGCCGGAATCGGCGAAAAAATACCAGGGCAACGGCAATTACCAACAGGCCGCGGCCGACGGCTCGCGACCGGGCATCTTGTGGATGAACATTTATGCGCCCGGCGTACGCGACAAGTTCATCGTCATGACGACGACGCTGCACGAAACCTATCCCGGCCACCACTTCCAAACCTCGCTCGCGCAGGAAATTCCGGATCTGCCCGCGTTTCAGCGCCTGACCTTCTTCAATGCCTACGGCGAGGGCTGGGCGCTCTATTGCGAGTCCCTGGGCAAGGAACTGGGGCTGTACGACGACCCCTGGCAGTATTACGGCCATCTGGTCAACGAAATGCTGCGCGCGAATCGCCTGGTCATCGATACCGGCATACACGCGATGGGCTGGACCACCGAACAGGGCATCGCCTGGATGACCGCACATTCCTCGATGGATCAGCCGCAGGCGGCCGCCGAAGTGGAGCGCTACGTTGCCTACCCGGCCCAGGCGGTCTCGTACAAGATTGGGCAACTCGAAATCAGCCGCTTGCGCGACCAGGCGTTGCGCGAACTGGGGCCGCGATTCGACTTGCGTCGGTTTCACGACCAGGTGCTGCTCGGCGGCAGCCTGCCGCTCGTCGTCCTGGACCGAAAGATCGAGCGCTGGATCGCGGGTGAGCAAGCGGCCGACTGACGTATCATCGACGCGCTCGGGTGTCGATTCGACCAAGGGGATGCTCCAGGATGTTCCGTAGAGCCTTATGCTCGCTGTTATGCGCCGCTCTCGGCGCATCCTTCACGTGCCGCGGCGAACCGACTGCCGCCGATGCGGCCACCGCAGGCCCAGTCACGGTCATTCATGCCGGACGGCTCATCGACACGCAGACCGGCCGTGTGCAGGACTCCCAGGCGATCGTGATCGCCGACGGACGCGTCGTTGCGGTGGGTTCCGCCTCGGCGCCCTTGCCGGCGGGTGCTACGTTGATCGATCTGTCGGGCTATACCGTGATGCCGGGACTGATCGACATGCACACGCATCTGACGATCGATCACGATGCCAAGGATCCGCTCGCCGAGCTGCAGCACACCGCCGCGGTCGAGGCATTCAAATCGCTGCCGCATGCGCGAGCCGTGCTGCTCGCCGGATTCACCACGGTGCGCGATCTCGGCCCCTACCGCGCGCTCGTGGACGTCGCGCTGCGCGACGCGATCAACCGCGGCGACGTCGTCGGACCGCGCATGTTCGTGGCCGGCGCCTATGTCACGATCACGGGCGGTGCGGGAGCGGTGACGGGATTTTCGCCGGACATCACGCTGCCCTGGGATCTGCGCTTCGGCAATGCGAATTCGCCGACCGAGGTGCGCGAGCGCATACGCGCGCTCGCGAGCGAGCGCGTCGATGTCATCAAGATGTTCGCCACCGGCGCGGTACTGACGCACAACAGCAATCCCTTCGGTCGGGAAGCGACGCGCGAGGAACTCGAGGCCGCCGTCGACGAAGCCCATAATTTCGGACTCAAGGTCGCCGTGCACGCGCATGGCGCCGAGGGCATCAAGACCGCGATTCGCGCCGGTGTCGCGTCGATCGAGCACGGCACGCTCATGGACGACGAGGGGCGCGCGCTCATGAAGCAGCACGGCACTTATCTCGTGCCCACGCTCGAGGTCACCGACTGCGTCCTCGACGGCTACCCGGCGGAATTCCAGGCCAAAATGCGCGCGATCCAGGGCGCGCAACGCAAGAACTTTCGCAAGGCCGTGGCCGCCGGCGTCAAGATAGCCTTCGGCACGGACATCGGGGTCTGCGACTTCGGCCAGAACGCGCTCGAATTCAACATCATGGTCGAAAACGGCATGACCCCGATGCAAGCGATCCAGGCCGCGACCATGGGCAGCGCCGACCTGCTCGGCAAGAGCGACGAACTCGGGTCGCTGCGCCCCGGCAAATTGGCCGACATCGTCGCCGTGCGCGAGGATCCGCTCGCCGACATTCGTTCGCTCGAGAACGTGCGTTTCGTGATGAAGCAGGGCGTCGTTTACAAACGCGATTGATCGCCATCACGGGTATTCTCATCTCGCGCGTTCTGGCCCAAACTAGCGCCCTCGCGGGGGTTCGACTGCACGAAGATCAAGGATCGGCCGATGTTTGCACAACTCTTGACGCCCGTCGGCGACAGCCTCGCCCTGTCATCGCTGGTTGCATCCTTGCCCGTGCTCACCGTCTTGGTCCTGCTCGGTGTGCTGCGCCGGCCCGCCTGGCAGGCAGCGCTCGCCGGATTGCTGGTCGGCTTCGTCATCGCCGTCGGCCCCTGGCACATGCCGATCGCTCTCGCCGTGGCGGCGACCTCGAACGGCGCCGTGTTCGCCTTGTGGCCCGTGATGTGGATCGTCGTCAACGCTCTGCTTCTCTATAACATCGCGGTCCGCTCCGGACGCGCGGACGCCTTCAGGCGCTGGATCATCGGCAATCTACCGGACGATCGCCGCGTCGTCCTGGTCGTGCTGGGATTTTGTTTCGGCGCCTTGATCGAAGGCATCTCCGGTTTCGGCACGCCGGTCGCGATCACCAGTTCGCTGCTGATCATGGTCGGGTTTCCCGCGATCGAGGCTCTGGTGTTCGTGTTGATTTTCAATACGGCGCCCGTGGCATTCGGTGCCCTGGGCGCACCCGTGACCGTGCTCGGCGCCGTGACGGGTCTGCCGGCGGCGACGTTGGGCGCGATGATCGGCCGGCAACTGCCGGTCATGGCGGTCGTGCTGCCATTCTATGTGATGAGCCTCTATGCCGGCTGGCGCTCGGTCCGCGCCTTGTTGCCCGTGCTGCTGGTCGCCGGCCTGAGCTTCGGATTGAGTCAGTTCCTCGCGTCCAATTTCATCGACTACACACTCGCCGACGTTCTGTCCTCCCTGGGCTCGCTGCTCGCGACCGTCACGTTCTTGAAATTCTGGCAACCCGTGGTCGATCCGCACTTCAGCCTGCGCGAGGCCCAGGCGGCGCGCACGACGTCGAGTTCATCCGCACCGCCGTGGCAGGGCTGGCTGCCCTGGATCATCGTTTCGGTAACCGTCGTGATCTGGTCATCGCTGAAGATCGCGGCGATCGGCCAGATGAACATCAGCTGGCCGGGGCTGCACAAGGCGATATCGATCACGCTCTATCACGACAAACCTTATGCTGCGATCTGGCAGTTCCAGCCTCTCGGCACGGGCACGGCGATCCTGCTCGCCGCGGTGCTCACCGCCATCGTCGTCCGCTTGTCGACGCGCGAATTCCTGGCCTGTGTGGCCGACACCGTCGGCCAGATTTGGCTCGCGGTCGTCACCGTCATGTTGATCGTCGCGCTCGCCTATCTCATGAATTATTCGGGGCTGGCCTACACGCTCGGTCAGGGGGCCGCTTCGAGCGGTCGGCTGTTCATTCTTTTCTCGCCCTTCCTCGGCTGGGTCGCCGTGCTCCTCTCGGGCAGCGACACGTCGGGCAATGCGCTGTTCGGCAACCTGCAAGTGGTCGCCGCCCGGCAACTCGGTTTGAATCCGGTCTTGTTCGCGGCGACCAATTCATCCGGCGGCGTCATGGGCAAGATGGTCTCGCCGCAGAACATCGCGACGGGCGCATCGGTCACGAACCTCAAGGGGCGCGAGGGCGAAATTTTTGCGCGCACGTTCATCCACAGCATCGCCCTCACGGTGATGCTCGCCATACTCGTCCTGGTCCAGCAATACTGGGTTCCGGGCGTCATCCCGACCGTACCCGCCGCGCCTTGAAAATGGCTGCGCATTGCGCCTGATCGCGCCTGTCCTGTTGCTGGCCGCGCTCGCCGTGGGACGCTGTGCGACGGCGAGCACGGCGGCGGCGGCGCCTGCAGCCCCGTGCACCGACGGTTGGTGGGCCGATCTCATGATCGGCTCCTACCATATCCATCCCGACAAGCATTTCGATGATTTCAACCCCGGCCTCGGTGCGGAGTGCGGGTTCACGCCGCGTTGGGCAGCAGCGGTGGGCTACTACCGCAACTCCCTCGATCGTCCGTCGTTCTACGGCGGCGCGATTTTCACGCCCGCCTTCAGCGACTGGGGCTGGGGCCGGTTTGGCCTCATGGGCGGCATCATCTCGGGCTACAACTATGGACGCTATGGATTCGGCCCGGACCACAGCACCGGACCCGTGCTCGCCCCGGTCGTGATCACCGGCTACGGACGGCTCGGGGCCAATTTCATCCTGATCCCGCCGATTCCCTCGGACAATCTGCCCTTTACCGTCGGCCTGCAACTGAAGTGGCGCTTGCACTGATGGAACCCGGCTTGGCTCTGGGCGCCTGGAAACACCTTCTCTACTCGTGCGCCGCCTCGGTTACTTGCTCTATCTTGCTTCGATGCTGACGCCGGCGATCGGACTGCACGTCGTGGGCGCGCAAGCTTTCGTGCTCGCGCCGAAGGCGATCGTGCTGTTGCTCGAGTCTCGTCCGAGTTCGCCGCTCGCTGCGCTCGGGCTCGTCATCGGGCTCGCTGCGAACGCAATCGTTTTCCTGCGCGTATCGTGGCCTACGTGTCTGTGTGCGGTATTGGCGCCCTGGGTCGCCTGGATCGACCTCGAGTGGCATGCGCAGGGCGTTTCCCTGACGACACCGTTCGTGGTGGCCTTCTACTTTCCCTGGGCCTGTGGCATCGCGCTGATCAATGGGTCGCGACAGCACCCGCAACAGCCGGGCTAAGCTAGACGGCCTCGACCAGCACAGCCGTGCCATAGCAGAGGACTTCGGCGGCGCCAACCATGGGTCCTGTGTCATAGCGAATTCCGACCACCGCATTGGCGCCGAGCGTCCGAGCGTGCCTGAGCATCAATTGAAACGACTCCTCGCGGGCGGCTTCGCACAAATCGGAAAAAATGCCGGCACGGCCGCCGAACACCGTGCGCAGACCGCCGAGGAAAGTCACCGGCAGCGACCGCGTTCGTACCGTGATGCCACGGACGACGCCGAACACTTTGGCCACCCGGAATCCCGGCAACTCGAACGTCGTCGTCGTTTGCATAGTTCCTGGTTTCCCACTTCAGCACCAGTAACGCGCCTACACCCGCCGTCCGCAGCGTAGTCGCTGAGAACAAGACCCGGAAAGTAGTTCGCCCGTGTACCAGATAAGGAAAGTATACGACAAGCCCGCCAAGCGGTTTGCCCTTGTTGACGCTGATTCAACTGTGGCCCGGTTCGACGTGCGCGAGCGCGAAACCCGCTGACGCGCGCGCATAGATGGCCCGGTAGCCGGCCTCGAGTGCGGCGGTGAATTGCGGCGTGTCGAACAAGCGCAATTGCTGACGGGCGCGCTCGAGTCGGGCGCGCAGTTGCGAGAGGCGCGTAGCGTCGGTCGCGAGAGCGACAGCAAGGTCCTCGTATTCATTGCGCGTACCGGTGATCAACTCCGGCAGGTCCGCAGCGGTCAATACGCTCGCCGCCATGCGCCCGGCGAAGGTGCTGCCGAGCAGCGTGATCACCGGTAATCCTGCCCACAGCGCGTCGCTTGCGGTTGTGCCGGCGTTGTAGGGCGCCGTGTCTAAGAACAAGTCGGCGGCGCCATAGCGCCGCAAATGATCTGCCGGCTGCAACCACTCAGCAAAGATCAGCCGGCCAGCCTCAATATCGTGAGTGCGTGCGGCTGCGATGAGATTGTCCCGGGCGATCGCGGACGGCGCGTAAAGCCACAACACACTGTCCGGCGTACGCCGCACGATGCGCATCCAACTGGCGAAGGTCTTTGGATTGATCTTGAAGCTGGAATTGAAGCAGCAAAACACCGTTCCCCGCGCCGGCAGACCGAATTCGGTCCGGTCCGTCGGGCACGGGGGTAAGGCGCGCCGATGATCGTTCGGCTGATACCAGGGCAGGTAGAGGAGTTTCTCGGCGTAATGCTGGCGTTGATCGACCGGCACGAGCACGTGATCGGCGATTAAATAGTCGAGGTTCAGTCCGAGGGTACCGAGGAAGCCGAGATAACCCACTTGCAAGGGTGCCACCCGGCCGGCAAAAATACCGGGCCGGCAGCCGTCGGTATAGCCCATCAGATCAATTGCGATGTCGATCTGCATTTCGCTCGCTACAGCGCGAATCTGCGCATCGCTGCAGGCATGTACATCGATAAACCGGTCGACCGCGCGCTGCAAGCGAGCCCGTAGCGGATCCTGAGTGATCGGGCCGAAAGAGAACGCGATCGTCTCGAACGCCGCTCGATCGTGAGCTTCGAACAGTCCGGCGGTCAGTGCGCCAACAGGGTGATTGCGCAAGTCGGCGGAAAAATACCCGAGCCGGATTCTGTCCCGACCGGCCGCCAGGCGTGGCAGAGGCGTCGCAGACGCGTTAAAAGCGGTGGGATATTTTGCATGAGCCCAGATTTCCGCGGCGCGACGCTGGCGCGCGGCGGAGGTCGACAGGCTCAGCATCAGAAACGGACTGCAGACCTTCGCGCCGCGGTCGACGGCCAACTCCAGGCTCTCGCAAGCCGCGTCGAAATCGTGCCAGTCACACAGATCCATCATCGCGGCACGGCGGGCGCCCTCGCCGAACTCGAGTTGCGGCTGCAGGGCGAGCGCGCGCTCGTAGCTCGCGATCGCTTCCCGGTGGCGCTTCAGGGCGTTCAAGGCGTTGCCACGATTGAGATGCGTGCCGGCGTGCTCGGGCCGCCGCGCGACCGCCAAATCGAAACTGGCAACCGCCGCTTCAAACAGGCGCAGCTCCATCAACAGATTGCCGCGATTGAACAGCGCATCGGCATAGCCGGGATCGAGCGCGAGACAGCGCTCGTAACTGGCGAGCCCCGCTTCGCGCCGTCCGAGGCGTTGCAGCGCGTTGCCGCGGTTGAACCAGGCCGCGGCAAATTCCGGTCGCAGCACAAGGGCCGTTTCGTAACTCGCGAGTGCCTCCGGTACTCGATCCAAATCGAGCAAGATCGTGCCCCGGTTGCAATGTGCATCGGCATGATCCGGTCGGGCCTCGATCGCCCGCTCGTAACTGCTCAGCGCTTCCACGGACCGGTGCATCTGCTGAAGCACGACGCCGAGGTTGAACCAGCCGAGGACATACGCCGGATCAAGCGTTACGGCGACTTCATAGCTTGCGCAAGCCGCATCGAGTCGGCCCAGGTGCTGTAACGCGACACCGCGATTGAAGTGAGCCGGGACGAGCGTAGGCACCGCGGCGATCGCCAGATCGTAGCTCGCGAGTGCGGCCGACCAGTCGCCGCGCTGCGCATGATCGTTGCCGCTCTGGAAATATGCCTCGGCGGGACCGCCGGCTCGCTCGGACATGGCGGCCCCCGTTAGTTTAGCAACCCGCGGAAATTGGCGATGGCGAGTCCGCTCGCAACGCTCGTGAATGGGTCGTGCTCGGTCACCTTGCCGGGAAAAGCGCGCTCGAGCCGTTGCCGCACGGCGACGATCAACGAAGAGCCACCGGTACGCACGACGTCGTCGACGTCGTGCTGCCGCAACCCGGCGCGAGCCAGCACGAGTTGCAGCAGCTCGTCGAGCTGTTGCAACATGCCCGACAACATCGCATCGAACTCCCGCCGCGTGAAAGTGACCAGCAGATTGAGTTCAGGAATGTCGATCAGTGCCGACTCGGCGACCGACAACTCCGCTTTCGCTTTCTTGATGGCACTGAAGACCTGGTAGCTGTAGTTGTAATTGATCAGATCTTTCAAACGCGCAAATTTCAAAGCCGCCGCACCGCCGCCGGCGATGGCCTCGGTGAGTTTGGTCTTGTAACGATTCTGGTTCAGCGTATGCGTGATCGCCCAATTTAAAATTCCCTCCTCGTATTCCGCGAACGGGAACAGGGTCTCGATCATGCGGCCCTCGACGCGCCGCTTCCAGGTCTCGCCCTCGCCGAGCAGCGGAAACAGCAGGCGCCTGAAAATCAACTGATCGATGCGATCGCCGCCGAGATCGGCGCCCGCGGTCGCGAGCACCGTGAAGCGCGCGCCCGCGTACCGCACGACCGAGAGGTCGAGGGTGCCGCCGCCGAAGTCGACCGTTAGCACGGTTCCTTCCCCGGTTTGCCTGCGCCGCCACAGAAAGCTCACGGTTGCGGCGAGGGGTTCCGGATAGAACTCCGCCTGTGCAAATCCGGCGTGTGCGCAGGCTTCGCCGAGACGCCGCAATGCCAGCTCATTTCGACCCGGGTCGCTGCCCTCGAATTCGACCGGACGGCCGACATAGACGGTGATGTAGGCCTGCGGCAATTCGCGCTCGAGCTGTTCCCGCATGCGCAATAACACCGGCGTGAGCAAGGCGACCAGGCGGTAGGCGCGCTTGAACACCATCAGGCGATCGATGCGGGGATTGCCGAGCAAGCGCTTGAGGCCGAGAAACAGCCGGCCCGGCAGGCCCTGGTCCTCGGGCGGACCCCAGACGATGTCGCGAGTCGTCTCCAACTCGGTCATGTCCGTCGCCGTGCTTTGATCGCTGATCTCTCCGGCGGCAGACCCCAACATTTCCGGCACGAGCTGCACCAGGCGCGCGGCATTCTCGTGCACATACTGCTCGATCGCTTGCGCTCCCGTCGTGCCGACGTACTCCCGGCTGAGGTGCAGCGCCGTCGGCAGTATCGGGCTGTCGGCCTCGACGCGGACACAGTGCAGACTCGCGCCGTCGAACCAGGCGATCGTGGAGTTCGACGTGCCGAAATCGACGCCGACGCCGATCATGCGACGGCACCAACCACCTGCAAATAGGACGGCAGCGTCGCCTCGTAGAGGGAAAAGTTCATGACCATGTCAATTCTGCCCGGCCGCGGGCAATAATTACAACTGAAACACCCGCAGGTCCGTCCCCTACAGATTCTTCACAAATCTTCGTTCTTGCAGCCCCTTTGCGATGCTATTTTTCCGTGCTCGCACCGCAGATGACGCTTGGAGGCCGAATGACCGATCCGCAGGATCCCGCAGTGGCAAGCACCGCGCACAAACGTCGCCGTTGGCGGTGGCTGCTGGGCGCACTGCTCGTCGCCGGTTTGGTATTCGTGATGGTACGCCTTTTGCTGCCGAAATCGCACCAACGCGGAGCGGCGGCGCAGGTCGTGCAGGTCGCGCGCGCGGTGCAAGGCGACATGCCGGAAACCTTGGCGGAACTCGGCACGGTGACGCCGAACGCGACCGTCACCGTGCTGCCACAATTGAGTGGCTACCTCACCCAGGTCGGCTACAAGGAAGGCCAGGACGTGGCCAAGGGCCAGTTCCTCGCGCAAATCGATCCGCGACAATACGAAATCGACCTGCAGCAGGCGCAAGCCACCTTGCAAAAGGACCAATCGACGCTGACACAAGCGCGCTCGGACTTGGCGCGCTACGAGGATTTGCGCCAGAAGAAGGCGATCGCGGAGCAGACCGTCGTCGACCAAGAATTCCTCGTGCAACAGGACGAGGCCCAGGTGAAGAGCGACGAGGCCGGCGTCGCCCAGGACAAGCTCGATCTCGTCTATTGCCACATTACCGCACCCGTCGCCGGCCGCGTGGGTCTGCGCCTGGTCGATCCCGGCAACTACGTCACCGCGTCCAGTTCGCCCGGCATCGTCGTGATCACCACGATGAAGCCGACGACGGTCGAATTCACGGTGGCGCAGAACGATCTCGACCGGGTGATCGCGCGCGTTCATGCGAGCGCGACACTACCGGTGACGGCCTACACCAGCGACAACAGCCGTAAGATCGCGACCGGCACGCTCTACGCGATCAGCAATCAAATGACGACGAGCACCGGCACGGTGACCCTGCGCGCGACGTTCGCCAACGACGACGAAGCCTTGTTTCCGAATGAGTTCGTCAACGTCGAGATGCTGGTCGACACGCTCCACAATGCGGTCCTGATCCCGACGCCTGCGGTCTTGAGCGGCGCACCGGGCGACTATGTGTACCTCGTGAATGCCGATCAAACCGTCTCGGTGCACAAGGTCACCTTGGGTCCGAGCGACGGCAAGAATACTGCGATTCTCGCCGGACTCAGCGTCGGCGACACGGTCGTGGTCGACGGCACGGACCGGCTCAACGACGGCGCGAAAATCAGTGTCTCGGAGCCGGCGTCGCCCGCCGCCGCGCAGCCCAAGGGCGCCGGGCAAAGATCCGGGTCGAGGAGACAGACGCCGGCGGGTGGCTCGTCGAGCGGCGGTTCGTCGAGCGGCGGCTGACGCAGCAGCCCGGCGATGCGCACGCGATGAACATTTCCCGCCTCTTCGTCTTAAGGCCGGTTGCGACCTCCTTGCTGATGATCGCGTTCGTGCTCGTCGGCGTCGTCGCAATCCGGTTTCTGCCGATCTCCTCGCTGCCGGACGTCGATTACCCGACCATCCAGGTTGAGACCTTCTACCCCGGTGCGAGTCCCCAGGTCATGGCGACGACCGTGACGGCGCCCTTGGAGGTACAGCTCGGGGAGATTCCCGGTCTTGCACAAATGACCTCCGCGAGCTCCGCGGGCGCCTCGGTGATCACGCTGCAATTCAGCCTCGCGTTGAACCTCGATGTCGCCGAACAGAACGTCCAGCAGGCCATCAATGCGGCGAACAGCCTGTTGCCCACCGGTCTGCCGGCACCGCCGGTCTACGCCAAGGTCAATCCGGCGGATCAACCCATACTGACGCTCGCGATCACCTCGAAATCGATGTCTCTGACCCAGCTGCAGGACGTCGCGACGAACCGACTCGCTTCGAAAATCGCCGAAGTCGCCGGCGTCGGCCAGGTCACGCCGTCGGGCGGCAACGTCCCGGCGGTCCGGGTCGAGGTCGACCCGAAGAAGCTCTCCGCCTACGGTCTGAACATCGACGATCTGCGCACGCTGCTCGCCGACATCAATGTCAGCCAACCGAAAGGCAATTTCGATGGTCCCGAACTGGACTACACCATCAACGACAACGACCAGATCACCGACCCGAATGATTACTTGAACTCCGTGATCGCCTATCAGAACGGCTCGCCCGTGTATCTGCGCGACGTGGCCGATGTGTCCCAGGCCGCCCAGGACGTCGAGCAGGGGGCCTGGGTCGACGGCACGCCGGCGATCGTGCTCAATGTGATGCGCCAACCCGGTGCGAACGTGATCGCCACGGTCGATCAGATCAAGCAACAGCTGCCGAAGCTGCTCGCGAGCCTGCCGCAAGCCATGCATGTCGAGGTCGTCGCCGACAGCACGGGTGTCATTCGCGCATCCGTGACAGATGCCGCCGTCGAGCTCGGATTGTCGATTCTCCTGGTCGTGCTCGTGATCTACGTGTTCCTGCGCAACGTGCCGGCCACGATCATCCCCAGCATCTCGGTGCCGGTGTCGCTGATCGCCACGCTCGCGGTCATGTATGAGCTCAACTACTCGATCGATAATCTATCGCTGATGGCGCTGATCATCGCGACGGGCTTCGTCGTCGACGACTCCATCGTCATGATCGAAAACATCGTGCGCTACCTCGAGGAAGGCCGCAGTCCTTTGGATGCGGCGCTCGAAGGCGCAGGACAAATCGGCTTCACGATCATGTCGCTGACGATCTCGCTCGTGGCCGTGCTGATCCCGCTGCTGTTCATGGGCGGCGTGATCGGCCGCTTGTTCAGCGAGTTCGCGGTCACGCTCGCGATCACGATCGTGATCTCGGCGGTCGTTGCACTGACCCTGGTACCGATGCTCTGCGCGCGCATTCTGCGGCGCAAGGCCGAGCGGCTCCCAAGCCGCTTCGAGCGCATCAGCGAGGGACTGTTCGACCGCACGCTGAACGCCTATGAAACCGGTCTGCGCTGGGTGTTGGGGCATCAGCGCCTGACGCTCGTCGTCGCCGCCGTGACCGTCGCGCTCACGGCGATCCTGTACATCGTGATACCGAAGGGCCTGTTCCCGGTCCAGGACGTGGGCGTCATCCAGGCGATCAGCGTCGCCGACAATTCGGTGTCGTACCAGGCGATGTCGGCGCGTCAAATGGCCCTCGCCGACGCGATCCTCAAGGATCCGGACGTGGCATCGCTGACGTCTTATATCGGGATCGACGGCACGAACATGACGCTCAACGACGGCCGCTTCCTGATCAATCTGCGCGCGCACGACGATCGCTCCGCGACTGCGGCGGAAATCGCGCGCCGGCTGCAGTCCGAGGTCGCCGGCGTCTCCGGCGTCAAGTTGTTCCTCCAGCCCGAGCAGGATCTGACGCTCGACACCGTGATCTCGCCAAACCAGTACCAATTCGTGCTGCGCGGACCGAGCCAGCAGAGCTTCGCGACCTATGTACCCGAGCTGGTCGCGCGCCTGCGGCAGATCAAGTCGATACGCGACATCACCAGCGACTTGGACAACGAGGGACTCTCCGTCGACGTCGAAGTCAACCGGCAACTGGCGGCGCGATACGGCATCACGCCGGCGACCATCGACAATGCGCTCTACGACGCCCTGGGCCAGCGGATCGTTTCGACGATCTTCAACCAGTCGAACCAATATCGCGTCGTCCTGGTCGCCAAACCCGGCAGCCTGCCCAATCTCAAGGCCCTGGGTTCGCTCTACCTGCCCTCCCAGACCGCGAGCTCGGGCCAGGTGCCCTTGAGCGCGATTGCCGACATCAAGACCACGAAGGCGCCGCTCGTCGTCAGTCATCTCGCGCAGTTCCCGGCCGTCACGATCTCGTTCAATCTGGCCGAGGACGCCTCCTTGAGCACGGCGGTCGACGAGATCGAGAACGCGGAGCGCGCCGTGCATCTGCCGCCCTCGATCACGACATCGTTCCAGGGCGCGGCCCAGGCATTCCAGGACTCCTTGTCCAGCGAAGTATTCCTGTTGCTCGCCGCGCTGGTGACGGTCTACCTCGTGCTCGGCGTGCTTTACGAGAGTTACATCCATCCCGTGACGATACTCTCGACACTGCCGTCGGCGGGCATCGGCGCATTGCTCGCGCTGATGTTCTCCGGCAAGGACCTGGACGTGATCGGGATCATCGGCATCGTGCTGCTGATCGGCATCGTCAAGAAGAACGGCATCATGATCGTCGACTTCGCGCTGGAAGCCGAACGCCAGCACGGCAAGACCCCCGAAGAGGCGATTTTCCAGGCATCCCTGCTGCGCTTCCGGCCGATACTCATGACCACGCTCGCGGCGATCCTCGGCGCCCTGCCGCTGCTCGTCGGCACGGGCACGGGTTCGGAGCTGCGCCGGCCGCTCGGGCTCGCGATCATCGGGGGCCTGATCGTGAGCCAAATGCTCACCTTGTTCACGACGCCCGTGATTTATCTGCTGTTCGACCGCGTCTCGGCACGCTTCAAGCGCACTGCGCCCGAGGCGGCCGCGGAGACAGCGCCGTGAACATTCCCGCGCTGTTCATCGCACGGCCCGTCGCCACCGCCCTGATGGCGGTGGCGATCGCCCTGTCGGGCCTGCTCGCGTACTTCCATCTGCCGGTCGCACCGCTGCCGAATGTGACCTTTCCCGTGATCGTCGTCCAGGCGAGCATGGCGGGCGCGAGCCCGGAAACCATGGCGGCGACCGTCGCCGAGCCGCTCGAAAGGCGCCTCGGCACCATTGCGGGCGTGACGGAGCTGACCTCGCAGAACAGCGTCGGCACGGCCCAGGTCGTGGTGCAGTTCGCGCTGAATCGCGACATCAACGGTGCGGCGCGCGACGTCGAAGCGGCAATCCAGGCGGCCCGGGCCGATCTGCCGACGACTCTGCGCAACAATCCGACGTATCGGGAATATAACCCGGCGGATTCGCCGATCATGATCCTGGCCCTGAGCTCGGACACGCTGACCACGGCCCAGCTCTACGATTCCGCCGACACCGTGATCCAACAGCAGCTGTCGCAGATCAACGGCGTCGGCCAGATCCAGCTCGGCGGCAGTGCCTTGCCCGCCGTGCGCGTCGAACTGCAGCCGGACAAACTCGACAGTTACGGGATCGGGCTCGAGGACATTCGCGCCGCGATCGGCGCCGCCAACGCCGACAGCGCCAAAGGCTATATCGACCAGGGCGAGCAGCGCTACGAGGTGACATCCAATGACCAGGCTGCTAAGGCGGAGGATTACCGTGATCTGATCATTGCCTACCGCCAGAACTCGCCGGTGATGCTCCATGACGTCGCGGACGTCGTGGATTCGAACGAGAACATCCGCAATGCCGGTCTCTACAACGGCAAGCCGACCGTCGGCGTGGTCGTCTTTCCGCTGCCCGGCGCCAACATCATCAAGACGGTCGCCCAGATCAAGACGGTGCTGCCCTCGGTCGTGGCGACGCTGCCGCCCGCGATCCAGGTTCACATTGCGCTCGACCGCTCGCAATCGGTCACGGCGGCGGTGGGCGACACCGAACGCAGTCTGTTCATCGCAGTACTCTTGGTGATCGCCGTGGTCTACGTATTCCTGCAGTCCGGCCGCGCCACCCTGATACCGGCCGTGGTGCTGCCCTTGTCGATCATCGGAAGTTTCGGACCGATGTATCTGCTCAACTACAGTGTCGACAACCTCTCGCTGATGGCCCTGACCATCGCCACCGGCTTCGTCGTCGATGACGCCGTCGTCGTGTTGGAGAACATCGTGCGGCACATCGAATCGGGGATGGAGGCCCACGCGGCAGCCGTGCTCGGTGCGGGCGAGGTCAGTTTCACCGTGATCTCCATGAGCCTGTCACTGATCGCGGTATTCATCCCGATCCTGCTGATGCCGGGAATCGTGGGGCTGCTGTTCCATGAGTTCGCGGTCACGCTGTCGATCGCAATCCTGTTCTCCCTGCTGATCTCCCTGACGGTCACGCCGACCATGTGCGCCTACCTGCTTGGCAAAAAGGCGGCGCTGCATTCGAAAGCACGCTGGGCGGTCTGGTCCGAAGCCCAGTTCGAGCGCTTCAAGAACGCCTACTCGCGTACCCTCACCGCCGTGCTCGACCACGCATTGCTCGTCGGTCTCGGACTGATCCTGCTGATCGCGCTCAACGTGGCCCTGTTCAAGCTGCTGCCGTCGACCTTTTTTCCGGAACAGGACAACGGCCTGTTGACGGGGCAGATCATCGCCGACCAGAGCATCTCGTTTCAGGCGATGGAGAAAAAGCTCGCGCAGCTGCAGGACATCGTGCAGACCGATCCGGCGGTGGCCTCGGTGATCGGTTTCACGGGCACGCGGGCGCTCAATACCGCCAACGTCTACGTTGCGCTCAAGCCGCTGGCGCAGCGTCATCTCACCGCCGACCAGGTCGTGCAACGCCTGCGGCCCAAGCTCAACAAGGTATCCGGCGCACGGCTGTTCCTGCAGGCGGTCCAGGACCTGCACATCGGCGGCCGGCAGTCGGCTGCCGAATATCAATACACGTTGACCAGCGACGACCCGCAGGCCCTGTACACGTGGACGCCGAAGCTCCTGACCGCGCTCGGCCAGGAGCGCGGCACACTCGTCGACGTCAATTCCGACATGCAACAACACGGCTTGGAGACCTTCTTGACGGTCGCCCGCGGCACGGCACAACGTTACGGCTTTCAGATCAATCAGCTCGACAACGTGCTTTACGACGCCTTCGGCCAGCGCTCGGTCTCGACGATTTTCAATCCCTTCAATCAATATTTCGTGATCATGGAAGTCGCGCCCAAGTACTGGCAACGGCCGGAACAGCTGGATCGTACGTACTTCAGCACGGCCTCCGGCAATCCCACGGGCACCGCACAGACGCAGGCCCCGGGCGGTACGGTCAGCGGCGTGCACGCCTATTCCGCGGTCGCGGCAGGCGGGAGCGCCTCCTCGAGCACCAATTCGCTGAACGCCAGCGCCGAAGCCAACGCCGTCACCAACAGCATTGCCAACAGCAAAGGCGGCAGCTCGACGGGCAGCTCCGACAGCACCGCGGCCGAGATCATGGTGCCGTTCCCGGCGATGGCGACCTACAGGAACGACCATACGGCGACGCAGGTCAATCACCAGAACGGCCTGGTCGCGGCGACGATCTCCTTCAATCTGCCGCCCGGTGGGTCCCTGAGCCAGGCCTCGTCGGCGATCGCCCAGGCGATGACGGATCTGCACATCCCGGCATCGGTGCGTGGCAACTTCGCGGGCGCCGGGCAGGTATTCGCGCAGTCGATGTCGACGCTGCCCTTGTTGATCGGTGCCGCGCTCGCGGCGGTCTACATCGTGCTCGGGATTCTCTATGAAAACACGATCCATCCGATCACGATTCTCTCGACCCTGCCGTCGGCCGGCATCGGCGCCACCTTGGCCTTGCTGATCTTCGGCACGCCGTTCTCGATGATCGCCCTGATCGGCATCATCCTGCTGATCGGCATCGTGAAGAAGAATGCGATCATGATGATCGACGTGGCGATACACCTGCAACGCGAACAGAACATGGCCGCGAAGGACGCGATCCACGAGGCAGCCGTGATCCGCCTGCGGCCGATCATGATGACGACGGCGGCAGCCGTGCTCGGCGCCCTGCCGCTCGCGATCGGCATCGGTCAGGGCGCGTCTCTGCGTCAGCCGCTCGGCATCACGGTCATGGGCGGTCTGATCTTGAGCCAGATCGTCACGCTCTATACGACGCCGGTCATCTACGTCTATCTCGAGCAGTTGCGCATGCGCATCCGCAAGGGCTTTGCCGGCACGGTTTTTCGTCGCGATCTGGGAGTACCATCATGACTGGCGGCAAGTGCAGGTTCGGCTGGCTACTGGCGGTGGCGATGCTGCCCGCCGGCTGTATGGTCGGTCCCAACTACCACCGCCCCGACGTGCCGGTCGCCCCGCAATACAAGGAACTCGCCGGATGGACCGCGGCTGCACCGGCGGATGCCGCACCCAAGGGCGACTGGTGGACCGATTTCCACGACGACCTGCTCGATCAGCTCGAACCCTTGGTCGCGATCTCGAACCAAACCGTGCGCCAGGATTACTTCAACTATCAGGCGGCGCTCGCGGAGGTGAAGCTCGCGCAGAGCGAATTGTTCCCGACGATCGGGCTCACGGGATCCGCGTCCCGGTCGGGCGGCGCGGGCGCCGTTACGACCACGGGCTCCTCGCGCGTCGTCAATGCCGGGTCGCTCGAGGCGACGGCGAGTTGGACACCCGATCTTTGGGGTCAAGTCCGCCGCTTCATCGAGGAGAACAAGGCGACGGCGCAAGCGGACGAGGCGACGCTCGCCAATGCAACACTGTCCGAGCAATCCTTGCTCGCCATGACTGTGATCGAACTGCGTCTCGCGGACGCGAACATCGACCTCGAGCAGGCGACCGTCGATGCCTACCGCGCATCGCTCGCCGTGACCGAGTCGCAAGGCGCAAGCGGCATCACGGCGACTCCGCCGTCCGCCGTGATCACGGCACGCGTGGCCTTGGAAACGGCGCAGGCGGGTTTGATCAGTCTCGGCGTCGCGCGCGCGCAGTATGTGCACGCAATCGCGGTGCTGGTCGGCAAGAATCCGGAAGAGCTCGATATCCCACACAGCCGGTCCGTGCCGACGCTGCCCGCCGTTCCTGCCGGCGTTCCCTCGACGCTGCTGCAGCGCCGGCCCGACATCGCCGCCGCAGAACGAACCATGGCCGCCGAGAACGCGGCCGTGGGCGTTGCGGTGGCGGCCTATTATCCGACCCTCTCCTTGTCGGCCGCGGCCGGCTTTTCGCAATCACCGCTCGACGGTCTGCTGCATGCGGCCAATCACGTCTGGTCCTTGGGCGCGTCGGCCTCCGAGAACCTGATCGACTTCGGCTATCGCCACGCCGAGGTGCTGGCGGCCAAGGCGGCCTATGAGGGGGCCGTGGCGAGCTACCGCAGCACCGTGCTCAATGCATTCCAAGACGTGGAAAACGACCTGTCGAATCTGACGATCCTCGCCGACGAGGCGCAAGCCCTCGAAGTTGCGGTCGCCGATGCGAAGCGCGGCACGCAAATCGCCCTGGACGAGTATCAGGCCGGTACCGTCGACTATACGACCGTCACCGCGGCCCAGGCGACCCAGCTCGCGGACCAGCAGAGCGCCCTCAGCGTCGAGCAGAGCCGCCTGGTCGATGCCGTTTCCCTGATCACGGATCTCGGCGGCGGCTGGTCCACGAGCCAATTACACGATCCGAACTGAGCACGACGGGTCGCGGCGCACGGCGCATCGTGCATGCGAACCAGTCAGAGGGGCGGGCCGTGACCCGGCACCCACGATGTGCCCGCGAGCGGTACGCCCGCCATAGCGGCCGCCTCGACGGTCAAGGCGACGAGATCCTCCTTCTCGAGATGGTGCACGTCCTGCTTGCCGCAGGCCCGCGCGATCGTCGTCAGTTCCATGTTCACGGTCTTGAGATAATTCTTGAGACGTTTGGCGCCGACGGCGGGCTCGAGGCGCAGCTCGAGTTGCGCATCTTGCGTGGTCACGCCGACCGGGCATTGGCCCGTGTGGCAATGATGACAGCAACCCGGCGACGTGCCGAGGCGCGCGTAGTCGGCCACAGCGGAATGGTGCTCGCCGCCGCTCACGTAGGTGTCGCTGTTGCAGCCTAACGCGAACAGCACGCCCTGACCGATCGCCACGGCATCGGCGCCCATCGCGAGCGCCTTGGCCACATCGGCGCCGCTGCGGATACCGCCCGAGATCACCAACTGCACCTGGCCGCGCATGTTCAAATCATCGAGCGCATCGACGGCCTGGCGCAACGCGGCCAGCGTCGGGATGCCGACATGTTCGATGAACACCGTCTGGGTGGCGGCCGTGCCGCCCTGCATGCCGTCGACGACGATCACGTCGGCACCCGCGTGTACGGCGAGCTTCACGTCGTTGAACGTGCGCGTCGCACCCACCTTGACGTAGATCGGCTTCTCCCACTCGGTGATCTCGCGCAGCTCCTTGATCTTGATCACGAGATCATCCGGGCCGGTCCAGTCCGGATGACGCGAAGCCGAACGCTGGTCGACGCCCTCGGGCAGCGTGCGCATGCGCGCGACGCGCGGATTGACCTTTTGGCCTAGCAGCATGCCGCCGCCGCCGGGTTTCGCGCCCTGGCCGATCACGATCTCGATCGCATCCGCGCGACGCAGATCGTCCGGATTGAAGCCGTAACGGGACGGCAGGCACTGGTAAACGAGGAGCTTGGAGGAAGCGCGTTCCTCGGCGGTCATGCCGCCGTCGCCCGTGGTCGTCGACGTACCCACCTCGGTCGCCGCGCGGCCGAGCGCATCTTTGACCCGTGCCGACAGGGCACCGAAGCTCATGCCGGCGATCGTGATCGGAATCGCCAATTCGATCGGCCGGGACGCGTAGCGGGTCCCGAGCACGGTCTTGGTCACACACCGCTCGCGGTATCCCTCGAGCGGATAGCGCGACAGCGATGCGGCGAGGAACAACAGGTCGTCGAAATTCGGCACGCGCCGCTTCGCACCCAGGCCGCGAATCTCGTAGAGCCCGCTTGCCGCCGCGCGTTGGATGTAATCGATGGTCTGGCGGTCGAACCCGGCCGACTCCTCGTGTTGCAGCTTGGTCATCGCATCAATACTCCTGATCGGCGTCGGCATGCCAGTGGTACAAGCTCCTCGCCGACCCGACACGCTGGAACTGCCGCGCATCGTGATCGAAGCCGGCCGCAGCGAGCAACTCGCGCAGCGTCGCAAGATCCGCGTCGGTCATGGGTTCGATGCGCGCATCGGCGCCGAGCGAGCGTATCTTGCCGCGCACGTAGATAACAGCCTCATAAAGAGAGTCCCCGAGTGCATCGCCGGCATCGCCGCAGACGACGATGCGCCCCGCCTGGGCCATGAAGGCGGAGAAACTGCCGACACTGCCGCCGACCACGATGTCGCCGCCTTTGAGCGAGATCCCGCAACGCAGGGAGGCATCGCCGTCGATGATCAAGAGGCCGCCGTGCGCGGAGGCGCCGGCCGCGGTCGAGGCGAATCCGTGGATGTGCACCCGCCCGGACATCATGTTTTCGGCCGCACCGGGTCCGGCATTGCCGTGCACGGTCACGTGGGCGGTCTTGTTCATGCCGGCCACGTAATAGCCGACGTGACCCTGGATGTCGACTTCGAGCGGCGCATCGAGGCCACAGGCAATCGAGTGGGCACCGTCGGGATGCGCGACGCTGACCCGCGTCACGCCCTCCGCTTGGGCGCGTCGGTGCAGGAACTGGTTCAACTCCCGCAAGCTCGTCGTGGCGAGATCGAAGCTGCGCTCGGTACCGCCCGGCTCGACGTCGCTCGGCGCGCCGGCTCCGCTCGCGGGGCCGCTCGCGCGCACCGGGCTGGCCACTCCGGCCGGCGCCGGGTTCAGATGTGCCATGCGTAGATCTCCTCGGGCTTGGGCTCGAACAGGCTCGCATGGGCGATGCCCGGCAGATGCGCGAGCGAGCGGAACTCCGAGGCGATCGCGACATAGTCGTCGCTCTCGGCGACGACCGCAGGTTTGCACGCGAACGCATCGCGCACGATCAGCAGCTCGACGTCCGTGCCCATCAAGAATGTGAAAAATCCGTCCAGTTCGCTGAAGCCGCGCTGCACCGCCGTGCGCAGGTCGTCGCCTTCGCGCAATCGCCACTCGAAGAATCGGCAGGCCGCCTCCGTGTCGTTGTCGGTCTCGAACTCGATGCCCAGCGGTTCGAGTTTCTTGCGCACCAAATGCGGATTGGACAACGAGCCGTTGTGCACGAGGCAAAAGTCGCGGCCCGCGGTGAACGGGTGCGCATGCGCGGGCGTCACGGCCGACTCCGTCGCCATGCGCGTGTGACCGACCAGGTGCGAGCCGCGCAAGCTCGCGAAATCATAGCGATCGGCGATCTCGGCCGGTGCGCCGACGTCCTTGTACAAATCGATCGACCGGCCGATCGAGAGCACCGCGACTTGCGGCGCCTGCGCGAGCAGCCAGGCCGCGACATCGTCCGGCTCGGCGTCGGTCGTGACGACGGCATGATTGCCGATCGTCCGAGCGCGATGACTGCCGCTGACGCCTGCACTCAAGCGGGCGAGCAGTGCCGTCCAGTCGACGGCATGGGTGCCGCGATAAAGGCTCAGCTTGTGTTGCTGCTCGGTCACCGGCTCCGTATAGACCGCGAGACCGGCGGAGTCGGGTCCGCGCTCCGTCATGCCCTTCAACATCGGCACCATGAGCGCGCCGAGTTGCGCCCGCAACTGCGGCTTCTTGACCAACAGACCCACAATGCCACACATCGGCGCTGCTCCTAGAAAAATCGCCGGCGAGACGGCTCGCCGCTCAAAAGAACTCCAGATACCGCTGCGATTCCCAATCGGAGACGTGCCGCGCGTATTCGGTCCATTCCATGCGCTTGAGGCGGATGAACTCGCGTGCGAGGTCGCTGCCGAGTCCGGCCTGGATCACCGGATCCGCCTCGAGTGCGGTGACCGCCTCGAGCAGATTCTGCGGCAACAAACCGATGCCCTGTGCTTCGAGTTCGGCGGCGGAGAGTTCGTACAAGTTGACGTTGCGAGCAGGCCCCGGATCGAGGTTCCGATCGATCCCGTCGAGACCGGCGGCAATCAGCGCCGCGGTCGTCAGGTACGGATTACAGCCCGAGTCGGGCAAGCGGACTTCCAAGCGCCCGTAGGGCACGCGCACACAGGCGGTGCGATTGTTGTCGCCGTAGGCGATGTAGGCGGGCGCCCAAGTTGCTCCCGAGAGCGAGCGGCCGACCACGAGTCGCTTGTAGGAATTCACGGTGGGCGCCGCGATCGCGCTGAAGGCGCGTGCATGGGCGAGCACACCGGCGAGGAACTGATACGCGAGTCGCGACAGGCCCATGCCGCTCGGATCCGTGGCGTCGTGAAACGCATTCTTTTGCGTGGCCGACCCCACTGACACGTGAAAATGCGCGCCGCTGCCCGTGCGATTCGAGAACGGTTTCGGCATGAAGGTCGCGATCAAGCCATGCTGATGCGCGATCTCGCTGGCCGCCATCTTCACGAACGTGAAGCTGTCGGCAGACTTCAGCGCCTCCGCGTACGTGAAATTGATCTCGAACTGACCGTTACCGTCTTCATGATCGATCTGATAGACATCGATGCCGACGGCACGCAAAGCATCGACCATCGTATCGAGCACGACCCGTGTCCGGGAGAGACCCTTGTAGTCGTAACAGGGCTTGTCGAGGGTGTCGGTCGGGTCTGCAGGACCGAGACTGCCGTCCTCGCGCCGTACGAGCAGCATGAACTCGGGCTCGATGCCGGTATAGAGCGTCAATCCGCGCGCGGCGAGGCGCGCGAGTTGCGCCTGCAGGGCGACGCGCGAACAGTACGGGTAGGGTTTGCCCTTGACGGTGCCGTTACAGATGATCCGGGCGTAGCCGGGCATCCAGGGGATCGCTTGCAGCGTGTCCAGATCGCCTACTGCCATATAGTCGGGGCCTTCCGGCCCCATGCCGAAACCCCAGAGCGCGAACCCGGCGAAGCCCGCGCCGTCGGTCAGCACCATGTCCAGATGCTCGATGGGCACGGCCTTCGCCTTCGCAGCACCATGCAGATCGACGAATTGCGCCAAGAGATAGCGAATCTTATGCTCGCGAAAGAACTGCCGTGCTTCGTCCCGATTCATCAACTCTCTCCGATCAACGGCCCCCCGCTCTCGCAGCGGCGACTTGCATATGCGAATATAAGCATAAATGTTAACTGTGGAGCAACTTGAATTGCGTAAGATGCAAGTCAACGGCTTAAGGTTAGACGTGCGCGCCCGCGGCGGCCGGCTGCGATGAACCGCAAGTCCGTCCCGCCGACGGCACGCCGCGGGGAGAAGCGCGACGCGGCCGGTGAACTCGCAACGGACCGCTCCGAGAACCCGGCGGTCGACCTCGGCAGAACGGCGCGTCATCTGCGCGAAACTCAGAATCTAACGCTCGCCGACGTGGCCAGACGCGCGAACATCAGCAGCGCAATGCTCAGCCGTCTCGAGACGGGCCGGGTGAGTCCCAGTCTCGAAACCATCGTCGCGCTGTCCGAGGCACTCGGCGTCACCCCGTCGATGCTGATGCAACGAGTCGGCGCCGATGACGGGGGCGCACAACTGATCCGCTCGGGGGAGGGCCTGGAAACAGTGCGTAGCGGCACACGCCGCGGACATACCTATCATCTGCTCGCCGCGCAGCGCGGACCGCGCAAGATCTTCGAGCCTTTTCTCGTCACGTTCACCGACAAGAGTGAAATTTTCCCGGGCTTCCAGCACCCCGGCATCGAGTTCATCCACATGCTCTCCGGGATCATCCACTACCGGCATGGACGCCAAACCTACGTGCTGCGACCCGGCGATACACTGACCTTTCGCGGCGACGTGCCGCACGGTCCCGAACGCCTCGAAAAGGTGCCGATCCGCATGCTCTCCCTGATCATCTATGGCAGCGAGGAGGATTGAGTCAAGCGGGCGTATCGCGCGTCGCGGTTCGGCCCATCGCCGCGTTGCCACGAACGAAAAAATCCAGGGTGACGGCGCCGGGATTGCCGCCGAGGCGGTAGTTGACCGAGTACTCGCCGCTGCAAGCGTATTTCGGGTAGTGGCTGTCCAGTGCCTTGTAGAAAACACGGTCCTGGCCCCAGCCACCGTGCCACGCGCTCGCCACACAGACGGCGACCTCACGGCGCAGGCAATAGGTGTTCGTGTCGACGTGATGCACGCCGGTCCAGGCCGCCCGCCTGCCGAGACTCTCGCACTCGTCGTTGAGCAGAAACTCGCCGTCCTTGCCGCAGATCCTGCGCAGGCTATGCGCCCACTGCAGGCCCCGGCTTTCGATGACCTCGATCATCGCGGCCACGTGGCCGCGCTCGAACCAGTTGTCCTGGTCGAGGTACAGGACGTAATCCTCGCCCACCAGATGAGTCGCTGCCGCATAGATCCGGTGGCCGTAGAAACCCTTGGCGCCGACGTTCTCGGGCAGGACCAGCAGACGGATGCGCGCGGCATCGAACCGGCCGAGGATGCCCGCAACCGACGGCAGGAACTCGGGTCCGTCACAGACTACGAACACGCCGGTGGCCGCATAGGTCTGCGTGAGTACGCTCTCGATGCAGACGGCGAGATCGGCTGCACCAGTCGTCGGGACGATAACGACGGCGGATTTTTCCATGACGCTCGAATCCCTTGATTCTGAACAGACTTCGAACACGTGCTGTCTGAATACGCATGGTCCGCTTGTTGACCGAAAAAATCGAGCAGCGCGGCATTCTTTGTCCATGGCAGCACGCGACGGACTGGCGCGGCGGCCGCTTAATCGACAAACTCAGGGGCCTTGGAGGCCGCCAGAGGCCTCGCCCGGAGGATTCGATCATGGATAAGCTGGAGGCGGCCAAGCACCGCGCGCTGATCGACAATGTCACCCTGCGCTCGCTGTGCGTGGCATCGAATCGCGCGGGCGCCTTGCAGGCGGGTTCGCACGTCGGCGCGGTCCTTGCCTCGGGCAGCCTGTTGTGGATCGTCTGGGGAAGCTGGTGGGCGCTGCCGGTGTTCTGCCTGCACGGCGTGCTGCTGAACTTTCTCTACGCCGGTCAACACGAGCTGAGCCATGGGACAGTGTTCCGCGCGCGCCTGCCGAACGAATGGGTCGGCCGGCTGTTCGGCTTCCTTCTGTGCTACCCGCGCACCTTCGACCAGGTGCAGCACATGGCGCATCACCGGTATACGCAGGACTGGTCGCGTGACGGCGAACTCGCGCGCGAACCCTATACGCTGCGTTCCTACCTGCTCTGGATGTCGGGCATCAGCTATTGGTACACCCGCTGGCGGCGCATCCTGCGCTTCTCCGCCGGCATCGTCACCGAGCCCTATCTGCCGGCGTATCGCCATGCAGAACTGATCTTGGAGGCACGCCTGCACCTCGCGGGGTATGCGCTCATTGCCGCAGCATCGATACTCTGGCAGAGCTGGGCCGCGGTGCTGCTCTGGCTCGCGCCGATGTGTGCGCTGAAATTCACGCACCAACTGCAGAATACGATCGAGCATCTCGGCCTGCCGCACGCCGATGACATACTCGGCAACACCCGCAGCACCCGGACGAACTTCGCCGTGCGCTGGCTCGCCTGGCAGATGCAATACCATACCGCCCACCATGCCTTCCCCGGCGTGCCCTTTCATCGCTTGAGCGAACTGCACGCACTGCTGTTCACGCGTCGCGGCACCACCCCGCCGACGATGACCTACTGGGGCTTTCAGATCGCGGCTTTGCGGGCATTCGCGCACGGCAAGACCGAGGCCGATTATCCTCCGGATCGCATCTGGATCGGCGCAGCACCGCAGGAGTGACGCCGCGTGGCCCATGAGTTGCTCGTCCACCAGGCGCTCTGGGCCATGGACCGTCTCGATGCTCCGGAGCGCGCCACCGCAGAGAAATTCGATCGCGTGCGCGCGGCCGGTTTCGACGGCATGGCGATCGACCTGGGCGCCCTCAGTCTTGCCGAGGCCGAAGCGACCGTGCCGCATTTCGCCCGCACCGGCTTGAGGGGCGGTCTGACCGCCTTCCCCGACTCGATCGACGCCCTGCAACCGGCGCTCGAGCTGGCGCAGCGCATCGGCGCGCCGTACGTGGTCGTGATCGGACAGCAAATGCCGATCCGGCTCACCGAGATGATTCCCGTGATCGAGGGCTGGCTGCGGCTCGCGGAACGGGAAGCGATGCCGATCCAGTTCGAGACGCATCGCAATTGCATCACCAACGACCTGTTCACGACGGTCCAACTGCTCGAAGCCATCCCCGAGATGCGTCTTGCGGCGGATCTCTCGCATTATGTGGTGGACCGGGAAATGCCCTGTCCACCGCCGCCTGAACTGCAGGCCCTGATCACCCGCATCCTCGCGCGCTCGGATTCGTTTCAAGGGCGGGTGGCGGCGCGCGGTCAGATCCAAATTCCACTGGATTTTCCACAAAATGCCAAATGGGTGGCCTTGTTTCGCGGCTGGTGGCGCGAGGGCTTCGCCGCCTGGCGCGCGCGGCATGCCGATGCGACGGGCTCGCTCGTGTTTCTGTGCGAGCTCGGACCGCCCGACTATGCACTCACGGATGCGGGCGGGCGCGAGCTGTCCGACCGCTGGCGCGAAGCGCTGATGCTCGCGCGCTGGGCGCGGGAACTGTGGACCGAGGTCGGCGGCGCCTGAGGCGCGCACCGGGTCCCTCAGCGGTACCAGGGGCCTGAGGTGATCGCGCGCCCCGCCGGCACCGCCGCCGCCTCGAAGCTTGCCAGCACGCGTTTGACGCGCGCGCAGGACAGCATGCCGCGCAAACGCTGCCGACCGACCGCGTCCGTTTCCACGACGGCCACATGCTGGCGGCCGCAGATGGCGAACATGTAGTCGACGTCGGCGACGCGTGCGCGCTCGAGATCATCGATTTCCACGACGCGGCAGTGCTGAATGGGTTCCATGACGTCGCGCACCAGCACCTGGTGACGGCGCAAGCCGGTCAGCCGCATCGTCTCCGCCAACTTGACGCCGCAAAGATCGTTCAGGGTCACGAGCCCCACGATCACGTAGCATTTCGCTCCTGCCACGAACGCGGCTCGGACGCCGCTGAGCTTCAGTTGTTTGAGCGCATGATCGACCTTGGCATCTTCGGCGACACTGACGGACGGATGCGTGCGAAAGTCCGTCATCACCGACAGCGCCGCATCCTCCGGGTCGGCGAGCCAGGGTTCGAGTTCCGGCACGACGGCGGTCGCCGTCCGCAAAAACCTGAGCGGCAGGACTCGCGTGCGCACGCTCTTCAGCCGGTGCTCGAGAGCAAGTGCGCGGCCTCGACCCGAGCGACTTCGGCCGCCCGCTTCCAGGGCAGTATGCCGTTATGGCGGCGCAACATTTCGGCATTTCCACGGGCGAAGAACTCGGGCTGCACCGACAGTCGGTTGCTGCCGACCGTGTAGACGACCGTGTACCGGTAAGTGCATTCGAAGCTCGGGAACAGCCGCTCGCCGAGCACTTTGCGCAACACGCGATCGACCTCCATCTGGCCCGGTTCACGCGCTTTGCGAAACCAGATCGGCGAAGCGGCGATCGCAACGGCGCGTTTGAGGAAGTAGCAATTGACGTCGATGAAATAGTCCTCAGGGTGCAGGATGCTGGGCCACTTACCGAGGCTCTCGCAATCGTCGAATCCGAGATCTTGGCCGTCCGCGTTGACCAGACGGCGCAGGGAATAGGCCCAGTCATGGCCGGTGTCGATTACCGCCATGCAGTCGCTCACGTGCGTCGGCTCGAGTTGATTGTCGTCGTCGAGAAACATCGCGTACTCGCCGTCGGCGAGGTAGGTTCCGGCTCCGTAGATGCGATGCCCATTCCAGCGATCCCGACCCACCGGGAACGGCAGGTCGACTCTGGCCAACTCGTAGCCGTCGGCCGGCGCGGACGGCCCGCGCCGCGCGAATGCCGCCAAGGTCACATCGGCTTCGGTCTTGTAGGAAGGCCCATCGACGAAGATCAAATGCTGGATCGGCCGGTAAGTCTGGTGCAGCACCGACGCAAGGCACTTCTCCAGTGCCGGCTTGCCGGTGGTCGCGGTGATGATGCTGACTAAAGGTCTCGGCACGTGCTGTTCCTCGGTGGCTTGTTTCGCGTGGGCTCGCCACCGGAGCGCGATTTTAAAATTATCGGCAACGGCCGGTGATCCTGAAGTTGCCGGACGCGCGCCCAGGACGGCCCGCTCTTCCCCCGGACGGCCCGCTCTTCCCCCGGACGGCCCGCGCTCCCCCGGGACAGCCCGCGCCTGCCCCGGACGGCGGCCGGCCGGGCCCTCGGGCCGAAGCTTGTTAGTATCGGGATTGATCCCGGCCTCATAGTCGCGAGGGAGTCTTCCCATGATCTGCCGTCGAAGATTCGTACAGCTTGCCGGAGGCGGCATCGCCGCGTTCGCCGCAGGAAGCTCACCGGCCGCAACGCCCGATGGCCTGCGGCGGGTGCCGGCCGCCGACGTGGATGTCGATGCCGCAACCGTATTGGCCTTCCTCGAGGCGATCGCGGCTGCCGGCATGGAAATGCACAGCTTCATGCTCTATCGACACGGCGCGGTCGCCGCGGAGGGGTGGTGGTGGCCCTATGGTGCCGATCGGCCCCACATGATGCACTCCCTGACGAAAAGCGTGACCGCCTGCGCAGTGGGGCGCGCCATGGCGGAGGGCCGGTTCGGGCTCGATGACGCGGTCGTCTCGTTCTTCCCGGAGCAGCTGCCGGCCAGGGTCGACGTCAATCTGGCCGCGATGCGGGTCCGCGACCTGCTCAGCATGCAGACGGGCCAGGCGACAGCCGTCTCAGGTTCCGTCTGGCGCCCGTTGCGCAGCAGCTGGATCGCCGAGTTCTTCAAGATTCCGGTCCCTGATCGACCCGGAACGACCTTCGTCTACACGAGCGCTGCGAGTTATATGCTGTCGGCGATCGTCAGCAAGACGACCGGGCAGCGATTGCGCGACTATCTCGAGCCACGCCTGTTCGCGCCGCTCGGCATTCGCAACTTGAGCTGGGACGTCGGGCCGGACGGCATCAATCCCGGCGGCAACGGCCTCAGCTGGACCACGGCGGACGCCTTGAAGCTCGGCATCTTGCATGCCCAACGTGGCCGCTGGCGCGGCAACGAGGTCCTGCCGGCC